>Ga0209160_1003606_pt1 | contig 12572 bp, 10 predicted proteins | sample GraSoiAngelo_153_FD_186167 | JGI IMG/M metagenome (GOLD analysis project Ga0209160, IMG submission 186167) | Grasslands soil microbial communities from the Angelo Coastal Reserve, California, USA - 14_1009_12_40cm (SPAdes) (version 2) | ecosystem: Environmental > Terrestrial > Soil > Grasslands ...
TATGCATTTGCACATCCAGTGCAACCTCATCGCCTCCCAGGAACGGATTGGTGGTCGTTGCAATCCGCAAGGTCGAGTGCATCTTCGGATTTTCCAGCGCCATAAACTCCAAGAACGTCACTTGCGGGGCGAATCGCGCCAGCCTCGGCGAAGGTGGCAGCGGCATCTGCTCGCGCTCGATCCAGTCCGGGGAGAGATCAATCGAAGTTCCGCTCAAGAGGGAAAATCGCTTCAACTCCAGCTGCGGCTGAACTTGCGAGGACCGAGGACTTTGTTCCGCCCCGCGCTCGGGCGACGCTGGCCTCTGGGCCGCCACTCCTGGCACCATGAATCCACACCATGCCACTCTGATAATTCCACCCAGCGTCATACGCACCACCCTCGTTTCATTCGGTTTCTCTCCATTGGATGCACGGGCCATCGTAACGCTACCGCTTTTTCCGTAAGAGTGAGATTAGGTTTTGGACGCTTTTTGCAAGCTCCACGACTTCGCCACCTCCGTGGAGTTCGAAGTCGATCTCATAATTCCCTTGGCAGCGTGATCCATGGCTTCTTTGAGGTTGACCAGAGGCTCAGTGACTTGGCGGGGCAGGATTAAGCTAACCAACACGCTAAACAAAAGAGTAACGGCCGAAACGATGCTTAGGGCCCATTCAGCTCGACGGATCAACTGACGAGCTTCCTGGTGGTCCATTTGGACACGCGCCCAATTGTGCTGCTCCATGTCGGAAGTCAGATGCAGGGTCTCTTCACTTGATGCCTGGAGGTCCGGCGTGACTCGCCGCAAGGCGGGGCTGTGGGGTCGCACAGAGAGATGAGCGCATTACTGCCGTTGGGTCATGATAATTTTGATCACCACTTCGGACCGGGAAGAGACGCCCATCTTGATCATGATCATTCGCAGAAAGGCCTTCACTGTGTTGGGACTGATGTTCATGCGATTCGCAATCGCCTTGCCGGTTAAACCTTGCACCAGATGCTTCAACACTTCTTGCTCGCGTTGCGTGAGGTTGAACTGCTGCGAGACTCCCAACAAGGGGGCCACTCCACATGGTCCTCGTTCCAGCAGGACGGCTATGCTCGGGTACGAAGGATCTTTGGCGCATGAATCCACGGAGAATGCTCGGCAATAATAACGTCTCCTGCCTGACTGGAACTCAGTCACAAAGGGCGATTCACCACGGGCCTGCCGGCTTACTAAGTTCGACCGAATCTTTGTCGCAAGGAGCACGTCAGAGTGCGTTAGGTTTGCGAGTTTGTCCGGATAACTAAGAATCTCGACGGCCGCGGCATTGAACGAGACGGGGCGCAATGCGGAGTCCATCAGAAGAAATCCTGCCGCAGTCTTGGGCGGAAACCCACCGACTGGTCCGCTTGGGCGGCTGAGCTCCATCTGTATTTCTCTCCTTCGACTCCAATCTCTTCAATCGTGGCTGTTCGTCACATAACTCTACGAGGAATCTGCGAGCAAAAGCCCGCGCGGGTTATGGTCAGCCGCTTCCCAATAGACACTCTGGCGCTGGATTGTGGTTTCAAGGAGGCGCTCTCGATTTTCAGTTGCATGATGCTCAACGAGGGACATGGAATGATTGGGCTTCATCGCCTGCCACGTTAAAATCCAGACATGCAGAGAGCAGAGATTTTCACTGGTCGCACGCTCCGCAACGGCCGGCTCTTGCAATCTGGAAAATCCTGGGGGCACCCAGTTGGATACGTTTCTCAGTACGCACTTCCTGGGGAGGCCTAAACGCGCCTAACCCTCCCCAGCTGGTTAGGCGACCTCTTTAGCCGATAAAGTGTTAGTTATCGTTGGGGCGAAACACAAATGTCGCCGACTCCCGCCCAAGGTATGTTGGCCCCTGGCCAGCGGAACACAAGCCTGTCAAGTCTCTATTTCTGAGTAGCAAAAGACCCGAAGATCCCTAGGGGGAAACCCCTACTTTCGCGAGGCCGAAATCTGCCCTTTGGCACTGGTAACGCTATTGTTCGTAAGCGCCGATGTCGATATTGCTTCCCAGCACGCGCGGATTGCCAGCAAAGTCCAAGGTACCGACGACCGTCGACCCCAGGTCGATTCCTGCGTTGACTGCCGGTGAAGTCGGCCGGATTTGCAGGGCAGGCGTGATCAGGCTCAGGAACTGCGGATCCATATATTGAGAATGGCTATCCTTCCCAGTCGCTGATTGATAGGACGGGAAACCAGCGTAGGGAGTAGCATTCCAGAGAAAGTTTGCTGTTGAGGAGCTCAAAGAGGAGTAATAAAGGTTGTAATCTACGTCCGCCGGATCGGGCTCGCTGCTCGTCCAGTTGTTGATGAATAGTCCTTGTGACGAAGCATATACAATATTGTTTTTGAACACGTTGTTCGTGGCGTAGTATTGGATCTGAAATTCACCGCTCCCCGTGTTCTTCGTATCGTTCTGGAACAGGGTGTTATTTACAATCGTGCAGTGATCAGTGCCGCCCACCGTGCCGTCATACCCTCCAATGCTTATGCCCGTCGTATTCGCCGCATACACCAGGTTGTTCCGCGCGATCACAAAGCTGGTTACGTGGCCCTGGTGCTCGCTGGCCATCTCGATGCCGATGTCTACGTCATGGATCAGGTTTCGCTCGATGACAACCTGAGAGCCACCGTCCACGTAAATACCATTGGCATCGTACTGGTTACTCTCACCAGGATTGTTTATAGCCGAAATGTTGTAGATGGTATTGCCGGTGACCGTACCGTTGCGGGCGTAGTCGTACGCTGGGTCGGGCGAAACGCCCTCGAAGCCAATAATGTCGATTCCTATGTTGTCGTTATCATGAATGATGTTATTGGTGATCGAAAAGTTGCTGACGTTCCCGTCCACATTCACCGATTCGCTCTGGCCGGTCTTAAGGCCATAAACCTGGTTGCCGCTAATCGTGACACCATCGAGGGAGGCGGGCGCTGCCGTGCCGTACACGGCAATGCCGAAAGCGTTGCCGTTGGTTTCTGAGGTGGTCACGATGTTATGAATCAGGTTGTTCAGTATCTGGATATTGCTACCTGCGCCTGATACCCAGATCCCCGCTGGAACGGCAGACGCGCTCGAGGTCTGAAAGTTGCGGATCTCAAACCCTTGGATGGAAATGTAACTTTGATTCGTTATGTTGATCAAGCCCTGGGTGCTCGAGGTAGAGGGCACCAGTCCCGTACCATCTATAATCGCTTGCTCACCGGGGAAGCTTTGGAATGTAATCGGACCTGCTGCCGCTGAGCCTGATACCGAAATGTTCACCGACTCGTTGTACGCGCCACCACGCACGTAAACGGTGTCGCCCGGCTGTACGGAATTGGACGCGTGCTGGATAGTTCTCCATGGAGAGATGACCGTGCCCGGATTGGAGTCACTGCCTGTGGTCGAAACGTAGAAAGCTACGCCAATGACTGCCGTGATGGTCACCTGTGCCGAGGCTGACTTTGTGGCGTCCGCCTGAGACACCGCCCTCACCGTCACTGTGGCCGGACTCGGCACTACCGCCGGCGCTGTGTACAGACCCGCACTCGAAATCGTCCCTGCCGTGGCATTGCCTCCCGGCACCCCGTTCACCTGCCAGGTCACTGCCGTATTATTGGTGTTCGTCACCGTCGCGGTAAACTGCTGCGTGCCCCCGGCTCCCACCGTCGCCGACGTAGGCGAAATCGTGACGCTCACCGCTGTGGGCGCCGTGATGGTCACCTGTGCCGAGGCTGACTTTGTGGCGTCCGCCTGAGACACCGCCCTCACCGTCACTGTGGCCGGACTCGGCACTACCGCCGGCGCTGTGTACAGACCCGCACTCGAAATCGTCCCTGCCGTGGCATTGCCTCCCGGCACCCCGTTCACCTGCCAGGTCACTGCCGTATTATTGGTGTTCGTCACCGTCGCGGTAAACTGCTGCGTGCCCCCGGCTCCCACCGTCGCCGACGTAGGCGAAATCGTGACGCTCACCGCTGTGGGCGCCGTGATGGTCACCTGTGCCGAGGCTGACTTTGTGGCGTCCGCCTGAGACACCGCCCTCACCGTCACTGTGGCCGGACTCGGCACTACCGCCGGCGCTGTGTACAGACCCGCACTCGAAATCGTCCCTGCCGTGGCATTGCCTCCCGGCACCCCGTTCACCTGCCAGGTCACTGCCGTATTATTGGTGTTCGTCACCGTCGCGGTAAACTGCTGCGTGCCCCCGGCTCCCACCGTCGCCGACGTAGGCGAAATCGCGACGCTCACCGGAATAGTCGACACGCTCCCACAGCCAACGATCTCTAATACACTCATTGCCACTCCGCCCAGCCACACGCAAGACGCAAGTAGTCGTATCGGTTTTCGTTTACCACCACAGCCAGCAGTTTTCATTGCATCCCAGGACCTAACTTGTCTTGCGGTTGGCTATACAATCGAAGCAGTATCTTCATGCGCTTGCAGCACCACGTCGTTGCTCTTGCTGCGTTCCGCCCGTGGTGGGCTGGCCAGGCTGAGGCGTAGGTCGTATGCTACTTCATCGATGATATCCGGCGGCACACTGGTTAGTTGTCTTGCGAAGGCGGTGATCAAGGCGTTTTCGCAAACTGTGTTGATCAGTCGTGCAACACCCCCAGAATGATGAAAGACTCTTTCGATCGTTTCCTCGCCAAACAAGTTACACGCTTCAGAAGGGGTGCCCGCAAGCTGCAGCCGATGCCGTATATAACCGCTCGTCTCTTCTAAGTCTAATGGTTCAAGGTGAGAACGCAACGCTATCCTTTGTTTCAGTTGCCTAAGCTTAAAGGAATCCAGCTTTTCGTCGAGCTCGGGCTGCCCCACAAGCAATATCTGGAGCAATTTCTCTTCGTCTGTCTCCAGATTACTCAGAAGCCGGATCTCTTCGAGGAGCTTGAACGAGAGGTCCTGGGCATCGTCCACCACAATCATAGTGGTCAATTTTCTCTGATGGCGGGCAAGAAGATATTTGCGGAGGTCTTGCAGAACTTCGCCCTTGGTTTTGCCCGATACCGCAAGCCCGAATTCCGTGGCAACGTAGTGCAGGAACTCCAGCGTTGACAAGCGACTATTGAAGACATAGGCGCAGGCAGTGTCGTTATCCTTGAGCATTCGCAAAAGACAACGGATTAGCAAGGTCTTGCCGGTACCAACGTCCCCGGTCAGTGCCACGAACCCTTTCCGCCGATGAACACCATAGTAAAGGGCAAGCAAGGCCTCTTGATGTCTCCTGGTGAGAAACAGAAAAGAGGGATCGGGGGCAATTTCAAAGGGATTAAGCCGCAATTTGTAAAATTCCTTATACATAATTTTGGGAGAGACTTTGTGATCTTGACTTCACGATGCCCCTCACTGTCCTGCCTTAGTGTCTGAAGCTTGTTGCTGGTGTATGTGGTAGATACGGAGAACTTCGTTCTCAAAAAACACATCGGCATTGGAGTGGTATTGCCGGTAGCTCTCACAGAGTTGTAGCGCCGCTGCCTCCAAGCTGGCTCGACCTCCCGGTGAGCGATAATTGCGGTAAGTGGGGTCGGTCAGCACGGAGAAAGAGACGGTCTCAGGTTCGCGCGAGAAAATCTGAAACGGTTTCTTCTCAACATAAATAAACAAATCTTCCCGTGCATCCTGAAAGCGGAACTCCGGGCTCGAGACCTGGCTGCGATATTTCTCGACAAATCCGGCCAGATCTTCATGCCCTCCCAAGCCAAATGTTTCGGCTAACTGCTCAACAGGGGCTGCCACAACCCAGGTCTGCCGGGCAAATCTATGTGCGATTTCCTCAGTCACACGGGCTGCGGCTTCATACTCGAGGCATCGGCCGAGCAACCTTTGCGGTGGTAACCAAATCACAGCAACGCCCAGACAGGCAGTGAGAAGTACTGTTTCAGCCCTCCTGCTGGCGCGGGCGGCTAATTCCGTTTCTATAAACGCAAAGAAGCAACCCACGAGGATGGCGGCGGCAACTGGTAAGATCGTGCGCATTTCGTCAGGGATAGTGATGCCGGTGGACAAAGTCGCGCCAGCCACCAATCCATAACACAGCAGCACGAAAGCCAAGAGGCCCGCCATTGGTCGAAGAAGCAGAACCCCAGCCGCCATCACCAATACTAGGAGTAAGACCTGCGAAACGATGCCGGTCAACAACAGGCAGCACGTGAAATCCAGCAATGAATCCCAACCCCGTGAGTTCCTATACCAATCCGCGAGAAAAACGAGAGCTAAGAGAAGGAATAGCGAGCCGAGTGCAAATTCGGGCATGGCTCGGATGGTTGCTGGGGAACCGCTGAAGACACTCTCAATTTTCTCCGTCGCGGAGACCGCCACGCCCATTTGGTTTCTGGCAGGCGGGAACACAGCTGCTCCTAAGCAGTAAGTAGCAGCGACGCAGGCAACCCCCGCGCGGGCGCATACCTGAATGAGCAAGCCAGTGGCCAGAATAACTAACAGGCCGATTGCCGGTGTGAGGAAACGCGTTACCTGGGTGGGATCCGTACTGCTAAGCAAAGATGTGGCTGCGATCACCGCCGGAAAGACGAACGGTCGGCCGGCCGGGTGGATATTGAGCATCAATTCTCGTGCACGTAACAGAGTAGAGTATTGCTCAGGTTGATCAAAACGCAGTTCCCGAACCGCATGCTCGGTGCGCAGAACGACGGTCGTTCCCAGCACGACGACAAAGCATGCGCCCAGCAGTTCCCTGCCTTCCAGGGCTTCCAGCCACGAATTTAAGCGTAGTCCCCAAGGCGGGCGAGCCGAGGTGGGCGAGAGCTTGCGCGGCAGGAGGAACTGGCCAAACGACCGAGACTCAACTTGGCGTAATATGTTTATCGTGGCTGCTTGCAGGTTCGTCAACCAACGGCGAGGCATCCCGGCACTCTGGCGAAACCAACTGACGGCTATCGCGCCAAAAAAAAGCAAAACAAGCGTGATCGCACCGAGCACCCGCAAACTGCTCAAGAGAAAAACTAGGATCGTCACACCTAGCACGGTACGGGCCCAGTTGCCGGCAATCCGAATCACCCGGGGAGAATTCGGCCTGCCCGAAAAGAGATGTGTTGGAAGCCATAAAAACACTGCAAGGAAGACGCCGATGATCCAAAGAGCCTTTAGTGCATCCAGAGCGAGCATCAGGAGATCTCACGAAATGGAATAATGATAATCGGGGTGGCGCAAGACACGTCGAACCGCCGCGTTAGATATCCACAGAACGACAGCGGACCCGGCGAGCAGCCCGACAGCGGCATATTGCGCTCCGCACAAATGGCTGAGCCCATATCCAGTTAGCAGGTTCACTGCGACCCCCAGTGCAAAAGCCAGCGAGGCCGTCGAAATAGCGTTTACGCTGGCCAAAATTATGATTTCTAGCAAAGCCACGCTTAGCATGAGATAACCGAGACCGCCGAGCACAGCGGTCTCCAACAACCTGGGGGCAGGGGCTAGGCTGCTCAAACGAGAGAAGGCGAACCAAGCGCTCAAGGAAATCACAACGAACGCAGTGAAGATAGCTAACATCGATTTCGAGTGACGTTTCCACAGACTTACTATCAGTTGGTCGCTGGCGGCTTGCGGCAGTTCCGCAGCCAGCCTTTGCCAGAACCGCAAGAACGAATCAGCGAGATACTCCACAAGCGCGGCGGTAATCAGGAAAGCTAGCAGTACCAGATCTGTGCCCTTCTTATATGCGGCGTCTATTCCAAAACTTAAGCCGGAAACCCATGGAACCGCGCTTCCCGCGGTCAGTCGGTCGGCAAAGAGAAAGCTGAAATAAACGGTTCCGTAGACATAGAATTGCACCAGCGAGATGAGCATGACGCCGCCTCGTGGACGAGCGCTATACTTGCTCTCCGGATGCTTTTTCTCTGCGTGATAAGAACCGGCCAGCACACAACCGAGCGCGAGCCCTACTGCCAGCGACGGACAGAGTATCAACAGAATGGTTGTTCCCAAGTTTAAGAGAATTTTTATCAAACCAATAGTTAGAATGCTGAGAAAAAAAATGACCGGGATACTCCAGCCGATCCCCTGCACAGAAAGCACGGCGCACAGCATCCACAGAAGGCTTAGAGCCAGGTAGTTGATGGCCGCCAGCACAAGGTAGTTTCCGGCAAATAAATGAAAGTAAGAACCCACCATTATCCCAAGCAAGGTCAGAAAAAGAGTGGTAGTGAGCCCAATGTTCACGAGTGACATGTAGGTACGATGCGCCAAAACGGGTTCTTTCAGCCCGTAATAAAAGTTCCCGCTGCGGAAGATCATCTGGACGAATCCGCCTGTCGTTATAAGACTGCCAATCAGAGAAAGACTTAACGCTCCGCCGATCTCGGGGGAAACCCGCAGAGCGTCCGGTCGCAAGTACTCCAAGGTCAGCATCACCATCCAGGGGATAGCGTAGGCCAAGCTGAGTGAAAACTTGCGCAGCGCGCATCTTGTTTCTTCCCAGAGGGAAAGCCGCTCACCCTTCTGGCGGACCCTCTGATCCGGCACGGGGTTTTGCTGGAGACGCGCGAAGAGATGCTCGGCTAAAGAAAAGATATCCGGGAAGCCCCACTCGCGCGCGGACCGATCGGTATGCCCCAGTGACTCAATCAGGGCTGCAACCTCGCGGGCATGCACGACCTGTGCCGTACTTTCCTGCGCATCCATCAGCAGGACTTTGTCCTCTTTATGATTCATGCGCCTCCCCCGCAGGTCAAAAGTGATCCTCCTCGGGGAGAAGTCAACAAGGTTTCGACGTCCTTTGGTTTCACGGAGCTATCGGAGGGGACAAGATGAACAGAGTGAGTAGCGGTATCGCCGACAACTAAAAAATTGCCCGCTTTCCTCCAGAAGCGCGTGCTATCAGAACCGACCGCGGATGACTGTTCGAAAGCGCGGAGCATGGTACTTTCCAAGCGGCATCGACGATCAGGTAGAGCGTTGCTCAGAGCAGCAAAGTTCGGTTCTCCCCAGCTAAAACCATCCAGGCCGTAGAGAATGGCAGTCCACCATGCATAATTGAACTTTTCCGCACTGAAAGGCTCCTGCTCCGTCGTTGTGGTGGTGGCAAAAATGTGGGCCCCGAAGCGTCGACGATACTTGAGGGCTTGGTTCAAGCGTGCCTGCCACTCGGATGCACTCTCATAGTTTCCATTTCTCACTTGAAATGATTCCAGCAGGAAAAGATCACGCCGGTCTAAGAGTGGAGGCAAGTGTTCAGGATTCTTGGCGGTACCATTCGCGTAAGGGAGCTTGTCTTCAAGACTGAAAATATGGTCCAGAAAGTACGCATTCATGAACGCGCTGAGACCGAGCTCATGGATGATCCTGACGGCCATATTCTGTCGCTGGCGAGTGACTACGGCAAAGTCGTAGCCGGCCTCATCCAGGAAAATGCCGGCCACACCCATATGCTTCCACAGGCGCGCGCGCTCTTCCAATTCTCTGGACGTGAGAGATATTTCTTGGCCCTTACGAGATGGGATCTCACCCAAGCAGACATAGCCGTAAAAGCGCGTTCCTGACCTGCGATCCCGGACGGCCTCCATGATCCGGAGGGCCTTCTGGTGCTCCTCCGGGTCCCCCGGAGGGTAGCGCCCGGACTGCTTGTCCGGGAACTCCAGGCCATCGCCCAAGATCACCACGTCGTATGCGCTGAAAGCACTCGCTGCTTTCTCCACATCTCCGTTGGCCCCATTTACCAAACTGGGATACCCGTAATAGATTGCCAGGCGCGCGGTAGCAGTAGCAGCGGGGACGGTGCTCATGGTGAAGAGCAAGCTTGATCCTGCGAGCGTAATAGTAGCCAACCCTAACCGAGACAACAGCACACACACTCCGATCACGAGCTATAAGCCGGCAAGAACTCCTGGGGCCGGCACGACAGCAAGTCGCAGTAAGTGCTTCCGTAGGAATTCAAGAATTGTTTCTCCGTAAAATGTTTTAGGACGCGCGCCCGAGCCATCTGGCCCAATCGTTCGCGTTCGGCCGCATTGCCGAGTAAGAAAGAAATTGCTCCGGCCATCGCCTGCGGTGTCCTGGCGGGCACCAGCAGCCCACAATCCCCTAGAGCCTCTCTCACCCCTCCTACGTCGGTAGCAACTATCGCGGCACCGCACGACATGGCCTCCAGCACAACGTAGGGAAAGGCCTCTGAAATACTCGGGAAAGCCATGACATCGGCGTCGCTGTACACTTTCCATGGTTCTGTTGTGGACCCCGCAAAGGTGACGCAGTCGTGCAGATTGAACTCATCGACCTTGCACCGGCAGGAATCGAAATATTCTCGGTCGGCAGGCGTCCCATAAAAGCTTACTTCCAGGTTGTCGAACTTGGGTTTGAGCATGGCAGCCGCGTCAATCAGATCGAGCTGGCCTTTCAGGGGATAAATAAGGCCGACAGTCGAAACCCGTGCCCGGCCGCTGTTTTTCTGCCTACAGGGGTAGAATTTCTCGGGATTAACTCCGTTGAAGATCACCTTGATGCGGCTGTCGGGCACGCCTAGATGCTTTTCCCAACGCGAATTGTAGGCGCACACCGGGACGACCAAGTCGGCAAAGTAATAATTTAGTTCCACAACGTTTTCAACCACTCGGTAAAGGAACCAACGAACAAAGAATGACTTCACTTGACGACGCAGGTTCAAATATTGCTCGCGCAGGTAGACCCCATGCTCAGTGAGCACAAAAGGTGTGCCATTCGCGAGTTTTGCCAGCACGCAGGGCAAGCCACAGAAAGATGCCGCCGATGAATGTGCGATGTCTGCGGAAGGAACGGGGAAGTGAAGCACCATCAGCCAGTGATACAGCAAACGGTAAACTTGCTTCACTTCTTCGAGAGTTGGCTGTTCCGTGGGCTGAGGACGACACGCCCATGCAGCGCGCACCGCGTACTGAACCACGTTCCACACCTCTGCGGAGTTCATGGTTTTCTGGTAGTCGAACCATTGAAAGTAACTATGCAATTTGAGCAAGAGTTGGCCAAGTTCTTCCTTGTCACAATTAGGGGAGAGCAAAAGGAAGAGAAATCGCTCGAAGATTGGTTTGAAACGGGCAGCGATGACTTGTGGCGTGGTATTCCATAGATTGCGCAGTACCACAGAATTGGATTGATGACATGAATATTCTGCGGGCTGTAGGAGGCCCCATTGCGGCACTTTAATCAGTTCCCGCACATTGGGCGCAAGGTCGTATTTTGACTGCGGGGACGGGTTGGTAACCACGGCGAGCACGGTGAAGTCAATATTTGGCAAGTCGTGCGTGAGCCGGTGGCACCAAGTGCTCACACCACCGGTATAAAAAGGATACGTTCCTTCGGTTGCCAGTAGAACGGAAATCGGTTCTTGGCGGCTCATGGCTTCACAAACCTAACCTCTGCCGGCTGACCCGCCACCAGCAGAAGAGTTGGATTATCGAATTCGACTTCGACGACGTGCGTCATGTTCTGAGACGGGAGCGGATTGATGGTTCTGATTCTGCCCTGCACCTCGCGAGAGGAAAAGGAAGACAGCCCCACTTGAGCCAATTGGCCGACTCTCAGCTCCGAAATCATCTGTGCTGCCACCGGGACTTCCGCGATCATCCGATCCAGTTTCGCCAGCCGCGCAAGGACCGCGCCACCAGGAACACGATCTCCCAAGCGGATGGGGATTGCGGAGACCACACCGGCTGTCGTGGCACGCACGACGGTTGCATCGGCCTGCTGCTTGGCGCGCTCATAGTTCACCTCGGCCTGGCGCAATTGCCCTTGTAGTTCCTGTCGAGTAACCTTGGCTTGCAGGTTGGCCTGATCGGCCTGATCGTGCGACAGCTTCGCTGATACAGCCGCCAGTTCTTTGGCGTTTTCCAGGTCATCCCGGGCCATGCGCAGTTCAGTGCCTCGAGCATCCAGCTCTTGTTGCGCAGTGAGACCGGCTTCGAACAGTTTCTTGGTGCGGCCGTAGTTGAGCATTGCCGCGTAGGAACTAACTGCTCTTGGCGTTGCGATATGGCCACACGGGCGTCCGCGTCGGCCAGCTGTACGCGAAATTTGTCAAGCTTTGTCTCGGCCGCCTCGAGCTCGACACTCGCCTGTTTGACGGTCAATTGCGCTTCGCGATCATCCATACTCAGAAGCTGCTGACCCTTTTGCACAGTATCGCCCACCTTGACCGAAATGTTGGCCACCGTGCCGGTTGACTCCGCAGTGATCTGGATCTCACTGGCCGGGCGCACTGTGCCTTCAAATGTGACACCGTAGCCCGCCTGGCTGTTGGCAAATGCACTTCCATGCGGGTGGAATGCATGGTTCGTTCCCAACAGCACCAGCGCCGTCACAAAGAAGGCGAGGATCAAGTAATTTCTGATCTTCTTATGTGACAAGTTGACCGCGTCAGGAAACTGGACGGTTTGGTTTTTCAGCCTGCCGAACAGATCGGCGTTTGAGGGAACGACGACCGTCGGCAACACCTCGGAGGAGCCATCCGTGGGCTCCCTCCCCGCGGGCGACAAAGATTTTAGCTTGTCCACCCCGGTGTGGTGCGCGACGGTCAAGGCCTGGAATATTCGGCTCACGGTAAATCCTTCTAACTGTCTAAAGCACGGGCAGTATTATCGTTTGGCCCCTGCTCACCTG
>Ga0209160_1003608_pt1 | contig 12568 bp, 9 predicted proteins | sample GraSoiAngelo_153_FD_186167 | JGI IMG/M metagenome (GOLD analysis project Ga0209160, IMG submission 186167) | Grasslands soil microbial communities from the Angelo Coastal Reserve, California, USA - 14_1009_12_40cm (SPAdes) (version 2) | ecosystem: Environmental > Terrestrial > Soil > Grasslands ...
TGGCGGTCGACAACGGGAAGCTCAGCGGCAGCGCCGGCGACGGCCGCCGTGTCCCGGGCAAGCTCGCTGCCGCGATCCAGGACGGCTCCGCGGTCTGAGGCGTCGCCCGGCGCGGCAGGCGAGGCGCTTGACGCGGCGCCGGTGCAGCCTCAGGATCGGGCGAAACCGTTCGCCTCGAGGAGGCCCGATGGGTCATCGCCGACTCGCCGTCTGTGTCGTGATCACGGTGGTCGCCCTGCTTGCCGTCATCGCGCCGGCCGGCGCCGCCCCCGAGGGCCAGATGACGTGGGGCGTGCACATCTCGCTGGCGCCGACGTGGTTCGATCCCGCCGAGACGCTCGGCATCATCACGCCGTTCATGGTCATGTACGCGATCCACGATGCGCTGGCCAAGGCCATGCCGGGAAACCCGGTCGCGCCGAGCCTGGCCGAGTCGTGGCAGGTGTCGCCCGATGGGCGCGTGTACGACTTCACCCTCCGCGCGGGCGTGAAGTTCCACAACGGCGACACGCTCACCTCCGAGGACGTGAAATTCTCCTTCGAGCGCTACCGGGGCGCCTCGGCCAAGGCCATCAAGGAGAGGGTCGCCGCCGTCGAGACGCCCGATCCACTCCACGTCAGGTTCCGGCTGAAGAACCCGTGGCCCGATTTCATGACGTTCTATACGGCGGCGAGCGGTGCCGGCTGGATCGTGCCGAAGAAATACGTCGAGAAGGTCGGCGACGACGGGTTCAAGAGGGCGCCCATCGGCGCCGGCCCGTACAAGTTCGTCTCGTTCACGCCGGGCATCGAGCTGGTCATGGAAGCGTTCGAAGGCTACTGGCGCAAGCCGCCGAGCGTGAAGCGACTCGTCTTCAAGGTCATCTCGGACGAGGCGACGCGCCTGGCCGCGTTGAAGCGCGGCGAGGTGGACATCGTGTACTCGATCCGCGGCGAGCTGGCCGAAGAGCTGCAGCGGACACCGGGGCTCTCGCTGAAGCCGACGGTGATCCAGGCGCCGCAGTGGGTGAGCATGCTCGACCAGTGGGATCCGAAATCTCCCTGGCACGACCGGCGCGTCCGCCTGGCCGCCAACCTTGCGATCGACCGCAAGGCGATCAACGACGCGATCACGCTCGGGCACTCGCGGCTCACGTACAGCATCATCCCGAGCACGTTCGACTTCTTCTGGCAGCCGCCGGCCTATCCGTTCGATCCCGCCCAGGCCAGGAAGCTCCTCGCCGAGGCGGGATATCCCAACGGCTTCGACGCCGGCGACTACTACCTCGACATCTCGTACTCGAACGTGCAGGAGGCGATCGCCGGCTACCTGCAACAGATCGGCATCCGCACCAAGCTGGTGTCGCGCGAGCGCGCCTCGCACTGGTCCACCTACGCTGACAAGAAGTACAAGAACCTCGCCTACACGGCGAGCGGCGCATTCGGCAACGCCGCGACGCGCCTGGAGTCGTACGTCGTCGGTGGCGGCACCTACGTCTACGGCAGCTATCCCGACATCGACTCGCTCTTCAAGGACCAGGCGGCCGAGCTCGATCGCAAGAAGCGCGAGGCGATCCTCTTCAAGATCCAGCAGCTCATGCACGACAAGGTGATGCACATCCCGGTCTGGGAGCTGGCGTTCATCAATGGCCACGGTGCCCGGGTGCAAGAGTCCGGGCTGGGCCTCATCCCGGGCCATGCGTACTCGGCGCCCTACGAAGACGTGAAGCTCAAGGCCAAGTGAAGCCGCGCGTCGCGCTCATTGGCACCGGCGGGACGATCTCCTCGATCGGTCGCAACAGCCTCGATCTCTGGGAGTACATGGACGCCGGCCGCAAGGCGGAGCCCGACGAGCTCCTCGTGCGGTTCCCGGAGGCGGCCGAGACGGCGGAGGTCGTTCCCGTGCGCTTCCGGGCGGTGTCGAGCGCCAACGTGGGGCCGGCCGACTGGCTGGCGCTCGACGCGGCCGTGCACGCCGCCGTCACGCGCGAGGCGCCGCTCGACGGCGTCGTGATCACGCACGGCACCGCGACGCTCGAGGAGACGGCGTACTTCCTGAACCTCACGCTCAAAGTCGACGCCACCGTCGTGCTGGTGGGGTCGCAGCGCCCGGCCAGCGGCCTCAGCTCTGACGCCGGGCTCAATCTCCTGAATGCGGTGCGCGTCGCGGGAGCGCAGGAGGCGCGTGGGCTCGGCGTGCTCGTCCTCCTCAACGACGAAGTCCAGGCCGCACGCGAGGTGAGCAAGACCTCGACGCTCAGGCTCGAGACGTTCCGGAGCCCGGACCTCGGCATGCTCGGCTACGCGGACCCTGACGGCCGCGTCGCGATCTACCGTCGGCCGTCGCGCCGCCACGCGCCGGCGACGGAGTTCGACGTGCGCGGCCGTGCCGAGCTGCCACGCGTGGACATCGCGGCGTCGTACGCCGGCGCCGATGGCACGGCCATCCGGGCCTTCGTCGCCGCCGGCGCGCGCGCGATCGTCGCGGCGTCGCTCCCGCCGGGCGTGACCACGCCAGGTGAGACGGACGCGCTCGTGGAGGCGCGACGGCGCGGCGTCCTGGTCGTGCTCTCGAGCCGGGCAGGGAGCGGCCGCGTCCTGCCCCGCACGGTCCTGCGCGAGCGGGGTTTCGTCGTCGCCGACAACCTCAATCCCCAGAAGGCACGCGTGCTCGCCATGCTGGCCCTCACGCGCACGGACGACGTCGCCGAAGTTCAGCGCATGTTCGACGAGTACTGACGGCCAACGATCACGCGGCGGTTCAGGCGTCGGGCTCCGTCACGCTGCCATAGCGGTGGAGCACCCGCGAGACGGTCTGCTCTCGGAGGTACCAGCGGAGCTCCAGGCGTCCGTTGGCGAGGACGGGCGCGTCGATGACGGTGACGCCGGTACCGTTGGCGGCGGCGCGGGCCGCCGTCGAGATCGGCTCCCAGGCCCGCAGGCGCTCGATCCACCCGTGCTCCCTATATAAAGGATGCGCCAGGCGGTCCACGAAGCCCGCCTCCGCCTCCACCACGAGCTCCACGCCGGCGCATTCCGCCAGCCCCACCCAGGGCTCCGACTCCGGCGAGAGGCTCACGGTCAGGCGCGTTCCCGCCACGTGAGCAGCGAGGATGATCTGGCACAAAGCGACCGCGGCTTCGGGGCGCGCCGTCATTCCCCGCGCGATCACGTGGCGGCAGGGTCGATAGCGAAATGCGTTCAGCTCTCCACGGATCGCGCTCGGGTCGTGCTCGCGGCTGAAGTGCTCACGCCACGCCCGCGCGTAGCTCGCCGCGCTCGCCTCGAGCAGTGAGCGCGCGTCGGCGTCCGTCAGCCCGGCCAGGCATCGGTCGAGCACGGTCGCCAGCGACTCGGAGAGAGGCTCCTGGTCGACGGCAGGCCGCGCGACTTGTCGCCAGCGCGCGAGCTGCAGGACGTAATTCGGTCCACCGGCCTTGGCGCCTGGCCCCACCGACGACGCCTTCCACCCGCCGAAGGGCTGACGGCCGACGATCGCCCCGGTGATGGGACGGTTCACGTAGAGGTTGCCGGCCTCGATGCGGTCGACCCAGCGCGCGATCTCGCGGTCGTCGAGCGTCTGGATCCCGCTGGTGAGCCCGAAGGGCTGAGCGTTGACGAGCTCGATCGCGTGGTCGAGGTTCTCGGCGCGCATCAGTCCGAGCACGGGGCCGAAGCATTCGGTGCGGTGGAAGAAGGAGCCGGCACGCACGCCGAGCTTGATGCCGGGCGACCAGAGCTGAGGGTTGTCCGTTGCCGGGCGCGGCTCGAGCAGCCACTCCTCGCCCTCGTCGAGCACGGTGAGCGCGCGCCGGAGGGCGGCGCCGGGTGCTTGCGTCAGCGGGGTGATCCGGCTGGTCGGCTCCCACGCGGTGCCGACGGCAAGGCTCTGCGCTCCATCGCGAAGCTGGCGCCGGAAGTCGGCGTCGTCGTACACCTCGGCTTCGCAAATGGCGAGGCTGGCCGCCGAGCACTTCTGGCCGTTGTGGCCGAAGGCCGAGCGGACCAGATCGCGAATCGCCTGATCGCGATCGGCGAGAGCCGTGATGATGATGGCGTTCTTGCCGCTCGTCTCAGCGAACAGCGGGAGATCGGGTCGCCAGCCGAGGAACAGCCGCGCGGTCTCCGCCGAGCCGGTGAGGATGACGCCGCCCACGCGCGAGTCCGTCACCAGCCCGCGCCCGATCTCATCGTCGGGACACGGCAAGAACTGGAGGATCTCGCGCGGGATGCCCGCGTCCCAGAGACAATTGGCCAGGTGCCAGCCGACGAGCACCGCCTCGGGCGCCGGCTTGAGGACGACGGCGTTTCCGGCCGCGAGCGCGGCGAGGACGCCGCCGGCGGGGATCGACAGCGGGAAGTTCCACGGCGGCGTCACGACCACCACGCCGAGCGGCTCCATGCGGCAGTCGCCGAAGCTGGTAGCGGCCTCACGCAGCGTCCGGGCGTAGCAGCGCGCGAAGTCGACCGCCTCGGAGACCTCGGCGTCGGCCTCCGTCGCCGTCTTGGCGCCGTCGACGATCATCGCGCCGATCAGGTCGCCGCGCCGGCGACCAAGCTCCGCCGCACACGCCTCGAGCCGCGCGCCGCGTTCCGCGATCGACAGCGCGGCCCACGCTGGCTGAGCGGCCCGGGCGACCGTCAACGCGCGATCGACGTCCGCGGGGCCGCCCAGCGCATAGCGATAGGCGACGCGCCCGGGGCGCGAGGGATCGTGCCCGTCGCCTTGGCTCGGCCCGGTGCGGAGCTCGCCACCGATCTGGAGCGGAATCCGATCGTGTGAACGCTCGCGCCACCGGCGCACGACGTCGTCGATCCACGCGCGGTTGGCCGCCAGCGTCCAGTCGGTGTCGGGCTCGTTCTCGAATATGGCATGAAGCGCGCGAAGCACGGGTGGGGCGCCCGCCTCCACTCGCCGATCCTGGAAGCGCCGGGGCGCATCCGAGAGCCCGGCCTCGATGCCGAACGCGGCCAGGAAGCGATCGCGCTCGACGAGGAATGCAGGTGAGCCCGGCTCGAGATCGAAGACGTGGCGCAGGAAGTTCTCGGGCGCGGTGTTCTCGTCGAGCCGGCGCACCAGGTACGCAATGGCGCTGTGGAAGTCCTCGGCCCTGACGACGGGCGCGTAGAGCAGCAGCCCGCCCGCCCTCGCGTGTACCGCCCGCGCCTGGTGATTGGCCATGCCCTCGAGCATCTCGAACTCCACCCAGGGCTCGACGTGGTGGGCCTCGCGCAGCACGAGGCCGTAGGCGACGTCGAAGAGATTGTGGCTGGCGATCCCGAGGTGGACGGCGTCGGCGTGCTCTGGCCGGCAGCCGTACTGGAGCATGCGCTTGTAGTTCGCGTCCACCTCGATCTTCGTCTCGTAGGGCGCCTGGGGCCAGTCGTGCACCGCCGCCTCGATGCGCTCCATCGCGAGGTTCGCGCCCTTGACGATGCGCAGCTTGATCGGCGCGCCACCCCGCGCGCGACGCGCGAGCGCCCACTCCGTGAGGGCGCGCTGAACGCGGTGCGAGTCGGGTAAATAGGCCTGGAGCACGATCCCCGCGCTCAGAGGGAGGAACTCCGGCTCGTCGAGGACCTCGCGGAAGGCCGTCACCGTCAGGTCGAGGTCGCGGTACTCCTCCATGTCGAGGTTGATGAACTTGGGCGTGATCCGTCCGTCCTGATGGCGGTAGCGATGGCGTCCCGCGGCGCGATAGAGCGTGCGCAGACGCTCGGCCACCTGCGCCACCGTCGCGCGGAAGGCGACGAGGTCGATCTGGCTGTAGACGGACGAGACCTTCACCGAGATGTACTCCACGTCGTCTCGAGCGAGGAGCGTGAGGTAGGCCTCGAGTCGTCGCGCCGCTTCCTTCTCGCCCAGGATCGCCTCGCCGAGCTGGTTGAGGTTCAGCCGCACGCCCGCGCGGCGCCGCTCCTCGATGTAGCGGCGGAGGTCTTCTTCCTCGCCCGGCAGGATCACGTTCTGAGTCTCGTGGCGCAGCCGGGCCACGATGGGCGGGACGACCAGGCTCGGCAGATAGTGGGCCATGGCGCCGCCCAGGAGGAGCGCGACCCGCTCCCACCAGTCCATGTACTGGGGCACGCCGTAGCGCTCGAGAAGATAGGCGAGCTGGTCGGCGATGCGCTCCGGGCGATGACTGCGGAACGCCTGGTCGGCGAGGGCGATGGTCAGCTCCTTGCCGTGGGGATCCGCCATCATCCGGGCGAGCTTCTTGGCCTGAGCGTGCTCGTCGGCGGTTTGCTGAGCGCGCGCCTCGCGCAGAAGCGCTTCGGCCAGCTCGACGGCGCGGTGGGCGAGGCGTTCCACGATCGCAAGGTCATCCGTCGCGCGCATCGCCCCGTCGCCTCTTCCCCAGTGTACGCGCGCTCCCACCGTACCTGGGAGCTCGTCGAAGCGCGAGGTGATCGAAGACGGCGGCGTGTTGCCGGTCGGGCGTGTCTCGATTATGCTGTCGCAACCCTGCTACGGCGATCGGGCCGCCGTTTCCCGGTGGCCGGAGACCACGGGAAGCCGAAACGATCAGCCGGAGGACGGCATGATCGACCCAGCGATCACGACGCTTCGCTCGTTGCGTATTACGGAAAGGGGAACCCCTATGCCGAGCCACACCCGGTTACGGCGCTCGCTCATGCTGGTCACGGCCCTGGCGGCCCTGGCCATTGCTGCTCTCGTCACGCTGGGGGGCCCGCCGGCGGCGGAGGCTCAGCGCAAGAAGATCGTCAACATCGCGGCCAAGGAGCCCGACACGCTCGACCCGCACTCGAGCACGCTCGGACAGTCGCAGGCCATCTCGCGCTTCATGTTCCGCGGGCTGACGCGGTTCGCGATCAAGGACGGCAAGGTGACGACGGCCGAAGTGGAGCCCGACCTGGCCGAGAGCTGGACGCTGTCACCCGAGGGCACCATCTGGACGTTCAAGCTCCGGAAGGGCGTCCAGTTCCACAAGGGCTTCGGCGAGCTGACCGCAGAGGACGTGAAGTTCAGCTTCGAGCGGCAGATCAAGAAGGCGCCGGGCACGCGCTACGGCGTGAACCTCGACGTGATCAAGTCCATCGAGGTCGTCGACCCCTACACGGTCCAGATCGCGCTCACGGCCTACGACCCGATCTTCCTCCTGCGCATGGTGGGCTACCAGCAGGGCTACATCCTCTCGAAGAAGGCGGTGGAAAAGCAGGGGGACCAGTTCAAGTGGAATCCCGTCGGCACCGGGCCCTTCTATTTCGAGCGGCACGCGCCGCGCGAGAAGATCGTGCTGAAGGCCTTCGACCCGATCTTCCTCCTGCGCATGGTGGGCTACCAGCAGGGCTATATCCTCTCGAAGAAGGCGGTGGAAAAGCAGGGGGACCAGTTCAAGTGGAATCCCGTCGGCACCGGGCCCTTCTATTTCGAGCGGCACGCGCCGCGCGAGAAGATCGTGCTGAAGGCCTTCGACAAGTTCTACGCCGGCCGGCCCCAGATCGACGAGGTCCACTGGTTCGACGTGCCCGAGGACGCCACCAAGCTGATCGGCCTCGAGAAGGGGACGTTCGACCTGCTCTACCCCGAGGCGGTCACCGCTGATTTCGCCGACCAGGTCAAGAAGATGGGCGCCGTCATCGACCGGCGGGGCCCGGGCCAGCAGGAGCGCTTTTACATCAACATGACCAAGCCGCCCTTCGATGACATCCGCGTCCGCAAGGCGTTCATGCACGCGATCGACCGCAAGGCGATCAAGGAGACCATGTACCCCGGCGACCTGGCGAAGGTGGCGACGAGCTGCGTGCCGCCCGGCTACTTCGGCCACGTGCCGATGCAGTTCCCGGAGCACAACCCGGAGCTGGCGAAGAAGCTGCTCGCCGAGGCGGGCTATCCGAACGGCATCACGATCAAGAACTACTTCATCAGCAAGTCGTTCTTCTATCCCAAGGTGCTCACGCTCGCCCAGGAGCAGCTCAAGCAGGCGGGGATCAACGTGGAGCTCCAGGTCGTCGAGCACGCGACGTATCACGAGAACATCCGGAAGAACCTGAACCCGTTCGTGCTCTACGGAGGCACGCGCATCACCGACGCCGACGCGTGGCTGTCGCTGTTCTTCGACGGCAAGGAGATCCCCGATCCGGCCACCGGCAACAAGGGCACCAACTTCGCCCACTACAAGGGCATCGACGATCTGCTGCACGCCGGCCGGGTCGAGCGCGACGTGAAGAAGCGCGCGGCGATCTACGCCGAGGCCCAGAAGCGGATGGAGCGCGACCTCGTGTGCCTGCCCATCAGCGACGTGCCGGGGCAGTGGGCACGCAACCCCAAGCGCGTGAGCACGCCGTTCGCCGCTGACTACGGCGAGTTCTCGCTGCACTACAGCTACAACTATCCCGAGCTGCTCAAAGTCTTGAACTGAGCACCGCATGTTCAACTACGTGGCGCGGCGCCTACTGCTCGCGGTCCCGATGCTGCTCGGGGCCATGAGCATCGTGTTCTTCGCGATGCGCGTGCTGCCGGGCGATCCGTGCGTGGCCATGATGGGCGATCAGGCGACCACGGAAGCCCTGGCCGACTGCACGCGGAATCTCGGGCTGCACCGGCCGCTGGCCGTCCAGTACGCGGACTACCTGTGGCGATCGGTGCGGCTCGACTTCGGCAACTCGCTGCGTCAGGGCTACCCGGTCAGCGAGTACATCGGGCGGATGTTCCCCCACACGTTCATCCTGGTGATGGCGAGCGCGGTGGTGGCCGTCCTCGTCGGCGTCCCGATCGGCATCGTGTCGGCGCTGAAGCGTCGCAATCCGCTGATCGACTACCCGTTGCGGATCTTCGCCCTGCTCGGCCTCTCCATGCCGGTGTTCTGGCTGGGCATCCTGCTCCTCATCGTGTTCTCGCTCCGGCTGGACCTCTTCCCGCTCATCGGCGGCGGTGACCTCGACGCGGTCCTCACCATGGTCCGCTCGGGCGAGGTCTTCTCGTATCCCGGTGATTTCTTCGCCGCGGTGGGCGACGTGCTGCATCACCTGGCGCTGCCGGCGCTGGCGCTCGGCTTCACGCTGGCCGCCACGGTCAGCCGGCTCTCGCGCTCGGCCATGCTGGAGGTGATCAGCCAGGACTTCATCCGCACCGCGCGCGCCAAGGGGCAGGCGGAGCGGGCGGTGGTCTACAAGCACGCGCTGCGCAACATGCTGGTGCCGCTGCTCACGATCATCGGGATCTTCGTGGCCATCGCGCTGACGGGCACCGTGCTCACCGAGACGGTGTTCACGCGGCCCGGGCTGGGCAAGATGCTGGTGGATGCGATCAGCGCCCGCGACTATCCGCTCGCCCAGGGCGCCATCACCGTCTTCACGATGACCATCATCCTCGTCAACCTGATCGTCGACATGCTCTACGCCGTCGTCGACCCTCGCATCACCTTCCGGTAAGCGACGAGGCACCGAACGATGGCCATCGCGCGTGGAGCTGATCGAGCCGACCTGGCGGTTCTCGGCTCGGCCGAGGAGACGCGAGGCGCGCGGCGCCATCACCTGCGCCGGTGGCTGCCCATCGGCATCGGCTTGCTGCTGGCGGCGGGCATGATCGTCGTGGCCGCTGCCGCGCCTCTGATCGCGCCTTTGAGTCCCTCCGCGCAGTTTTCAGACGCCGTCCTCAAGGCCCCGGGCGCCGTGGACCGCCACGTGCTCGGCACCGACGAGTTCGGGCGGGACATCCTGAGCCGGATCATCTGGGGCGCGCGCATCTCGCTCGAGGTCGGGCTGGCCTCCGTGCTCTTCGCCTGCGTGCTCGGTGTGCCGCTGGGGATCTTTGCCGGCTATCGCGGCGCCTGGGCCGAGGTCGGGATCATGCGCGCCACCGACATGCTGATGGCCTTTCCCACGCTGCTGCTCGCGCTGATCATCGTGACCGCGCTGGGCGGCACGCTCGTCAACGAGATCCTGGCCATCGGGATCGCGCTGACCCCGAACTTCGTGCGCCTGGCCCGGAGCATGACCCTCACCATCCGCGAGAACGACTACATCATGGCCGCGCGCGCGCTCGGCGGCGGACAGCTCCGCGTCATGGCGCGGCACGTGTTCCCCAACGTCCTCTACGCGCTCGTCGTCGTGGCCACGCTCTACATCGCGACGGCCATCCGCACGGAGGCGGGCCTGTCGTTCCTCGGCCTCGGCATTCCACCGCCCACGCCGAGCTGGGGCAACATCCTCAGCGAGGGCCGCCAGTACATCAAGTGCTGCCCGTGGATCACGACGTTCTCCGGGGTCGCGATCATGCTGGCCGTGCTCGCCTTCAACGTCGTCGGCGACGCCTTGCGCGACCTCCTCGATCCCCGGCTCCGCGGCGACTAGCGGCCGAAAGCCCGCTGACTGGACGCCCGGGCCGTTCATCTGGCAGACTCCCGCCGCCGTGGGCGACGATGCCGCGTTCAGGCGGCTCTGCCAGGAGCTCGAAACTGCCAGACTCCCTTCGGCAGCTCGTCAACTGGGTGCGGCGATCAGGCGATCGCCGCGACCGTCGTGCATCTGCCGGCGGAGCGCTTCCTCGAAGCGATTCGACGCAACCTGAGGCTGGCGGGCGTGGTGGCCGCCGGCGTGCTCAGCGTGGGCCTGGTCGCCTCGGTGATCCTGGCCCGTTGGGTGACGGGGCCGGTGAGTCGGCTCACGGCCGCCGCCACCGCCCTCGAGACCCACACGTTCGATCCCGAGAGTCTCGCGGAAGTCACGCGGCGGCCCGACGAGCTCGGGCACCTGGCCCGGGTCTTCCACCGCATGGCGCTCGAGGTCTACGCCCGTGAGCAGCGGTTGAGACAAGAGGTCCAGCAACTCCGCATCGAGATCGACGAGGCGAAGAAGGTTCGTCAGGTGGCTGAGATCACGGAGACGGACTACTTTCAGGATCTCCGCCAGCGGGCGCAGGCCCTGCGGGCTCGCTTCGGGGGACCGGGCGACGCGCCGAGCGCGCCCGGCGCTCACTGACGATCACGTAAACATGGGGCGGCGGTCGATCAGCCTCAGCCATCCACGCGCCACCCGGTAGATGAACCACAGCCCGACGAGCCCGAGCGGCAGCCACGCGATCAGGATGCCGATGCCGAGCGTGGCCACCACGAAGAGCAGGCACAGCGTCACCCACAAGAGCCCGAACCAGAACGTGCGGATCTGCCAGCGGAAGTGCGACTCGAGCCACGTCCCGCGCGCCTCGCTCCGCTTCACGTAGTTCAGGATCACGGCGATGATCGAGGGCCAGCCGGTGAGGAACGCGCCTACGATGGTGGCGACGCCGATGATCCCCATGATCAGGCTGACGGCGTGCAACGCGTAGATCACGTGCGTCAACGTGATCAGGGACGGCGGTGGCTCTTCGGGCATGGCCGGCCCAGTGTACGCGACCTTGCCTCGACGCCGCAGAGACGGGACAATCTCGCGACGTCAGACGGGACAATCCCGTGACACGCGTGATGCCAGCGCCAGGAGGGACGGATGGATCTCGAGCTTCGCGGCCGCAACGCGGTGGTGACCGGATGCAGCGTCGGGATCGGGCGGGAGATCGCCCGCGTCCTCGCCGCCGAAGGCGCGTCGACCCTGGTGATCGCGCGGCGGGGCGAGCTCTTGAAGACCCTGCAGGACGAGATCGAGGGCGCCGGATGGAAACGCCCCCACGCCCTGGCCATCGATCTCGCCGACCGCGCGTCGGCCGCCCGGGTCCGTGACGAAGCCCTCGCGCGCCTCGGTCACGTGGACATCCTCGTGAACAACGCCGGCGGCTCCCGGCCCACCGCGGTGGACTCCCCCGACGGCGTGTGGGACGAGTCGTTCGCGATCAACTTCAGCGCCGTCCGCAAGCTCGCCCAGGCGTTCCTGCCCGGCATGATCGAGCGTCGCTGGGGCCGGATCATCAACGTCACCGGAACGTCGGAGCCGGGAGGCACCAACGCGGCGGGGCCGGCCAAGGCCGCCGTGCACGCGTGGGCGAAGGCGCTCTCTCGCGACGTGGGCCGTCACGGCGTCACCGTGAACTGCCTCGCCCCCGGACGGATCCACAGCGAGCAGATCGATGAGCGACTGCATCCCACGCGCGAGAGCCAGGAGCAGTTCTCGCGCCAGATTCCGCTCGGCTACTTCGGCGATCCCTCCGACATGGCGTACCTGGTCGCGTTCCTCTGTTCGCCCAAGGCGCGCTACATCTCCGGCGAGCGCATCCACGTGGACGGGGGCCTGCACCGCGCGATCTGAGGAACGCCGACTCCGCGCGCGGCCGCGATCTCAGCGAGCTTTGCGGAACGCGCGCTCGAAGCCGGGAAGCGCGCGCACGACGGTGTCGCGCTCCACCGTGAGCGAGATGCGGATGTGGCCCGGCATCCCGAAGCCGGAGCCCGGCACCGTGAGCACGCCTTCGTCGGCGAGCAAGCGGACGAAGGCCACGTCGTCGTCGATGGGCGTGCGGGGGAACACGTAGAAGGCGCCCTGGGGCTTCACGCACTGGTAGCCGATGCGAGTGAGGCCCTCGTACATCAGGTCGCGCTTCTCGCGATACGGCCCGACGTCGATCACCTGGTCGCCCACCTCGGCCACGACCCACTGCCACAGCGCCGGCGCGTTGACGAAGCCGAGGACACGGCTC
>Ga0209160_1003617_pt1 | contig 12546 bp, 13 predicted proteins | sample GraSoiAngelo_153_FD_186167 | JGI IMG/M metagenome (GOLD analysis project Ga0209160, IMG submission 186167) | Grasslands soil microbial communities from the Angelo Coastal Reserve, California, USA - 14_1009_12_40cm (SPAdes) (version 2) | ecosystem: Environmental > Terrestrial > Soil > Grasslands ...
AACCACCTGAAATTTACCATCCATTCTCATACAAGTAAGTATTATGAAGAATCAGGTATGGAATCGCCGAGAACCCTGAATAGTTATTATCAGATGCTCAAACCTTAATAACGGGCTCGGCAAACCATGAGTTATGGCCACTAGCAAGTTCTTGGCCCCAGTGGTCATAGTCATCGTACTCCTCGTGGTCGGGACGGGAGCGGGCCTGTATCTCACAAGGGGTCCGGGATCGAACATCAACTCAACATCCAGCGGAGGCCCGAGCAAGGTGGTACAAGTCGTCGCTGGCGAGAACTTCTGGGGCAGCCTCGCGTCTGAGCTCGGCGGGACGCATGTCAAGGTGTTGAGTATTGTCTCTGACCCTAATGCCGACCCCCACCAATACGAATCCAGTAGTGCGAATGCTCAGGCTGTCGCTAATGCGAACCTTGTGATTGTCAACGGTGCCGGATACGACGATTGGCTTCTACGGCTTCTTTCAGCAAGCAATAATCCTGCCCAAACTGTCTTGAACGTGCAGAAACTGATTGGCCAACCAGTCGCCACAAACCCACATTTCTGGTACAGTCCCTACTACGTGAATGATACCGTGAAGGCCATGTACAATGACCTTGTTTCCATCGATTCGGGCAACGTCGCGTATTACAAGCAGCAGTACGCCACTCTTAACGCATCGCTCGGAGTATACAACGCCATGATTCACAAGATCGCCCAGCAATTCTCAGGTGCCCCAGTCGCGGCCACAGAGGACATCTTCGTCTATCTCGCGAACGCCACGAAGCTCAACCTCGTCTCTCCTCGAGAATTCATGCAAGCCGTCGCCGAGGGAAATGACCCACCAGCACAGAGCATTGCGCAATTTCAGCAGCTACTTCAGGGCGGAAACAGCAGTGTGCGTGTCTTGGTCTTTAACCAACAGACGGTAACTCCACTCACACAGCAGATCAAGTCACTGGCCGCTGAACATCAGATCCCGACAGTCGGTGTGACGGAAACCGTCCAACCACCCGATGTTCCCTTCCAGGATTGGATGAACGCACAGCTAATAGCCCTCCAGAACGCGCTCAACGCACAAGCACTGGGTAAATGACGAATGAGTTTAACACTACCCAGACTCCGTTCAGTGGGAGTGGAGTCCAGCCTCATAGCGGCCGAAAACCTGACCGCCGGCTACCGGGACAAGATAGTTTGGCGAGAGGCCAACTTCGCCTTTGGTCGCGGAGAGTTGGTGGCCGTCATCGGCCCCAACGCGGCCGGAAAGACAACACTCTTCCGCTTGCTCCTAGGACTGCAGCAACCCATCGGCGGCACGATCAAGATATTCGGTGCTCCGCCCAAGCGAGGAAACCCTCGGATAGGCTATGTCCCTCAACGCCACGTAATCGACAGCGAAACGAACATAGAAGCGCTTGAACTGGTGAGGCTCGCGCTGTCAGGAAAGCGTTGGGGTTTCAACCCATTTTCACACAGTGACCGGGACGCAGCTATTGCCGCGCTCGAAGCTGTTGACGCGATGGAGGTGGCACACCGTCCGCTCGGAGTGTTGTCGGGAGGTGAGCTACAGAGGATTTTTCTGGCCGAGGCATTGGTGAGCAATCCGGAAGTACTCCTTCTTGACGAGCCGCTCTCGAATCTCGACATGAGGCGCGAGACGGACCTGTTGCACCTTGTCGACGACGTGGTTCGGTCGCGCGGCATTACGGCTTTGCTGATAGCCCACAACATCAACCCGCTTCTGCCGCATCTCGACAAGGTGGTCTACATCGCCAGCGGCAGGGTGGCAACTGGGAAGCCTTCCGAAGTCCTGACGTCGGAGAGTCTCACGGCATTGTACGGGATTCAGGTCGAGGTCCTGCGTGACCCCCACGGCAACGTCGCGATAATAGGCCTCGAAGAACACCACGGTGACGTGTAGCATGGCCTTCAGCTTCAATCTGTTGAGCGACTTGCAAGAGATGTGGTCTTACCAGTTCATGCAGCACGCCTTTGAAGCCGGGACGCTAATCGCAGTCATCGCTGGCGTCATGGGGTACTTCGTCGTGCTACGTCGTTCGGCGTTTACCGCGCACGCCTTCTCCGAAATCGGTTTCGCAGGAGCGGCAGGTGTCCTGCTATTGGGGATTAACCCGATCGTCGGTCTTCTTCTGGGTTCGAGCCTCGGCGGTCTGGCGATAGCCGCACTCGGTCGCCGCGCCGCCAATCGCGACACTCAGATCGGCATCGTTCTAGCGTTCGCGCTTGGGTTGGGAGTGTTATTCATCAGCCTGTACAGCGGCTATGCGACCGCAGCATACTCCATCCTGTTCGGTCAGATACTCGGCATCAGCAGCAGCGATGTCCTGTTGACTCTTGTCGCCGCTTTGATAATCTTGGCCACGGTCGCGATCATATACCGACCGCTTCTCTTCGCATCGCTAGACGAAGACGTCGCAGAGGCGAAGGGGATGCCGATGCTCTTCCTTGGAACAGCCTTCATGCTTCTCGTCGCTATCGCGGTCTCCTTCTCCGTTCAGGTCATCGGTGTCCTTCTGATTTTCTCACTGATGGTAACTCCTGCGGCAACTGCCCAGCGAATGGCGAGACAGCCGCAGCGAGCCATAATGATCTCCGTTGCGGTCGCTCTGTTTGCAACTTGGTCGGGACTCTTCATCGCGTTTTACGAGCCTTATCCTGTGAGCTTCTTCATCACCGGTATAGTTTTCACTCTTTATTTGATGGTGAGATTAATTCAAAGAATTGGACGCGGAAAAGTTAATCATTCTCTCCAGAAATGATACTTGATTGCAGTCATGTAACTTCTTGACTAGCTCCTTCGAAAGCAGACCTGACCCTGGCTTGGCCACGAATCCTAGCCAATGCTAGTTCCTGGGCACGTCTTTCTCTGACATTTCTATTATGAACTGAGCTATCCACCACTGGTTTCCTGATGGGTCAGTGAACCCGCCTTCCCGATTGCCATAAGACCTGTCTTCCGGTTCCTTCAGGTTTGCGGCGCCGTTTGTCACCGCTCGCTTGTACACCCGATCAACGTCTCTCACGTACACGTGAACATGAGCTCTTGTTGCGGGCCAATCCTTTCTCGCCTGTCCAATCATGACTACGGAGTCATCTATTCGGACCTCCCCGTGAAAGACACTTCCGTCAGGCCGCTTGTTCAGCTCAACAACTTCTGCATCGAAGACATTCTTCAGAAAATCGACCTCCTCTTCGATACTTCCAACCATGAGATAAGGCGAAACGGCATTATTCCATTCTGGCTTGTATTTGCTCTGACTCTTTCGGTCCATCATGGGAGGTGTGCGGCTTAGAGGTAAAAACTTGGTGCTTGACACACCTGTACGTTGTGTCGTCTTTCCCTTCTTACTGTGCTCACTGACCCCACCGTCGTCGTTCTCAATCCCCACTGGAATTAGACTCCTACGCCAATTTTGGAGACTATTGAACAGGAGGATAGTTCGGGGCAGAGAGATCAGAAATGTCAACGAATAGGCTGCTCGCTCTCTCTAGCAGCCCGACGACTTCCACTGTGTTCCCTCCCTTCGCCTCCGGCTTTCGGGCGATGCGGGTGGAGAGTTCGTTGACCTCGTTCGACAGAGACGCCATCTGGAGATATGCCCCCCTCGTCCGCGAGACCTTCCGCGCGAGAAAGGATTGCATGGTCAGGGTCTCCATCGTCTCGAGCTTCTTCAGACTGCCGATGAGGTCTCCCGCGACGCCCTTAGAGGGAAGCTCTTCCGCGAGTTTCTTTGAGAGCTCTGCGATCGTGTCCCCGACACTCTCGAGAAAGCTACCGAGTACTCTGTAGTCCAATATCTCGACGGGAGTCAGTGCGTACCTTTGCGCGACCTCCTGATCCATCGCCGCCGTCCTTACAGCCCTCACCAGGAGGAAGTAGAGCCTGTCCAGCTCATCGTCCCTCTCCGCGACTAAGGCGAGGAACTTGGGGTCTCTCGTTGACACGCCCTCACGCGTGTCCTTGATCATGCCCTCGATTATCCCCATCATCCGCTTTGCGATCCTCTCCGGGGTCAGCCCTGCGGGCTCCAGCAGGAACTGCAAAGTCATCTTTTTGGAGTCCTCGTCGATTATCTCAAGCCCGATGAGCCGTCCTATGGTTGACTTCAGCCTCTCGCGGTCCTCCCTTGTCATCACTGTGCGGCCCTGAACCCTGATTATGTCGTAGCCGAAGAGGTATGCACCCGTGACGTCGTTAATGACGTAGGTCAGGTCCTCTCTCGGGTACTCGACCTCTACTTCCTTCGGTGCACCCTCCGTCTTCTCAATCGGCCTGACGACCAGTCTCCTCTCGGATAACTCTTCGACGACGACGGTGTCCCCTTTCGAGACCCCGTTCCGCTTCGCCCAGTCCCTGGGGATGGAAACAAGGAAAGAGCCGCCCATCTCAAGCACCTTCCTAGCGTTCATACCCTATAGTTCTATAGACTATTTAGACACCATATTAATATATCCATTAAGCTCTTTCTCTTCTGATGCAGAATATGACAGCGCCAAAGATCGAGAGGCCCATCACCACGTACGTGGTTGCGATGGCGCTGACCGCCGCGTTATACGCCGTCGCTAAGGGGCTAACCTCCTTCGCGCTCACTCCCTTCGGGGTGGGACAATTGCTAATCTTCATCTTCGTGCCTGCATTCTTCGCGGTTGTATCCCCGACCCTGCCGGTCGCGATTGGGGCTGGGCTGGGGACCTTCCTCGGCGACGTCCTCTTCCTAACACCAGCAGGCTCCACGAACCCCGCGCTCAGCCTAGTGGCAGGGGTTCCTGCGAACTTCATTGCATTCTTGCTCTTCGGGTGGTTCGTGAAGCGCTACCGCTCGTGGCCAGCTTTCGTGGCGGCAACTGTTTCCTTCGTTACACTCGGGAACCTGATAGCCGCAACCTCACTCGTGCTATTCGGTGCTGCCGTTTTCACGCCTGTAAATTACCTGATAACCCACTTCACTCCCCCCGCGCTCATCTTGGGATTTACCGTTTTCTGGACGTCGACGATGATTCCCGCCATCCTCATAATGGTTCCGATACTCGTTCGCGCTGTCGGGCCTCTTCAGGGTCGGTCTCCCATCATAACCGACTACCCCAGCTGGTCTGGCGGAGCGATGAAGAACCAGCTAATCACATCATTGATTTTTGGATTAATCTTCCTCGCCTTAGGGGCTCTCTTTTTCGCAGCCTCTCCAAGTACGTTGGGGCTCTTCCCTGGGGTTACCACATACTTCGTCATAACCGTGGCGAGCGTCATCATCATCGGCCCCCTCGCAGGCGCGATAGCTGGAACGAAGCTGGTAGGGAAGCAAGCATCGAAATAAGCGCATCCAGAGCGTTCGCTCCGGCGGCGATCTCGAACTTCTTCGCGATTCACGACAAGGCCAAGAACCCTAGAGATTACTCCAGTTTTGCCAGGGTGGGGGCGACGGGGGGTGGTTTCATCCTCTCGCGGGGAGTGCACACGGCGGCGACCTTCGTCAAAGGGCCCTCCCGGAGGGTCGAGATCACCGTCAACGGCGACAAGAACTATCCCGCGGCGACGACGAAGCGGGCCATCGAACTAATCTTCAAAGGAGGTCGAGTAGCAACAGGTTCTCTCCTACTGGAGCAGCAGGTCGAGGTCCCGATCGGCCAGGGATTCGGTGCGAGCGCAGCATCGGCTCTCTCTGCTGTCTTGGCTGCGGCCGCGGCAATCGGAATCGAAGAACCAGTCACCCATGTCGCATACGCCGCCCATGTTGCCGATATCGTCTCTCAGACAGGGCTCGGGACCGTCTCGGCAATCTTCGAGGGCGTGGGGGCTGGTGCGATTACAACTCCCGGGGCTCCGGGTATCGCCGAGTTTCTTCGGGTCAAAATACCGAGAGGTCTGAAGCTTGTCACAGCCTCTCTCGCGCCCTTCGCAAAGAGCGAGCTTCTCAACTCCGCAGTTCTTAGAAAAAGGGCGAACAGGTTAGGAGAGATAGCGCTGGAGAGAGTCAAACGGACACCCACTATCGACGAACTCGCGAGGAGTGGGGAGTGGTTTGCGGGCGAATTGGGTCTCGAAACACCGGATGTGAGAGCACTGATCAAAATCGCAAAAAATGAAGGCGCCCTCCGAGCCAGTCAGAACATGATTGGCTACTCGATTCACTGCATTGTCGAAGAGGGGCGCGTGAGCGAGGTTGTGAACGGACTGTCAGAGAGCACCCTCCATCCAGATGTTAGGACATTCGATTTTGGAAGGGAGCGTTCGCGCCGTCTAGACTAGACAGTGACCAGTTCCTTCTGATACTTGTTTAGCGGCCGGGATTGGCGGGCGACGAGAAGTGTGTCTTCTATCCTTATTCCGTACTTCCCGGGGAAGTAGACCCCTGGTTCCACTGTTATCACGTCGCCCCTGGCTAACCGCGTCTTACTCTCCCTCCCCAGGGAGGGAGCTTCGTGGACTTGAATTCCGACTCCGTGCCCGGTCCCATGGACGAAATACTTCTCCAAGGAGTGCCTCTTCAGTCGCGACACGACGCCTTCGTGGATTTCGCTGCATACTTTCCCCGCCTTCGCAAGCCTCGCGCCATACTCCTGAGCCTCGAGGACCGCAGCATAATTCCTCTTCATCTCTCCGCTGACTCTTCCTACCGCGAACGTCCTGGTGGCGTCGGAGCAGTACCCTTGGTACCTGAAGGTGAGGTCGGAGATGACGAAGTCTCCATCCCTAATCTTCCTGTCTGTCAGTTCCGAGTGAGGGAACGCACCGTTCTCACCCGAAGCCAATATCGTTGGACTCAGGGAGCCGCCGAAACCGGAGGTTGTCGCGCCCGCGATGAGGGCAGTCTTCACAACCTCCGCAGCAACCTCCCTCTCAGTCCTCCCCCGTTTAAGCTCCCCCTCGAGCATGGTGAAGATCTCGTCGAGAATCTCGGAGGCTCTTTCAATCCTTCGTACTTCCTCAGAATCTTTGACCCTCCTGGCCGCGAGGAAGAGTTCTTCGTTCTTCACGAAACGCTTCGAGCCTCTCATCCGACTGTCGTCGTCGATGTAGCAAGGGCCTCCCTTCCCTAGGTTCTTCGCGACCGTCTCCCGCGTGGCTCGGCTACCAGCGGCGGGAATCACTTCGACCTCGACCCCCATCAGATTCGCCCTCTCCTCCTCCATGGGTGACGTGACTATCAGGGTCTTCTCCGGCGTTACGACCCCGACCCCCGAGCCAAAGAAATCCGAAACATAGAAGAGGTTTTCAGGCGTCGCGACAACGACATTCTTTCCTTCAGCCATCGAAAGTAGCTTGCGGCGCCTGGCTGAATGACTGCTCAATGTTTTGTCGAGTTTGACCCCAGTGCTTATATGCGTTCGAAGCAAAGTGGGTTGAAGTCGGAGAATACCTGGTCAATGACGTTTATCCGCCGATTGGAAATGAGGGGTTTCAAGTCGTCCGGCTCGAGGCCCGTCGCGGTCAACATGGAGCCCGGCTTCACGGTCATCACTGGCCCCAATGGAAGCGGCAAGTCCAATATCGCGGACGCGATACTCTTCGCGATAGGCGAGAACTCCCCGAAGCAGCTGAGAGCGGCCAACGGGAAGCTCTCTGGGGTCATCTTCGACCCAAAGAAGGAGGACGGGGAAACAGGAACGACGACCGCGGAGCGCCTCAACGGCTGCAGGGTAACGCTCCAGCTAGACAACACCGATAGGGCGATCCCCGTCGACAACGACCTCGTAACCGTCACGCGTGAACTGAAGGAGACGGGGGAGAACGTCTATTTCCTCAACGGGAAGAAGACGACGAGAACGGCGCTCGGAGAGATTCTCGACCTCGCAGGCCTCTCCCCGGGAGGGTTGAACATCGTCCCGCAGGGGGCAGCCACGAAGGTCGCGGACCTGACCCCCGAGGAGAAGAGGCGAATAATCGAGGACGTGGTCGGGATCGCCAAGTTCGACGAGAAGAAGTCGGAGGCACAGAGGCAACTCAGTCAGGCTGACCAGAGGTTGGAGGTAGCTCTCGCGAGGATAGGCGAAATGAAGAGCACCCTCGGCTCGCTCGACCTTCAGAGGAACGACCTGATTCGCTACAACCTCCTCGAGAACCAGATCAACTGGCTCAGAGCCGTCGAGACATCAGGAAGGATCATGGAGCAGAAGGGGAAGGTCGCCTCCCTCAAGAGTCAGGAAGACGAAATGGGAGGTAGAGTTCAGGAACTCACCGACAGGAGGCAGGAGTTCGAGAACAGGATGTCCCAGGTGGAAAATGAGCGGACCAGGTTCATCGTTGACGTCGTGCAGGGTGGAGGGGCCAGTCACGTCGACCTTCAGTTCCAGCTCGCCCAGGTCGACAACGAGCTGCAGACTCTTCAGGGAGACCTCCAGGACGCGGAGGCCAACCTGCGGAGCCTAGGGGACGAGACGATCCCGTCCCTGAAGCAGATCGTAGACACGAAAGAGAAGGAGGTGAGCGCGAGCAGCTCGACAGTCAATCACCTCGCCGCTGAGCTGACAAAGCTTGACGAGAGGAGAAAAGACTTGGTCTTCTGGCTGGAGGAGATCGTCGGGGCCGAGGCGGTCCTGCGGCAGACGATCGACGGGGGGGCGAAGCAGAAGGGCAGAGTAGAGCTGAAGATATCCGAGATCAGTCAGAAGCTGAACGTGACGGAGCTCGCGATAAACGCCGCGAATGCTAACCTCTCCGCGGAGAAGAAGAGGCTCGAGGAGCTGAGGTTGAGGGTCAACGGGTACTCGGAGGTTCTGAGCAGGCTCGAAGCGAACGCGAAGCAGCTCTTCGAGCTCTTTGAGGGGTCGACGCAGGAGCTGAACCATGTAGACCGGGACCTATCCGCCTATGAGGAGAGGCGCGCGCTCCTCCTCGGGTCGATTGAGCAGGCCTCAAGGACCCTCGAGAAGGCGAGCAGAGAGGTCTCAAAGGAGGAGGCCTTCAGGGAGGTCTCCGAGAGCGTCGCGGGCGAGAGGACGGAGCAGTCGAAGCTTCAAGAGTTCTGTGAGGGTGGCGGAGTGGCGGGGTACCTCGGCAGGCTCAACCAGCTGGTTCAATCCCCGCCGGCATACTCGAAGGCCTCCTCCGCCGTCCTGGGAAGGTGGATGACATCCTTCGTGGTCAAAGACCTTCGCTCGATGACGGCCCTGATCAAGGGTGCGAGGGCCCTGAAGGCGAGGGCATTCGGCGTAATCCCTCTGAGCGAAGTAGAGGGCAGCGCGGCCGTGGAGGCGGGGAGGTCGGCGGGCGTCATCGGGCCCCTCTCTGAACTCCTCAAGTACGACGAGAAGTACGCGGGCCTAGTCAACTTCCTCGCTGGGGACGTCGTGGTTGTCGAGAATGAGGCCGTCGGCTACCTCGTCTCCTCGGAAGGTGTGAAAGCGGTCACCCTCAGCGGAGAGGTCTTCGAGCCGGGGGGGAAGGCGTTCTCTCACGGCTTTCAAGATATCGTTCTCGGTATACTGCAGGGTCTCGAAGACATAGAGGGAGTCAGCGAGATTGAGGAAGCGGCTCTCTCCCTCAAGAAGGCAATCCAGAAACGAAAGGGAGAGCTGGAAGCGATCGAGTCGGACTCGCGCAGCTTGATGAAGGACCGTATCAAGAAGATAGCCACGGTCGCTTCGCTGAAGGCAGAAGCCGACACGATCACCAGGATTTCCGGCAGGTACAAGTCGATCTTCAAGTCGATGACCCAAGACTACGACCGAGAGGTCAGGACGGTCGAGAGACTCTCCGCAAAACTCGCGACCAATGTTGGGAGGAGGGAGGGCCTCCAGAAGGCCCTCCCCTCCCTGCACGCCCTTATTCAGAACATCGAGGCGTTGCATCTCCAGGAACATCTCCAGGATCTCGAGACCTCCCGCAAGTCTCTTGACGAGGAGGCGAATTACCTTAGGAGCAGAATCTCCAGAGAAACCTCGAGGAGAATCAGCTTGACCTCGATTCGGCTCTCGATGACTACAATCAGGCAAAGGAGTTTGCGCGCGATGCCCCAAAGAGGATCAGGGAGCTCGCGGAGACGAAGCAGGTGCTCGCCGGGCAGATTGAGAAACTCAAGCAGTCGGCGAGGCAGAGCCAGCCTGTCCTCGATGAGTTCGAAAACAAGATCAGGCGCTTGAAAGAGGAACGTGACGCGGTCGGCAGGTCAATCTCAAACGCCGAGAAGGAGCTCTTTTCACTCCGGGCGACGATCGCCTCCGCGGAGGAGAAGATAGAGGAGGCGCTCGGTAGCCTCCGCATCCTCGGCTACAACGGCCTCCTTGAGGCGTTCGACGCGAGTGAATCCCTCCTCTCCGAGCTCGAGAAGGAATACGGGACCGTCGTCTCCTCATTGAACAGGGGGGCCGAGAAGCAATACGGAGAGATGTACCAGAACTACAAGAGTCTCTCCGTGAGGCACAACGAACTGGAGAAAGAGAGGAACTCGATCGTCGGCTTCATCAAGAGCGTAGAGGCGGAAAAGAAGACGGTCTTCATGGCCGCCTTCGCCAAGATCAGGGAAGAGTTCGGCTTCATCTTCAAGAGACTCACCGACGGAGAGGCTTGGCTCGAGCTCGAGGATGAAGAAGAGGTCTTCTCGGGTGGGATTCTCTTAATGGCCAGGTTCGGGCTCAAACCAGCGTGGGAATCGCTCTCTCTGAGCGGCGGCGAGAAGGCCGTCTCAGGTGTGGCCCTCATCATCGCGATGCAGAGCGTCCAGCCTCATCCGTTCTACCTCTTCGACGAGATCGATTCTCACCTGGACGCCATCAACTCGGCGAATCTGGCGCAGTTCCTCAAGGAGCGCTCAACGGCCGCCCAGATCGTCACGATTACCCTGCGAGACGTATTCATCGCGCGGAGCGACATGACGTACGGTGTCTACTCAGCGGGAGGCATCTCCAGGTATGTCCACTACAAGCCCGCAGCGGCGGAGGTGTCGGTCAAGCGTGGCTGAGTCGCAGCGATCCTCCCTCTCCCGACCGCCACTCAACGTGCTCATCGACCCGAGCATAGCGGCGAGACGCTCCCCGTGGGAGATTAACCTCTCCCAGTTGCTTGAGCTCTTCCTCCAGGCGATAACGAGGAAGGACCTCATCGACCTGAGGGCAGCCGGAGCGGCCGCCCTCTCATCTGCGACGATCTACAGGCTGAAGGTCGAGACTCTCTTCCTCTTCGAGAGGCTGAGGGCGGAGAGGAGAGCGGTCAACGCCAGCGAACCCCCGCAGATGGTCGTCATGCCCTTTAGGTACGAGGTCTACTCAACCGACATCGAGGAGCTCTTCGGGGAGCTGACCAGGATTCTCGAGCAAATCGTGGGGGAGGGTACCTCCTCCTCGACTTCCCCCCTTCCGGTTGATGAACCTCCGCCGCCGGATATGGGAGACTACGTAATCTCAATGCAGTCTCTCTTCGCGGAGTTCAGAGTGATCCTGCTCCAGCGGCTGCGTCCCACCGGAAAGGCCCTTCTGTCTGAATTGCTCGGCGGTCTGAAACCCGTCGACGCGGCCCGAGTCTTCCTTCTCGTCCTCTTCTCTGCGCACAGCGGCGAGCTCGTGATCAACCAGGACGAGAACGCGGAGGATGCACTGGTCGTCTCGGTGGGACAGCTTTCTTGAGCGAGAGCGAGGGCAGGCTCGTCGCAAGGATTGAGGCCGCTCTCTACGCGGCGGGGCGACCGCTCGACGCAGAGCAACTGGCGAGGGCTGGAGGAGTCACCTCGCAGAGGAAGGCTACCCTGGTCGCGCGCGCCATAGCAAGGGCGGTCAATGACAATCTGAGCGCGGTCGAAGTCGTGGAATATCCCGGCCCACGATTCGCGATGCAGCTGAAGACCGAGTACACCCAGCTCGCCAGGAGGTTCGCGACGAGGCCTCTCCTCTCCAAGGCCGCCCTGCGTACGCTCTCCTACATCGCCTACTTTCAGCCCATCGCTAGCGGGGAGTTGGCGCTCAGGAGGACCTCGAACATCTACGCCCACCTGAGGGAGCTCGAGGACGTGGGCTTTGTGTCGGGGGAGCGGGAGGGGAGGTCGAAGGTCTACAGAACGACTTCTCGCTTCTCCGAGTACTTCGGACTCAGTCCAGAGGCATCGCTCCTCAAGAAGCAGCTGGAAGGCAAGAATCTCAACGCGAGATTGAGCGGAGGAGGAAATCCTTAACACCCAGTTTGAGTGACACCCTCATATCGGTGGGATGCGACGACGAGGGCTCTCGAGAATCTTAGAAAACGAAAGGCGACGGGGGGGAGGACGCAAAAGGCCCGTGGAAGGCGAGCCTACGAGAGGGATTCGTATGCTCTTGAACCGGTCGTCGGCCCACTCGTGAAGCGATTTTCCAGGACGAGAGGGGGCGGGGTTTCGGTCGGATTGAGTTCAGTGGATTCTGCCAACGTCGCCGACCCGGCTGCCGGGAAGGTCGTCCGGACGAGGATCATTAGAGTGAAATCCAGCCCGGCAAACAGGGATTACGGGAGGCGAGGTGTCATCACGAAGGGAGCGACGATCGAGACTGAACTCGGTGAGGCGAAGGTCGTGTCCCGCCCGAGCGACGACGGCGCGGTGAACGCAGTCCTCGTCAAGCAGCGTTGAAGGC
>Ga0209160_1003618_pt1 | contig 12544 bp, 10 predicted proteins | sample GraSoiAngelo_153_FD_186167 | JGI IMG/M metagenome (GOLD analysis project Ga0209160, IMG submission 186167) | Grasslands soil microbial communities from the Angelo Coastal Reserve, California, USA - 14_1009_12_40cm (SPAdes) (version 2) | ecosystem: Environmental > Terrestrial > Soil > Grasslands ...
CGGCGGTCAGGGCCATCGCCCAGGCGTAGGGCAGGCGCTCCGCCAGCCACGCCTCGAACGCGCCGATCGTTCCGGCGATGGCGACGCCACACTGGTAGGCGAACCCCGGCAGGAACCCCCGCACCGAGTCCGGCGACAGCTCCGTGATGTGCGCCGGTATCACTCCCCACGCGCCCTGCACCATGAACTGCATCGCGAAGCCCCCGGCGAACAGGAGCGGCACGGACGGGGCGAAGGCCCAGAGCGGAATGGTGAGGATCCCGCACGCGAGCGCCAGCACGATCGCGCGGCGGCGGCCGATGCGGTCGGAGGTGAGCCCGGCCAGCACGCCGCCCGTGAGCGCCCCCACCATCGAGAACGCGGTGAGCGCGGCCCGCAGGGACGGGCTGAAGCCGCGGTCGCGTTGCAGGAAGGTGGGGTACATATCCTGGGTGCCGTGGGAGACGAAGTTCATCATCGTCATGAGCAGCGCGATATAAAGGAAGAGCTTCCAGTGCGACGCGATCGCGCGCCCCAGCTGGCCCCAGCTCTCGGCCCGCGTGCGCTGCCAGACTTCCGACTCCTTCACCCGATAGCGTACGAACAGGGCCAACAGCGCCGGCAGGCCGCCGATGAAGAACAGCGGCCGCCACCCCCAGCGGGGGAACACGAAAAAATAGCAGATTGCGGCGAGCAGATAGCCGGCGGCGTAGCCCTGTTGTAACAACCCCGACACCATCCCCCGGTAGCGGGGCGGCACCTTCTCCATCACGAGCGAGGCGCCGACGCCCCACTCGCCGCCCATCCCGATGCCGAACAAGGCGCGCAGCACCATGAACGTCGCGTAGCTGGGCGCCAGCCCGGACAGCACCTCGACGAGGGAAAAGAACACCAGATCGAGCATCAGCGGCAGCCGCCGCCCGTAGCGGTCCGCGAGCAGCCCGAAAACGAACGCGCCCACCGGCCGGAAGGCGAGCGTGAGGCTGATCGAGTAGGCGATCTCCTTGTCCGAGCGGCCGAACTCGTGGGCGATCGCCGTCAGCGTCATGACGACCAGGAAGAAATCGAACGCGTCGAGGGTCCAGCCGAGGAATCCGGCTAGGACGGCGGGGCGGTGGTCCGGGGGGGCGAGAGGAGCAGTCACGGGCGTGAAAGATGTGGCGCACCGTCGCGTACGGCTACAGCTTTTGGATCCATGAGAGTCGGCTTGCTCATCGCTGCAGTCACCCTGCTCGGGCCGAGCTCGGCCACCGGCCAGGGGGCTGCCGCTGTGGACACGCTCGCCGGCCGCGTCGTCGATCGGGACGGGCAGGGGCTCGCGGACGCGACCGTGCTCGTGGCGGAGCTGCATCGGGTGACGATCACGGGCCCCGACGGCGCGTTCCGCTTCCCCGCGGTCCCACCGGGCCGTTACACGGTCGTCGTGCGCCGCGTGGGTTACGCCGCGCGCGTGGGTGAAGTCGAGGCCGGGACCGGACCGGCAGAGCTCACGCTCGTCGCGGCGGCGGTCCAGGTCGAGCCGGTGACGGTCACTGCGACGCGGCAGCCGATCGCCGCGCTCGGCTCGTCGCTTCCCGTGTCGGGGCTCAGCGGAGACCGCCTGCGCCGGGCGCAGAGCGTGTCCCTCGGGCGGGCGCTCGAAACGCTGGCGGGCGTGCGCACGCTCAGCACGGGGGAGTCGATCGGCAAGCCGGTGATCCGGGGGCTCGCCGGCGCGCGGGTGCTTGTGCTCGGCAATGGCAGCCGGCTTGAGGACTACTCGTGGAGTGACGAGGACGGACCGTCCGTCGATGCCCGGTTGGCCGAGCGCGTCGAAGTGATCCGCGGGCCGGCGAGCGTCCTCTATGGCTCCGACGCCCTCGGCGGCGTGGTGAACGTCATTCCCGCCGAGCTGCCCGACGCGAACGGCGGCCCGGCGTTCGCGCGCAGCGGTCTCGAGGTGTCGGGGGCCACGAACAACGCCGAGCTCGGCGGAGCGCTCCGGGTGGAGGGAGCGAGCGGCCGGCTCGGGTGGCGCGCGACTGCGATCGGGCGCCACGCGGCCGACCTCCACACCCCCGGGGGCGAGCTCGACAACACGGGCTTCGGCGCCCTGAGCGGCGAAGCCGCGGTGGGCTTGTGGGGGTCGCGGGGTGGCGCCGGGTTGCGCTACGCGCGCTACGGCGGCGAGTTCAAGCTGCTCGAAGCGAACGGGCCGCCCGCGCCCACCACGGGCGAGGCGGGGCCCGAGCGCAAGCTCGCGGACGACCGCGTCCAGCTCGCGGGCGATTACCGCCTCGGCACGGTGCGGCTCGAGGCGAAGGGACAGTGGCAGCGCCACTCGCTGATCGAGGTGTCGGACGAAGCCACGGCGTTCGACCTACTTCTCAACACCGCGACGCTCGACGTGCTGCTGCATCATCCGGCGGGTCCCCGGGTACGCGGCACGCTCGGAGCGTCCGGCCTGTATCAGACCAACGCCACGCGCGGCCCCATCCCCCTCGTCCCGGGCGCCCGGGTGCGGGCGGCCGCCCTGTTCGCCTTCGAGCAGGCGACGCTCGAGCGCTGGAGCCTGCTCGCGGGCGGACGCGTGGATGCGCGCCACCTCGCCGCCGACAGCAATGCCATGCTCGGCCTATCCCCGCAGACGCGCGCCTACGTGGCCTGGTCCGCCAACGTCGGCTTCGTGTATCGGCCGATGCCGTCGCTCGCGCTCGCTGCCAACCTGGGGCGGGCTTGGCGGGCGCCCACCCTGTTCGAGTTGTTCGCCAACGGGCCGCACGTCGGCGAGGCGCGCTACGAGCTGGGGCGGGCCACGCTCCGGCCGGAGGCCGCGGCGAACCTGGACGTAAGTGCGCGCTGGCAGGGCGGACGGGTCAGCGCCGAGGTCGCCGGTTACCGCAACGCCATCGGTCGCTACATCTTCCTCGCCCCCACGGGCAATACGGTGGGCGGGCTGCGGGTGTACGACTACGACCAGGCGGACGCCGTGCTCGCCGGGGTGGAAGCGTCGCTCGAGGCCCTGGCCTGGCCCGTCGTGACGCTAGGGCTGCGGGGGGATGCGACGTGGGGGACGAACCGCACCAGCGACGAGCCGCTGCCGTCCGTGCCGGCGCCGCGCGCGGCGGTGCGCGTCGAGCTGCATTCCGCCGCGGGCACGTGGTCCGGCCGCCCGCACATCGGCGTCGAGGCCGAATTCGTGGGCCGCCAGACACGGCTCAACCCGCTCGACATCCCGACCGCGGGGTACGCGCTGCTCAGCGTGGACGCGGGTGCCGAGGCGCGCTTCCTCGGCCGGGCGGTGCGCGTCGATCTCACCGTGCGCAACGCGGCCGACGCGAGCTACCGCGACTTCCTCAGCCGCTACAAGGAGTTCGCGTTGAACCCCGGCCGCAACGTGATCGTGCGGGTGTCGACGGCGCCGTAGGGTCGCGGCTGAAGCCGCGGCTCGGCCCGGCCGCTGAAGCGGTGGCGCCCAGCCCGTTTACGGGCAGAGGCCGAGCCGCGAGTTCACTCGCGCTCGTGCGACGCACCGGGACCGTGATGACACGTCTCGTCAATCACAGCAAACCGCTCCGGGCCCGTCAACCCGCGTGGCCGATCGCCCGCAGGAACTCGCGATCCCAGGCGGCGGGCACGCTCTCGCGTGGCGAGTACGGCCCCGGCACGTAGGCGCGCGACGACACCCCGGCCTGACTCTGCTCGCAGATGTGCCAGTCCTGCCGGTTGGTCATGTCCCAGAACCGCACCCCGTCCTCGGGATCGAGCTCCGGCCGGCTCAGTGAGTCGGCGTGGAACAGCCACTCGCAGGTGATGCGCGTGCGCGCGGGCCCCTCGGGCCAGAGCGTGTGGAACATCACGTAGTCCGGATGCAGGCTGAGCAGCAGGTTTGGGAAGATCGTGTAGAAGTAGGCGCGGCTCAGGTCCGTGGCCGGCAGCTCTCCCACCGGCACCCCGCAGGCGCGGCCGCTGAGGGTGAGGCTCCCGCCTTCGCGGGTAATCGTCATGTAGCCGCCGAGGAAGGGGCCGTCCACGAGATCGTTCTCCCCGCTCGTGTAAGGCGCGAGCTTCGCCAGCTCGGGATGGATCACGGGGCAATGCAGGCACTCCGAGTAGTTCTGGAAGATGAGCTTCCAGTTCGCACGCACGTCGTAGTCGATGCGGCGGGCGGAGCGCAGGTTCGCGATGTTGAAGCGCGCGAACCGGCCGATGAGGGGCGCGAACGCCTGCGCGAACGGCTCGGGGTCCGGCGCGAGATTGATCAGCAGGAACCCCTCCCACTCGGCGAGGGCTGGGGAGCGGAGCGGGTAATCCCGCTTGTGGAAGCCTTCCACCTCGCTCATGTGGGGGGCGCCGATGAGCTGGCCGTCGAGGGTGTAGGTCCAGGCGTGGTAGGGGCACTGGATCGTCTCGGACAGGCGGCCGCGCCGCTCCTCGCACAGCCGCGTCCCTCGGTGGCGGCAGACATTGTAATGCGCCCGCAGCGTGCCGCCCTGGTCGCGCAGCACGATCACGCTCTCGCCCGCGACGTCGGCGAGGAAGTAGTCTCCCGGGTCGGGGAGCTCCGCGGCGCGGCCCACGCACACCCAGCGGCGAGTGAAAATCCGCTCCACCTCCTCCGCGAAGATCTCGGGCGACGTGTAGTAGCGCCCCGGCAGGGTGCGCGCGCCCTGGCGGTACATCTCGGTGGTCTTGAAGAAGGAGGTCATGATCGCTCCACCGGCACGATAACGTCGCACCGTGCCGCCGCGCCAGCCGGCGGCGCGTCGCTTGCGGGGCCCGCACGGCCGTGCTCTCTTACGCGAATGGCGAAGTCGTCGCTGCCGCTCGTCGCCTGGGCGCTGCTGTATGGCGGACCCCCGGCACTGGGGGCGCAGCAGGACGCCGCCAGCCGTGCGGGTCTCGAGCGTCCCATCGCCCTGCCCACCGGCGAGCGGCGCGGAGTCGAGTTGGGCTACGGCGTGAGCCATGTCGAGATCGATTCGCTCGCCGCCGCGGGATCCGTGACCACGCTGGCCCAGCTCCTCACGGGTCGCATCGCGGGGCTCGTCGTGATGCAGAGCTCGGGTACGATCGGCGCGGGCTCGCGCCTGCTCAATCGCGGCGCCACGAGTCTGTTCGTGTCCAACGCGCCGCTACTGTACGTGGACGGCGTGCGCGCGGATCAGAGCCCGAATGCCTACGGGCTCGACGTGGGGGGCCAGGTGCCGTCCCGCTTCGACGACCTCGAGGTCGCCGACATCGCCGCAGTCGACGTGCTGCGGGGGCCGGCGGCGACGGCGTTGTACGGCGCGGACGCGGCGAACGGCGTCGTTCTGGTCACGACGCGGCGGGGCACGCCGGGGCCGGCCCGCATCCGTGGCTCCGTCACCCAGGGCTTCGTCGCCGCGCCGCGTCGCTTTCCCGACAATCTGCTCGCGGTGACCCCGAGCGGAGGGTTGTGCCCGCTCATCAGCAAAGCCGCGGGTGTCTGCGGGCAGGACCGAATCCTCGCGAGCAACGCGCTCGAGAGCCCCGCCACCTCGCCGATCGGGCACGGCGCGACCGGCAGCTACGGGCTCGACGTGTCGGGCGGCACCGGAAGGGTGCGCTACTACGCAGCCGGCCGGTGGGAAGGGCAGGGAGGCGTCTACGGGCTGCCCGCGGCGGAAGTCGATCGGCTCACGGCGGGGGCGAACGGGTCGCGTCCGCCCGACGAGGTCCGGAATCCCAACTACCTGCGCCGGGTGAGCGCGCGCACCAACGTGGACTTCCACGTCTCGCCGCGCGCCGACGTGTCGCTCGCGACCGGATACCTCTCGAGCGACGTCCGCATGCCGATCAACGACAACAACATCCTCGGCGTCCTGCCGAGCGGCTTCCTCGGGGTCGGCGACTCCACGATCAACGACGGCTGGGGCTTTTTCCCGCCCGGTGACGTATTCCAGATCCGCACCAGCCAAGCGGTGGAGCGGCTCACGGGGAGCGTCCGAGGCAGCTGGCGTCCGCTGTCCTTTCTCGAAGCGAGCCTCGTGCTCGGGATGGATCGGGTGCGGCAGTCGGACCGCCAGCTGCAAGCCCGCGGCGAAGGGCCGAACATCCTGGGCCTCCGTCTGGGGCGGGTGCTCGCGGGACGCTCGCGCAGCGACCACTACAGCGTCGAGCTCGGTGCCCGAGCGGCGTTCCACGTGTCCGCCGCGCTCGCGACGCGCACGGTGGCAGCCATGCAGTACTTCAACGCCACTGGGGACACGCTGCTCCGCCTCGGTCGGGGGCTCGGGCCCGGTGACACGAGCCTCGCCGGCGCGGCGGTCCAGACGGTCCTGGCCGACGCGCAGGGGTCGGACAGGCTGACCGGCCTCTTCCTCGAGGAAGAGCTGTCGCTGCGCGACCGCCTGTTCATGACCGGCTCGCTGCGCCACGATACCGGGCTGCTGGGCGAGGCCGGTCTGGCGGGCGCAACCTATCCCGCGCTGGGCGTCTCGTGGCTGGCGCCGACGCGGGCCGGTGCGCCCCTCGGACTGCTGCGCCTGCGCGCCGCCTACGGCGTGGCGGGTCGGCGGCCGTTGCTCTCGGCCGCGCTCCGAGCGGAGCGCACGCGCGAGCTGGAAGGGGGCGCCGACGCGGCGCTGTGGGATGGTCGGCTGCAGCTCGGCGTCACGCTCTACGACCGGCGGACCTCGGACGTGGTCGTGCCCAGCGCGTCCGCTCCCTCGGGCCTCGGGATCGCGAACCTCGGGCGGCTGAGCAATCGCGGGATCGAGATCACCCTGACCGCGCAGATGCTGCGAGGGGAAGCGCGCTCTTGGGACGCCTGGGTCACCGCCTGGGGCAATCGCAACCGCATCACGACGCTCGGGGGTCCGCCGCTCCGCTTTTCGCTGACCACAGGCGATCAGGTGTACGAGCAGGGACTCCCGGCGGGAGCCTACTCGATGCTCCCGATCGTGAGTTATGCCGACGCGAACCGGGACGGGATCATCGCGCCATCGGAAGTGGTGATTGGGCCGTCTCCCGTGTTCCTGGGCACGCCGTTCCCCACGCAGGGGGCTTCGCTGGGCACGACCCTGACCTGGCGCCGTGGTGTCCGCGTGTCGGCGCTGCTCGAGTACCGGGCCGGCAACAGCCAGCTCAATTCGACCGAGTACCTGCGCTGCTATTACGGCGGCTGCCGGGCGCTGAACGATCCCGGCACCCCCCTCGCCCGCGAGGCCGCCGTCGCCGCCGCCATCGCCGGGACGCCCGCGGGCTACGTCGAGGACGCGGACTTCCTGAAGCTGCGCGAGGTCACGATCACGCTCGAGGCTCCCCGCGCCTGGGCCGCGCAGCTGCATGCCGCGGGCGCCAGCCTCACCCTGGCGGGCCGCAACCTGCTCACGTGGACGGGCTATTCCGGGCTCGACCCCGAGGTCAGCGCGGCCGGGCAGGATGGATTCGTCATGGCGGATCTGCTGACGCAGCCGCCGTTGCGGTCGTTCGCGGCCACGTTACGGGTTGAGTTCTGAGCGAATAGACGCTGAGGTAGACGCCGACGCGCCGAGGCGTCTAGCTGTTCGCTTTCGTTGCTCGTTCCCCCTCGATCAGGGCTCTCTTCCGTCTTATCCCCCATCGATATCCCCCGAGGTCCCCGTCTGCTCTCACGACCCGGTGGCATGGGATCACGATCGCCGCCGGGTTGGTGGCGCATGCCCGCGCCACTGCCCGCGTGGCGCGCGGGCGCCCGATGGCGCGGGCGATCTCAGCGTACGAGCGCGTGCTCCCGTAGGGGATCTTGCGGAGCGCTTCCCACACGGCGCGCTGGAACGCCGTGGCGCGCACGTCCAGCGGGAGATCGAGGTGCGGCGCGCGGCCCTCGAGGTGGCGCAGGATCGCCCCGACCCAGCGGCGGAGCGGCCCGCGGTCGCGCCGGATCTGCGCCGCGGGAAACTCGGCCCGCAAGCCGGCGGCCAGCTCCTCTGCGCCTGCACCCAGGCCGATGCGGCAAATGCCGCGCTCGGTCGCGGCGACGAGCAGACTGCCGTGCGGGCAGGGGACGACGGTGAACGCGATGCGGGCGCCCCGACCGCCACGCGCGTAGGTCGCGGGCGTCATTCCGAGGTGAGCGCCGGCGCGCTCGTACACGCGGCTGCTCGATCCGTACCCGGCGGCGTAGGTCGCCGGGCTCACCCGCTTGCGCTCGTGCAGCTGCCGTCTGAAGCGCTCGAGACGCCGCGCGTCGCGGTACTGGCGGGGCGTCACGCCGAGCACGGCCCGGAACGCGCGCAGCAGCCTGCTCGGGCTCGTGCCCGTGTCGGCGGACAGCGCGGCCAGGCTCGCCGGCTCGTCGGGATGCGAGTCGAGCCGGCGGCACGTCTCGCGCACCAGGGCCACGTCGGGCTGTGCGCCGTTCACGCTCGCGGGGCGGCAGCGCTGGCACGGCCTGAATCCGGCCTGCTCCGCCGCTTCGGGGATCGGGAAGAACGTGACCAGCTCACGGCGCGGGCGGCGACTGGGGCACGTCGGCCGGCAGTAAATCCCGGTCGAGCGCACCGCGTAGACGAACGCGCCGTCGAAGCGGCGATCGCGTGCCAGCACGATGTGCCAGCGGCGGGCAGGGGACAGGTCGGAAACGACGGCGGCACGGTTCACGCTCGAAAACATAGCGCATCACCGTGCCACGATCTATCCGCTTTTGACCGTCAAACTACGTCCACGGCTCGTCCGCCGACGGCCCGTAGATCGAGGGGACCTTCCCGCCCGCCATGCGGAGGTACACCGAGAACTGCCCGCGGTGATGGATCATGTCCGACAGCAGGAACCAGAAGAAGTCGAGCCTCCGTACGTCCCCCATCTGTTTCGGCCCGGTGAAGAACTTGATCGTCTTGTTCAACTCGGCATCGTTTGCCTTGCGCACCTTGTCGCCGAGCATCTGGAACGCGCGCTCGCATTCGGCCACGACGCCGTCCCACTTGTCGGGCACAGGGGGCATGTTCTTGGGCGGGAACTTGAGCTCGCCATCGAGTGCCTGCGCGCCCCCCACCCCCTCGAAGACGAAGGTCCATGCGAGTTCTTTTGCGCTGCGGCAGCGTTCGTGCGGCTTCAGGTCGGCTTTCGCCGCGGGGTAGGCCTTGAGCAGCTTCAGCGTGGTCGGGCACTCCCGTCCCCAGGCATCCAGGAACTGCTGCTTCTCGCTCATAACCACTCCCTTCGGTCAGTCCTGGAAAGGTAGCACGAGGTTGTTGACGCGTTATCTTGGATGCCATCACGCCTCTCTTGCGCGCAAGCCCCGACGCCTGGCTCCGCCAGCGGCCGCGCACCACGATCGTCGCCATCGGGCTCGGCCTGGTCGCGGCGCTCGCATACGTGGACGCTTCGGTCGCACCCGATCTGGCGCCACTCGTCTACCTCGTGCCCATCACGCTGGTCGCCTGGTACGCGGGCCGCTGGGCCGGCGCGCTCGTGGCGCTGACCAGCACGGGTGCTTGGCTCCTGACCGCCGCGGCGGGTCGGGGTTTCCCGTCTGTCATCGTGGTGTCGTGGGACACGGTGGTGCGGCTCGCCGCCTTTCTCGTTGTCGCTACGATGATGGCCGCGCTGCGGCAATCGCTCGACCGGGAGCGGCAGCTCGCACGGACGGATACGCTGACGGGCGTGGGCAACGCCCGCGCCTTCTACGAGGCGGCCGACGCCGAAATCGCGCGCGCCCGCCGCTACCAGCGTCCGTTCACCGCCGCCTACGTGGATCTCGACGACTTCAAGACCGTCAACGACCGCCTCGGCCACACGGCGGGGGACGCGGTGCTGCGCTCGGTCGCCCGGGCCATCGGCGGCGTGCTGCGCAAGAGCGACCTGGTGGCGCGCATCGGCGGTGAGGAGTTCTGCATCCTGCTTCCCGAGACTGCGACCGGGCCGGCGCGCGTCGTCGTCCAGAAGCTGCGGGAGGCGCTGGCGGACGTGGTGGTCGCGCACGGCTGGCGGCTGACGGCGAGCATCGGCGTGGTGACGTATCTCGTGCCGCCGCAGTCCGTGGACGAAATGGTCGGGAACGTGGACCACCTCATGTACACGGCCAAGCAGGGCGGCAAGAACGCGGTGGAGCACGCCACCGCCAACTGAGCTCCTTCCCGCTGGAGACTTGCCCATGCCCCGACAGAACATCTCGAGCGGCACGTCCTGGGAGCCGGTCGTCGGCTACTCGCGGGCGGTGCGTGTCGGACCCCTGCTCTTCGTCGCGGGCACCACCGCCACGGGACCGGACGGTGCGATCGTCGGCGTCGGTGACGCGTATGCCCAGGCGGTGCAGGCCCTGCGCAACATCGAGCGGGCGCTGGTGCAGGCGGGCGCCCGGCTGCGGAACGTCGTGCGCACGCGCATGTACCTCACGCGCATCGAGGACTGGGAAGCGGTCGGCCGGGCCCACGGGGAGTTCTTCCGCGAGATTCGCCCGGCGAGCACGCTCGTGGCGGTCGCCCGGCTCGTGGCGCCCGAGATGCTGGTCGAGATCGAGGCCGATGCGGTGCTCGAGCCGGTCGACGGGCGGTATATTGCACGCGGTGCGTGACGAACGTGACATGACATCCGAGCTGCCGACGAGCTACGACGCCGGGGCGTCCTCCGGCAGCGGCGAGGGTGCTTCCGATCGCTCGCGCGCGGTCACGCTGGCGCTCGCGTTCTTGGGGGGCGTGTTCGGGCTGCACCGCTTTTATACGGGGCGGCTGCAGAGCGGTATCTGGATGGCCCTGACCTTCGGCGGGCTGGGCATCTGGTACCTCTATGACCTGATCCTCGTCGCGACGGGAGAGTTCCGCGACGGCGCAGGGCTGCGGGTCGTGCGCTGGGACGTGACCGACGTGGCGGGGTATGGAGACCCCTCCATCCGGCGCGTGCGCGAGCTCGAGGGCGACGTCGCCGCCCTCCGCGGCGAGGTCTCGGAGCTCGCCGAGCGGCTCGACTTCGCCGAGCGGCTACTGGCTCAGGGACGGGAGAAGAAAGGCCCGTAAGAGGCCGGCTAGGAGCCGGGGAAGGGGGAAGGGCCCCTTCCCCCTTCCCCATTCCCCGGTAATTTCCCCCGACCCACCGACACCGTCAGCAGCGCAATCCCCGTTTCGGGAGGTTGAATGAAGGTTGGGGTCCCGCAAGAGACCGCGATCAGCGAGCGCCGTGTGGCTTTGGTGCCCGAGACGGTCGGCCGTCTCGCGAAGGGCGGGGTCGAGGTGCTCGTGCAGCGCGGCGCGGGAGAGGGCGCCTTCTGCGCCGACGAGCTGTACCGCGCGGCGGGCGCGACCCTCGTGCCGGAGGCCGGGCGGGTGCTCGCCGAGGCCGACGTCGTCGTCAAGGTGCAGCGGCCCGCGGCCGAGGAGGCCGCGCTGCTCCGGGCCGGGGCGGTGCTGATCAGCTTCCTCCAGGCGGCCCGCTTCCCGGAGCTCGTGCGGCAGCTCGCCGAGCGGCGCGTGACGGCGTTCAGCATGGAGCGAGTCCCACGCCTCACGCGGGCGCAGTCGATGGACGCCCTCTCCTCCCAGGCCACGGTGGCGGGCTACAAGGCGGTGCTGGTGGCCGCGTCGGCGTCGCCGCGCCTCTTGCCGATGCTCACCACGGCCGCAGGCACGCTCGCGCCCGCGAAGGTCTTCGTGCTCGGCGCCGGGGTCGCGGGGCTGCAGGCGATCGCCACGGCGCGCCGGCTCGGCGCGGTCGTGTCCGCGTTCGACGTTCGGCCGGCGGTGAAGGAGCAGGTGGAGAGCCTGGGGGCGAGCTTCGTCGCCCCGGAGGCGGTGACCGCCGCGGCGGAGGCCGTCGGCGGCTACGCCGCCGAGCTCGGCCTGGACCAGCAGCGGCGCGAACTCGAGCTGATCCACCGGCACATCCGCGAGATGGACCTCGTCATCACGACCGCGCTCATCCCAGGGCGCCCGGCGCCGCGACTCATCACCCGAGCGATGGTGCGGGACATGAGGGCCGGCGCCGTGATCGTGGACCTCGCGGCGGAAGCCGGCGGCAACTGCGAGCTCACGCGTCCCGACGAGACGGTGCGCCAGGGGGAGGTCACGGTGCTGGGGCCGCTCAACCTCCCCGCCACGGTGCCGCTCCACGCCAGCCAGATGTACAGTCGCAACCTGCAGACCCTGCTACAGCACCTCGTGAAGGATGGCGCGCTCGTCGTCGATCTCGCGGACGAGATCACGGGCGCGATGGTCGTGACCCACCAGGGGGAAATCCGGAGCCTCTCATGAGCGGGATCTCGTTCATCGAGCTGTACGTGTTCGTGCTGGCGGCGTTCGTCGGATATCAGGTCATCTCGCGCGTGCCGCCGCTGCTCCACACGCCGCTGATGTCGGCCACCAACGCGATCTCCGGCATCTCGCTCGTGGGATCGCTCGTGCTCGCGGGAGCGGACTACGGCACGCTCGCGACGTGGCTGGGCTTCATCGCCGTCACCTCCTCGAGCCTCAACGTGATCGGCGGGTTCATGATCACCGACCGCATGCTGCGGATGTTCAAGCGCAGCGGCACGAAGCGGTGATGCTCGATACCGCCATCCAGCTCGCCTACCTCGCGGCCTCGGTGCTCTTCATCCTGGGCCTCAAGGGACTGGCGCACCCGGACACGGCCCGGCGCGGGATGCTGCTCG
>Ga0209160_1003620_pt1 | contig 12536 bp, 11 predicted proteins | sample GraSoiAngelo_153_FD_186167 | JGI IMG/M metagenome (GOLD analysis project Ga0209160, IMG submission 186167) | Grasslands soil microbial communities from the Angelo Coastal Reserve, California, USA - 14_1009_12_40cm (SPAdes) (version 2) | ecosystem: Environmental > Terrestrial > Soil > Grasslands ...
TACGGCCGCGAGTCAACCGTCATCTACCCGCCCGTCGACACAGACTTCTTCACCCCCTCCGAATCCGCACAATCCACACAACCTACCCACTCTACGCAATCAGATGCGGACGAGTCACGAGAGGGGGGGGATTTCTATCTCGTCGTCTCACGGTTGGTCCCGTACAAGCGCGTGGATGTGGCCGTGGAAGCATTCAATCGACTCGGCCGGCCGCTGGTGATCGTCGGCGATGGTCCAGAGCGGCGGCGGTTGCAGGCGGTGGCGCGCCCGCATATCCGCTTCGTCGGAGAGCTTACGGACCTAGCCGTGCGCCGCTATTACCGTCGGTGCCGGGCGGTCGTATTTCCCGGCGAGGAGGATTTTGGTCTCGTCCCGGTCGAGGCCCAGGCCTGTGGACGCCCGGTGATCGCGTACGGACGCGGCGGGGCGTTAGAGAGCGTTGTGCAGGGGGTGACCGGGATGTTCATTGCCGCTCAGACGCCTGACGCGCTGAGTGCGGGCGTGCAAGCGGCGGAGGCGATGACATTCGACGCCGCCGCGATCCGCCGGCATGCAGTGCAGTTCTCCCGGCAGCGGTTCATCGGCCAGATCGAGGAGTTCGTCGCACGTGCCATCTCGCCGTGAGTATCTCTGAACACGGCACGCCCTCGTCCGTAGCCCTGGTTGCGCGCGGGATCGACGCCCTGACCGGAAACCTGGAGCGCGTGATTGTGGGCAAGCGCCCTGAGCTCGAACGGGCCGTCGCGGTGCTGCTCGCCGGCGGTCATCTGCTCCTGCAGGATGTGCCCGGAGTGGGCAAGACAGTGCTGGCCCGCGCGATGGCGCGATCCATCGGGGGGACCTTCAAGCGGGTCCAGGCCACGCCCGACCTGCTGCCGTCCGACATCACCGGCGGCATGGTGTATGACGGCGGACGCGGCACGCTGCGGTTTGTGGCTGGTCCCGTGTTCGCCAACGTCGTCCTGGCTGATGAACTGAACCGGGCGACGCCGCGCACCCAGTCCGCATTTCTGGAAGCGATGGGGGAGGCGCAGGTCAGCGTGGAGGGCACGGCGTATCCGCTGCCGCAACCGTTCTTCCTGATTGCCACGCTGAATCCCCTCGAACACCATGGCACCTATCCGTTGCCGGAGGGTCAACTCGACCGCTTTCTGGCTTCCATGTCCTTGGGCTACCCACGGCTCGAAGACGAGGTCGAGGTCATCGCGCGCCAGCAGGTGGCCCACCCGCTGGACTCGCTCCAGCCCGTCGTCACGCCGGCCGACGTGCTCCACTGGCAACAGGAGGTGCGGGCGGCGCGCGTGGACCGCTCATTAATGTCGTATGCGGCGGAGATCGTGGCCGCAACACGGACCCACCCAGAGGTCATGCTCGGCGCCAGCCCCCGCGCGTCGGTTGGGTTGGTGCGGCTGGCCCAGGCGTGGGCGGTGCGTGACGGCCGGGAGTTTGTCCTGCCTGATGACGTCAAACGGCTCGCCCCCCATGTGCTGGCGCATCGCCTGATGGTGCGGTCCCGGACCGTCGCCGCGGTGGCCCTGGTCGAAGACATCCTTGCGGGGACGCCGGTGCCGGTGTTCTCGCCCTGAACAAAATGGTCTACCCAGTCTCCCCAGTCTTCTCAGTCTCCACGGTCTCAAACCAGCTGCCTGATGATGCTGGGCACGTCGTAGACTGGGTAGACGGGAAGACTGAGTAGACTGGGAAGACGTGGGAGACGTTGATGAGACTAACGGGTGACGCCGTCGCTGTCGCCGTCCTGGCCGCACTGCTGCTGTTTATCGCCGTCAACCTGCAGGCCGGCTGGGTGTACGCGGTCGATGCGTTGCTGATTGGATTACTCGCCGTCGCCAGCCTGTCGGCCGGTCTGGGCATCCGCGGGCTGACGGTGGAACGGACCATGCCCCATGAGGCGTTTGAGGGCGATGCGGTTCCCGTGACTTTTCGGATTCTGCTGCGCCGCGGCCGCCGTTATTTCATCACCCTCCATGATGCGTTCCCAGGTCTGAGACCGGGAACGGCTCGCTTCCCCGTCTGTGACGCCCGCTCCCCGGCCGCGCAGTCCTATCAGACCGTCGCGCTGCGTCGTGGTGTCTTCACCGCACAGACGGTTGAAGCGCACTCGTCCGGTCTGGCGGGATTGTTTATCTTCCGCCGGCGTGTGAGGGCGCCGGGTGCCCTCACGGTGTTTCCCCGGTACGCAGTGCTCGAGGAGTTTAGGGTTCCGGGACGCACCGGACCAGATGCCGCGTCGGTTCCCCGGCCGGACCGCGCGGGGCTGGAGGTCGCGGGCGTGCGCGAGTTCCGCGACGGTGACAGCCTGCGCCACGTGCACTGGCGCAGCACCGCACGTCGCGGCACGCTGGTGGTCCGTGAGTTTGAGCATGAGGCGGCGGAAGCGGTTGCGCTGCTGATCGACACACGGATCGAGCCGTATGGGGCCGATCCGAGTGGACTGGCGTTCGAGGATCTCGTACGGGCGGCGGCGTCGATCGCGCATGCGGTGACGCGGTCAGGCCGCCCGGTTCAGCTCATCGGCGCGCGCGGGACGCAGGTCAGCACGACCGAGGCCGGATGGTCGCAGGCGCTGCACTGGCTGGCCCGCGTGCAACTTCACGGTGCGCTGTCACCGCTTGAGGCATACCGGTCGGCCGTCGCGCCCGGCACGCCGGTGGTGGTCTGCTCCGCCGATACGGATGTCCCGGCGGCATTCGCGCAACGTGGCATTCCCGTCGCGGCCGTGCTCGTCGATGCGGCGTCGTATGGAGATCGAGGAGATTCGGGAGATTCGAGCGGAGAGATGGTGCTGGAGGCGCTCGGGATTCCGCTGGCCTTGCTGCGCCGCGGGGCGGAGGTGGGGGCGTGTCTGGCCTCACTCAGTCGATAACACGCCGGTTCCGGCGACCCGCAGAAGACTCCCTGGCCGTGCGTGCGGCCGTGTTGCTGGCCGTCCTGGTGGCCGTGGCCGCGGTCGGGGTGCAGGAGGAGTTCACAGCACAGGCTGTCCTGGCCGCGTTCGCAATCATTGTCGCCCATTGCGTGAGCTACCTTCGCCGCCGCTCCCCCAACTGGTGGATGAAGCTGGCCATCGCGGGGCTGATCTTTGCCGTCGCGCGAGATTTCTTCGTCGCCCTGGTCGCCAATCCGTACGATCCCCGAATCCCGCTCGTCCGGTTATTTCTCTGGCTGCAGGTCTTGCACAGTTTTGATTTGCCGGCCCGCAAAGACCTCAAGTACTCGCTGGCCAGCGCGGTCGTGCTCATGGCGGTGGGCGCTGTCTACACGCGGGAGACGTCTTTCGGCCTGTTGCTGGTCCCGTTCACGGTGGCCGCCGGGATCGCACTGGTGGCCATGCAGGCCGACCGCGAGCACGCCTCCTGGTGGTCGCTCGTGAGGCTCGGGGCGCGGCTGAGCGTCGCGGTGCTGCTCTGCGGCGCGCTGGCGTTCATGCTCGTGCCCCGCGGTCAGGGCTTGCGCCTGCGCGGATTGCCCGTGTCGGCCAGACTGCTGTGGGTGTCCCGCCTGCACACCCGAATCATGAATCCGGCCTATCCAGAGGACCCCGGAACCGACCCGGAGCAGGCGCCGCCCGTATTCAATCCACAGGGGTATGTCGGGTTCTCGACCTACGTGGACCTGCGTTTGCGCGGCGTGCTCGACGATACGCTGGTCCTGCGTGTGCGCGCCACGCGGCCCGGCTACTGGCGCGGGCTCGCCTTTGATTCCTACGGAGGACGTGGCTGGCGGATGAGCGATCACGCCGTGGAGGAGTTTGGCTCCTCCGACCAGTCGCGCATCGTGCCACGGCTGGGGCCGGACGAGCCGTGGCCCGCGGGATCGGAACAGAGCATTCAGACCTTCTACGTGGAAACAGAGCAGCCCAACGTGATCTTCGCCGCGTACCGGCCCTTTGAGGTTTTCTTCCCGACCGGGACGATTGGCGTGGATCGTTACGCCGGGATGCGGAGCCCGCTCCGCCTGGAGCCGGGAATGGTCTACAGCGTGGTCAGCCGGGTTCCGGTCCCTACGGCGGCCCTTCTGGCGCGCGGGCACGGGGACATCCCGCCGCACATTCGCGCACGGTACCTGCAGCTGCCGGCGATCTCACCGCGCGTCCGGCACCTGGCGACCGACTTGACAGCCGGGGTGGAGAGTCCCTACCAGCAGGCGGAGGCGATCCGCCGCTACTTGCAGCACGGCTTCACGTATACGCTGCAGGCGCCGCTCCTGCCAGATCGTGCCGATGCCGTGGATGAGTTTCTGTTTGTCACTCATCAGGGATCGTGTGAGCTGTTCGCCAGCGCGCTGGCTGTGCTGCTGCGCGCCGCCGGCATTCCTGCGAGGCTGGTCACCGGGTACACCACCGGATCGTACAATGTGTTCACGGGCTACTATGATGTCCGCAACTCCGACGCCCACGCCTGGGTCGAGATGTTCCAACCTGGGGCTGGATGGATCGAGATGGAGGCGACACCGGGTTTTGTTCCTTCCAGTGACACGGTGGGGAGGCCGGTGGGGCAGTGGCTGGCTGCAGACGCCGCCTCCTGGGTGCTCGGGATGTTCGTGCGGGTGGTGCAGCGGCTGCCCCTTGGCCGGATGGGTGGGGGAGCGGGAGATGCGGGGGTGCTCGTGAGTGCGACGCTGGTGGTCGGGATATTGGGAGGTCTCCGCCTGCGCCGTCGCCTTCACGGGTCGCGCGGAATCGTGGAGCGCGGGTATGCCGACATGCTGCACACGCTGGCCCGCCGGGGGTTCAGGCGACATGCGGCGATGACCCCCAGCGAGTTTGCGGCGTCCCTGCCGGTGCCCGTGCGGCCGGTCGCCGCTCGCATCACGCGTCTGTTCGAGTCGTTCCGGTACGGGCATCGTCCCACCGACGCGGGGACAGACGCCGCCTCCCGTCAGGCCTTGCGTGAGCTCCGCGATGTTGTGCGTCGTTCGCGCATCGAATCGAGGCGATCGACATGAGTCTCGCCGCGTCTGCCGTCATGGTGTTTATCTTGGGGACGATTCTTGGCAGTTTCCTGAATGTGGTCATCTACCGCCTTCCCCGGGGGCTCTCCATCGTCAGGCCTGGATCGCGCTGCCCGCACTGTCACACCCTCATCCGCCCTCGCGACAACATCCCCCTGGTGAGCTTTCTGATCCTGCGCGGGCGGTGCCGCGCGTGCCGCGCGCCGATCAGCTGGCGGTATCCGCTGGTGGAGGCCGCGAGCGGAGGACTCCTCGCCGGCCTGTGGATTCGGTTTGCCCCGACGGGAGCATGGGTCCCGTTGGCGGCGACGGCCCTCTTCGCGCTCATGCTGGTCGTGGTGTTCTTCATCGATCTCGACCACCAGATTGTGCCTAACGCCATTACCTACCCTGGACTGGTCGCCGGGCTGCTGTTCGCCATTCCACAGGGACGGCTTGTGCCTTCGGCGCTGGTGGCGGCGGGGGCCGGAGCGTTGTTCCTGATGATCGCGGTGGTCAGCGGCGGGGGCATGGGGGGTGGCGATATCAAACTGGCGGCGATGATGGGCGCATTCCTCGGGTGGCCGCTGACCGCGGTGGCATTGTTGCTGGCGTTCGTCACCGGGGCAGTGGCCGGGGTCCTGCTCATCGCGTTGAAGCGGCGATCGCGCAAGGACCCCATCCCCTTTGGTCCCTCGCTGGCCGCCGGCGGTGTGATCGCGATGTTCGCGGGTCAGAGCCTCCTCCGCTGGTATTTCGGAATTCCGTAAGCCCGCGGAACACAGTCTGACTCTATCTTCGTCACTTTCATGGAAGGATAATAGAAGGGGAGATTTAGGGACTCCGGCACGCAGCGTGCTCGCCGTCTATGTGCTGTATGGGCAGGGCATGACCATAGGAGAATCCATGCGCCCAAAACCGAGATCCTTCAGAGACGGCCAAGCGGGCTTCACGCTCATCGAACTCGTGGTGGTCGTCGGCCTGATCGGGGTCGTGCTGGCCATCCTCGTGATGGGGGTGCGCCGGGCGAGCGACGCCTTCTCGCTGCGCAAGGCCGCCACCACGGTAATCTCTGAGGTACGGCGGGCGCAGTCCTCGGCGGTTGCGGACGGAGTGGATTACATGGTTGAGTTCGCCCTCGCGAACCCGGGCCGGATCAACACCTATCGAACGAAACTCCTAACAGAGACGTGTCCGACAGGGATGCTTCCGATCGACTCGACAGGGTTGTACCAACTCGACTCGACATCGACACTCTGCCGCAGAGCGATTGTTGACCCGATTACCTTTGGTGTTCAGCCACCCTGCGGGCTGCCTTCGCACAAGACGTGCAACCCGGACTGGCCATCTAGCGTGGCGATCAATGGAGGGGGAACGACTTTCACCGTATGCTCACCTCCAGCCAACGTTGCGAACAAGTGTGTGACGTTCAAGATGCTCGGCTATGCCGATGCTGGCGGAACGGTGCAACTGCAGAGCCGATCGAGTGTGATGGCAAATATTGCGGTGACCGCAGCGACCGGTCGGGTGAGCGTGGGGCCATGATGGCTAATCAGCGCGGGTTCACTCTGATCGAGATCCTTGTGTCGCTGGCGATCTTCGCCGTGGTGGTCATCGGCGCGCTGGGCGTGTTGGGCGCGGCAGGGTCCGGCGGGTTCCTGTCGGGGTTCACCACCGGGTTCGTCACCACGCGCGCCGCCCGCGACATCACGGCGGCCTCGGTGTATCTGCAGGCGTTTCAAGAGCACGCCGCCAGCCAGGCGGCCAGCCAGGGGGACGCTTCGATCAATCCCGGCGTCTACTGCGATGGCACGGGATGCGGGTCGCCCAACCTGTCGTCTGCGGGATTAGGCGCGTATCCGCTGCCGTCATGCAACGTCACCGCCGCATGCCCCCAGCCCTATCAGCTGGACCGGTGGAAGCTCGACGTCACGATCCAGCGGTGGTACGCGTGTTTCAACACGAGCGTCAGTCCGCCCACATTCGTGAAGTACAGCACGGACCCGGGGTCGGGCTGCACCGTCGATACCACCAAGGAGTACCTGGTGCGCGCCCATTCCACACTCACCTGGCAGTATCGTGGGGTGACCCGGACCCTGGACGTGGACCGCTATCTCCCATGATGCGGCGCATCGCTCGAGGTTTCCATGCTCAGCACGGCGTCACCCTGATCGAACTCCTGGTGGCGCTCGCGATCTTCGCGCTATTCGTCATCATGATCGATGGGGTCTTTAGCAGTGCCCGGACCAATGCGCGCAAGACGGAAATTGCGGCCGATGTCCAGCAGAACGCCCGCGTCGCCGCGGACCGGATCCTTCGTGAACTCCACGAGACGAACATCAATCTGGTGCTGGTCGACAACACGATCCCCGGCGCCAGCCAGATTGCCTTCAAATCGGCCCGCCTGGCGGAAGACCCGTCGATCTTCTGCTTGTATACGCGCATCAATGCGGGCCTGGGCTACGATGCACGGTGCTTCGCCGCCCCCGGCCCCATCGCGGCAGGCCCGCCGTATGCGAGCCCGGAGCCCATCGCGCCTCACGGAACGTACACGCCACTCTGGCAGCGCTCGATCAGTTACTGCACGGCCGGGCCGGCGGGCGGCCCGTATGACCTGCTGCGGGTGGTCAGCGATCTGTCGGCGCCTGACGCTGCGCTCGCCATGCCGGCCTGCAGTGGTGACACCGTCGCCTCAATGATTGAAAGCTTTGATGTGTCGAAAGCCGGCAGCGTCGTCACGGTAACCCTCAAGGCGAACTGTAAGCTTGGCCCAGGTCGGGGGTGTGAGACGGTGCAGGGCCGGGATATTCCTGCGCAGGAAGTGCTCCTCCCTGGCCAGTCCTTGACGCGCAACTGACCTTGCCCCTGCCGGGCAAGGAACCTGATCATGAACTGTTGGTGAGGACCATGTTGAGATTCACATGGAAGGCCATCAGGAAGTCGCGATTCCGCGTTCCCGCGTTCCCGCGCTCCGCCCCGAGCTCGCGAAGCGAGCGTGGGGGTTCCCGCGACCAGGGCGCCGCACTGATCACCGTGCTGTTGTTTGTGGTGTTGATGTTCATCCTCATCACGGCGATGCTCTCCGTCACGGGCAACGAAGTCGTGATCGCCGGTCTGCAGAAGGATGGCATGCGGGCGACCGAGTTGGCTCAGGCGGGGATTCAAGAGGCCATCGCCCGAGTGATGAATGGTCGGCCCTATATCACAGGATTTTGCAGCGCGCTCAGTCCGACCCCGGCATGCCAGGCGGGAACTTCAAACGGCGTTTATGTGACCATCACCCAGGTGTACCCCGGGGTGAACGCAGCGTACCTGCAGATTGACGCGGTCGCCACCGGCATCGGCAGAGCGACGCGCCATCTAACGGCCCTCGTGCTGCAAGAAGTCATCGCCTTCCCGCCCAACGTGACGTTTGCGGCCAGCGTCACCGAGCAGGGCAGCGCAGACATTTCGTGTGGTGATGCATACGCACAGACGTTTCTCCGGTACAAGAACCCCCCGAGCAACGGATGTGCGCCACCGCAGACCCTGTCGATCACGGGCTACCGGATCAGCAAAACAACCCCGGGGTCTGTTCCGCTATGCTACAGTGCGCGCCCTTGGATGGTTGGCGCCAGTGTTAACTGTGGGAATGGAAAAAGCGACTTTGCCACGGCCAACGCCGGCAACGGCAGCAAGTCCACCGACAACAACCAGGATGTGCAGAACTGGTATCCCAGCACGCGGGTAACCACCCCGATGGGGAGTGCGCTCGGCCGGGACATCCTGGGGTTCCAGGCCAATGCCGACCCGTCCCACCCCACCTGTCAGGCCACGGGTGGGTACCAGGACAACATTCCTGCCGGAGCGATCCTGCAGAATGAGGTCGCGGCTCCCTCCAACATGAAGGTGTACGGTTACGACACGGACACCCCGCCGATGGTCAGCGGCCCGCTGACAAAGCCCACGGCGGCGGCGGGAGCGTCGGGTCCTCTCAACAGCACGTACACTATCGTGGTGACATGGTGGACGGCGAGTGGCGAGAGTTACGCATCGCCGGCAAGCGATCCCATCAGCGTGACGAACAAGAACATTGATCTCACAAACATCCCCACCGGACCGGTGGGCACGACGGCCCGCGGGATCTATGCATTCAAGAGCGGGGTCTCAGCGAACTACCAACTGGCCGGAGTGATCCCCAACAACACGGCCACAACCTTTACGATTGACATCGACCTCTGTTCGAGTAGCTGCACGAACGTGCGTACGTGGACGACGCCGCTGCCGACGTCTGCCGTCTCCCAACTCGACCCCGACTTTCTCGCCTGTGGGCTTCCGTACAAATGGGTGGCGATGGACTACCCAGACCTTTCTGATGAGGGCGGCAGCCCGCTGCCCGGCGGCGACGTGCCGGGCCGGCGGTGGTTCAAGACCGTCGTCTTCGAGCAGTGGTTCCAGAACTACTGGCGGATGGACGTGGACAAGCTGACCGTGGTGAAGCGCGGAAATGGGCAGGGAACTCAGGCGTGCCTCAGTCCGGACCTGCCGGGTCCGTTTGCCGATGCGAACGGCAGCGTCTGCACCGCAAACAACACGCAACCCGACCTCGTCCAGTATCCGCAGTTCGGCGCGGTGCCGCCCTTCCCAGACATGTCATCTGTCGCCAGCAACTACTATTGCTCGAAGACTGGCAGCGGGGTGCTGAACTCGCTTCCCACGTCGTGCACCAAGCCGGATGGCAGCGCCACCACCTCCGACCTGGGCTACTGCAGCAACACGAGCTCGACCCCTCCGTGCCCCCCGCCGGGCAGCCGTTCTGTCGCGTTTGAGCTCAACGGGGACTGGACGATCAACGGGAACCTCACCGGATACGGGACGGTCGTTGTCAACGGCAACCTCGTCGTCAACGGGAACTTCACGTACTACGGCACCATCATTGTGAACGGGACCCTGCAGGCAGGCACCGGGAACGTGACCGTGTATGGCGGGTTGGTCGCCCAGGACACGCTGCGCTTGATTGGTAACATCACGGTGAACGGCGGCACCACCGTGGGCGCGGCCGGTGTGCCAACGGGGAACTCGCTGGTGTTTGGGAAAGCCTGGTATGAACGCTAGTTCGTCATGCTGCTGGCAGGACTGATACGGCCCGAGCTAGGGCAGGATAATTCAAGGCGCTTCCATGGAAGCTTGCAGGAATTATAGGCTGCTGTAGAAGAGTAGCCTAGCGCGCGAGCCCAAACGCAGGTTCGTCAGGGAGGCTTCATGGCACTCTTTGGGCCGAAACGCTTCGTCGGGCTGGACATCGGCAGCCACGCCATTAAGGCTGTGGAGATCGCCCCCGCCGGCGGAAAATATCGGGTCGTCCACGCCGGCTTTGCCGAGACGCCGCCCGGAGCGGTCAAAGAGGGCGCGGTGGTCGAACCGCAAGCCCTCGGGCTGGCCATCCGGCAGGTCGTCGCCAAGGCGGGTATCAAGCCGGGCCGCGTCGTGTCGGCCGTCGGCGGCCAGGCCGTGATCGTACGCGAACTCAAGCTGCCGCCGATGTCAGAGGATGAACTGAAGCAGGCCGCCCGCTTCGAGGCCGAACGGTACATTCCGTATGGCGTGCGCGAGGTCAACATGGACTTCGACGTCATCGGGGAAACCACCGAAGACAACCAACGCAAGATCGTGGTGCTGCTTGTCGCTGCCCGCCGCGATATCGTCGACAAACATGTGCAGGCGCTGGAGTCGGGCGGTGTGGAACCGTTCGTGCTGGACGTCGAATCGTTTGCGGTCATCCGCGCCTTGGTGGCGCAGGGACGCACGGCCACCAACGGCGGCGCCACGGTGTTCGTCGACCTGGGCGGGGAAACGACCGACATCGTGATCACCGAAGGCGACCAGCTCCGGCTGACCCGCAACATCAACGTCGGCGGGGACAGCCTCACAAAAGCGGTGGCGACGCGGCTCGATATGGAGTTCGCATCGGCAGCACAGGTCAAAGAGGAGAAGGGGACCGTGCTCTTGGAGGGTGAACCCCCGCCTGAAGACCGGACGGTCTCCGCGCTGCACGATGCGATGCTGCCGATCCTGGGAGATCTGGCCACCGAGGTGCGTCGGTCCATGGACTACTTCCAGACCCGCTGGCGAGAGAGCCGCGTCGGGCGGGTCGTGCTGAGCGGTGGCACTGCGCGCCTGGCAAATCTGGATCGCTTCCTGTCGCTGGAACTCGGGGTGGAGACCGTCGTGGGCGACCCGTTCGTGCAATGTGAGGTCTCTGATCGCGTGTTGCCCTCCGAGCAGCGCAAGCAGGTCGCGCCGGCGATGGCCACGGCCGTGGGCTTGGCCCTGCGGGGAACCGTCGAGCGATGATCCGGATTAACCTCCTTCCCCGGGAGCGAGTCCGCCGGCCCGCGGTGGCGCCGCGGCTGCTGGTGGGGCTGGCCTTTGTGGTGGTGGCGGCGGCTCTGGTGTTGGCGACGCTGGCGCTGAACCTGCGCAACGCTCGCGTGCGCGGGGAGATCGATGACGTCAACGCCCGCATCGAGGAACTCAAACCCAAGGTTGCTGAGGTGGAAGCCCTGCAGCGGCAGATTGCCGAGGCTCGTCGGAAGGAACAGCTGCTGCGGCAGCTGGAGAGCCTGCGCATCCCCTGGGACAACGTGCTCAATGAGCTACGGAAGATCATCCCGGCGGATGTGTGGCTGATTCGCATCGAAGCGAAAGGCGATGGCAACCTGACGTTCAACGGATTTGGGATGAGCTATGAGGCCGTGGCCCGCTTTATGGTGAACCTCGACGCCTCACCGCTGTTCCAGGATTCTGACCTGAGCATCGGCCAGAAACAGATCCAGGGCAACCGGGACGTCATCAACTTCTCGGTGACCGCGCACCTGACCCCGCAGCAGAAGCAGGCCGGTATCCCATGAGTCGGCGAGAGCGCCTCATCCTCATGGTCCTCGGCCCCCTGGGGATCCTGCTGATCTTCTACTACTTCATCTACTCACCCAAGCAGGCGGAATATCAGGCCCTGCGGGCGCAGCTCGAGGAGCGCCGCACCCAACTGGAACGGATGGAAGCCACGGCCCGTCAGCTCACCCGGCTCCGCGAGGAGTATGCGCGGCTGCAGGCGTTCATTGCGGAGGTGGAGGCGAAGCTTCCAGCCGAAAAGGAAGTGCCGTCGCTGCTGGTGCAGCTCGAGCGCTTGACCAGGTCGTTGGGTGTGAGCCTGGACAGCATCCGGCCCAGCCAGGTGCAATCGTCACAACCTGTTCCGCCGCCGGGCGCTGCCGTTCCGCCACCGGGCGCCGTGCCCGCTCCGGCGGGTGGAGCTCCCCCCGCACCTGGCGCCGCCGCGGTCCCGGCCTACCAGCGGTTTCCCATTACGCTGACAGTGGTCGGAACGTATGAGCAGATCGTGAAGCTGGCCACCGAGTTGAACGCGTTTCCGCGCATGATCGCCATCCGGAACCTGGCGTTCGGCCCGAAGAAGATTCCGGAATTGTCCGTCAACGCCGATATCGAAACGTACGTGCTTCCCAGGGGGGCTCGCTAGATGGCCAGGGTCAGCGCGGTCATTGCCAAGGTCCGCGAGCTCCTCCAAAAAAATCCGCTTGCGCGCTACG
>Ga0209160_1003621_pt1 | contig 12535 bp, 7 predicted proteins | sample GraSoiAngelo_153_FD_186167 | JGI IMG/M metagenome (GOLD analysis project Ga0209160, IMG submission 186167) | Grasslands soil microbial communities from the Angelo Coastal Reserve, California, USA - 14_1009_12_40cm (SPAdes) (version 2) | ecosystem: Environmental > Terrestrial > Soil > Grasslands ...
GCTTTCAGCCCTTTTTCAAAGAGCTGCTGATTCATGTATGCGGCGCCGAGATTGTTGAGCCGGGCTGCTTCGGTGGATTTATCAGGCGAACCGCCCTGTCGTGGAGCGGCAGCGATGAGGGCAAGTCCAACCAGAATGACACCACCAAAGGTGAGGAAGAATCTTCGCATCATGCGACAAAAACGAATGCATAGGGGCGGGTGCCCTCACCCGCCCAGCCGAGCGAAGCTCGGCAGACGCTCGGCGAGCTGTGCTCGCCTGTCCGGACGAGGGCGTCCGGGCCTACGTGTTCTGCCAATGATGGGCACTTAGGGCTTGCCGTAGGGTTTCGATGCTATCACGCCCTTGGTTTCCTCAATCGCGACCGTCCGCCCGGCGCTGATGGTGGTCAGCTTGTCCACGTGTCCGCTGGGCCACTGTACTTCAACCGAGTCAGCTTTCGTTTGCGCGCCCAAGCCGAACGTCAGCACCAGTTCGCTCTGTGACAAATAACTCGACCCGCTGCGCAGCATCTGCCATTGCTGATCTTTTCCAGTGATAACGCGAACGACGGCGCCGATGCCATCACGGTTCGATTTCGTTCCCACCAATTTCACGCGCAGACTATGATTCGCCCCGCCCTCGTTGTGAAACAGATATGCGCGGCCTCCATTCGTCGTCATGAGCACATCGAGCGCTCCATCGTTGTCAATGTCCGCATAGGCCGCGCCGCGAGCCACTTTCGGAGAACCGAAAGCCGGACCCACTGACTGCGTCACTTCTAGAAACCTCCCGCCTCCCAGATTGCGGAACAAGTGCGGCGGCTCCGCATAACTCACCCGCTTCTGCACGTTTTCGATTTCATTTTCGATGTGGCCGTCGGCAATCAGAATGTCAGGCCAGCCATCGTTGTCGTAATCGAAGAAGAAGCAGCCAAAGCCGAGCGTGACCAATGTTGCACGGCCGACCTCAGAGCGCGGCGCTTCATCTACGAACAAGCCATTCCCCTCGTTGTGATAGAGCGAGAGCATCTGATTTGCAAAATTCGTAATAATGATGCTCGCGTGGCCCGAGCGGTCATAATCTCCAGCATCGACGCCCATACCCGCGCGTGCCACACCGTCTTCGCTGAAGGCGATTCCCGCCGAGACGCCACGCTCTTCAAACGTTCCATCGTGTTTATTCAGATAGAGCTTGTTCGGCTGCGTGTCGTTCGCCAGCAGGATGTCAGGCCAGCCGTCGTTGTTGTAATCGAGAATAGCTACTCCGAGGCTCTTGGAAGTCGGATCGTAGAAATTCGCTTTCTGAGTGGCATCCTCGAATTTCCCATTCCCGAGATTGTGCCAGAGCCGCGCCGACGAACCTTTGTACGATTCCGGAGTGCAGTAGGATTTTCTTGTCCCGTCGAGCGTGCAGAAAAGATCGCCCTGGATCGACCACTGCACGTAATTCGCAACCACCAGATCGAGCTTGCCGTCGCGATCGTAATCAACCCAGGCTGCGCCGGTGGAAAATTCGTTCGGTCCCCAGAGACCCGCCGCTTTCGTGACATCGGTGAATGTACCGTTCCTGTTGTTATGAAACAAATGACTCTGGCCCAGCCCACTGATGAAGAGGTCGTCGAAGCCATCGTTGTCGTAATCTCCGACCGCAACTCCCAGTCCGAACATTGAAACCGCAAGGCCAGCTTTCCGAGTCACGTCTGTGAACGTTCCGTTGTGGCTGTTGTGATAGAGCTTCAGGGTCGTGGCAGGCCCGGGATGGCCCGGCCAGTTCTCGCCGTTGACCAGCACGATGTCAGGCCAGCCATCGTTGTCATAATCGATGAACGCGCAACCGGGGCCCATGGTTTCCGGCAAATATTTCTTTCCAAATGCGCCGTTGTTGTGAGTGAAATGGATGCCAGCTTGCAAGGTGATGTCGCGGAAGCGGATTTGCTGGGCTGACGCGGCAACACTCCAAAGGAGCGCCATTAGCAGAAGTGAACCGCCAAAGCCGCGTAGCGGCAAAAGAATGCAGCCCACGGCGCGAGCCGTGGGTGAGCTATGGAGCCGCGACGAGCCCCAGCGGGGCGAAAGAACGGTCCCGCATGTGAAGGCCACTATTCTGAGCCTCCGCTCCGCGCAGCCGCCGAGCGTCGCTCGGCCTGGACGGGTCGGAGACCCGTCCCCACACGATCCAACGGCACCGACACATGCTCGTGAATTGCCTGACGCTCGTTATTGTCTTCTGGATTCAACTGCCGGTACGGCCCCGTGATCGCCTGCGACGCTTCATCCGCCTTGAAACGTAAATAGCGAACTTGATGCTCATGCGCCTGCTTCTCGTCACCCAGGCCGTTGTAGCAAAGCATCAGGTTGTAATGCGCCTGCAAATCTTCTGGATCGACCGCCAGCACGGATTTCAGCATATTCACGGCCTCTGCATATTTCCGCTGCAAAAACAGAATGCGTCCGAGATCGTTCAGCGCCACGCGATCTCGCGGATATTGTGCGACTACCTTGCGCAGATGATCCGCAGCCTCGTCGTAACGACCGTCACTGCGCAAGACTTTGGCATAGAAAAAATGCGCGCGCGCCAAATTAGGACTAAGCGACAGCGCTTTCTCTAGCACGGTACGCGCCCGGTCCATGTCGCCTTCTTGCACTGCCGCACGGCCGATGTTTACCCAACCATCCGGATTTTTGGGATCAACTTCGGTGACCTTCTCGAAAGCTGCCGCTGCGCCCTTTAAGTCTCCTTGCAGAAAAAGGCCGATGCCGTAATCATTCCAGCGCTGCCAGTCTTCGGCTTTCAGATCAATTTCTGTTCCAGGCATTCGCGCACCGTGTGGCGCCACGTTCAGAGTGACTTCGGTTTCAGCCAGCGCCTCCACGGGAAGATTCGGGATCTGCTCGCGCCTCGCTGAGACTCCGGTCAGAGGCGCCGTAAACGTGAATTGCCGGTCGTCATAATCCGGTGTGACTTCCGCTTGCTTAACGGGATCCGGAATGCCGGCAAACGAAAACTGCGTGTTCCACCAGGCAAATTTGCGATAGCAAAGTCTCGCGTGCAGTGTGATCTTGCTTCCTGCGTTCTCGGGAATGTGTACTCGATAGTGAACAGTATCTGCTGCGCCCGGCGGAATTAGGTGAACGTAAACTACTGCGCGCGTGGCCCACGCGTTGCGTTTGTTAATGCGATTGCCATGCGCATCCACTTGCAGCGAGCGATAAAAATGCGCTCCCTTCTCTACTGGACCTTTCCCATCATCCTCGACCATACCACTCCAGAAAATGGTCTGGCCTTTATCATCAGTGCCCTTCAGTTCGAGCCAGGTGTCGTAAGCATCGACAGTCCCGCCGGGAAAGAAGTGCCCGATCTTCTTCGTGCGAACCACGACATCCACGCGCACTGTGTCGCCACGCCGAACCACCGGCTGCACGCGGTTCAAGGGCGCGGTCACGGGAGACACCTCGCCCTGTCCTTCGGCGCTTATTTTCGTTTCTGCTTCTTCGCCGACCGCAAAAGTCGTCGCTAGTTCAGATTGTCCAGCCACGGCAGCTTTCAACTCGCCGCGCTCCGGCGACAGCGCAAAGATATCCACACTTAGAAGTTTGTCTTTCAGGAAATCTTCCGTGATTTTGAGCTGCTCGGAGTCTTCATTCGCCGTCGGCAGGGCCGTATTCGCGCCGGGAAAGCGATGCGAGTGCACGAATCCGGCAATATTCCCCATATCTTTCGATTGCGTCAGCGGCATGTGGCAATCCGCGCACTGCGCCGGTTTCGCCGGATAATAGAACGACCGCGCACCTTGTCCCGAAACGCCGCTGGCCTGCCAATTGTCGTACTCGTTGAAGCCGCGAATCCAGCGGTAATGATTCACCGGCACATCCAGATGCACCTTGTGGCAACTCGAACAGAACTCCGCCGTCTGATCACGCATGAATGGCTTCAGGAAAACTCGGCGGTGCGGCTCCGGATTCAGCTTGATGAGAAAATCGTGCAGCGCTCGCGCGACTGGATTTTTCGTTGCTGCCAGTTCGTGCAATTTTGGATATTCGAGGTAAAAATCACCTTGGCCCATCGTGCTCTTCACCTTGGCAATCGAGTGGCACATCATGCAGCCGAGTCCCGCCTGCGACTCCGGGCGATGCACGATCTGCTTGATCGGTGTGTCCATCAATCCGCTGTAGAGCACTGCAGGATCGTGGCAGCCGCCGCACCATTTGGAAGGCTTGGGGCCGATGGTGTCCTGCATGTACTCAACGCTTTTGCGATACCACTGATTGTTGAACGAAGAAAAATGGTGCGCCGAACTGAACCATTGGTTGTATATGTCTTGGTGACAGCGCTTGCAGGAGTCGGACTCCATGAAGAATTTGCTGGGAATTTTTCGTTTACCGTAGACCTGGGCAGAGCTAGGGAAGAACGCACCCTCCGGGCCATCACCTTCGCCGCTCATGTTAGCGGGCGGCATCGCGGGATTCTCAATCCGCGCATGCTTCTGCCAGCGCGACTCGCGCACGTAGCGCGCCCCGTAACCTAGTCCGGCAAGCGCCAGCAAACAGATTGCTAAGCGAAGCACAGCCCGAGCCGCGCCGATGCCCAGCCAGCCACGATTCCCGGCCCAATCCGCAAACAATATCCCAACACCCGCGAGCGATAGCAGAATGTGGACGTACAGCCAATTCCATTCCACGCGCGGCGTGCCGGTCTTGATCAGAACAATTCCGATTACCGCTCCAGCCGCCAGCAGCACCCATCCGGCACGCGCGGCAAAGCTTCCATTTCGCAGCAAGCGAAAAAAAAAGATCGCCAGCATGACTGCTGCTACTACGCCTGTCGTCGCATGCAGCAGCACGATCACCGCATAAAAGATGTTGGGTTGAGGGAAGGTGTAAAGATAGGTTGCCGAAACGACCAGAAATACCAGCAGCGCCGAAAACGCGCGCGAACTGGCGGAAACTCCGGACGATGAAATTTCAGGCATGAGAACGCAAGGTCAGCCAGGGCATCCCCGGCTCAGGAAGATTATCGCAACAGCGTAGTCAACTGAAGGACTGCGCTGAATAGTATAAAAATACTATTCGGATATCGCGTCAGAGAATGGGGTCTCTTTGCGGGCTTGGCGTTTTCTTTGCGTTCTTCGCGGTTCAAATCTTTAGCGGCTTGGTAATTCCACAGGGCGTGACGAACCCTACAACGTCGAAAATCTTTGCTCAAGGACCGGCGCCCGCCAGACACCGCACTGTGTTTCTAATTCTGCCGCGACTGACAATACCAACTCTTCTTCCCATGGCCGTGCCGAAATCTGGACCCCAATCGGCAAACCTTCCGGCGATTGGCCCACGGGAACGACAGCCGCCGGAGTTCCGAGCAGATTGAACCATTCGGTGTAGCTCCAGGCATCGAGGTATTCGACTGTCTTGCCATCAATTTGCCACCTACGCTCGCCATGCTTAAACGCAGGAATTGCCGCTACAGGGCAAAGCAGCACGGGATAATCACGCATTTGCGCGAAGACTTGCATGCGAATCGCATCGCGCTGAATCCAGGCATCGAGCAGCGACTCTCCTGTGTGACTCGGCTCAGCCTCAACCCAACTCGAAAACTCCTTCAGAATCGGGCTTAGCTCTGCTTCATGTCCGCGTGTCATCGGGCCGAGCAACATTCCTCCAGCAATTCCGAAGAATTTCCACCAGAGTTGCCTGGCCAACTCGAGCCCATCGGGACGAAATGGCTCGACCTGAAAACCTGCACGCGTCAAAGCCTCCGCGGCCGTTCGCACCGCCGCACGTGTATCCGCCGTCACCGGCGTGCGCCCATCATCTTCGAAATATCCAATCCGAATTCCTTTCAATTCAGCGTGACTGGGCCAGCGCACCGGAACCGGAGCGGCAGAGGGATCGCCGATATCCGGTCCTTGCATCACTTCAAACAAAACTTTCAAATCCGCAACTGTGCGTGCCATCGGTCCCACGACCCCGATCAGAGCAAACGGCCCGACCGAATTCGGAAAATGCCCAGTTGCCGGAATGCGCCCGGGCGTCGGCTTCAGACCGCAGATTCCGCTGAAGTGCGCCGGCACTCGAATCGATCCGCCGCCGTCGCTTCCCACTCCGGCCGCCGACATTCCCGAGGCGATTGCCGCTGCCTCGCCGCCGCTCGATCCTCCCGGCGTTCGCGTCAAGTCCCAAGGATTATTGGTGCGGCCATAGAGAAGATTGTCAGTCTCCCACGCCATCAACAGCTCAGGCGTGTTTGTCGTTCCCAGAATGATTGCTCCGGCATCACGCAAGCGTGACACCAGCGGCGCGTCTTGAGATGCAACTGTTCCCTGCCGCAGTTTGGTTCCCGCTTCACAGCGGAATCCCGCGACTTCAATCGAGCTCTTGATACTAACCGGGACTCCATGCAGCGCTCCCAACTTCGCCCCCCGCCTAACGGCAACTTCAGCCTCGCGAGCTTGACGAAACGCTCCTTCGGCGTCCACCTGCACAAAGGCATTCAGTACGGGATTTAGTTTCTTGATTTTTCTCAGGTGCGCTTCAACCAGTTCAACAGGAGAAATTTTTCTGTGGCGAATCTGCTCAGCCATCTGAACGGCTGGCAAAAAAGTGAGATCGTTCATGCGCTCGCTTACCCGGGAGAAATGGCGAGTCTAGCATGTGCGGACGCTACTGAGTTGAGCACCAGGCGATTACTGGGAGGCGAATTGTAGGCGGCGGGACTTTGCGGGGCGAGTTACGCGCGAGAAGATTCCCGTCTTCGCGCCACCCTTCACGAGCCACTGTTTCAGGTGCTTTCTTGAGGCGGCGGTCAGGCGGGAGAATAAAACACCGGCTCGGCCGTGCTCATCGGTCCAGATCACCTCGCCGGTTCCCTCTACCATGTAACTCGTTCCGGGCAGGACAAAACGCAGTGGAACCTCCTGCACCGGCGGCAGCGGCTCCGGCGATTGCAACGAGATCCCCTGCTCATTCAGGTCGAGCACCATCGCCGGCATGGCTGCAATTCCGAACTGGAGATACACCAGCGTTTCCAACTTTTGACGCGGGGAACGCCGCCGGTCCGCTCGCATAAAAGCTTTGCCCGCGCGCAGCGAGCGCTCAACTTGCTCGGATGTTAGCGGTTTATAGATGACAAAGTTTGCACCGGCCTGAAAGGTCGCAGCAATTTCCGTCAGAGCGCCAATCATGGCAAAGACAACGGGCCTGCGTTGCGTGGGGGCCAGCCGGGCAATTTTCACCATTAGCGTGGCATTGGGCAGATCGAAATCCAGTACCAGCGCAGAGTAATAACCCCTCGTCATGAGTTCCATGCCTTCCGAAGGCGACAGGCAAACCTCCGGCTCGATACCGAGGGTGTTCAGAGCGCCGCCGAGGACACGCAGTGACTGCTGATCGCGGCACATGAGCAGGGCGTTCAATCCCATACCGCCGAGCTTACGACCCTGTTGGCCAACCGTAAAGTAACTCCGGTAATAGTTTTTGCTTACCAGGGTATATCTGTTCCAAGTTGAAACCGCCGGTTCTTGTAAATGCGTGAGCTATGCGGCCCTTCGGCCTTTGCTTGCGTATTCACTGAAAAGCTTAAGCATCTCTCGATTGAATGCCGGGATATCGCTGGGCTGTCGGCTACTGACCCAATTCCGGTCGCGCACAACTTCCTTATCCACCCAGTTTCCGCCGAATGTCATCCTGGATGGTGTGAAAGCCGGTCAACGTGCGGCCCTTGACGCAATTAGGAGCCATGGACCGTGACAAATTACCGCTAATGGTTTCCCGGTCTGGTCAATGCGGCCCACAAATTCCTGGGCCTGTTTCTCCACCCGCAGCTGATCGGCATTGAGCGCGCCTCCGGGATCAGGACGGTATCGAAATCTTCGGGACGCGTTTTGTCCAGGGTCATGTCTAAGCTGGCGAGAACGGCAATACCCACAGACCATAGACAACCCGCAAACCTTCTTCTCGCATCGAGAGACCTGCCGCAACTCGCATTATCGGAAACAAAGCGCCACTTCGTCATTGTGTCAGGAGTTCTTCACCTCGCTCGCTTTGGGGCCTCATCAAGGAGAAAAGCAATGCGAAAGGTGATGTCTTGCTTCGGAACTGTCGGCGGGCGTTGCGCCCTTACCATCCTGGCTCTGCTTGTCGCGTCAATCTCACTTCTTCGCTTCGCCCCAGGCGTAAGCGCTGCATCCAAGGGACTTGTTTTCGGACGAGAAGTCATCGTCGATCATCAACGGGTTGCCGGCGAACCCAGCATCTCGATTGATTCGCAAGATCGAATTTATGTGGCCGCGCCGTTCGGATTTTCGACCACCGCCAGCTTCGTATGGCGCTCGACCGATCACGGCCAGAGCTTCCATCTTGTGCCCGGTGATCTTGCCACTTTCGGCAAGCCCACGACCTGCATTGGGGGCGGCGATTCCGCGCTCGCCGTCGATACTGCCAATCGGCTCTACTTCGCCGATCTCCAGGGCCTCACGAATGTCAGCAACAGCGTCAGTTCCGATCAGGGTGCGACCTGGCTTACGACCTGCAACGCAACAAACGACGTTGGGGTTGACCGGCCCTGGATTGCCACTTTCAAGGATCCGCAAAATGGCGGCGCGCTTTATCAGACCGTCGATCAGATTGGTCAATGTGTGGGTGCATGCGAGCAGAACCTGGGACAGGTTGGCGCCAATGTTGTCGAGATCACGCGGTCCCAGGACGGCGTGACCTTCACGCCCCTACCCGCCCAGCAGATCGAGCCGGACGGAATCGTCTCAGGCATCGTGACCGATTCCAATGGTGGCGTTTATATTGCGCACACCGGGCTCGTGGACTCATCCGGGAATATTGCCGGTGGGGCGGACGCGAACGGCAATGATAATGCCGTCGTGGTTGTGCGCTTTCCCAATGGATATTCGAGCGCTGTCTCCACGCCGCTTGCAACCGGCCAAACCCTCTGCCAAATGTCGCCGTCCACGTGTACTACGTCGGTTGCATTCCGCGCTCCTCTCGATGCAAATGGAAACAGCACCGTTACCGTGGGTCAGGATTTCAGCCCGATCGCTATCGATCGCAGCGGCAATCTTTACCTGACCTGGTCACAGGCTTCGGTCGATTCAACCGGCAACGTGAGCAGCTCCAGCCAGATTTACATGGCAGTTTCCACGGACCACGGCGCGCATTGGGGAGCTCCGGTGAGGGTCACGGCTGCCACTCCGACGTTGCAGACGAATCTCTTCCCGTGGATCGCCGCTGGCGATCCCGGCCGCGTTGATATCGTTTGGTACGGGACGCCAACGCTCGGCTCGTGTCCGAGCCAGCCCTGCGGATCAAGCGGCATTCAGGCTCACTGGTCGGTGATGATGGCACAAAGCTTGAACACGGTCGTGAACGGAGCGCCGAATGCCAGGCCGAGTTTCACCACCAGCCAGGTGTCCGAGGTTTCGAACCACTTTGGCGCAATCTGCACTATGGGACTGGGATGCACAACCGGTGGAGACCGCGGCTTGCTCGATTTCTTGAGCGTGACGGTGGGCCTTAAGGGTGAGGCCAACGTGGTGTGGGCCGATGCGGTGAACAGCAATTTTAGCGGCGGCACCTCCTCCGCTCTTATTGCCTTCAATCGCCAGATTGCCGGACCCAGTTTGTACGCGAGTGTGGGGCAGGTGACGGGTCCAGCGCCCGCCAGCGGCAGCGCGTCAGGCTCGCCGGATGCCTTTTACTCCGCCAATGGAACAATCACGCCAGCTAGCTCGAACCTGGTGATCAGCTCCGCTTCGGTCACCATGCCCGACGCGCAACACTATCGCTTCAAGATTAATGTGCAGAACCTCAGCACTCTTGCAGTTTTGCCCACTCTCGGTGGAACCGATGCCGTATGGCTGGTGCGCTGGGAAGTCCCTGACCCGAACGGCGCAGGCCATACTTATTTTGCCGCGATGGAGTCAGACGCAGGTCAGGCGCCCAGCTTCTTTGATGGTGAAACCTCGTCCATCAACACAACCCATGGCAAATTTCTGACGTATCCAGGCGCGCACAGTATCCAGGGGAGTTTCACGATGGGCGGCCCGGGAGTTATCACGCTTAACGTCCCAGTCGCGGATGTGGGCGGCAACTCCAAAGCCACATTGTTTTCGATCACGGGCCTGACTGTGACGCAAGCGACTGCATCGTCGACCGGTGACACCATATTCAACCAAATCGACGCTACAGCGCCGTTCGACTTCAAGCCATGACGGCGAGATTGACCACAGAGGGCTACAGAGCGCACAGGGCGGCGCTACGCGCGAAAGGATCCCGTAATTTGGAGACGACTGGCATGGGTCGTGATGGGATGCGACCCGTCAATCGGCATACATGATTTACCCGATTGCGGCGCTCCTTGCTATGACTCTAGTCTTGTGCTGCACATTTCAAAGAGATTGTCTCCACCCCGTCGAAGCCCTCCACAAACCAGGACTGGCGGGGTTCTTTTTCGCATGAAATAAGATACTGGCGTTGAAGCCGCACAACTGGCTCTTAGGACTAACAAACCTTCAAGGCAACACAAAGGACGCCGAAACGGAGTACGCGAAGCTCCAATCAAAGCCAGCGGGTGGCTTTCGCGAGCCGAGGTTTTTGGGCGTAGAGCCGTGTTCCGAAAACCGGACAGCGTTCAGATTTATGTGCGGGGCCAGGGAGAACCATGCAGAATGATCCCGGTTCAGCAACTACGCTGCCGTACCCGAAAAGGTCGGCTGTGCTGGGCCAGTCGCGAGGCCCTGCGTGAAAGAACGGGAGACGCGGGGCCTCTCTAATGTTCATCAATGTTCATCGGATCCCTGAAGCTAAAGTAGAATCAACCTCATAGCTCAACCAGGAAGCGCAAGGGGTCCGGTGACTCTCGCGGTCTTCAAAACCGCCGATCGTTATCTTTGATGGCGATGGTGGGTTCGACTCCCACTCGCTTCCGCCAATTTTTAGGCAGTGAAAATGCGGTTTTTCAATTGTCATGTGTCAAATCATGTGTCAGTATATAGGGGTTGGCTCGGAGGGCTGACACATGAAAAAACCAGTGGTCACCGTTTACGCAAGGCATCGCAGCCTGTGCTCTGATGCCCACAAAGGGGAGTTTTATCGAGGTTGCAACTGCCCGAAATGGCTCCGTTTTAGCCTCAACGGGAAACGCCATCGTCAGCCGACCGGAACAGCGACGTGGGGGCTGGCTGAGGAAAAGGCTCACGAACTACAGAAACAACTAGACAGCGGGCGATACGGGATGGCAGTGACGGACACTCCTGCCCCTGTTTCCCATCACCAGACCATTGCAGGTGCGATCCAGACGTTCATTCGTGGCAAAGAAAGCGAGAATCTCAGTTCGGCCACGATCCGCAAGTTGCGATATCAATTGAACATGTTTGAGCAGTTCATGACGAGCCGTTCGAAGTTCTATCCCGCCGACATCACGGCTCAGGATGTTATCGATTACCGGGCGACGTGGACATGGAGCGACCTGACGAAGATTAAGGCACAGTCGAACCTTCGTGGTTTCATTCAAGCGTGTTGCAAAGGGAATCACCGCACTGATCTGCTCGATGCACTTGGCAAAATCAAAGAAACGAAGCAGGGCAAGGAACGCCGAAAGCCAAAGCCATTCACTGAGGAAGAAATCGAGAATCTCTTGGCTAAAGTGCCTGTGGTTTTTGCAGACGATCCTGAAAAAATTCCATCCCACCAGACTATGATTCGCCTGATGGTGAGCACAGGGTTGGCTATCGTTGACACGGTGCAATTAGAACGGGCTGCATTGGAGCGGGCAAAAAAGACGGGAGTGCTTGAGGTAGAACGGCAGAAGACGAATAAGCCTGCGACGATTCCAATCAGCACGGGGCTGCTGGGCGAGTTGCTGGCAGTGATGAACGGTAATCCGAAATATGTTTTCTGGCACGGAGCAGCACTGGCTGATTCTGAAACTAAACGGCTACAGGGGGAGATGCGTGATTTAATGAAGGCGGCGGGCGTGTACATCAAGGGCAACGTCTATCATCGCTTTCGTGACACAGCCGTTGATTTTTGGATCGGTCAGGGTTGGAGCCTTACAGATGTCGCCACTGCGTTAGGGGATACGGTCACCGTTGTTGAAAAGCACTACAAGGATTGGGCTTCGCAGCGAATGAAGGAGCGTCTCGCAAAGTTGCCTGTACGAGAATGGGAAGCCAATTAAATAAATCGGCATCACACGAACAGTGGAGGGCGGAAAGAGCGTCCTAAATGAGAGTCGGCTCTAGGGTGCGTGTTGTCGGTGTTCCTAATGGTCTTGAGGACTACCCAGATTTTCCTACGATGGCTACTTTTGAAAAATGCGTTGGCCACGAGTTCGTTGTAGCAGGGTTCAATGAAGTCGGCATGGCTGAACTGAACATTGAATCGGTTACTGGCAGTCTTGGCGAAACGATTTGGGTCGAGCCTCGTTTTCTTAAATTGGTTTCAAAGTAGCCCACTACCAATTTTGGCGATTTGATTTTTATCTCAGCACGGGGATGGGAACAACCAAGACAGGACCGCATGGACTCGCTGGTAGTGAAAGTGCAAAGAGG
>Ga0209160_1003624_pt1 | contig 12529 bp, 10 predicted proteins | sample GraSoiAngelo_153_FD_186167 | JGI IMG/M metagenome (GOLD analysis project Ga0209160, IMG submission 186167) | Grasslands soil microbial communities from the Angelo Coastal Reserve, California, USA - 14_1009_12_40cm (SPAdes) (version 2) | ecosystem: Environmental > Terrestrial > Soil > Grasslands ...
GCCAGATGAACGAGCCGCCGGGCGCGCGGCTGCGCGTCGGGCTCTCCGGGCTCACGGTCGCCGAGTACTTCCGCGACGTGGAGGGCCAGGACGTGCTCGTCTTCATCGACAACATCTTCCGCTTCACGCAGGCAGGCTCGGAGGTCTCCGCGTTGCTGGGCCGAATGCCGTCTGCCGTCGGCTATCAGCCGACACTGGCCACCGAAATGGGCGAGCTGCAGGAGCGGATCACGTCCACCAAGAAGGGCTCGATCACGTCGGTGCAGGCGATCTACGTGCCGGCCGACGACCTGACCGACCCCGCCCCGGCGACGGCCTTCTCGCATCTCGACGCCACGGTGGTGTTGTCGCGCCAGATCTTCGAGCTCGGGATCTATCCGGCCATGGACTCGCTGGCGTCGTCGTCCCGCATCCTCGACGCGCAGTACGTGGGCGAGCGGCATTACAAAGTGGCGGTGGAGGTGCAGCGCATTCTGCAGCGCTACAAGGACCTCCAGGACATCATCGCCATTCTCGGCATGGACGAGCTCTCCGAGGAGGACAAGCAGCTCGTGGCGCGCGCCCGGCGCGTGCAGCGCTTCCTGTCGCAGCCGTTCTTCGTGGCGACCCAGTTCACGGGCCTCGAGGGGAAGTACGTGAAGCTCGAGGACACCATCAGCTCCTTCGAGCGGGTGGTCGCGGGCGAGTTCGATCATCTGCCGGAGCAGGCCTTCTACATGGTGGGCGGGATCGAAGAGGTGACGCAGCAGGCCGAGCGTCTTGCCTCCGCCTGAGTGATGCACGTCACCGTCGTCTCGCCCGAGCGCGCGGTGTTCGACGGCCCCGCGGACGCCGTGGTCGCCCCGGCCTACGACGGCCAGGTCGGGATCCTGCCCCGGCACGCACCGTTCCTGACGCTGCTCGGAAGCGGGATGCTCACCGTGAGCGGAGGTGAGGCCGGGCGGTTCCGCGTGGCGGGCGGCTTCCTGCAAGTCGTAGGGGATGAGGTGCGTATCGTGGCGGCCCGCGTCGAAAACTCTTGACAGATCGGCCCCGCGCTTGTAGCGATGTGCGGTTTTGGCAGCGCCCGAAACGCGCCCGTCACTGTTCGCTCGGAGGCTCCCATGCGGAAGCTGCTCGGCTGTGCAGTTCTCGGCGCCCTCTTGTTCACGACCCTCCCGCTGTCAGTCGTAGCCCAGCGGCGCGCGGCCGCGCGTCCCGCCGGCGGTTCGGCGCACCCGTCGTTCGGGCCGGAGCTCAATTGGAGTAGCGATGTCGACTTCGGCATCGGCGCCCGGGGCGTGTTCCCGCTCCAGTCCCTGTTTCCCAAGACCCCGCTCGATGGCATCGTCTCGTTCGACTACTTCTTTCCGAGCCATCCCAGCGGCACCAGCGCTCACTACTGGGAGATCAACGGCAACGTCGCATACCTGTTCACTGTCCCGGCCAGGAGTTCCTTTCGTCCCTACGCCGGCGGTGGCTTGAACGTCGCCCACGCCTCGGCCACGGTCACCTTCGCGGGTCAAACCGCTAGCGCCTCCGACACCAAGGCGGGACTGAACCTGCTCGGCGGCACCACGTTCAAATTGAAAGGCAGCAAGCTCACGCCGTTCGTGGATGCTCGCGGGGAAATCGGCGGCGGGAAAACCTTCATCCTCACGGGTGGCGTCCGGTTCTGAGCGCGCGGCTCGTGAGCCGCGTCACGCTGGAGGGGCGGCCTGTTCACTGTGTGGACGGGCCGCCTCCTTTTGGTGCCGCCCCCCGGAACGATGGTCGCCGCCTCGGGTACCTGTGTCACGCTGTCTCCAACTCTTCAAGGAGAGGGCATGCAGCGTGATTTGGCATTTGTCATGGTGGCGGCGCTGTCGACAGTCGCGCCGATCGCCGGGGCGCAGGCGACTGGGACGGCGACGTTCAACGCGCCCTATCGCGCGTTCACCCGCTCCGAGATCGGCGCGCTGCTGAGTTTCCCGGACGGCGGCGGGACCGGCATCGAGGGCGCCTACCGGATGGCCGGCGGCAGGTTCGATTTCGGGTTCAAGGCGGGCTTCTTCGATCCGCCCGGACCGGGCCACACCGAGCTCTTGCTCGGGGCCGAGGCGCGGCAGCGGGTGATCACGCACACGCTCGACTTCCCGCTCGACGGCGCGCTACTGCTGGGCGTCGGCGGCAACTTCGTGAGCGGGTCGTCGGTGATGCTGATCCCCGCCGGGCTGTCGCTCGGCCGTCGCATCGATCCGCAGGGCTCGACGGTGAGCATCGTCCCCTACGTCGAGCCGACCATGTTCCTGCTCGCCGGGGACGCCACGGATCACGTCCAGTTTTCGCTCGGCCTCGGGGCCGACTTCCGCCTGAGCCGCGTGTTCGACGCGCGCGTCAGCGCCGGCCTCGGCGACGTCGAGGGTGTGTCGATCGGCGCCATGTGGGTGCATTGACGCGACACACGATTGACTTGCGACCGCGGGTTCCCTAGCGTACGCCGGTTCAATTCGCCATCACTCGTTTGGAGAGGGAAGCCATGAAGCGCAGCGCCTTCGTCGTGACAGTGTGCGCCGTCCTCGTCGCCGCGCCGGCGGCCGCCCAGTGGACGGGGATGCCGGTGTGGAACGACCCGAAGGGCGGCACGGGGATCACGGTCAGCGGCGAGTATGGCAGGCCCAACAGCGCCTACGGCAAAGGCAACGCGTGGGGCGGCCGCGCGGCACTCGGGGTGGGCACGGTGACGCTGACGGCGGGCGTCGCCACCTACAAGCCCGAGGGTTCGAGCGACGCCACGACCGCGGTCGGCGGGCAGGCGGCGTTCCGCGTGATCGGCGGCAGCCTGTTGCCCTTCGCCGTCAACCTGCAGGCGGGAGCGGGAACGTCCACCAAGATCACCTCGAGCAACTACCCGAAGCGCACCAGTGTCACCGGCGCGGTGGGGATGAGCGTGCTCCTTCCCACACCGGGTGTCAGCATCGAGCCCTATTTCTCACCGGGCATCCGCTACATCAGGACGGAGGACGCGACGACCGGCGTAGCCGCGTCTCAGACCAAGTTCGGCTACGCCCTCGGCGCGAACCTGACCTTCGGGATGCTCGGCGTGCATCTGGCCTACGACTATCAGAAGCTGGACGTAGGCAGCACCGGTGTGTTCGGCGTGGGCGCCCATCTCGACATCCGGGCTCCCGGCGGCTTCTGAGCGATTCACAACCGCACGATCGGCCGCTAGCTTTGGGGCGCGCCGTCCCGGCGCGCCCCGTTCTGCGTCAAGGAGTCACGTGATTCGCTCTGCCCTCGTGCGCGGGTCCCTCGTCGCGCTCGCGCTCGCCGTGAGCGGCTGCGCCCTCACGTTCGACAGCACGCACCTCGGTGTGCCGGTCACGATGGCGGAGGGGGCTCAGGCGCCCCCGGCGGGAACGCCGTTCCACGTGACGAAGCACCCGGTCTATCTATTTCTCGGGCTGATCGGGGTATCGCGGCCGAACCTGGAAGACGTGCTCGCCGGGCAGGTGGGAACGGGGGCGTCCGTCGCGAGCCTCAAGATCAAGGTCCGCAGTCGCTGGAGCGACCTGCTCGTGACCGCGCTGACGCTGGGCCTCATCGTGCCCCGTTCGGTGACGTTCGAAGGCGTCGTGGTGGGCGGCCGCTAGGGCTCGACGATGTCGATCGTCTGGCCGCTCGCGACGGGGCCGGCGACCGTCTGTCGCCGACCCGACGGCCAGCGCACCTCGAGCGAGGCGGCGTGGTCCGCGTCGCCGAGCCCGAAGTAGAGCGGCAGCTCGCTCTGGGACAGGTAACCCGACTTCCCGTCCATCGCCTTCAGGATCCGTCTCCCGTCGGGGAGCACGACGGTGACTTGCGCGCCGAGCCCCTCGCGGTTCGAGCGCGTCCCGCGCAGGCGGACCTGGAGGAAATTGACGCGGCGCCGCTGCGCCAGATCGCTCACGAGCACCTGCGGCGACGCGTTGAACTCGTTGGTCACGACGTCGAGATCGCCGTCACCATCGAGATCGAGGATCACGGCCGCGCGCGTGCCGAGTGAGCCCATCACCCTCACGTGGCCCCCGGCCTCGTGCCGACACCCCAGCGCCGCTCCGCCCGGCTCGAAGCACGCGGCGCACATGAGACTCCCCCGATCCGCGCCGCCGCAATCGAGCGTGAACCACACCTGCTGCATCGCACCGTTGGGGCGTGGCTCGACCCCGAGCAGAAACTCGGCGGGGAGGAAGTGGCCGCCGGCCTCGTTCAGCAGCACGGAGTTGATCCCGTAGCGGTGGGGGAAGTTCATCCCGGCGGCGATGAAGATGTCGTCCCGGCCGTCGGCGTTGAGGTCGTCCACGCTCGGCCCCCAGGGCCAGTACGTCTCCACCCCGACCGCGTCAGACACCTCCTCGAAGCGGCCGCCCCCCCGGTTGTGGAAGAGCGCGTTGCCGAAGATGAAGCGCGCCTTTCCCCCCGGGAAGAAGTCGGCGGGCGCGCGCGCGGAGTCGGCCTTGCGGCCCTCCGCCGCCCAGTCGCCGGGAGGGATGTTGGCCCACATGTCGGAGTGCATGTCGGTGACGAGCAGGTCGAACCGGCCGTCGCCGTCGAAGTCGAACGCCTTCACTCCCATCGCGCCCCACGGCGTCTTCGGGAAGTACGTGCGGGTCGCGTCGCGGAAGCGCTTCCCGCCCTCGTTGAGCCAGAGGTGGTTCTCCCCCTGCATGTCGAGCACGTAGAGGTCGGGAAACCCGTCGCCGTTCACGTCGATGACCGTGGCGTCGCCGCTCCAGCTCAGGTCCACGAGCCCGGTCTCGCGGGTGACGTCCCTGAAGCGATCGCCGCCGAGGTTGTGGTAGAGGATGCTCGCCTCGGCGCGCTCGGGATGGGTGTGGCCGTGGAAGGCATCGCTCAGGCCCACGTAGTAGCCGCCGGGCCCCTTCTCATCCGTGGTGTAGCGGCCCACGTTCGTCACGAACAGGTCGAGCAGACCGTCGCCGTCGTAGTCGAAAAACACCGCGCCGGAAGAATGGCCGACGTAGCCGACGCCCGCCTCCGCCGTGATGTCGCGGAACTTGCCGCCGCCGAGGTTCTTGAAGAGCCGGTTGCCGTGGCGCACCGTCGTGACGAAGAGGTCGGGCAGGCCGTCGTTGTCGATGTCGGCGAACGAGCAACCGGCCGCGATGGCGTCCGGCATGCGGAGCCCCGCCCGGTCGGTGACGTTCTCGAACCGCCCGCCGCCCAGGTTGCGCCACAGCTCGCTCGTGCCGAGCTGCGTGACGAAGTACAGGTCGGGCCGCCCATCGCCGTCCACGTCGGCCGCGCACAGTCCCGTGCCGTGGTCGTAGTGGACCTTCTTGTAGGCCTTGCCCGCGTCGTCCACGACCCGGTTCACGAAGGTGATGCCGCTCGCGTCCCGCCGATCGGTGAACCGGAAGTCGTGGAACGCGCGCGAGTGCGCGGCCAGGGCGGCTTCCTGGCGGGCGCGCTCGAGCAGCCACGCCGGCGCCGCCATGGCGGGGCGTTCTGCGCTCTGCGACCGGCACGAGAGCAGGAGGGGGAGGGGGAGGGGGAGGGGGAGCGCCGTGACCAGGAGCCGGGCAGCCCACCAGCGGAGGCGCGGCATGGGTACAGGGGACACTACCCCGCCACCAGCTCGAGCACCAGCGCCGTCGTCCGCTCGGCCGCCCCGCGACCGGCTAACACCATCTTCTTCCCCGCTTTGCCTGCCTTGCCGCGCGCCGCGTCGTCGTGGTGCCACACCAGCCACTGCGCATGGAGTGGTCGCCGGCCGTCCGCGGGCAGAGCGACGGCGCCGCCGCGCTCGATCAGGAGCGCCGCGTCCCGGCTCATGTGCCAGTGCGGCCCGACGATCACGGGCACGCCGAAGACCGCGGGCTCGAGCACCGAGTGCAGCCCCGCGCGGTGATACCCGCCGCCCACGAAGGCGACGTCGGCGAGCGCGTAGAGGTCCGCCAGGATACCGACGCGGTCCACGACAATGAGCGGGGAAGGCGCCGCGTGCTCGAGCTGCGACAGTCGGACGGGACGCGGCAGGTTGAGGCGCCGGGCCACGACGGCGATGCCCGCCAGGTGATCGGGGTGGGGCTCGTGTGGGGCGAGGATGAGGCGGGCGGCGGGCACCTGGGCCAGCAGGTCCGCGAAGGCGGGGAGCACGACCGCCTCGTCGCCCGGCCACGTGGACCCGGCCACGATGGTGAACGCGTCCGCCCGCACGGCACCGAGGCGGAGAAACGGCTCGCGCGTGCGATCGAAGCGCTCGGCGCGCTCGACCACGCTGTCGTAGCGCGTGTCGCCCGTCACCTGAATCGCCTCCGATCGGGCGCCCAGCGCCCGCAGCCGCCGGCCGTCCTCCTCGCTGATCGTGCCGATGCGGTCGAGCGCCCGGTAGGCGGCCGCCGCCCACTGGCGCGCCGGCCAGCGCAGCCGCGAGCTGTGCGAGGCGACCGTGGCGGCGATGAGCCCGAGCTTCACGCCGCGGCGCGCCGCGGCGAGCGTCAGCTCGGGCCACACGTCGAGCTTCGCGAACACCAGGGCCGCGGGCTTGAGGGCCGCGAGCACCGCGCCGACGTGGGCCGGTCGGTCGAGCGGTAAGTAGTCGGTGACGTCCGCCGGCAGGGTGCGGGCCAGGCGTTCCGCGGAGGGAGAGAAGAACGTGTAGGCGAGCTGCCACTGCGGTCGCTCGGCGCGCAGCGCTTCCAGCACCGGCTTGGCCTGCAGGCCTTCGCCCACCGAGGGCGCGTGCACCCACACGAGAGGACGTTTGGGGTCGCGGTGGGCGTGCGCCCAGGCGGCGAGGCGCTCGGTCACGCCGCGCCGCGCTTCGAGCCCCCGCTTGATCTTCTTGTCGAAGCGGGCGGCGAGCGGGAGGGCCCGCTCGGCGAGGGTGACGCTGAGCCGGTAGACGAGGGAGGGGCGGGCCATCAGCGGACGCGCGCCGTCTTGCTGCGGTAGATCGAGTCCAGCACCTGCCGGAACGCGTCGACGGGCGCGGCTCCCTCGAGCAGGCCTCCTTCGATGTAGAACGTCGGCGTGCTGTGCGCGCCCGCGCGGACCGCGCGTGCGGCGTCGGCCCGGATCTCGGGCTCGGTGGCCCGCGACGTCACGCACTGCGCGAGCTGCGCGGTGTCCGCGCCGGCCGAGTCGGCGAGCGCGAGCAGATAGGGGGCCGGCTGCTCCGCGCCGGCCCACCGTTCCTGCCGCTGGAACAGCAGATCGTGCAGCGGCCAGAACTTGTTCTGGCGCGCGGCGCACAACGCCACCGCCGCGGCGGCGATGGCGTGGCGGTGCATCGCGGGGAGCGGGAAGTTGACGTAGACGAAGCGTACCTTCCCCGTTTGCACGAACTCGCGGTCGAGCGTGGGGAAGACGGTGAGCGCGAACTGGCGACAGTAAGGGCACTGGAAGTCCGACATCTCGTACACGACCACAGGCGCGTCGGCGCGGCCCAATGAGCGGGACGCCAGCGGGTCGGACTGATGGCCACTCCACGCCGGCAGGGCCAGAAGCGCGAGGGCGGCGGCGAGACTTCTCAGGGGTAGGACTTCGTCCAGATTGCGATCACGCCGCACCCGGAGGCCGAGCCGCCGAATTCGCCCGGAATCTCCGAGCCGCCGCGGTAGATCTCGACGCCCTGGATGTCGTGCGGTGGCGTGTTGCGCGCGAAGTACGGCGTCGATTCCCGGCCGTCGAGGAAGTACTGCGGGTAGCAGCCTGGCGGGGAGCGGGCCATCTTGGCGAAGCAGTCATTGGTGAGGCAGACCTGCTGCACGCCGCGCACAGTGACGAGGATGTCGATGAGCGAGGTCGCGTTGGCGCGGTCGATCTGTTCCTTGGTGATGAATTGGCCCATCCCAGAGGCGCGCCGCCGCTCGAAGTCGGCGAAGCGCCGCGCCGCCTTTCGCGCTTCCACGACCACTTCGGGCAGCTCGTAGGCGAGCAGGTCGAGGTCGAACCGGTGCTCCATCACCTGACCCGGTTTGAGCGTGACGCGCCAGTTGCCACTCGCGTAGCCGATGGCACGGACCTCGAGCATCACGACGCCCGGGGGCAGTCCGCCGAGGGCGAACCGGCCCGCGGAGTCGGTCGAGGTAGTGAGGCGCGTTCCCATCACCTGGACCGTCGCTCCTCCGATAGGTGCGCGCGTCTCGCTCGCGATGACCTGCCCCGTGACCGCGGCCGAATCGCCGGGCGTGGAGGCCGCCTGGGCGGCGCGCAGCGGGGCGGCCCTCCAGAGCCCGATATAGAAGAAGGAAAGGGCGACGCACAGACGGTGAGCCATCATGGGGCCGAGCCTCGCGGTCTCCGCTAATGTATCGCGGGGGCCAGGACGCGGAAAGCCCCGCAACACCGGCGCTTTTCGCCCGTCCGGGAGCGTCGGCGGGGGGTCGGTGGGGGGGGCATTGCGGTATTGCGGACTTCCCGAATACGGTGCACTATAGCGCTGTAACCGCTCGGCCCCTGTCCGAGCCGTCCGAAGTTGAAGGGCAACTTCCATCTGCAGGGGGCGTCAATGATGAAACGTGCCACGTTCAACGCACCGCTCTGCGCTACGACGCTGCTCGCGCTCGTCGCCGTGAGTTTCGGCGAAGCGCTGGCGCAGTCGGCGGTCATCACAGGCAAGGTCACCGGGAGGCAAGGGGAAGCGCTCGGCGGCGCGATCGTCGTGATCGACGAGTTCAGCACCGCCGTCGCCACCACGACCCAGGGGACCTACACACTCACCGTCGCGCCGGAGCGGACGAAGGGGCAGACCGTCACGCTGCGCGCGCGCTACATCGGGTATTCGCCGGGCGTCAAGCAGGTCACGCTGACGCCGGGGACCCAGACGCAGGACTTCGAGCTCAAGTTCGACCCGATGACGCTCGACGCCGTCGTGGTGACGGGCGTCGCCGAGGCGACGGAGGCGAAGAAACTCACCTTCGCGGTGGGCCACGTCGACGCCCAGACGCTGAACCAGGCGCCCGGCGTCTCGGCGCTGGGCGCGCTCGAGGGCAAGGTGGCCGGGGCGCGGCTGCTATCGGGCAGCGGCGCGCCCGGCGGCGAGCCCACGATCCGGCTGCGCTCGGCGACCTCTCTCACGTCGCCGTCCGCCTGCGGCGGGGCCACGTGCGCCTCCACCGACGTGCCGGGCCCGCTGATCATCGTGGACGGGACGATCACCCGGCACGGCCTCTCGGACATCAACTCCGAGGACATCGAGCGGGTCGAGGTGGTGAAGGGTGCGGCCGCGTCGTCCTTGTACGGCTCGGACGCCGCGAATGGCGTGGTCCAGATCTTCACCAAGCGCGGCGAGCGCATTCCGGACGGCAAGCTCTCCGTGACGGTGCGCAACGAGTACGGCCAGTCGTTCCGCCCCAAGTCGATCCCGACGGCGATGGCGTATCCCTACCTGACCGATACGCTCGGGACGTACGTCGACGCGAATGGGAACACGGTCACCAACGGGGCTTATATCGACGCGAGCGGGAACCTGATTGCCTCAACCGCGCAGCCCTCCGAGAAGGCCGACGGGATTGCGGATATCCCCTACGCCCGGTTCAGCCGGCCGGTGTACGATCAACAGGCGCGGCTCCTCACGCACGGCCCGTTCTACACGAACTACATCTCGGTCGGGCAGCGGCGCGGCAACACCAACTTCAATGTGTCGTTCCAGAACACGAAGCAAGACGGCGTGATGATCCTCTTGAACGGCTACAACCGCCAGAACTTCCGGGTCAATGTCGATCAGGCGTTGACGCCCCGGTTCGACGTGTCGGTGGGCGGCTTCTTCGGCAAGTCGAACAACAATCAGGTCACGCAGGGCCCCGGCTCACCGTTCTTCGCGGTGACGTTCATCGAGCCCAACATCGACCTGTTCGCCCCGAACCCGGACGGCTCGCCCTACGCGGCGAAGATCCCGCACCTGTTGCCGAACGCCTCGAACCCGCTGTACCGGCTGGCGAACGAGCACATCAACACCGATCGCTCCCGCTACACCGGATACGCCAAGGCGACCTACCGCATTTTCGACTGGCTGTCGTTCGAGGGCAACTACAACTACGACCAGGAGTCCGCCAGCTACACGCAGGAGCGGCCGAAGAACTACTTGAACTCGAGCGGCCTCCCCACGAGCGGCTTCCTGGTCAAGAACGACTCGAGCGGCCGCACGTTCAACACGGGCGCCACGCTCACGAGTGTGCGGAACTTCCGCCTCGGCTCGGCGAACGTGCGCAACACCACCAAGGCCGCGTACGTGTACGAAGACCAGACCCGCACCATCCTCTCGCTGACGGGCGGCGCATTCACGGTCGTGAAGACCCCCGAGTTCAACGCGATCGACTTTACTCAGCTGACGCCTGGCTCCCAGGACATCTCGATCCGCAACAAGAACTACTACGTCGTCTCGGGCTTCGACGTGAACGACCGCTACCTGATCGACGGCCTGGTGCGGTGGGATGGGTCGTCGTTGTTCGGCCCTGACAGCCGCTGGCAGACGTACTACCGGGCCTCGGGGGCGTACCGCGTCACGCAGGACGTGCACATCAAGGGGATCGACGAGCTGAAGCTGCGCGCCTCGTACGGCACGGCCGGCCTGCGCCCCATCTTCAGCGCGCAATACGAGACCTTTGCGGTCGTCGGTGGGGTGCCCGTGAAGCAGACGCTCGGCAACAAGGCGCTCAAGCCGGCCCGCTCAGGGGAGTTGGAGCTGGGCGGCAACGTCGACTTCCTCGGCCGCTTCACGCTGGAGTACTCCTACTCCCGGAAGGAGACGAAGGACCAGATCCTGCTGGTGCCGCTCTCGTCGGCGACCGGGTACGTGAACCAGTGGAAGAACGCGGGCACGTTGCTCGGCCATACGCACGAGCTGTCGCTCGGCGCGATCGTCCTGGACCGGCCGGACTTCTCCTGGCGCCTCAACATCGCGGGCGACCGCACACGCCAGAAGATCACCGCGCTCGCGAGCGACGTGCCGCCGTTCCTCGTCGGGCCGGACTACGGCGGCAGCAACGACGTGACCCAGCACTTCAAGATCGCGGCGGGCGAGACGTTCGGCGTGATTTACGGCACGAAGATCGTACGCACCGCCGCCGAGCTGTGCGACAGTCCGGACGTTAAAACGGCGGCTGGCACGACCCCGTGCCTGACCTATGCCGCCGCCAACTACATCGTCAACGAGGACGGGTACCTGGTGGCCAATAGCAGCTACCACACCAAGAACGAGGCGTACATCAAGTACGTGGACCCGACCGGGAACTCGATCGTCAAGATCGCCGACGTGAACCCGGACTTCAACCTCAGCTTCACGACGAACCTGCGCTTCAAGAACTTCTCGGCCTATGCGCTGGTGGATTGGGTGCAGGGCGGGAAGATCTACAACGGCACGCGGCAGTGGCCGTTCTTCGAGCTGCGCGACCGCGTGTACGATCAGTCGGGCAAGCCGCGGGTGAATTGTGCCGGCACTACGGACCCCGACCACTGCCCGTACAGCACCGGGAAGAAGTCGGACACCTACTACCAAGGGATCTACAACGGCATCAACCCGATCGATTTCTTCGTCGAGAACGGGACGTACGTGAAGATCAAGGAGATCAACGTCAGCTACAACATCGGCCGCAGCCTCCTGGAGAAGATCGGGATCGGCGGGATAAGCGGCATCAAGCTGGGGGTGATCGGGCGCAACCTGTTCACCTTCACGAACTATTCAGGCTACGACCCCGAGGTGGCCGGCCTGTCGGGCGACCCCTACTCGTTCCGGTTCGACGGGTTCTCGTACCCGAACTTCCGGACCTTGACGGGCGTGGTGGAGATCAGCTTCTGACCCGCGGACCGACCTTCTAGGAGCGTGCGACTTATGAGCCTGACCAAGCGTATCCCGGAGGTGCTGGGCCTGGTGGCCGCCCTGGTCCTCGCGGGTGGGTGCGAAACCCTCAACGTGAAGAATCCAAACGCGCCGGACTCCGGCCGCCTGCTGACGGACCCGGCCACCGTGCAGTCAATCGCCATCGGGGCGATGCGAACCTGGTATAGCACCACGCAGGGACCCACCGATGGCGCCGACCCGTATCCGGGGCTCACCCTGTCCGTGATGGCGAAGAGCCACGTCGCGGCGTGGAACAACTACAACATCCGGTTCTATACCGGGTGCACCGACGCTGCCTTTACCGGTTATCCCAACGGGTCCTGCGGGGGCGCTATCGGTTCAGCCGGTACGGAAGGAACGAAATTCCCGCGCATCGAGTGGCAGAACGACCCCGCTTCGGCTCAACGGACCCAGATCGAATACCTGTGGTACGGATATTATTCGGCCCTGTCCTCGGCCAACGACGTCGTCACGGCCATTCGCAAGAAGGGTCTGAAAATCACGGACGCCGCGACGACGAAGATGGTCGAGACCATGGGGGTGCTGGTGCAGGCGTTGTGCCTCAGCCAGATCTCCCTGATGTACGATAAGGGCTTTATCGTGGACGAGAACACCGACCTCACGTCGCTCTCGTTCTCGCCGCGGGCGGCGATCCGCGACGCGGCGATCGCGAAGTTCGACGACGTGATCAACAATCTCACGACGGCCAAAGATTTCACCGTCCCC
>Ga0209160_1003635_pt1 | contig 12507 bp, 10 predicted proteins | sample GraSoiAngelo_153_FD_186167 | JGI IMG/M metagenome (GOLD analysis project Ga0209160, IMG submission 186167) | Grasslands soil microbial communities from the Angelo Coastal Reserve, California, USA - 14_1009_12_40cm (SPAdes) (version 2) | ecosystem: Environmental > Terrestrial > Soil > Grasslands ...
CCGCGGTCGGCTCGTCCAGCAGGATGGTGTCGGCGCCGCCTGCGATGGTGATCCCGATCTCCAGCGCGCGCTGCTCGGCGTAGGAGAGGAGCCCGGCGGGAAGATCGCGCCGCGACTCGAGATTCACGTCGGCGAGGAGCCGCTCGGCGGCGTCGTTCAGCGTTCTCTCACGGGCCAGGAGGTGCCAGAAGGAGTAGCGATAGCCGCGCGACCAGAGGAGCCCGCAGCGGACGTTCTCGAACACGCTCAGGCGCGAGAAGATCGACGTGACCTGGAAGCTGCGCGAGAGGCCCCGGCGTGTGATCTCGTGCGGAGCCAGCCCGTCGATGCGCCGGCCGTGCAGCTCGATGCGGCCGGCCGAAAGCGGGAAGCGCCCGCTGACCAGGTTGAACAGGGTGGTCTTGCCGGCGCCGTTGGGCCCGATGATCGCGTGGCGCGAGCCGGCCGCCACGTCGAGGCTCACCCCCATGATGACCGCAGTGGGGCCGAAGCTCTTTTGCACGTCGGTCAGGCGCACGGCGGGAACGGTCACGCGCGCTTCTCCGCCGCCTTGATCTTGTCGACGACCGTGTGCCAGGCTGCCGCGAACCCGGCGACCGCGCGGCGTAGCCAGAGGCCCCCGCCGACCAGCAGCACCGCGGCCACGGCCCACGGCAGCGGTGTCCGAGGCTCGATGGTGACTCGGGACAGGGTGAAGGTCTTGCCCTGCGCGGCCCCGATGGTGAGGAACGAGCAGAGCTCGATGACGAGCACGAAGCCCACCGCCACCAGCAGGCCGGGGACGAGCAGCCGGAGGTAGGGGCCGGCGAGGCGGCCGAGCCCGCGGGCCCGCCAGATCGGCTGGTGCATCATCACGAGGCCGCCGATGCCCCCGGGCGCGAAGGTGACCATGAGAATGAAGAGGACCCCCGCGTAGACGAGCCAGGAGTTGGAGAGCAGGCTCACCCAGCTCTGCAGGAGCACCACCAAGACCGCGCCGATCACCGGGCCCGCGAAGACGCCGACGCCACCGATGTAGGTCATGAGCAGGGCGTTGGCGGACATGGCGCCGCTCACGGTGTCGTAGGTGACGATCTCGTAGGTGAGCGTGTAGAGTGCGCCCGCGATCCCGGCGAAGAAGCCGGAGAGCGAGAACTGGACGAAGCGAACCATGCGCGGGTCGTAGCCGACGAACTGGGCGCGCTCGAAGTTGTCGCGGCAGGCGTTGGCCATGCGCCCGAGCGGGGTGCGGGTGAGCAGCAGCATGAGCGCCACCGCGATCGCGGCCCAGACGACGATGAGATAGTAGACCTGGATGGGCGCCGCATAGCTCACGCCGACCAGGCTGCGGCCGATCATGCGGTTGGTGCTCACCCCGCCCTCGCCCCCGAAGAAGGTCTGGAACATCAGCGCACAGGACGCGACCAGCTCCCCGATGCCGAGGGTGATCATGGCGAAGGCGGTGGCCCGCTGCTTGGTCGCGAAGTAGCCGAAGAGGATCGCGAAGGCGAGACCGCCGAGGCCACCGGCGAGCGGGGTCAGCTCGAGGGGGACAGGGAGCGTCCCGCTCTTGGCCGCGTTGAGCGCGTGCGCGGTCACGTAGCCGCCCAGGCCCAGGAACACCGCGTGGCCGAAGGAGAGCAGCCCGGACTGGCCCATCTGCATGTTGTAGCTGAGCGCGAAGATGATCATGATGCCCATCTGGCTCAGCATCGACACGATGAAGCCGGAGTGCCGCCCGGTCGTCCAGTCGAAGGAGAGCCACGGCACGATCAGAGCAACCGCGAGCGCGGCGAGCCACGGCCATTGGCGGCGGAGCCGGCCCGCGACGCCTTCCGCGGCGACCGTGTGAGCGGCGGCGCGGACCAGTCCCTCGCTCATGTGTCGCGCGTGCCCATGAGCCCGCGCGGCCTGACCAGCAGCACGAGGATCAGCATCAGGTAGGGCAGGAGCGCCCCGATACGGGGCAAGGGGATCGTGAGCGCCTCGGCGAGCGGGGTCGCGGAGGTGACCGTGACGCCCACGCGGGCCAGCAGGTCGGCGAACGAGACGTCGACCACGACCGCGAAGGTCTGCACCAGGCCCATGATCAGCGACGCGATGAAGCACCCGGCGAGCGAGCCGAGGCCCCCGAACACGACCACCACGAAGACGATCGGTCCCATGGTCACCGCCATCGACGGCTCGGTCACCAGGTAGTTCCCCCCGATGACCCCGGCGAGCCCAGCCAGCGCCGAGCCGCCCGCGAAGACGATGGTGAACACGCGCGGCACGTCGTGGCCGAGGGCGCCGACCATCTCGGGATGCGTGAGCGCGGCCTGGATGACGAGGCCGATGCGGGTACGGGTGAGCAGAAGCCAGATGGCCACGAACATCAGGGCCGAGATCAGCAGCATGAAGCCGCGGTAGGAGTGGAAGTTGGAGCCGTAGATCGTGAACAGCGACCGGTCGAGCACCGCGGGGACACGGTAGGGCACCGGGAGCAGCCCCCAGGTCATCTGCACGCCCTTCTCGATGATGAAGGCGAGCCCGAAGGTGAAGAGCAACTCGGCGATGTGGCCGTTCCGATGTACCCGGCGCAGCGCGTACATTTCGATGATCGCGCCCAGGGCCCCGCACAGGACCGGGGCGATCACCAGCGCGGGCCAGAAGCCGATGATCCGGCTCAGCGAGAAGGCGAAGTAGGCTCCCAGCATGTACATGCTGGCATGGGCGAAGTTGAGGACGCCCATCATCGAGAAGATGAGAGTGAGGCCGCTCGCCAGCATGAAGAGCAGCATGCCGTAGACGAGGCCGTTGAGCAGCGAGACGAGAAGGACTTCCAGGGGGGACGGCTCGGGCCGGCCTAGGTCGTCGGCCGCTTCATGTTGCAGGTGTTGGGCTGGTCCAGGTCCTTGGGGAGGACGGTGGTCTCCGTCTTCCAGCCGAGGCCCGTCTTCTCGGACTCGTACTTCACGCCCTTGGTGAAGACGCCCACGAAGTACTCGCTCAGGATCTGATGGTCGGCCTTCCGCATCGTGACCGTGTGGCCGAGCATGTCGGTGATGGTGAGCCCCTCGAGAGCGGCGGAGAACTTCAGCGGATCGGCGGAGCCCGCCTTGTTCATGGCCGCCTGCAGGAACTCGAAGATGGTCCGGAAGCCGGCCGCGTAGAAGTCGAAGTCGTGCTGCGAGCGGAACTGCCTGGTCCAGCCCTCGGTGTCGGTCTTGCCGGTCTCCACCGCGATGTTCTCGTGGAACGGCATCACCGAGCGCACCTTGCCGTTGCCGGCGGGACCGATGGCGGTGGGCCCGCCGCCCAGGTGGGCGTACATCGTGTAGTAGCGGATGTCGAGGCCCGCGTCCATGCCGCCCTTGATCAGGAGGGTCATGTCGGGGCCCCAGTTGCCGGTGAGCAGAGCCTGGGCGCCTGACGCCTTGACCTTGGTGATGTAGGGCGAGAAGTCCTTCACCTTGCCGAGCGGGATGAGCTCGTCGCCCACCACCTTCACGTCCGGTCGGAGCTTGGTCAGGAAGCTCTTCACGTCACGCTGCACGGACTGCCCGAAGAGATAGTCCTGGTTGAGCAGGTACACCTTGGTCACGTCCTTGGGCAGCGCGCGCACCATGGTCTCGGCCTTCATGCCCACGTGCGCGTCCATGCGGAAGTGCCAGTAGCTGCACTTCTCGTTGGTCAGCTCGGTGGCCACCGCGCCGCAGTTGACGTAGACGATGCGGTTGCTCGGGTTCCGCTCGTTGTGCTTGTCGACGCCCTCGATGAGGGCGGCCGCGATGTTGGAGCCCGAGCACTGCATGATCACCGGGATGTTCTGGTCGGTGGCCGACTTGAGCGCAAGCAGCGCCTCGGACGGCTGCGACTTGTTGTCGAACGAGACCAGCTCGAACTTGCGCCCGAGCGCTCCGCCGCGGCCGTTGATGTAGTCGATGATGTACTTGAACTGCTGGAGGTTCTGGTCGCCGACCTGGGCGAAGGGGCCCGAGAGAGGGTCCGTGTACATGATCTTGATCGTGCCCTGCGCCGAGGCCGTCCCCGTGGTGAGGGTGAAGGCGAGGGCCACGAGCGTGGAGCCGGTCCGCTTGATCCCGTGAAGCATGGGGCCTCCTCTTTGAGTGGCGTCGGGAGGGACCAACGCGGCTCCCTCCCCCTGAGCCGCGCCATCGTGCGCCGTCACGCGCTCGCGGTCAAGCGGCAGGCTGATCGGCCCTGGCCTCGGATCAGGGCTGAGTGGGACCGAGGCGCAGGTTGATCGGCTTCTGACCGTGCTCGGAGTCGATGACGTACTTCCTCAGCTTGGGCAAGATCTTCTCCATCGCCTCGAGATAGAGCCGCGTGCGTGTCACGTCGGGGGCCTTGTTGAACTCCGTCATCAGCTCGAGGAAGCGCGTCGTATTGCCGGTGGCCTCGGCGATGTGCTGATCCTTGTAGCTCTGTGCGGCGAGCACGATCGACCGCGCCTCACCGCGCGCCTTGGGCAAGAGGTCGTTCGCATAGCTCCGACCCTGGTTGATCTTGTTCTCCCGGTCGGCGCCGGCACTGGCCACGTCCTGGAAGGCCTGGGCGACCGAGGCGTCGAACGTGATGCCCATCATGCTGGCGGAGGTGAGCTGGATGCCGCTGTCGTAGCGGTCGAGGATCGCCTGCGTCCGCGTCTTGACCCGCTCCTGGATGGTGAGCCGCCCCGTCGTGAGCACCTCGTCCACCGGCATGCCGAGGACCGTCTCGGTCAGCACTGACTCGGCGACCAAGCCGACGAGGGCGGGCGGGGTCTCGATGTCGAAGAGGAAGGCGGCCGGGTTGCGGATGACGTACTGCAGCGTCATGGCGACGCTGACGATGTTGGTGTCCCCGGTGAGGATCTCCACGCGCCTCCCCCTCGGGAAGCTCGAAGCCGACGCCGGTCTTCATGACCGCGGTGGTCTTGATCACATCCGCGCGGTCGACGGGCCACGGCAGCCGGTAGTGGATGCCGGGCCCGAGGCGCGCGGCCACGCGCCCGAAGCGCCTGATGACCGCTTGCTCGTCGGCCGCGACCGTGAAGATGCCGGTGAGCACGTAGATCGCGACGGCGCACGCGGCGACCCCCCCGATCCAGGCGCGCCGGTGCGCCGTGAACGACGGCGAAGGGTGAGGCGACGCGACGGAGCCGCCCTCGAGCTCGTGCGGCTCGGTCGGCAGGGTCACGGCGACCTGCCCTTCGTCGGCTTGCCCGCGTCGCCGAGCAGCCGGAAGACCTCGGCGTCGGCGGGAAGAAAGATCGTCGTGTTGCCGCCCAGAATCTTCTCGTAGGCCTGGAGCGTGCGGCGGAACTTGTAGAGCTGGGGGTTCTTGCCGAAGGCCTCTGCATAGATGCGCATGGCCCTGGCATCCCCCTCCCCCTTGGTCCGTTCCGCCTCGCGGTAGGCCTCGGCGAGGATCCGCGTCTTCTCCCGATCGGCCGCCGCGACCACCTTCTTGAACTCGCGCTCGCCCTCGGAGCGGTACTGGGTCGCGATCTTGCCCCGCTCAGCCCGCATGCGCTCGAACACGTTGGCGCGGTTCTGCTCGGGCAAGCTCAGCTGGCGCAGCCGGATGTCGACGAGGTCGATGCCGTATTGGACGATGGCATGCTCGCGTGCCTCCGCCACGATCCGCCCCATGACCTGGTCGAACTGCGAGGGGTGGCCCTCGACGGAGACGAGCGCCGTCGAAGGGTGGCTGCCCACGACCGAGCCGATCTTCGTCAGCACGAGGTCGGAGATCCGCTGCTCGGCGGTGGGCCGGTCGGCGGTGGTGGCGAGGAAGCGCTCGGGGTCGGTGATCCGCCACGTGACGAGGCTGTGAATGACCAGGTTCTTCTTGTTGTCGCTGAGGAACTCGGCGGTCACCGGGCTGAAGATCAGGAGGCGCCGGTCCAGCCGGACCACGCTCTCCAGCGGATACGGCCGTTTCAGATAGAGGCCGGGTTCTCGGACCACGCGGACCACGCGGCCGAATCGCAGGACGAGGCCATACTCGGTGACGTCGACGACCACGAAGCACGACCAGACGGCCAGGGCCGTCACCGTCACGACGGCGCCCACCAGCGCGAGGGCGCGCGGGCGGGCCTTCACTGGGCCTTCTTCCCGCCGGGCGGCGGCAGCAGCCAGAGGTCGAAGTCCTTCACGTCCGCGCGGCCCGGACGCACGATCTTCTCGGCGGCGGGCAGGACCTCCTCGAGCGCCTCGAGATGCAGACGGAAGCGCGTGAGGCCGGGCGCCCGGCGGTATTCGTTCTCACGCAGGGTGAAGGCGAGGGCGTCTCCTTGCGCCTGTAAGATTCTTTCGTCCTTGAACGCCCGGGCCGACTCGATCATCGCCACCGCGTCGCCCTCGGCGAGGTTGACCGACTCCTGGGCGAAGGTGATCGCACGATTGACGATGAGGACCTTGTCTTCCTGGGCGCTCGCCACGTCGCGGAAGGCGGCATGCACCTCCTCGGGCGCGTGGACGCTCAGCAGATTCACGCCGACCATGCGCACACCGATCGCGTACGCGTCGAGCAGCTGCTGGACGTCCCGCACCACGCGCTGCTCCACCTCGTCGCGCTTCGTCGTGTAGACGGCGTCGACGGTCATGGTGGCGAGGACGGCACGGAGGGCCGCCATCGTCACGCTGCGCACCACCGTGTCGGCATCGGCGACGTCGTAGTGGAACGCCACGGCGTCCTTCACCTGGTACTCGGCGGTGAAGGCCACGTCGATGAGGTTCTCGTCGCCGGTCAGCAGAAACGACTCGTCGGCGACCTTCGCCTTCTGGAACCAGAACAGATCCGCTCTCGCGGTACGCGCCGCGAAGCCCGTGCCGGCCCACGCCTGGGGCTGGGGGCCGGGGGCAGGCTGGGCGGGGCTGCGGAAGCCCACCTCGATGCGCCGGATGTGATCGGTGCCGACGAGCACGTGGTCCTCGATGGGCCAGGGCAGTCGCGCGTGCAGCCCGGCCCCGAGGTGACTGTCGACGATCCGGCCGAACCGCGTGCGGATAGCGACCTCGCCCGGGTGAACCGTGAAGAGGCCGCTGCCGAGATACAGAACGACGACGGCGCCCCCCACCAGTGCCCGGCCCCGGGCCGCGGTCAGGCGCACGCCCGTCACCGCCGTGAGCCAGTCGCGCACGCGGATCCACTCATCGGGCAGCGGCACACGCCACACGCTCCAGGCCAGGAGGCCGATCATCACGAGTGCGGCAGCGACGTTCACGGAGTCGGGGACGAACTCTATCGCCTTGCCGAACGTCGCCGCGGGGTTCACGTGCCACCGGTGATAGATCCAATCGAGGGCGTACCCGGCGAGCACGCTCATCACGAGGATGATCGACAGGTAGATCGCCATCACCCGGCGCCCCATGACCTTCAGGAGCACGACGAGGGCGCCGAGGTTCGTGGCGGGCCCGGACAGCAGGAAGACGAGGGCGGCGCCGGGGCTGATGCCCTTGAGCACGAGCGCGGCTGCGAGGGGCGTCGAGGCGGAGGCACACGTGTAGATCGGGATCCCGAGCGCGAACATCAACAGCATCGTGGCCAGGTCGTTGCTGCTCAGGTAGCGCTCGATCAGGGAGGCGGGGAGGAGCACGGCGACCAACGCCGACAGCGCGATGCCGAGGGCCAGCCAGTGAGCGGTCTCGCCGAGCAGCTCGCGGAAGGCGTAGACGAAGATCCGTCTGAACCGGCGCAGACGGTCGTTCGGCGCCGGCGCGGCGTGGAGCGGCTGGACCTCGGACACCTCGGTCCCCGCTGCGCTGCCGCTGGAGGGGGCGGTCGCCGTCGACGCGCTCCCGGTTCCCCACACGTTTGTGACGATGCCCGCTACTACGGCCGTGAGCACACCGGCGATCGGACGGAAGACGGTGATGATCGGGTCCATCAAGGCGTACGTCAAGGCGATGGAGTCGATCCCCGTCTCGGGCGTCGAGATCAGGAACGAGACGGTCGCGCCCTTGGTGGCCCCCTGCCGGGCGAGGCCGAGCGCGGTGGGCAGTACTCCGCACGAGCACAACGGGATCGGCGCCCCGACCGCGGAGGCCCAGAGGACGGACCGGATCTTGCCGCGGCCGAGCAGCCGCGCGAACAGCCGTGGCGGCACGAGCACGGCGAGCACGCCAGCGATGGTGAACCCGAGCAGCAAGAAGAGGGAGGCCTCGCGGAGGATGGACCACGCCTCGACGGCCACCTGGAGCAGGAACTCCGTCATGCGCGACCCCGACGCCGCTGGGGAGGGGCGGAGGCCGGCCGGCTGGCCGGCCTCCGGTGTTGCGAATACACCACGTGCGTCACCGCTACTTCGGCAGGTACTTCTTGTCGAGCGCGCAGGCCACGGAGTACTGCGGGTCGACGACGTTGGCGATCTTGATCACGGCGGTCTGACCCAGGAGCTGGTAGGCGTCGATCTTGTCATAGCCGTAGTCTGTGGCGAGCCAGTCGATCATGTCGGAGCAGGCGAGCCGCAGCGCGTCCAGGAGCGGGCGGGTGCTGCCGATCGACATGATGTATTGCTGATTCTCCAGCCGCGGCCAGTTGATCTTCTTGCCCTTGATGACCTCGACGGTGAACTGCACGTCGAACGAGGTCTCGATCGCGGCACCCATGATCTCCCCGTCGCCCTGGGCGGCATGCCCGTCGCCGAGCATGAACAGCGCGCCCCGCTCGAACACCGGGAAGTACATCGTCACCCCTTCTACGACCTCGTTGAAGTCCATGTTGGCGCCGTGGGTGCCCGGCACCAGCGAGCTGATGCACTCCTTGCCGTAGGGCGCGGTGCCGATCGTCCCCAGGAAGCCGCGGATGGGGACCTCGACCTTCCCGATCCTGCTCTTCGGCATGTTGAGCACGGCGACGTTCCGCGACCGGTCCAGGCGCCAGATGAAGAGCTGGTCCTGGACCGGAGGAGTGATCATCATCGTCTTGTACTCGGGCGCCAGCGCGCCGAAGTAGGGCAGGGCCCCGCCCCAACCCCAGTCACGGTTCACCGTGACCTTGTCGAGGCGCACCTTGAGCGTGTCGCCGGGCTCGGCGCCCTCGACATAGAAGGGGCCGGTCTGGGGATTGACGCGCGAGAGATCGAGCTTACCCTCGGCGCTGGTCTTCATGGTGGGCTGGAAGGCGTCGTTGGAGGCGTCACGGATGTTGGTGACCACCGTGTCGCCGGACGCGATCCGCGCCGCCGGTGGGTGCGAGTAGCAGTACGTGAAGTACACGGTCTGGGGCTTGTAGGTGACGGTCTTGGCCGACGCCGGCAGGCTCAGCACCAGCACGAGCAGCGCGGGTGAGACCAGCAAGGCGGCGACCAGCTTCAGCGTGCGTGCGTCGAACATGGGATAGCTCCTGGCCAGACGTGAGAGTGGACGGCGTTATCGATTCCCCCAAGCGACCGCGCTCCCGTGATCACCCCCTCTCCCCCGCAGCCTCGACTGCAGATCAGTCCTCCGGGAAGCGGAACCGGCTGTCTCGCAGGAGCCGGAACAGATCGGAATCGACCGGCAGCACGATGGTCGTGTCCTTGTCGACGGTCTTCTTCATGGCGTCGAGGGACCGGACAAAGCGGTAGAAGTCTGGCGCCCTCGAGAGGCTCTCTCCGTAGATCTTGGTCGCCCCGGCCTCGCCCTCGCCGCGGATTTGCTGCGAGAGCTTGTAGGCCTCGCCGAGGACGCTGCTCTTGGCCTTCTCGGCCGTGGCCCTGATCTTGAGCCCCTCCTCCTCGCCTTCCGACCGGTACTGCATGCTGATCCGGACGCGCTCCGACTTCATCCGGGCGAACACGCTCGCCCGGTTCTGCTCGGGAAAATCCAGCCGGCGCAGGCGCACGTCGACCACGTCGATGCCGTAGTCCCGCCGTGCGAGCTCGCGGTACTGCCGGGTCATGCCGGCCAGGACGGCCTCGGCCCGATACTCGCCCGGGGCGGTGGAGACGAACGCCGAGAGCGGCGCCCCGCCGAGCGCGGCGCCCAGCTCGGCGAAGAGGATGTCCCCGAGACGCGACTCGGCCCCGACCCGGTCGAAGACCGTCCGCATGTACTTCGCCGGATCGTGAATCCTCCAGAGGATGAGGCCGGTGGCGACGACGCTCTGCTTGCCGAGAGTCAGGAACTCGCGCGGGGCGGGGACGAGGGCGAAGAGCCGCCGGTCGAACCGGGTGACCGTCTGGAAGGGCGCCGGAAGCTTGAGCTTGAGTCCGGGTGTGGACTCCACGCGCACCGGCCGGCCGAACTGGGAAACGACCGCGAACTCGCGCTCGCCGACCGTGACGAGGCACAGCGAGGCCACCCCGAGGCCGAGGATGGCCAGGAGCGTGACGCCGCGCGTGAAACCGAGTGCGACCAGCATTCTACTCAACGATCGTCGGGCGACGCGGGGGGATGATAGCAGGAGTGTCAGCGTAATCAAGTATCTCCCGCGCTGCCACGGGCCGACGACCTGCCCGGATTGTCATCGGGAAAATGCGTTGGACGGATCTCGGCTCCCGGCTTACTGTCCGAACACACACGTCGCCCGTGAGGGGGAAGTCATGAGGAACGCGTTGGTCCGTATCGCCATCGTCGCGGTGTGCTCGGCCCCGCTGGTGTGGGCGCCCGCGGACGTGCCGGCGCAGACGGCAGGGGGCCAGTTCGGGACCGTGCGCTTTCCGACGTCGTGCCAGCCGGCCGTCCAGCCGCAGTTCGAGCGGGCGGTCGCGATCCTGCACTCGTTCTTCTATCCCGAGAGCGTCAAGGCGTTCGAGGCCGTGATCGCCGCCGATCCGGACTGCGCGATGGCGTACTGGGGGCTGGCGATCAGCCAGCGGCCCAATCCGCTCGTGCCGCCGTGGGCCGCCGAGGGCCTCAAGCGCGGGCTGGACGCCGTCCAGAAGGGCAAGACGCTGGCCAGGACGGAGCGGGAGCGCGACTGGCTCAGCGCGCTGGAACAGGCGTACGCCGGCTACGACAGCGTGCCCACGAGAACGCGCAGCGAGCGCTACGAGCAGGCGATGGAGCAGCTGGCCCGCAAGTATCCCGACGACAAGGAAGCGGCGATCTTCTACGCCCTCGCCCTGCTGGAGGCCGTCGATCACGCCGACAAGACCTATGCGCGACAGATCAAGGCGGGGGCGATCCTCGAGCCGATCGACCGGGCCCAGCCCGCTCATCCAGGCCTGACCCACTACATCATCCACGCGTACGATTTCGAGCCGCTCGCCGCCCGGGGCGTGGCCGCCGCCGACAAGTACGCCCGGGTCGCGCCCTCCGCGCCGCACGCCCAGCACATGCCGTCGCACATCTATTCGATCCTCGGCCGCTGGGACGACTCGATCCGCTCGAACCAGGCCGCGGTGAAAGCCTCGCGCGAGTACGCGGCGAAGAACTTCCCGGGAACGACGTTCGCCCAGGAGCCGCACGCGCAAGATTTCATGGCCTACGCCTATCTGCAGCTCGGCCAGGATCGTGAAGCCCGCCGCGTGGTCGAGGAGCTGGCGGCGATCACCAAGTTCAGCGGCGCGCGCAACTACGGCCGCGACACTGGACACACGGCTCCCGCCGCGCGCTACGTGCTGGAGCGCGCGGCGTGGTCCGAAGCGGCCCGGACGGATACCTACGCCTACGCCCAGGCGATGCCGCGCTTCGTCCGTGCGGTCAGCGCGGCCAAGCTCGGCAAGCCCGATGCGGCGAAAGAGGAGATCAGCGAGCTGCAGGCGCTGAGCAAGGCGGCGGAGAACAGTTACTGGGGCGAGCAGATGCACGTCCTCGTACTGGCCGCCAGCGGCTGGCACGCGCGGGCCGAAGGCCGCAACGAGGAGGCCGTGAAGCTCATGCGGGCCGCCGCCGACCTCGAAGACTCGACCGAGAAGCACGTCGCGATGGAGAACCGGCTCTACCCCATGCGCGAGATGCTGGGCGACCTGCTGCTGGAAACCGGTCAGCCGGTGCCGGCGCTGCAGGCGTACGAGGCGTCGCTCCACGCCGCGCCGAATCGGCTGCGCGGCTTCTACGGGGCGGCGAAGGCGGCCAAGGCCACCGGCGATGCCGGCAAGGCGCGCAAGTACTTCGAGAGCGTCGCGGCGCTCGCGAAGAACGCGGACTCCGAGCGACCGGAGATCCAGGAGGCCAGGGCGTTTCTGACCGCTCGCCAGTGAAGCGCGTCGCGGCGGCTCACGCGCTGGGTGTTCTGTGGGCGTCGGCGCTCTGCGCCGACCCCACGGAGGAAACGCCGGGTGGTGCCGCCGAGGGTTCCGACTACGCGCGCGGCAGACAGGCCGTGGAAGCCAAGGACTGGGCGAGCGGGATCCGCTTCCTCTCCCGGGCCGCGAGGCCGGTGAGGCCTACCTGATGGTGCACGATCTGCCGAACGCCGAAGAGCATCTCGCCGCGCTGCAGCGGATCTGCCTCATCCCGTGCGAGGAGCACGCGGACCTCGCCGGGGCGATCGCCGCGTACCGGCGGGACGGGCGACGATAGGACTGGTCGAGACGATGTCGATCCGCAACGGCTGGCACGATTGCTGGCCAGCCGTTGCGGACCGTCTCGGCGATCAGTGGGCGACTACGGC
>Ga0209160_1003641_pt1 | contig 12499 bp, 13 predicted proteins | sample GraSoiAngelo_153_FD_186167 | JGI IMG/M metagenome (GOLD analysis project Ga0209160, IMG submission 186167) | Grasslands soil microbial communities from the Angelo Coastal Reserve, California, USA - 14_1009_12_40cm (SPAdes) (version 2) | ecosystem: Environmental > Terrestrial > Soil > Grasslands ...
GCCGCGCGTCATGAGCGCGCCGACGTTCTCGATCCCGAGCTTGCTGAAGCCGGTTCGCGTGGTGATCTCGTCCTGCTTGAAGCAGTTGTACAGGCTGTTGTCGATCGTCTGGTGCGCGAAGCCGTCGAACTGCGTGCCCACCTGCCCGATCTCGGAGAGAACGACCTCCTCGTTGCTGCCGCGCCGGTTCGACTGTGGGTTCATGAACGTGCGCTTCGTGTGCATGTCGAAGCGCCGGGTGCTCGAGATCGGCATCTCGGCGGAGAGCACGTGGCCGAGCTCGATGACCTCGCCGGTTCGGATCAATCGGGCGGCGCGCAGCACGGTCTCGGGCTTCATGTGATTGGCGGACCCACGCTGATCGCCGGCGCCCCATTTCGAGGGACAGCGCCGGCTGTCCGTCGGCGGACGCCACGACTGGGCGTCGGCGGGTTCGCCGATCAGAACGAGCGTCGCGGCCAACGCGATACCGACCGTGAGGTGTCGCATGGAGCCCTCCTTCGATCTGTCGTTCGCGCGCGCTGAGAATCGGTCGCACGCGCGTCGATGTCAAGCCGGCCGATTGACACCCGCGATACGCGCGTGATACTCCTTCGCCGTTTCAGCGTCGTGGACTAGCAGTGCGGTCGTCACTGAGGGAGGCTCCCCATGAGTCCGCAGTACCGCCGCTTCGTCGCCGTCGCCGCCACCGTCCTGATCCTGATTCCGGGCCTCGCGTTCGCAGTCGAGACACTGTTCGACCTGTCCTCTCCCACGAGCGCACCGTTCCCGAGCGACCGCTTCACGGTCGACGACCACGAGCAGAAGACCGGGCTGCGCGTAAGCCTGCCCAAGCCCGACTGCGCCGTCCGCGTGTCGGACTGCGCGGACATCGACGTCATCAATACGCTCGACGGCTTCAACCTGCAGCCACGCCTGTCGATTCCGTTTTCCGGACCCATCGACGTGTCCACCGTGAGCAGCCGCACGGTGTTCCTCGTGCGCCTGAGCCACCACCACAGCCACGGCGGGGACCCCATCGGAATCAATCAGATCGTGTGGGATCCGGCCACCAACACGCTCCACGCCGAGTCCGACGAGCTCCTCGACCAGCACACACGCTATCTCCTGGTGGTGACCGACGGGATACGCGACACCCAAGGTCGACGAGTCAGCGGCGAGGCGCTCGAGGACTTTCTCGACGACGGCAAGCACGCGCGCCATCACGGCGGAAAGCTCGGCGACTATCGCAGCGACCTCCGGGAGGCCCTGCACCGCGTGAAGATTCCGAGACACCGCGTGGTGGCGGCGAGCGTGTTCAGCACCTTGAGCGCGACGGCCGTGCTCGAGAAGATCCGCCGCCATATCAAGGATTCACTGCCCCGCCCGGCGACGATGCTCGGGACTTTCCCGCTCAGCAACGTCGCCGCGATCCAGTGGGCACGTCAGGTCGGGACGGCCCCGGCGTTCGCCACTTCGTTTCTACCGACGCCGGCTCTGAACATCTTCCCGGACGCCATCGGCGCGATCGCATTCGGCCGCTTCACGTCTCCCGACTGGGAGACGGCCGAGAAGTTCATCCCGCCGATCGGCACGCTGACGGGCGTCCCCGCGGTCCAGTCCACCAACACCCTGTATTTCAACCTGATCATCCCGGCCGATCCTGCACCCGCTGGTGGCTGGCCCGTGGCGATCTTCGGGCACGGCTTCACCGATAGCAAGCAGGGAGCGCCACTCGCCGTCGCCTCGACGTTCGCGAGCCATGGCATCGCGACGATCGCCATCAACGTGGTCGGACACGGCGGCGGCTCCCTTGGCACGCTGACGATCATCCCGAAAGCGGGCCTGCCCGTGACGATCCCGGACGGTGGCCGCGGCATCGACCAGGACGGCAACGGAACGATCGACTCGACCGAGGGTGTGAACGCCGCGCCCCCGCGCGGCATCATTGCCAACCGCGACGGACTCCGGCAGACGGTAGCCGATCTGATGCAGCTCGTGCGGGTCATCGAGACCGGCGGCATCCCGGGGCTGAGCCGCACGAGGATCTACTACGCCGGGCAGTCCTTCGGCGGTATCTACGGCGTGAAGTTCCTCGCGCTCGAGGATTCCGTGCGCGCCGGCGTGCCCAACGTCCCGGGCGGACCCATCGTCGAGATCGCGCGGCTGAGCCCTTCTTTCCGAGTGTTGGTCGCCCTCGCGCTCGCCTCCCGGGTTCCGTCGCTCCTCAACGCCCCACCGTTCGCGCCGCCGGCGTGGGGCTTCAACGAGAACATTCCGTTGCGGAACCTGCCGCCGGTGATCAACACCGTGCCGGGCGCGATGGCCATCCAGGAGGTCATCGACAACACCGAGTGGGTTTCGCAGTCGGGCAACCCGGTCGCGTACGCCCCGCATCTGCGCAAGCGCCCGCTCCACGAGACCGATCCGCCGCCCGTCATCATCCAGTTCGCCAAGGGCGATCAGACCGTGCCGAACCCGACCGCGTCAGCGATCTTCCGCGCCGGCGATCTCACCGATCGCTCGACCTTCTTCCGCAACGATCTCGTGCGGGCGGCCAATCTGCTCGCGCCAGAGAATCCTCACACGTTCTTGACCAACATCGGAGGAGCCGCCGCAATCCAGGCCATCCAGGCGCAGCAACAAATCGCGATCTTCTTCGAGACCGACGGCGCGGTCATCGTCGATCCGGACGGCGCCGGGCCATTCTTCGAGGTGCCCATCAAAGGCCCGCTGCCGGAGGGGCTGAACTTCTAACGACGTGGACGCTGCCTGACGCTCAGTGCGCCAGGCTGGGGGCCGGCATCGCGGCCGGCTCCCGGCGTGGCGGACGGAACGTGATCGCGATCGCCACGGCCCCGAGGCCGATCCCGAACGAGCCGATGTAGAGCCAGAAGTAGCCGCCGAGCGTGTCGTAGAGCCACCCGCCCGCCCATGGGCCAAGAGCCATCCCCAAGGTGGACACGAAGCCGACGGCGCCGAAGATCGTCCCCATGATCCGCGCGCCGAAGTACTCGCGCACCAGGATCGCGTAGAGCGGCATCACGCCGCCGTAGGCGAACCCGAACACGAGCGCGGCTCCGTAGAAGTGCCAGAGCTCGCTGGTGCCGAGGTAGAAGGTGATCGCCACCGCCTGGAGGGCGAGCCCGGCCAGCAGCACTCGCTTCGCCCCGACGCGGTCGGCGACGAGCCCGCAGAGGATCTTGCCGCTCAAGGAGGCGAGGCCCGCCACGCTGAGGACCGTCGCCGCCGCCATCGCCGGCACGCCGTGGTCGATCGCATGGGTGACCATGTGGAAGATCGGGCCCGAGTGCGCCGCGCAGCACGCAAAGTACGTGAACGCGATCGCGGCGAATTGCGGTGTGCGCAGGGCCTGCCCGGCCGTGAGCCCGGGATCATCAGCAGCGGTCGCCGCGCCGGGAAGGCCGGCGGTCACGCTCGCCGGCGGCTCGCGGACGAGCAGCGCAGCGGGAATGATGAAGAGCCACGCCAGATCGCCGATCACCAGCATCGCCGTGCGCCAGTCGTAGTTGGTGATGATCCAGCGCGCCAGCGGCGCGGTCGTGGTCGAGCCCAGGCCCAGACCCGCCGAAACGAGCGCGACCGCCAGGCTCCGATTCCGCGTGAACCAGCGTGTCGTCGTGGCCGTCAGCGGAGCGTACAGGCTGCCCGCCGCGAAGCCGACGACCACGCCGAAGAAGATCTGGAACTGGCCGAGGGTTGCCGCCCGGCTGGCCATCACCGTGCCCAAACCGATCAGGGTTCCTCCGAGGAGCACGACGACGCGCGTACCGAGCCGGTCGGAGAGCGCGCCCCAGACGAGTGACCCGACGCCCATGCACAGAAAATTGAGCAGGGCGGCCGTGGAGATGCCCGTGCGGGACCAGCCCGTATCGGCGGACATCGGCTGAAGGAAAACGCCGAGCGAGAACATCGCCCCGAACCCGATACAGGTGACGACCATCGCCGCGCCGACGATGACCCAGCCGTAGAAGACCTTGAGCGACGCCATCGACCGTGTCCCCTCTACCCGCCGGCCATGGCCCCGACGACCAGAAGCGGCTCAGCGCCGGTCGCCACCGCTTCGGGCAGCAGGTCGTCGGGGGATTCCTGCGACAGATCCTCCTCGCAGGCGAAGAACCGAACGAACGCGCGGCGCTCGTGCGTGACCTGGTCACGGATCGTCCCGCGCAGCATCGGGTAGCTCGCCTCGAGCGCGTCGAAGACCGAGCGCTGGGTGGCTTTGCCCTCGACGTCGAGCTTCACCTCGCCCTCGACGCGCGCGAGCGTCCGCAGATGAGCCGGCAGTAGCACGCGGATCATGGCAGGGTCTGGGCCTCGACGGACACCACGGGCGGAAGATCCCGGACGATCGGCGCCCAGCTGTCGCCCGCGTCGGCCGAGCCGTATACCTGGCCGCCGCTGGTGCCGAAGTACACGCCGCACGGATCGAGTGCATCGACGGCCATCGAGTCGCGCAGCACGTTGACATAGCAGTGGCGCTGCGGCAGACCCTTCGTCAGCGCCTCCCACTCGTGGCCACCCGTACGGCTCCGGTACACGCGCAGCTTGGCGTCGGGCACATAGTGCTCCGAGTCGCTCTTGATCGGGACGACGTAAATCGTGTTCGGCTCGTGCGAGTGCACGTCGATCGGAAATCCAAAATCGGTCGGCAGATTTCCGCCGACGTCCGTCCACGACTCGCCGGCGTCGTCGCTGCGCATGACGTCCCAGTGCTTCTGCATGAACAGCACGCTCGGCCGCGATGGGTGCATCGCGATGCGGTGAACGCAGTGGCCGACCTCGGCCGTCGGGTCGGGGATCTGCTCCGAGCGGAGGCCGCGGTTGATCGGCCGCCACGACTCGCCGGCGTCGTCGCTCCGGAAGACACCCGCCGCCGAGATCGCGATGAAGATCCGCCCGGGATGGCTCGGGTCCAGCAGGATCGTATGCAGGCACATCCCGCCGGCGCCGGGCTGCCAGGCCGCCGCGGACGGGTGGTTGCGCAGGGCGGGAAGCTCCCGCCACGTCTGCCCGCCGTCGGTCGTCTGGAACAGCGCGGCATCTTGAATGCCCGCGTAGGCGGTATCGGGATCGGTCAGCGACGGCTCGAGGTGCCAGACCCGGGCGAACTCGAAGGGCCGTTGCGTTCCGTCGTACCAGAGGTGATTGCCGACGGCGCCCTCGTACGTGAACTTGTTGCCTACCGTCTCCCACGTCTTGCCGCCGTCGCTGGAGCGCTGGATCACCTGGCCGAACCAGCTGCTGGATTGCGAGGCGTAGATCCGGTTCGGGTCGGCGGGCGATCCCTTCAGATGGTAGATCTCCCAGCCGCCGAAGTGAGGACCGCTCACGTCCCACTTCTGGCGCTTTCCGTCCGCCGTCAGGATGAACGCGCCCTTGCGTGTGCCGACGAGTACTCGTACACGGCTCATGCCGTCACTCCTCCTCAAGTTTCGCGAAGATTTCTCGTGTCAGCCTATCCAGGCCAGCTCCGCTGGCATGGCGCCGGGTTACTTCTTCCTCGCGGCGATCTGATCGCGCAGGCGCTGCTCGGCCTCCCGCAGCTCGGGTGCGAACTCCGCGCCGAAGTCGTCCGCTTCGAACACCTGGCGAATCTCGATCTCGGTCTCGCCCTCGACCGGATTGGGGCAGCGCTTGACCCACTCGATCGCCTCTTCCTTCGACTTCACCTGAAACATCCAGAAGCCGCAGACCAGGTCTTTCGAGTCCTTGAAGGGCCCGTCCACGACCGTGCGCTTGGCCCCCGAGAACCGGACACGCGCGCCCTTCGAGCTGGGATGCAGCCCTTCGCCCGCCAGGAGGACGCCGGCCTTCGCCAGCTCCTCGTTGTATGTGCCCATGTCGGCGAGGAGCTTCTGGCTCGGCATGACACCCGCTTCCGTGTTCTTGTCGGCTTTCACCAGAACCATGAATCGCATCGTCAGCTCCTCCTAGTTCTTCGCCGAGGCTTCGGCCGCCGACTTCATGCTGGCCAGACCCTTCTCGAACTCGCTCCCGAGGGCCTTGTCCATGTTCACGAAGAGGAAGACGGTCCGGCTGATGAAGTTGTTGTGACCAAACATGCTCCATGTGACGGCGGTGCGATCGCCGGCGGGTTTGAACGTGAATTCCGCCGTGTTGGTCGCCGCGAAGGGCTTCACGAACTCGAGCTTGATCCTGACCAGCTCGCTCGGACGGCTCTCCGTGATCGTCATGCGCCCTTCGCCGACCTTGCTGTTGCCGGCCCACGCGAACATCGCGCCCTGGCCGGCGGGCGCGCCCTCGAACGAGTTCTTCGCCGCGGGATCGAGCTTCGCCCACGGAGACCAGGCTTGCCAGTTGTGGAAATCGTTGACCTGCGTGAACACCGCCGGCGCGGGGGCGGCGATGGTCGTGCTCCGCTCGATGCGGAACTCCGACGGTTGCATGGCCACGATCAGCGCGAGCACGCCGACGACGAGCACGATGACGGCGGCGACACCGAGCAGGATCTTGACCAGCACGGTTACCGAGCCCCCTGGAGCACGGACGGCTGGGACGATCCGCGAATGGGCGCCAGCTTCCAGCGACCGTAGGCGACGAACGCCGCGAGGAGCCCCACCACGAACGGCATCGCGGCCAGCGAAACGGGCCCGATCATCAGGCTGACGATCGTCGCGCCGATCATGATGATCACCAGCCCCGCGGCGGCCAGCGGCGTCAATCCCGGGCGGATCCGCAGAAGACTGGGCAGGATCAGACCGAGACCGCCGCAGATCTCGGCTACGCCGATGAACCACAAGAACGCGGCCGGCATCTGGATCTGCCTGGTCATCTCCTCGATCGACATGATGAACTTCATGACGCCGGCGAACAGAAACAGGAGCGCGAGCAGCCCCTGCACAATCCACAGCGCATACGTCATGTTCGGGCTTCCTCCGTGAATGTTCGATTCGGGCGCTGAGCTGGCCAGCTCTACTGCGGCGGTCCCTCTCTGACGGGCCGTACCTCTATGGTACCCACGCGCGCCAACGGGCCGCGGGCCGCGAAGGCGATCGCCTCGTCGAGATTCTCGACGTCGATGAGCATATACCCGCCGAGGTGCTCGCGCGTCTCCGCGAACGGCCCGTCGGTCAGGAGCCGCTTGCCGTCTCGCACCCGGACGCTGGTGGCCGTGGACGTCGGGTGTAGTGGGTTGCCGCCCAGGTATTGCCCGCGCGCCCTGAGCTCCTCGGAGACACGCACCTGGCCCAGGTAGACTTCCTGGCGCTCGGCCAGGCTCCGCTTTTCCCAGCTCTCGTCGAGATATACGAGCAACAGGTATTTCACATGCGCCTCCATCAGTAGGTCGAACGGCGGGCGCCGGATTCGACACCCGGCGTAGATTATCTACCGTGGAGGATTTCTCCGGGGCCAATGCCGCCGTCGACGCCGTCTATCGGGCCGACTGGGGCCGGATCGTCGCCACCATGATCCGGCTCGTCGGCGACTTCGATGCGGCGGAAGAGGCGTCCCAGGAGGCCTTCACGGCGGCGGTCGACCAGTGGGCGGCCTCCGGCGTGCCCGAGTTCCCTCGAGCCTGGATCATCCAGACGGCCCGCCACAAAGCCATCGACCGTATCCGGCGCCGGGCACGGCTCGAGGAGAAGCTGGACGTGTACGCCGTGACCGAGTCGACCCGAGCCGTCGACGAACCCGACTACGACCCGGACCAGATCCCCGACGACCGCCTCCGGCTGATCTTCACCTGCTGCCACCCGGCGCTGGCGCTCGAGGCCCAGGTGGCGCTCACTCTGCGCACGCTCGGCGGGCTCGAGACCGACGAGATCGCGCGGGCGTTTCTGGTACCGGTCGCGACCATGGCCCAGCGGCTGGTGCGCGCGAAGGGCAAGATCCGCGACGCGCACATCCCTTACTCGGTGCCCGACACGAAGGACATGCCGGCCCGCCTCGAGGCGGTGCTGACGGTGGTCTATCTGATCTTCACCGAGGGCTATGCCCCGACGCGCGGTGCGGCGCTAGTGCGGACCGATCTCTGCGCCGAGGCCATCCGCCTGGGCCGTCTGGTGAGAGCCCTGATGACGCCCGAGCCGCCGGCGGAAGTGACGGGCCTCCTGGCACTCATGCTGCTGCACGATTCGCGCCGCGACGCACGGCTCGACGAAGCGGGCGATCTCGTGCTCCTCGAGGACCAGGATCGCCGCCGCTGGAACCGAGCGCAGATCGCCGAGGCACTGCCGCTCGTGTCCGAGGCGCTCCGCGGCGATGCGAACCCGCTCGCGCTGCAGGCCGCGATCGCGGCCGTGCACTGTCGGGCGGCGCGGACCGAGGACACGGACTGGCCCGAGATCGTTCGCCTCTACGATCTCCTGGAGCGCGTGCAGCCCTCGCCTGTCGTGTCCCTGAACCGCGCGGCCGCGGTCGCGATGGTCGACGGCCCGCGGCCGGCGCTCGCCCTCATCGACGCTCTCGCCGCCGGGGGCGAGCTCGATCGCTATCATCTCTTGCATGCCGCGCGCGCCGATCTGTTGCGGCGCCTCGGCGCCGACGCGGAAGCGGTGAAGAGCTACGCGCGGGCGCTCTCGCTGGTGACGAACGACGCCGAGCGTCGGTTTCTCGAACGGCGCCTGCGCGAGGTCCAGCCGGGTCCCGTCCGCACACGCACCTCGTCCTCGTCGTGAGCGACCCGATCCCGGTCCTGACCGCGGAGCTGCCGCGTGTGGTCCGATGGGCCGGCGCCCTCGCGCGGCAGCTTCGGCGACATGACATTGCACTGGGCGGGAAGACCTCTGGGTTCTCGGACACGGACGCGCTCACGCTCGCGGATCTCTCGGTGCAGGAGCTCCTGGTGGCCGCGCTGCGTGACATGGGTCCGGCCGTGCGCGGCTGCCGCATCGAGGCCGAAGAGACCACCGGCGATCTGGGCCGATTCGCCGACCGGAGCGAGTGGGCACTGGGCATCGACCCGATCGACGGCACGCGGGAGTACCGCGACCGCACGGGCAATCGCTATTCGGTCATGCTCCACGCGCGAACGGCCGAGACCATTCGCTATTCGATGGTGTACCTGCCGGAAGAGGGCCCGGAAGGGACCTGGCTCGAGGTGCGCGACGACCGCATCGTGCTCGGCCCGGATGATCACGCCCGCCCGGCTCGAACCGTGCTCGACGCGCTACCGCCAATAACCGCGGATCAACCGCGGAACAGCCGCCGCATCCTCGTCAGCGGATTTCAAGGCCGTGACGCCGAGCGCGCGCAGGCGGTCAGCGCGGCCGGGCTCGAAGGCGTCCTGGGCAACGATACGCCGGGCAGTCTCTTTCCCCTGGTGGCGAACGGCTACCTGGGCGGCGCGCTCTTTCACACCCCAAACGTCTACGACTTTCCCGTGTGCATGCACCTGGCCCGAGTGCTGGGCGGTGACGTGATCAGGGCGCACGACGGCCGGCGCGTCGACTTTCGCGAGATGTGGCGCGACGAGCGGGCGAACATGTTCCGGCTTCCGGGGATCGTCGCGTGCGCCGCCGACCGCCGGGTGGTCACGACCCTCGTCGAGGTGGCGCGCGGCTGGAGCACCGACCGCTACTCGCGCTGAGCTTACTTGGAGCCCTTGGCCAATACGGGTTGCTCCTGGTACCGGCCTGGGAACATCTTCTTGAGATTCTCGATCTTCGGCAGATCGTTGAACACGATGTAGGGATAGGTCGGGTTGTTGAGCAGAAAATCCTGGTGATAGGCCTCCGCCGGGAAAAAGGCTTTCAGCGGATCGACCCGCGTCACGATCTCGCGACCGAAGGCCCTGGCCTTGATCAGCTGCGCGATGTACGCCTGGGCGATGTTCTTCTGCGATTCATCCGAATAGAAAATGTTCGACCGATACTGCGTGCCCGTGTCGGGCCCCTGGCGATTGAGCTGGGTGGGATCGTGCGCCACCGAAAAGTAGATCTGGAGGACCTCGCCGTACGACAGCTCTTTGGGATCGAAGACGATCTCGACTGATTCCGCGTGACCGGTATCGCCGCGGCTGACCATCTCGTAGTCCGCCGTCGCCTTCGTGCCGCCCGCGTAGCCCGAGAGCACCTTGCGCACGCCGCGCACGTGCTGATAGATGCCGTGCACGCCCCAGAAGCAGCCGCCGGCGACGACCGCGGTCTGCAACGGGCCGGCCACCTTCGGGTTGTCGAGCGTGGGCGGTGGAATGACGACCGCCTTCTCGGCGAGTGCCCCGCCCCGAATCGCAACGCAGAGTCCGACCGCCGCCGCCACGATGACCACCGCACTCATCCAACGCCTGCTCCGGATCATCGAGACAGCCTAGCCGGGTCCGTGACCGCGGTCAACAACGAGGGGTCACATGGACTACGCCTCGTAGGCTCGCTTCAGCTCGGCGATGTCGAGCTTCTTCATCTTCAGCATCGCCGACATGACCCGCTTCGCCTTCTGGGCGTCTTTGTCCTGCAACATCTCGCTCAGGACCGTGGGAACCACCTGCCACGACAGGCCGAATTTGTCCTTGAGCCATCCGCACTGGACTTCCTCGCCGCCGGCGGACAGCTTCTCCCAGAAATGGTCGACTTCCTTCTGGGTCTCGCAGTTGACGACGAAGGAGACCGCCTCGGTGAACTTGAACATCGGCCCGCCGTTCAACGCCACGAAATCCTGGCCCTCGAGCTGGAAAGGCACCGTCATGACCGATCCCTTCGGCCTTCCGGAAACCTCGGAGCCCTCTTCGTCGTAACGGGTGGCGTTTCTGCCCTTCGAGCTCTTGAAGATGGACGTGTAGAAGTTGACGGCCTCTTCAGCCTGGTTATCGAACCACAAGAACGGTGTGATCTTTTGCGTGATCTTCGGCATCGGTCCCTCCCGTGCGCTGTTCTGTTCCCATTATGAGATCGAACGGCGAGGGTTCAAATCGACAGCCGGACGCCAACGAAAGATGTACACTCGCCATCGTTTTCGGCGCATGAGCGTCCGACCTGCGATCGAGCCTCTCTGTTCGAGCGCGAGCGCGGTACCCGTGATCGCGAACGTGATCGCCGCGCGCGCCCGCGACCTCGGCGGAGTCGCCGTCCGTCGCGTCCTTCCAGCCGCGGCGCGCCGCATGGTCGGCCCCTTCACCTTCCTCGACGAGAGGGACTGGAAGGAAGGCCGGTTCCCCAAGGTGCCCGGAGACGACGTGGAATTCGTCCCGCTTCCGGATTGAGACCGGAACTGATGCACGCCGTGAGCGCTCGCCGGCGCGAATCCTTCGTCTCGGTGCGCGCGCTCGCCGAGCAGGCATTCTCGCGAGCCGCCGGCGCACCGCTCGTGCCGGGCAACAGCATTCGCCTGCTGAAGGACGCGCGCGAGAACTATCCGGCGTGGCTCGACGCGATCGCCCGCGCGACCCGATACATCCATTTCGAAAGCTACATCATTCACGACGACACCGTCGGCGAGCACTTCAGCGACGCGTTGATCGCCAGGGCACGCGAGGGTGTCCCTGTCCGCGTCATCTACGACTGGATGGGCGGATTCGGCAAGACCTCGCGCAGGTTCTGGCGGCGACTGCGCGCCGGGGGTGTCGAGGTTCGCTGCTACAACGCGCCGACTCCGGCGAGCCCGCTGGGTTGGCTCAGCCGGGATCATCGAAAGATGCTCGCCGTGGACGGCACGGTCGGGTTTGTCAGTGGTCTCTGCGTCGGACAGGCGTGGGTGGGCGACGCCTCGCGCAACATTCCGCCGTGGCGCGATACAGGGGTCGAGGTGCGCGGCCCCGCCGTGCGGCAGATCGAGGAGGCGTTCGCGCAGATGTGGGCACTGATGGGTCCACCGGTCCCTGCCGACAGCGTCGCGGCGGCCAATGCGAGCGCGCCCGCCGGAGAGATTGCGTTGCGCGTCGTCGCGACCGTTCCGAACACGGCCGGCCTGTTCCGCCTTGGTCAGCTCGTCGCTGCGCTCGCTCGCGAGCGCCTCTGGCTGACCGATGCGTACTATGCGGGCACCCCCACCTACGTACAGGCGCTCCGGTCGGCCGCGCGAGACGGCGTGGACGTCAGGTTGCTCGTGCCGAACGGAACCGACATCCCACTACTCCGACCTCTGTCGAGGGCCGGCTACCGCACGCTGCTGGAAGCCGGCGTGCGCGTCTTCGAGTGGAACGGCTCGATGCTGCACGCGAAGACGGCGGTGGCCGACGGGCGGTGGGCGCGCGTGGGCTCGACCAATCTCAACCCCGCGAGCTGGCTCGGCAACTGCGAGCTCGACGTGCTCGTCGAGGACGACACGTTCGCACGCCTGATGGAAGTGATGTACATCGAGGATCTGACGAACGCCACCGAGGTCATTCTGGACGAGCGAACCATGGTCCGGCGACTCGCCGGCCAGCCAGATCCGCCGGCCTCAGGAGGCGGAGGAAGCGCCGGGCGGGCCGCCGCTGGCCTGCTTCGCATCAGCAACACGGTCGGCGCGGCGGTCACCAATCAGAGGACGCTCGAGTCCGTCGAGACCCGGATCATGCTCGCGGTCGCGGTCGCTCTCGTGATCGTCGGCACGCTCGTCG
>Ga0209160_1003647_pt1 | contig 12487 bp, 11 predicted proteins | sample GraSoiAngelo_153_FD_186167 | JGI IMG/M metagenome (GOLD analysis project Ga0209160, IMG submission 186167) | Grasslands soil microbial communities from the Angelo Coastal Reserve, California, USA - 14_1009_12_40cm (SPAdes) (version 2) | ecosystem: Environmental > Terrestrial > Soil > Grasslands ...
GCATCGACCAGGCTGTGGTTCCTGCTCAACAGTGCCTTCGCCAGCATCATCCCGATCACGTCGGCGGCGGACCATGTCTACGTCATGGAAGACGGCAAGCGGCGCCGGATCGAGGGTTTCGTGCAGGCCGAAACGGCCGCACTCGGGCCCGGCGTCTGGCAGATCCTCAATCTCTGCCTGGGCCCCGACCTCGATCGGGTCCAGGACGGCACGGCGCTGCTCGACCACCTCTTCAACGAGGGCTTGAACCACGGCGTGACGAAATTCATCGTCCGGGTTCCGGTCGACGATCCCGTCATCGACCTGTTTCGCGCCCGCGGCTTCACCGCCTATGCCACCGAACATGCCCTGCTTACCGAATCGGTGGCGGCGCGACCGGCCCCAGCTGTTGCGGGATGGCGTGCGATGCGGCGCGACGACGAGCTCGGCCTCTACCTTCTTTATGTGGCGACCACGCCCAAGGGCGTGGCGGCGGTGGAGGCCTCGAACTTCGCCGAGTGGCGCCGGAGCTTCCAGCCCGGCTCGTGGAGCGCCCGAATCCCCCGCCGCGCGGGACAGCCCCGCTTCGTCATCGAGCGTATGCAGGTAGTGGGGTGGATGAGTCTGGTGCCGGGTGGCGGCGGCCGGCCGCATTCGCTCGGCCTGATGGCGGCCGCTCAACCAGCGGACCTGTGGCCCAGCCTGGTCCAGCGCTCGCTAGCCTATGTCGCCCAGCACCAGCCGGGACCTGTCTGGTGCAGCCTCCGGCACTACGATGAGGTCGGCATCCAGTTGCTCCAGCGCGAGGGTTTCGAAGTCATCGCCTCCCAGGCGTTGATGGTTCGGGAGCTGCCCTTGAAGGTTCGAGCCCGAATGCGGGTAAGAATCAAGGACAAGGGGCTGGTGCCGCAGTATGGCTAAAGCAATGCAGGAACTCAAGCGATCGCACAACGGCCTGACCGACGCCGACCCGGCTGAGCTCGACCTGCTCTTCCAGGCGCTGCCCCCGCATATCAACCGGGCGGTCAAGCGCCTCGATCACCAGGGCTTGCTGCTCGAGGTCGTCCTCGACCTGGGCCGGGAGCCGGAGGCTCGTTTTCCCGACCACGAGGTGATCCTCGACGAGACGCCGGTCACGTCGGAAGACCTCGAGTTCGTCTCCAGCCGGGTCGGGTCCTTCGGCGACGATAACCGTGCGGGCATCGAGCGCACGCTGCACCGCATCTCGGTGATCCGCAATCGTGCTGGGCAGATCGTCGGCGTCACCTGCCGTGTGGGCCGGGCGATCACGGGGACGATCGACATCATCAAGGACATGGTCATCGGCGGGAAGAGCATCCTGCTGCTCGGCCGCCCGGGCATCGGAAAGACGACGATGCTGCGCGAGTGCGCACGCGTGTTGGCCGACGAGATGAAGAAACGGGTGATCATCGTCGACACCTCGAATGAGATCGGTGGTGACGGCGACATCCCGCACCCGGGGATCGGCCGCTCGCGGCGGATGCAGGTCCGCACCCCCGCGCTGCAGCACGCCGTGATGATCGAGGCGGTCGAAAACCACATGCCCCAGGTGATCGTCATCGACGAGATCGGTACCGAGTTGGAAGCGGGCGCAGCGCGCACCATCGCAGAGCGTGGCGTGCAGCTGGTGGCAACGGCTCATGGGAATTCGCTCGAGAACCTGCTCGTCAATCCCACGCTCAACGATCTGCTCGGCGGCATCCAGACGGTGACGCTCTCCGACGAGGAGGCTCGCCGTCGCGGCACGCAAAAGTCGGTGCTCGAACGCAAGTCGCCGCCGACCTTCGACGTGCTGGTCGAGATTCACGACCGGGATCGGCTCGCCATCCATCAGCCGCTGGCCGAGGTCGTCGACGCAGCGCTGCGCGGCACGCTCAAGCCACCCCAGATGCGGATCCGAGGGGCCGACGGCGCCATCGTTGCCCGGATCGCGGAGACGGCGCCGATGCGGACGGCCGCGGTCCGGGAGCCGCTGGAGGCGCCGCGGTCGCGTGGCTTGCATGAAACCGTGTCAGTGTTTCCCTATGGGGTGAGTCGTAACTACCTGGAACAGGCGATCACCGAGCTCAAGGTCCCGATCCGCGTCCAGAACCATATCGAGGAAGCGGACCTGATCGTGACCCTCAAGAACTACTACCGCCGCAAGGACTCGCCGCTCAAGGAGGCCGAGGCGGACGGCATTCCGATCCAGGTGCTGAAGAGCAACACCATCACGCAGATCAAGAACGCCCTGAGCCGGGTGTATCAGCTGGACACGCCCGACCCGACCGAGTCCGCGCTGCAGGAAACGCTCGAGGGCATCAACCGCGCGAAGTCGACGAATTCGATGGTGGAACTCTCGCCGCAGAACGCTTACGTTCGCCGGCTGCAGCACCAGTTGGTGGAGCGTCATGAGTTGACCGCGCGCAGCACCGGCAAGGAGCCGAACCGCCGGTTGCGCATCTACACCAGCGCCGACTGAACCTCGTATAGTTCAGCGCGAAATGGAAACCGCGGGGAAGCGAGGCGGATTCTTCATCAGTTTCGAGGGGCCCGAGGGAAGCGGCAAGTCGACCCAGATCCATCGCCTGGCGGCGGCTCTTGCGGAGCAGGGCCACGCCGTCTGGACCACCCGTGAACCGGGCGGCACGCGCGCGGGCGAGATGATCCGGCCGATCCTTCTGGGTCCCCGGGCCGGCCCGCTTCCGCCCTGGTCGGAAGCCCTGCTCTTTACCGCCGCGCGCGCCCAACTGGTGGAGGAGGTGATCCGGCCGCGCTTAGACCATGGCGAGCTCGTCCTCTGCGACCGGTACAGCGATTCCACCCTCGCCTACCAGGGGTATGGCCGCGGCATCGATCTCGAGACCTTGCGACGCCTTCAGTCGGACGCGACCGGCGGGCTGACTCCTGACCTGACACTCCTGCTGGATCTACCGGTCGAGGCCGGGCTGGCCCGCATTCCGCGCCACGCGAAGGACCGGCTGGACCGGGAAACGATTGCCTTTCATCAGCGCGTGCACGCCGGTTATCGCGAGATGGCGGCACGGGAACCGCACCGCTGGCGGCAGGTCGACGCCTCGCGCGATCCCGACGAGGTCGCGTCTCGCATCCTGGAGCAGGCGCTCGAGGCGCTGCGCACGGCCGGCGTCCGCCCGGCGGAGCGGCGATCGGCATGAAGTTGCTGATCGCGGTGGTCCACAGTGAGGATGCGTCCGCGACCATGGACGCGCTCAACGATCGGGGCATCTCGGTCACCCGGTTCGTCAGTTCCGGCGGCTTCCTGCAGCACAAGAACGTGACCCTGATGTCGGGCATCGACGACGATCGGGTCGAGGATGTCCTCGGCCTGATCAAGGAGAACTGCCGGACCCGCAGCGAGTTCATGAACCCGATGCCGCCGCTGGTCGAGCCCGGCGATTTCTTCGTCCCCTATCCGGTCGAGGTGCAGGTCGGCGGCGCGACGGTCTTCATCATGAACGTCGACCGCTTCGAAAAGCTCTGATCCCCGGACTCGGGACCGCGCTCAACACCGGCACGGTTCTCGTCGGCGCCACGCTGGGGCTCACGCTCGGCCGGGTCATTCCCGCCAGCCTGCACCAGACCATCCGCATCGCGATCGGTCTGTTCGTGGCGGTGATCGGGATGCAGATGGCGCTCAAGACGCGCAACCCACTGATCCTGTTGGTGAGCGTGCTGGTCGGCGTCCTGATCGGCGAGCTGCTCAAGCTGGATGCGGGCGTCCAGGCGATCGGCTCCTGGGCGGAACGGCGCCTGAGCCGCGGGGGCGAGCCGGGACGGGTGAGCCTGGCCTTCATCACGACCAGCCTGATCTTCTGCGTCGGGCCGTTGACCGTGCTCGGCTCCTTTCTCGACGGCACGCGCGGCGATATCACGCTGCTTGCTATCAAGTCGACGCTCGACGGCGTCACCTCGATCGTCTTCGCCGCCACGCTCGGGTGGGGCGTGCTGCTCTCGGCGGCCAGCGTGCTGCTGGTGCAGGGCAGCCTGACGCTGATTGCCTTCCTCGTCCACGCGGGACTCACGGATCTGGAGACCGGCGAACTGACGGCGGCCGGCGGCATCGCCGTGCTCGGCATTTCCCTCGGCCTGCTGGAGCTGAAGGCGATCAAGGTCGCCAACTTCCTGCCGGCGCTGGTGGTGGCGCCGATGCTCGCCGGCATCCTGCACGCCTTCGGCTGGCTCTCCTGAGAGGGCCGCCAGGAGGATCGTTTCTGGCCGCGATGTAACATCGGCTTGACTCGCGCGTAGCAGTTAGTGGGGAGAGGGATTCGTGCTACAGCCGGCGGAGTCGTCCTGGATCGAGCCGTTGGTGCTCGCGCTGTATCGCCCCACGATCCAGCTGGCAACCCTGCTCGTCCGCGATAACACCGTGGCTCAGGACATCGTTCAGGAGGCGTTTGTGCGTGTCTGGCTCTCCCCGCGGACGCCACGCGAAATGAGCACCTTCCGCCCCTGGCTGTACAGGACCGTCGTCAACCTAGCCCGCGATCACCAACGGCGTCAGGGCAGATGGGCACGTCTCCGTTTCGGGCGGGCAGCATCCGACAACCCTATGGACGTGGCAGAGCGCCGCGAGGCGGACACGGCTCTGGGAGATGCGGTCCGGGGCTTGAGCCGGCGCGAGCAAGAAGCCGTCTACGTGCGCTTCTTCGAGGACGCGCCCTTCGAGGAAGTGGGGCGAATCATCGGCGTGCGCACCGGTACGGCCCGGGTCCTCGTCCATCGTGCGCTGGCCAAGCTGCGGCGCCAGCTCGATTCATCACCGCGAAATGGAGTGACTGACTCATGAGACCGGCAGCAATCGAAGAGCGCGTGCGTGACTACGTCGAAGCCGAGCGGGCGCAGATTCGGGTGCCGCCCGTAATGGCATCTCGGATTCTCCATGCGGTCGAGGTGAGTCGGCGGCCTGCCCCTCGCCCTCCCCGGCTCGCCTTCTTACGGGTTGCGGCGGCCGTGGCCGGCGTGCTCCTCGTTGGCGCCGGAATCGCGTGGGTACGGACAGCGCAGTCCCCAGCCGGTTTGGCGCAAGGAAAATGGTTGCCTGCACCGGCCATGGGGGTCGGGCGCGGCTATCAAACGGCGACCTCGCTGCCGAATGGCAAAGTTCTTGTCGTAGGCGGCAGCCAGACGAACCGAATCCTTGCTAGCACGGAACTCTACGATCCCCGTACCCGGAGCTGGAGCTCGGCAGGAACGCTTACGACGCCTCGGTCCCTGCATACAGCCACATTGCTCAAAAACGGAAAAGTCCTAATCGTGGGCGGGTCCAACGCGCGCCCGAGCTCTCTTGGGTCCCTGGCAACGGCCGAACTGTACGACCCTCAGAGCAACAGCTGGACTTTGGCCGCCAGCATGCACACACCCCGCTCGTACCATACGGCGACGTTGTTGGCCGACGGCCGGGTGCTGGTCGTCGGAGGCATTGAGGCGTCCAACGACGTCACGGGAACGGTGCTCGCCAGTGCGGAGCTATACGACCCTCTTACGAATAGCTGGACGCCGGCAGCGCCCCTTCCCGTGGCTCGGGCAAGGCATGCCGCAGTCCTGCTCGCTGACCGCCGTGTTCTCGTAATTGGGGGAACCGACTCCGAACACCTGCCGTCCTCCAGTTACTTCCCGACCGCCGAACTCTACGATCCAGCTAGTCAGTCCTGGTCGCTGGTGGCCAGCATGAACTATGCGCGCGTCTACGCGACCGCTACGCTTCTGCCGGACAACCGCGTTCTGGTCGTCGGAGATGACGGGGTGAATGAGCGCACCGCCGAAGTCTTCGACCCGCGAACCAATGGTTGGTTTCCCATTCCCGATCCCGGAGTCGGCCGTGCCGAACAAGTCGCTGTCGAGCTAACGAATGGGATGGTTCTGGTTGCCGGCGGAGTCGGGGAAACGAGCGCCCAGTTGTTCGACTGGCGTCGCAACACGTGGACAAGCGCCGGTGCCTTGTCGGTGATCCGGGCCAGCGCCACCGCGACCGTGCTTGTGGACGGCCAGGTGCTCATCGCCGGAGGGTTCGGCAACAGATCTATCCCCTGGGCGAGCGCCGAAGTCTATGACCCGCACGGAACGTCGCTAGTGGCAGCCAGAACGAGCAGGCCGGCACCGACCCCGATTGCAGGTGCACTCCTGTTTGGAATCCCAGCCCTGCTCCTTGGCCTTTCTGCGTGGCTCAGGCGCGATCGCATCGTCCCTGAGACATGGATTGACTGACACCTTCGCCCTGCCTCACATCTGGCACACTTAAGCGAGTCCATGGCGAGGTCTCAGGCTCAGCGCAGGGTGGATTGGTTCGCCGCGGGGCTGGGCCTGGTGGTCGCGGTGGTCATCCAGTTGGTCGGGAGCACCTTGCTCTTCGGCAGTCATCGGGGTCAGCTGGTCTCCCAGGGCCTGCTCACGTTCGTGGCGCTGCTGGTGGCAGGCACGCTCGCCGGCTTCATCGGGCCGGCCGCAGGCGCCGTTTGGAATGGCGTGATCGTCGCCGTTGGCTTCATCATCGTCGAGGAGCTGGCCGGAGCCGTGGGGCCCATCGGTCCGATTGGGTCGGCCGGCCTGGACACCCTCGGGCTGGTGATCGACGACGTGCTGGTCTTGAGTGGCGGCACGATCGGCGGCGTGGTGGCCAGCGTCGCTCGGCGCCAGCGCACAGGGTCGGGTAACGATTCACCGACTCATCGCGTTCGATAGCACGTGACGTCAACCTGCACGGGAACCGGATCACTGAAAAGGAAGTAAAGAAGATGCAGATGGAGAACGGGTCGGTCGAGGCGCTTGGTTCCCGGATCGTCGAGAACGTCGGTAAGGTGCTCGTCGGTAAGAGCGCCGAGATCGAGCTCTGTGCCATTGCGCTGCTGAGCCGCGGCCACATTCTGATCGAAGACGTGCCTGGCGTCGGCAAGACCATGCTGGCCAAATCACTGGCGCGCTCGCTTGGCTGCTCCTTCGAGCGCCTCCAGTTCACGCCGGACCTGCTTCCCTCCGACGTGACCGGGGTCAACATCTACAGTCCCTCGACGCAACAGTTCGAGTTCCGCCAGGGTCCGATCTTTACCCAGGTGCTGCTGGCCGACGAGATCAACCGGGCCACGCCCAAGACGCAGTCGGCCCTGCTCGAGGCGATGGAGGAGAAGCAGGTGACCGTCGACGGCACCACCTACCCGCTGCCGCTGCCCTTCATGGTGCTGGCGACGCAGAACCCGGTCGAGTTTGCCGGCACCTTCCCGCTCCCGGAGGCGCAGGTCGATCGCTTCTTGATGCGCGTCAACCTCGGCTACCTGGACGTGGCGCACGAGGTGCAGGTACTCGACCGCTTCCAGCGGGGGTCGCCGATCGATCAGCTGGAGCCGGTGGCGTCAGCGGAAGAGGTGCTGGTGGGCCAAAGAGCGGTCCAGGAGATCTACGTCGACGATCAGTTGAAGGAGTACATCGCTCGGGTGACGCATCGCACGCGGTCGCACGCCGACATCGGCCTGGGCGCCAGCTCGCGCGGCTCGCTCGGCCTCTTCCGCGGGGCGCAGGCGCGGGCAGCACTTGAGGGTCGTGACTTCGTCACGCCGGATGACGTGAAGGCGCTGGCGCAACCGGTGCTCGCCCACCGTCTCATTCTCAAAGCCAACGCCGAACTGCGTGGCCTCACGCCGGCGAAAATCCTGGCCCAGATCCTGGAAACGGAACCGGTACCACCGCCGAGCGTGGTGTCGCGCTTCGGTCGTCGGGTGGCGAGCTAGCCGGGCGAGCGCATGCGCCTGCCGCGCCTTCCCCTGGTTACGGCGCTGGCGCTCCTTTTCTTTTTCGCGTACATCACGGGGATCCGGCTCGCCTACAGCCTGCTGTACGCCCTGGTCCTCCTCTTTGTCGTCAGTTACTTCTGGAGCCGGCTGGCTGCCGAAAACCTCTTGGTGGAACGGACGAGTCCTGAGGGGCAGTACCAGGTGGGTGACCACTTCGAGGAGCACTTCACGATCGAGAACCGCTCCTGGATCCCGGTGCCCCTTATCGAGCTGACCGATTTCTCCAACCTGCCAGGATACAACCCGGGACGCGTCTTCAGCCTCAAGGGCCGGCGCACCCGCCGCTGGACGTCGCGGGGTCAGTTCAAGCAACGCGGCCTGTTTACTTTTGGCCCGGTCGAGCTGCGCTATGGCGATCCCTTCGGACTTTTCGCGCGGACGCTGCGCGTCGCCGGCAGCCGGTCGGTGGTCGTCTACCCGATCGTCCGCCCCGTCGGCGCCCTCGATGCGCTGGCTCCGAGCACGGCCGGCAACGAGCAACTGCGCGGTCGCGTCCTCGACATCCCGCCGAATGCTACCACCATTCGCGAGTACGTCCCGACCGACAGCGTCAAGCGCATCCACTGGGCGTCGTCCGCACGCCTCGGCCGGCTGATGAGCCGTAGCTTCGAGACCCGCGAAGGGGGAGACGCCTGGATCGTCCTCGACCTCCAGGCCTCGGTCCACGCCGGCGAGGCGCCCGAGTCCACGCTCGAATATGCGATGAGCCTGGCGGCGTCGATTACGGACGCCGGTCTTCGCCGCGGCGGCGCCATCGGGCTGGTGAGCAATGACAGCCGTCTCAGCATGATCGAGGCCGCCCGCGGCGACCAGCAGCGCAACAAGCTCTTCGAACACTTTACCTTGGCCCAGGCCGACGGGACCGTGCCGCTCGCCACCTTGCTGACGTCGCAGCGGCATCAATGGCGGCATCGGGGTGGACTGATCGTGATCACCCCCTCGGCGGATGAGCGCTGGCCGGCGGCGCTGCTCGACCTGGGCGTGCGCGGCCACCGGAGCTTGATCATCTACCTCGATCCACGCGGATTTGGTGGCACCCAGCCGGGGCTGGCGAGCGCCGGGCGCTGGCGGCAGGCGTTGAACTGGTGGATCGTCCGCGGGGCCGATGACCTCGATACCACGGGGGAGCGACCGCTTGCCGCAAGTTAACCCCGCAACCATCGCCCTGCTCGTGGTGGCGCTCCTCGGCGCCGCCTGGGCCGGGGGCCTTGTTCGGGCGCACTATGAAGACGGCCGCGCGACGTTGCGAGTCACGCGCGCGGGCCGGGTCGTAGTCACTCTCAACCTGCGCGACACCTGGCTCTTGCTGGCGCTCTCGCTGCTGATGGGCTGGGCGGTCGCGGCCGCGGTCGAGCGGTCGGATTGGGTGCCGGGCTTCGATACCCAGGGCCGCCTGGTTCCGGCGCTGGCGCTGACGAGTGTGCTGGGATGGGTGTTCGTGTGCGCGGGCCTTCGTCGCTTCGCCTACGGCATCGCCTCGCTCGCCGCGGCGCTGCTCTCGCTGGGGTTGTACACGCCGTCGCCCCTGACGAGTGCCGGCCTGACGGTGCCGGCGTTGGCTAAATGGTCGCTGGACCTGCCGGGGCAGACCAACCTCCTGTTGTTGATGGGCCTGATCTTGATGTTCGCCCTTGCCGGGGTGTGGACCAGTTGGTGGACCTTCCGCCGCCATAACGGGCTGGTCGCGCTGCTGCCGAGTGGCACCATCCTGGCGGTCGAGATCATCAACGACACCAGTGCCGGCCTGGGCTTCTTTGTGATCGTCTGGCTGGCCGCGGCCGCTTCCGTCCTCCTCCGCCTCAATTTCGTCGCCCTCAAAGAGAACTGGCGGTCACGACGCCTGCCGCACGCGGCCGATACCGGCTGGACCTTCGGCGAGGTCGGTGCCGAGGCGACGGTGGCCATTCTTGCCATCGCCTTTCTCATCCTGCCGCCGCTCAGCAGTAGTGACATCAGTGGCGCGCTCATCCCCGGCGTGGTGCACGCCGACCTCGCGCACCCCTTCGGAATCGGAAGCGGCTCAGGTCCGGGTGGGGGCATCGGATCGATCGGCTACAGCGAGACGGTTCGACCGGGCACACAACTGAAAGCCAAGCCGCAGACCGTGATGCGGGTCAGCGGCGACGCCCCGATCTACGATCCGTACTGGCGCGGCATTGCGCTCGCAGGCTGGGACGGGATCCAGTGGTACAAGCTCCCCAGCACCCAGCAGGTACCAGTGCGCCAGCAACCGCTGGTGGCCGCCAACGCCACCGTCCCCCGGGATGACCTGCCGTCGGACAGCCAGCGCATCCAGATCCAGCACGACACGTTCCAGGTGATCGTCCCGCCGGAGCAGACACTCGCCACCGTCTTCAGCGCCGGCGAGATCATTTCCGTCAACCAACCCAGCACCGTGCGCGGCATCATGACCGCGGAACCGACGCTTCCGGGCCCGGTACCCGCGCTCGTCAATGTCACGGGCGACAACCTCAGCCCGAGCTCGTTCGATACCATCGACCAGATCCACCTGTCCAACCGGGTGCGCGCGCCGTACAGCTTCAGCGTCACCGAAGCGGTGCCCAACGCGGCCGTAACCGAGCTACAAGGCGCGGGGACCGATTATCCGGCCTGGACCGCGCCCTACATCAGCCTGTATGCGGACGGCGTGAGCGCCAGAGGGTACTCGACCGCTCGCGACGCGGAAATTGGCGCCCTGGCCCAACAGATCGTGAATGATGCGCATGCGACCACACCGTACGACCAGGCCAAAGCGATCGAGTCCTGGTTTCTCGAAAAGGGACGGTTTACGTACACGTTGACCCCGCCGCCGGCACCGGTTGGGGTGCGGCCCCTCGACTACTTCCTCTTCACCAGCAAGAGGGGCTTCTGCCAGGACTTCTCCACTGCGATGAACGTCATGCTGCGCACCCTCGGGATCCCCAGCCGGCAGATGAGCGGCTTCGGGCAGGGGATCTTCGATGACAAGACCCGCCAGTACATCGTCAACGCGGTCGACGCCCACAGTTGGGTCGAAGTCTTCTTCCCGGGCTACGGATGGATCCCCTTCGAGGCCACCCCCGACGGCGTCAATGCGCCGATCAACCGGCCGGCGACCCGTGAGTTGCTCAATGTCCCGAGCACGCCCTCGACGGAGGCCACGCCCCGTTCCCGTGCGATCCCGAAGGAGCCGGTGGTGGATACCGGCGGATCGCAATCGGGCGGCCTGTTTCCCGGCATCTGGCGCCAGCTGCTGCTCGGCGGAGCCGCGGTACTTCTGCTCCTGATCATCGGCATCCTGCTGGCGGCGCGCTGGCTGCTGGCGGTCAAAGACGTCCCCCGCATCTGGCGGCGCCTGCTCTTCTTGGGCGACCGGCTCAACGTCCCGCGCCACCGGGGCGATACGCCGCAAGAATTCGGTGGGCGGCTGGCGACCTTCGTGCCACCGCTCGACGAAGAGGTGCGGCGGTTGGCGAACCTCTATACCCGGGCCAGCTTCCGCCGCGAGGGTCTTTCCGCGGATGAGCTCGCTGACGCGCGGCGCGCCTGGCACCGCATCCGCGGCAGCTACCCGGGGCTGGTGGTCAGCGCCTGGCGCGACGCGCTGCGCCACGGCCGCGTGGTCAGGGAAGAGGAAGGCGCAGCGTCAGAAAATCCCGAGCCATCACGGCGCCGTTGACCGATCCCTCGGCGCTCAAGTGGGTGATGATGAAGCGGGTCGATGGGTACCGCTCCATCAGGTCCTCGACGTCCCGGCGCCCCAGGTGCAGCTCGCCACCCTCTTCGTCGGGGTAGGTCATCTCGGCGATCACGTGATCGGAGGCCGCTACCAGCGCCTCGAGATCGGCTGACATTTCCGCGTCGCCGCTGTACCCGAGGCGAACGCCGTCGCGTTCGATGGTGAAGCCCAGGCAATTGAGCTCGCTGACGTGCCGCATGCGAAAGGCGCGGGCGCGGCTGCCGTCGACCTCGAAGGCATCCCCACCGGCGAGCTCGTGCACCGTCAGCTGCAGCCGTTCCCAGCTGAGACGGCGCATCTTCTCGCCCCAGGCAAAATCGAGCAGCTGCTCGAGGTAGGCGGTCGTTCCGACGGGACCGAAGATGGTGAGTGGCGATGATGGCTCGTGCAGCAGCACGCGGCCCAGGATCAGCCAGGCGAGTCCGAAGGTATGGTCGGCATGAAAGTGGCTGAGCACCACCGCGCGCGGCTCATCGAGCGAGACGCCGGCCTTTGGGAGGTGGACGGTGAGCGGGGCGCCGGCATCCAGCAGGATGGTCCGGTCGACCAGGATGCTGGCGTTGTATGCGTGGGGGGAGAAGGCCGAACCGGTCCCGAGGAACGTGACCTCCACGGACGAGACGGTAACAAATGTCGAGTACAGTGCAAAGGATGAGTACCGTGGAGAAAGTGCGGCTCACGCAGTGGTCGCACGGAGCGGGTTGAGCCTGCAAGATCGGTCCTGAGGACCTGGCTCAGGTCTTGAGCCACTTGCCGACACGGCTCGACAACCCCGACGTCCTGGTGGGGCAGGAGACCGGCGATGATGCCGCGGTCTACCGGCTTCGGCCGGACCTTGCCCTGGTGGTCACCACCGACTTCTTCACGCCCATCGTCGACGATGCCTACACCTTCGGGGCGATTGCCGCGGCTAACGCGCTGAGCGACATCTACGCGATGGGTGCGCAGCCGTTGCTGGCGATCAATCTGGTCGCCTTCCCGATCA
>Ga0209160_1003653_pt1 | contig 12482 bp, 13 predicted proteins | sample GraSoiAngelo_153_FD_186167 | JGI IMG/M metagenome (GOLD analysis project Ga0209160, IMG submission 186167) | Grasslands soil microbial communities from the Angelo Coastal Reserve, California, USA - 14_1009_12_40cm (SPAdes) (version 2) | ecosystem: Environmental > Terrestrial > Soil > Grasslands ...
ACTGCAAAAGTTTTACAGTTTGTAACCAACAGTAAAGAAGGAAGTGGACATATTGTAACCATTCCCACAGATGATCTTATTTTCAAGATACTGCCAAAGTATGATGAAAATGGAAGAGTAATATCCATATCTTTAGCAAAAGACACAAGATTCGACTACCTCTATAGACAAGTTGGCTTTACTGAGAAATCTCAGACAACTGCATTTGTTTATCCTATTTTTACTCAGGCAGCGTATTCAAAAAATAGTTTTTATGAATACTATACCAAAAAATGCGATTCCAGATGTTTGACCGTTAATATTCCAAATGATTTCAAGGGAACATATTCATCAAGTATAGTGGGCAGTTTTGTCTTGTCTGCATTAAACTATGCTTATATCACAGACGTTGACATCGATAAAAATCCCGACATACTAAAACAATACAAGCGAGTAATAATTTTGCATAACGAATATGTGACAAAAAAAGAGTTTGATGCAATAACAAATCATCCCGGCGTTGTTTTCCTATATCCAAATGCACTTTATGCAGAAGTCAAAACCGACTATGATAAGAATACGATCACACTGATTAAAGGACATGCTTATCCTGACGTTAATATCACAAATGGTTTTGGCTGGCGTCAGGATAATTCAAGATATGAATATAATGTAGAATGTAGTGATTGGAATTTTTACAAAAAGAAAAATTACTCAATGTTAAATTGCTATCCAGAGTACATGCTGATTCATGATCCTCAGCTATTAAAAACATTAAACAGCAAAGATCCTACTGCCTTACTGGAGGATGTTTCTAATTGGTTAAGATATAACAAAGATCCCAAAATGATTGATATCATGCTTGACGATTTTGACGTTACAGGAGAAAATATACCACCATGGGTTTCCAATCCTGCCATCTGGTTGATAAACGGAGAGATAACCAGAGATGATTTTAACAATCTCATAGATTATCTTTATCAAAATAAGATAATACAATGAATGCATATTGATCTTAAACTCTCTCCAACAAATCATAACGTTCGATATTATCTTGTAGATTCTGTTTTGCATTTTTACTTTGTCGATAAACTCGTTTGTTTGTCTGTTTTAAATTAGAATAAAAAATTGGGAAAAGGGTTTTGAAATAACCCTAATCACCTTATGATTTTACGGTGCGGAAAGCGACAAATCGAACCCTATGTGGGATCAAACACCCACCAGTCCATCTTCTGATTTTAGTAAATGTGAGAGGTCAAAAATAGATCTACGCTGAATCTTGAATCCATTTATAGCATCATTAGCTAATCTTCTAAATGCCACTTGAATTCGATACAAAAATGTTGTTTTATCTTGGTATAATAGTAGTTGGAATTTTTATACTGCCCATTGAATCAGATCCGCCTGTGTATCTTATAGGCGGTATTGTTCTGATAATAATCGGATTTATTCTGGTCTATGTTAAGGTAAAAAGGTAATTTTTTATTTTTATTAAAGTTAGATTGATTTGAATTTAGATTGTGTTCTAAGTGTCTCTGCTAGTTTTGCAAATATGTCATTAACACCTACATCATTGAAATTAATTGTCACATTTTCTCTCATAATCTGTTTTTCAAACTTTTCTTTAATTGCAAAAATTACAGAACCCCAGTGAAGTATTCCCTTTAATTTTTCTTGAATTATTGATTCTGTATCTGGTAAAGCACCCCACTGGAATACAATGCCTTTTGCCCAACTTATTGTAGGTATTCCACCGCCTATGGCTCGATTTTGAGAAGCTACCATCTGAACAAAATCGTCAAATCTGTGTTCTATGATTTCATGAATTACAAGCCTTTTCCAGGGTTCGATTATTATCTCCAAATTCATTCTTCTGTTATGTTGTGATTTATTTAAAATGGGTATATGCTAGGAAAAATTTCAAAAATGTCATGATTATATTTTTAAAAATATCATAAAATACGATTAGTAAAATACTTATCATTAGTGGCCAAAAATCAAACGTCTTTTTATACTCCTCAAACTTTTGGAAGGGCGGAAATCTGACTCGGATAATAAATCACCTAATGATTGGCAAGAATTCATGGTCGGCGTTCCTTCCTTTTCTCGTTTTATTGGAAGTATTACGGAGTTACGATCAAACACAGACTTCCCAGTACAGATGAAAGATGGATTTAAATACCATATCTGTTTTTTGTTGATTAGGTAATTTAAAAATGCAAGATTGGACTCAAGCGGGCGTATACATTCCTTTGGCAGTAGGATTGATTCCTGGATTCGTTTACTGGTGTATAATTACCGCTCGTAGAAGCAGAAGATAGATCGTAAAAATCTTCGTTTTCTTTTTCTATATTTTGAAGTAACGGGAGTTTAGTAAAACCTTCTAATTCTCATTGTTTAGATTATGATATACATTATATGATTAATCACTAAAGTATTATGGATATTGTATGAAGACTGCTTTTGTACTTGCACTTTTGTTGGTATTTTCATTATTTTCATCTAATCTAGTATGGGCACAAACACTTCCGTCAAACACTAGTTTAACTGTGGAAGTATTACCGGCGTATAGCTATAGAGCTGATGACGGTACAACGGTAGTACTTGGTGAGGTTGTAAACCATAATAGCTTTCCAATCACAAATGTGAAAATTGGCATTTCTTTTTTGGGTGAAAATGATAATACATTAGAATACAAAACCGGCTCTACTCTGCTTAAAGTTGTACCAGGGAATGGAAAGGCTCCATTTTCTGTTTCGTCAACAAAACCAGATCCAGCTATTACAAAGATCCAAACTAATGTCGCTGGGTTCATCTCTTCGTCAACACGACAACAAGTCCTAAGTATTAATCCAGGTCATCTACAAATCGCATCACAACTTTCACTTTCCGGAACTATAAAAAATGGCGGAACAATGACATCTTCTGGAACCAAAATTTATCTGATTTCATATGATGCATTTCAAAGAGTTGTTGCAATATCTAATGCAGAACCAATTGATATTGGTCCAGGAACAACAGCTAGCTTCAGCATATCGTCTACTCCAAATTTACATGCAAAATCATACAAACTTGTTGCAGAATCTGATAACTACCAGTCAACTATTACCGATGTAACAGATGTAACTGCAATATTGCCAGTTATAATTAGCGGTACATTAGTTGCAGATCCACAGGGCAACAAATATTCTACAATACCTGTTGGGGCTCCAGTCAAAATAACAAGTGAATTAAGATATCTTGCTAATCAACCAAATCAAGCATATGTTTACTATGTACAAGTAAAAAATTTTGCAGGTCAAGTTGAATTTATTGGAAAATATAAAGGAATATTTCTTGGCGAAAGTGATAACGCATCTGTAACTTGGAATCCAACTATTGATGGACCATATTTTATAGAGACTTATGTGTGGGATTCTGATAACATTCCGCTTGCACCTCCAGGCAATATAATAAACGTTGTACTTGTGAAATCTCAACACAGTTAATTTAACCCAAAACAAAATGTATTCATGCCAAAATTCCATCTAGTTGCACTTGGTGGTACATTTGACATTTTACACAAAGGTCACCTTGCCTTGCTACAAACGGCATTCTCAATTTCATCTGAAGTTATAATCGGTCTTACTAGTGATGAATTTGCTACAAAAAAAGGAAAGGATCTTTTACACACTTATTCTCAAAGGCATCAATCATTAGAATCAGCAATAAAGAAGAATTTTTCAAATTCTCGATATGAAATAAGTAAACTTGATAATGACTTTGGACCTGCAGTACTAGAAAAAGGAGTAGAAGCACTGGTTGTAAGTGAAGAAACCATAGGACAAGGTAAGATACTAAATAAATTAAGAAATGAAAGACGACTTCCTCCAGCAGAGATTGTAAGTGTTCCTATGGTCCTTGCAACTGATGGTAAACACATCTCAACAACACGGATAAAGAACTCTGAGATTGACTCCGAAGGTAACTTGCTCTGAATTGACAAACAACTTTTCGATCTTTGAGTAAGTGGGCTAAAACAGGAAATTTCTAAAACCATACATTGAAAGAAATTACTAATCAGATGTTAAGAAAGATGTCAAATGATATCACTGATCTAAAAGAAGGTCTAAATCCTGAAAATATTGCATTATGGTACAAAAAAGTAATAGATGAAGCAAAAGATATGGCCCCACCATGGCTTGTAGATAAGATAAAGGTAAAACAAGATCCGATACTTTACATGAAGTTTAATTTGGATATTTCAAAACGTGCCGTGAGATATCTTATGATCGCAATAGAGAATCACATTGATGAAATGCCATATTCAACTAGACTGTATTTTCTTAAAGTGCAGGAAATCCTAACGTCAGAAATGGATAAGGCTCTAGTATAACTCAATCTTTTGTTATCTCTACTATATTTTCAAAAACTTCCGTATTTGTTACCCTATTTGTTTTTTCAACAACTGATTGAATAAAATCAGCAAAAGATTCAGCCTCAGATTTATCTTTTAAAAGGATACTATGTGCAGATTTATCCCTCAAAGAAACAATAATTTCATTATCGATTATTTCTAAAATACCTGCAATGAATGTTTCTTTGTTGTCTTTTACATAAATAAGGCTCGAAAGTTTCTGAGCTTCATACTTATCTTCGCAGATAATTTTCTTTTTCATGTGACTACTCAAACAAAAATTTTTCTACTTGATCTTTTGCTTTTTCTCTTTTTTTCTTAAACTCTGTAATGAAAGGTTTTGCCACATCTTTGAGATCGCACTTACATTCTCCACATAAAAGCTCCCCGCCTTTGCACTTTCTTGCTCTTTCGTCAGACTCTTTTTCAGATTCGAAAAAGTAGCGTAAGTACCAAAAAACAGGGCAGATGTTAAAATTAGCTCCTAGTTTTCGTTGCAATTCAACAGTGGGTTGCCCTCCTGTAAACGAATTTGAAATTTTTTTATCAATTATTTCTTCTTCATCTGTTGTAAAGATGGCAGTTTCAGGAATTGATGATGACATTTTTCCATTCATTCCAAGACCTGGAAGAAACTTGGAATGAATCTGAGCTGGTTTTGGATATCCAATTTTTTCTGCAATGTCTCTAGTAACACGCCAATACGGATCTTGATCAATAGCAGCAGGTATGAGAACAGGTGTAGGTTTTCCCTCAATAACTGATGGAAGAAAACATGGCGCTGCTTGTAGTGGAGGAAAACCAATCATTCCAATATTTGTAGAATTTTGAAAACCAAATACTGCTTTTACGGTGGAATAAGTTATTCTTTTTGCAATTTCAAGTGAAATTGGATAAATCTTTTTGATGTCTTTTGTATCGATAAGAATTTTTGTTTTCTTAGGGTCAAAACCTACTGCAATTATATCCAAAATATTTTCTTTAGTGTACTTAGAGACGTCATCAAATGATTTTTCATCACTATAAAGAAATTTTTCATCATCGGTAATTTGAAAAATCAAGTTTGCATCAAATTTGTCTTGGAGATACTTTGTAAAGATCCAAGGAAGTAAATGTCCCATGTGGACTAGACCTGAAGGACCGCGTCCTGTGTAAAGATAGAATTTGTTTCCCTTTTCATATTCAGTTAAAATCTTGTCTAAATCTCTGTGACTAAAAAAATACCCTAGTTTCAACATTGGATGTAATTCGCCAGTGATTTTTTCTATTCTTTTTTGTAATTCTGGTGAAATTTTTTCGGTTCCAAATTTTTGTACAAGTTTTTCATAATCAACGTCTCCTTCTACACTCCATGGCGTAACTGTGAATTCGTCAACTGACATTCATCATTCAGTTAGGTTAAGGTTTAAAAAGTCTTTTTGGCTCTTTGTGATAATGTCACAAGTTCTTCATCCAATAGAACATAAGATTCTCAAATCATTACTTGAAAAACAAAACCTAACACCAGAAGAACTTTGCGAGAAAACACAACTATCGATAGATCAGGTGAGACGTGGCATTGAGTGGCTTAAGTTCAAAGATCTAGTTCAAGTTAATGAATCGGAGAAAAATTTTGTTGCACTAGGAAAAAGGGGAAATGAAGCGTTTGAGAAGGAATTGCCAGAACGCCAACTTGTTAATTATCTCAAATCATTATCTGGCTTTTCTTGTGAAATTAGTGAGGCAAAGAACCAACTAAAAAATGAATTTAGTCCGGCCATTTCAAATGCAAAGAAAAACGGTTGGATAGAAATTTATGAAAATAGAATTTTACTTAAAGGCTATCATGATGCTACTCCAGAAGAACGAACTATCAAATTAATTGCATCCAAGAGTCCTGCTATATCACCAGTAGATGAAATAGAAGATAATAGTACACTTGACTCGCTGAAAAAAAGACCTGATTTTCTCATCTTTACTTCGACAAAATATGTTACAGTAAATCTTACTGAAAAAGGAATAGAAACAGCAAAGAACGTATCAACTCATACAAAGGAGTTTACAGTAGATAATATTCTTGTAGGAAAAACAAGAGCAATTGACGTAGAAGCTCCCGCACCTATAGTTTTTGCTGCAAGATCTCATCCACTTCAAGATGTAATTAATGAAATAAGGGAAATTTTCGTCGGTCTTGGGTTTACTGAAGTTGTTGGTAATCTAGTTCAATCAAGCTTTTGGAATTTTGATGCACTTTTTACTCCTCAAGATCATCCTGCAAGGGAAATGCAAGATACATTTTATATCAGAAGTTTATGTGCAAAAACCGTTGCTACTAAAAATCAAATTTCAAATGTATCGCAAACTCACAGAAAGGGATGGAGATATGATTGGAAACTAGATGAAGCTAAAAGATTGGTTTTACGTACTCACACAACATGTGTAACTATACAGACACTAGCAGATACGAAACCAGACGAGGCAAGAATATTTTCTATTGGTAGAGTCTTTAGAAATGAAAAAGTCAGCTTCAAACATCTTGTTGAGTTTAACCAGGTAGAGGGAGTAGTGATTGGTAAAAATGTCACATTAAGAGATTTGATGGGATTACAAAAGGAGTTTTATCTGAAGATGGGCATGAAAAAAATAAAATTTTGGCCTACTTTCTTTCCTTACACTGAACCATCTTTACAGTCAATGGTATACAACGAAAAGCTTGGAAAATGGGTAGAGCTTTTCGGTATGGGCATTTTTAGACCTGAAGTAACAAAACCACTCGGTATAAAAAATCCAGTGCTCGCATGGGGAGGTGGAATTGAAAGAATTGCCATGCTCAAATATGGATTGGAGGATGTGCGTGATCTTTACAATAACAACCTTGGTTGGTTGAGGAACGTACCAAAATGCCAGTAGTAACTTTGTATTTTGATAGGCTTGAAAGAATTTTTGGTAAAAAACTATCGAAAGATAGAATCATTTCAATACTACCTTTAATCGGGTTGGATATTGAAGAAGAAACAAAAGATCATGTTAATGTAGAATACAGTCCTAACAGGCCCGATTATTCTACAGATTATGGAATTGTGTCTAGCCTGCAAGGTCTTCTTGGGATAAAAACCGGAATGCCAAAATTAAAAATCAAAAAAGGAAAAGATGCTATAATAGTAAATCAATCTGTGAGAAAGATAAGACCTTTTGTAACTGCTATAGAAGCAAAAAATGGAAAGCCTGACGAAGAAACTATACAACAACTAATTGTGATGCAAGAGGATCTTCATAATGGAATAGGACGGAGGAGAAAAAAAATATCGATAGGCATACACGATCTCGATAAGATTTCATTTCCGTTAACATATACAACAACTGGAAAGAACCAGAAATTCATCCCTCTTGAATCATCTCATGAAAAATCAATATCTGAAATTCTTGAGAAAGATGAAATGGGGATAAAGTATGGACATTTACTAGGTAATTCTGAAAAAGTACCAATTATTTTAGATTCAAAGAATAATGCGGTATCTTTTCCACCAATAATAAATTCAGATCGAACGAAGATTTCAAAAAACACTAGAAATCTACTCATAGAAGTTACAGCACAAGAAAAAAATGCTGCTGAAGACACTCTTGCAGTAATAGCAAACGTACTTCATGATGCTGGTTTTGAATTATTTTCTATAAAAATTTCTGGTGCAAACAATTCTACTCCATTGTTGAAACCCAAGAATATGATCCTTGATGCTGATCTAGTAAACAAAATACTTGGCATAAAAATTTCAGTACCTAAAATGATATCAGCACTTCGAAAAAGCAGATTAGATGTACAAAGTAGAGGTAAAAAAATTATCTGTACCATTCCCCGATACAGGACCGATATTTTTGGGGAAATGGACCTTGTTGAAGAAGTAGCACTTGGATATGGTATAGAAAACCTAGAACCAACAATTCCTGAATCTATTTCTGTTGGTCAAAAAGCTAAGATCACAACAACACTAGATGCAATAAATTCTATAATGATCGGTCTTGGATTTTCCGAAGTGATGAATTTCGGTCTTATCAGTCAACGAGTTTTATGTGATTTTACAAAAAGGGATTCATCAAAGATTGTTTCAGTTTCTGATTCTAAAAGTCAGGAACATACTATTTTACGAAATGCCTTATTGCCAGGTCTAATTGACACACTGTCAAGAAATATTCATGAATCGTATCCGCAAAAGCTCTTTGAGACTGGTGTAGTATTTTTACAAAAAAATGACGAGATTAAGGAAGAAATCCACCTTGCATGTGTTAGAGCCCATAATGACGTCAGCTTTACAGAAATAAAATCAGTTTTACAGTCTTTTCTTAAATCAACATTTGATCTTGTATGTAGAACTCCTACTTCTACTAATCCTATGTTTTTAGTTGGTAGCACTGCTGATGTGTTTGTTTTCAATGACAAAGTTGGTGAAATAGGGATGATTTCTCCTGAAGTGATAGATAATTTCAAAATGCGGATCCCTATTACGGGTTTTGAGATAAAACTCAATGGATTAATATTAAACAAATAACAACTTCTTTTTGCCCCAAAAGCACGCAGACGGACTGGGATGATAAAACATGATTTTTGGTCCACCCAGCCGTGCGACATGGGCACCCCGGTATAAGAACAAGACGAGGGTTGGCTAATGCTACCGATGACTTTTTGTGGGTCAGAACCGGGGAACATTTACTAAATTTTACTGTGAACAATATTGTAAATTCAAAAAGCGATTCTCGCTTTTTTATTCGGTCCCATTTTTTGTCTAGTTATAAATAGTGATGTTTTTTCTATTGGCGAATCGTAAAAACTTCCCATAGATCTATTGATATATTTGCGTTGTATAGGTATTATATGGCAACTGCATATGTGTTAATAAATTGCGAACTTGGTTCTGAAGAATCTATTATCGGCCAGTTGAAAGCAATTCCGGGTGTCAAAGAAGTACATGGTACCTTTGGTGCCTATGATATTTTGGCCAAGATAGAATCGCCAACAGTAGAAGCTTTACGAGAAGTAATAACTTGGAAAATTCGTAAAATCGAAAAGATTCGTTCCACTCTAACGTTGATGGGAATAGAAGGCCAAAGTTAACTCATTACATTTTTTGTGGATTGGGTAGAAACAATTCATCTTTTAAATTTGAATTGTTTTGTAATCTCACAAACCGTTTATCCTTTTTTTCTTTATTTGATGACATGTCATAAAGCAAAGACCTTTTAATTCTAATGTAATTTTTGCAAATATGCTTGTACATTTTATTTTTCTTGTAAAAGAAGACGATTTAGAAAAAAGATCTTGGGAATTTGAATATGTTTCTAAGATGGCACAATTTTATAAAAGATGGATTGAAAAGACCTTCTCAAAACAAGTAGATGTACTATCAGACCAAATGATAGTAAAATCTGGTCGTTCTTTTAATTTGGTTAATGTTCCCGCCCTTCTTGAAGATCATAGAAAAAGAGGTGAAGATATTTTTCACTTTTATCTGACCTATTTTAGATCTCTATGGACAGATTGTACCTGTGAAGGGTATTTTGCAGAAAATTTTGGTATGGTGTGGTGGGAAAGAAACGACATAAAAGACGATATTTCCTTTCTCATGGAGAAAAACTGTGTTAAAGTTTCACATGAACTTGCTCATGAGTTTTTAAGACAGACTGGAAACAAAAATTACAAGGAACTTGTGCATGAAGTTTGGGACAAGCACATTTTTGCATTATTACCTTTTGAATATTATGATGAAAATTTTGTAAAAACAAACAAACATCCAATTTTTGCAACAATTGATATCTCTGACTTCGGGTTATAGTAAAATCACCCGTTTCTTTTAATCTTAAAATTTTACATTAAATTAATGTTAAGTTGTAGAGGAGAATGTAAAACCAAGTTTAAACTATCGCTTGGGAAAACTATCTTTCGTTACATGAATGGACAAAAAAGATGTGGCGTTTGTGGGGTCTATTTCAGATGGGATGGATCAAAATGTCCTTGCTGTAGTGCTGTATTACATATTCGACCACGACATTCTAGAGCCAAAGAAAAATATTATGAAAAAGATGGTATAAAATGGCTGTAAAAGACTATAAGTAGGTCTTTGAAATTTTTTTGTGTGCCGGAATTCATCTGCCCAGATTGTGGGAAAAAACTATTTCATGAAAATGAAACAACGCTAAATGTTGAGAAACAAGTACACGCAAAATTTTGTTCAGCTAAAAAGGCGCACTAGCACTTTGTTACAGAATATATTCTGTTTTCAAAGCTTGCTGTTTTGAATTCTATCTTATTTTCTGGGTCTTTTCTACGTGCCTTACTTAGTTTCTCCAAATTTACTAATGCTTCTCCATCGAAACCTACTGAAGATCCAAAAATTCCATCTGTCAAAAGATTTCCATGTTCCCCTTTCTTTATATCATCTACAATTTCATAGAATTTTATAGCCTCTTTTTTGGATATTGGGCCACCAGTTGATTTGTTAAAACCTACTGCAACATACATCCCATTATTTTTTACAGCTACTGGCACCTTGTGCACTTTACCAGATGAACCAGGGATTTTTTCATTAAGTAAAATCTCACACTTGTGGAACATGCTTGAGATGTAAGCAAAAAAACGATAATTAGCGTAAAGGCCAGAGGAATCTTCCGCACAATCAACAAAAACTCTGTGAAGCAACTCAAGGGCAGTGTCATTCATGCTTTGCAGACGATCTTCAATTCTACCCTTCTTAATAAGATCGGAACTACAATCCTGCGCTACTTTTTCCAGTATAAAATGTGGCAGGTTATAGTTTTTCAATGTGGAGACATATGTACCAGTTTTGGAACCACCAAAACTTGGAAAATTACCGCGACTCAAAAATAGTTACCTCCAGTAAATTTCATATTAACTTCAAACATCCCCAATGCGTTTTACTAATGTGCTTTTAGCTTATAACTGTTCGCTAAAATAAAAAATGAAAAATGGTGGGGCCGGCCGGAGTTGAACCGGCGACACACGGGTCACTACAGCTCCAAACTGTACATCATTCTTTCGTCAGTGAAGCTAGTTGAACCACTGGAGCCCTTAGCGGTGATCATGTGATCTATCCTGTCGCCATGCCTGGCTAGGCTACGACCCCACGTAATGAACATAAAACCACTCGAATTTTAATTTACTTAACTGCCGAAGATTTATTTGTTATAACTCAATCCACTTCGTTAGTGAGGCCTGTTGTACTTTTACTTGGCGCCATACCAGTTCTGGTAGCCATTTTTATTGTAGTGCCACAACTCATCAGACCAGAAATTCCGACATCTGCAGTAAATTCGGACGATGTAATTTCAGTCGAATATAGTAAACAACATTTAAAGAAAGTGTCTTTTGGGTTGACCGAAAGTCTAGGAGCTGATACAACAGAGATTTTGAATATAGAAAATAACGGAGAAACAAATTACGAAGTCACAAAAAATGGATATTCGGAACCTAACATTAAATATCAACTAGAAAAATCCGAATTGAAAAAATTAACAGCTTTGATTAAAGAAACTGGGTTCATGGAAATCCCTCACGACTCTTTTCCGGTAAAAACAGATGCAAGAGAATATGACAAATTTGGTCTTCAAGTGACACTAAACGGTAAATCCCTTAATCTACAGTGGGCTGAACAGAATGCAAGTCAAGCCTTCATTCCACCTATTGTAATTCAAGTTCAATCTGAACTTGATGGAATAATTGCAGAAATAATAAAATAAATAGATCTCACAGGGATCATCTTTCATGATACCGCTTTCTGGTGATATTGCAGACACGAAAGGAACAATCAAAGAAAGAATAGGCTCCTATTCCATCAAACGAGGAACGTCCACACTTAAACGTGGATTTGCACACATGTTGAAAAATGGTGTTGTAATGGATGTTACAACCGTTGAGCAAGCACAAATAGCTGAAGACGCAGGAGCGGTCTCTGTAATGGTTTTAGATAAACTTCCATCCGATGTAAGAAAAGCCGGAGGAGTTGCAAGAACAGCAAGTGTACGAGTTATTGAAGAAATCATGAATACAGTAACAATCCCTGTAATGGCAAAATGTAGAATAGGACACGTTTACGAAGCTATGGTTTTACAGGAAACAAAT
>Ga0209160_1003654_pt1 | contig 12479 bp, 12 predicted proteins | sample GraSoiAngelo_153_FD_186167 | JGI IMG/M metagenome (GOLD analysis project Ga0209160, IMG submission 186167) | Grasslands soil microbial communities from the Angelo Coastal Reserve, California, USA - 14_1009_12_40cm (SPAdes) (version 2) | ecosystem: Environmental > Terrestrial > Soil > Grasslands ...
CTCGAACGCATCCGCGCTGCGGCCGATCGCGCGCGTCCTTATGTGTACAGGACCCCGATGGTGCCGGTCGACGGCGCGATGTTGAAGCTGGAATGCCTGCAGCCAACCGGCAGCTTCAAGGTGCGAGGGTTCTTTGCCGCCGCCCTCGCGCTGCCCGAGGAAAGCCGCAGCCGGGGCTTGATCACCGTCAGCGCCGGCAACGCGGCCCAGGCGTGCGCCTATGCCGCCAAGATGCTGGGGGTGCCCTGCAGGGTCGTCATGTACGACACCGCGCCGGCGACGAAGATCGAGGGCGTCAAACGATGGGGCGGCGTTCCAATGCTCCTGCCCAGGCCGAAGCTCCTCGACTGGCTCGCGAACGAAGGCTGGAAGTCCGAGCCCGAGACATTCATCCACCCCTTCGCGGACACGGAGGTGATGGCAGGCCACGGCGGCCTCGGGCTCGAGCTGGTCGAGGACGTCCCCGACCTCGCACGCGTGGTCATCCCGGTCGGCGGTGGCGGGTTGATCGGCGGCACCGCGTCGGCGATCAAAGGCTTGCGGCCCGATGTCGAGGTGGTCGGAGTTCAGTCCGACGGTTATCCGTTGTGGACCCGCGTACTCGAGGCAGGCGGCGCGGTCTCGATCACACCCAACACCATCGCTGACGGCACGACCGCGCCTTTCGACGCCCGCATGCTCGACCTGATGAAGGAGGTCGTCGACATCTGGATCACCGTGCCTGAGCCCAGGCTGCGAGTGGCGATCCCGAAGCTCGCGATCGCGGGAAAGGTCGTGGCCGAAGGCGCGGGCGCCCTCGCGTATGCCGCGCTCGAGCAGCTGCTGCCGGGACCGAGGACCGCGGTCGTGGTCAGCGGCGGCAACATCGATCCGAAGCTGCTGGCGACCCTCCTCAGCTAGCGGGTGCCGGCGAAGCCTTGCCGGGCGATTCCATTCGCCTGGTCATCGCCCACGGCCCATGGCGGATCACAGCCACCAGCATCCAGATGAACAGGGCGGTGCTGGGGATCCCGAGAGCCACGGAAAGCCACGTGACCCAGACCGGAAGGCTGTATGGGTTGAGAGGTGTGGATCCGGCCACCGCCCCGACGATGTTGAAAGGCAGGCTGATGGCGCCGAGACCCAGGAGCACGAGCACGACGTAAAACATCCACGTCCAGCGATTGAGCGCGCCGATGATGACGACCACGGAGATGGCGACCCCGAAGATCGCTCCGATCCACAGGAATCCAGACATCATCGTGGTGATGCTCGAAATAACCTCCGCCGGCGGCGGAGATACCTCTGGATTCTGGGCGGTAGAGCTCTGGATCGACTGGTTGATGATCTGCGACATCGTCCCGGACATCCAGAACGGGAGGCTCAGTGCGTAAATCCCGGACAGCGCGTACCAGGCCGCGACGGCGTACTGCATGGGCTTCGTCCAGGCCGTCGGCACACGGGGCGTTACGGGCTGCTGGTACGACGGGTACGGTGCGAACCCAGGAGCCACCGTTGCGGTCATCGGCACCCAGGCGGATCCGTTCCACCGCCAGTGCCCGTCGGGCGACAGGGTGCTGATCCACTGACGCCCGTCCCAGTAGTACAGCCCGTCGTCCGAGAGCCTCAGCTCAGCCATTTCCGTACTTTAGGCTCCGCGTGAAGGCTGATCTGATCCTCGCCCGTGGACTTGTGCGGACGCTCGGACGTAGCGGCCTGTCGGTTCACAGCCACCTCGCCGTCGCGGGCGGTGTTGTGGTCGCGGCCGGCGGCGCCGATGTGATGGGGCTGCGCGGACCTCGGACCCGCGTGGTCGACCTCGACGGGGCAGCCGTGTTGCCCGGATTCAACGACGCCCACGCCCATGTCGTCTATTACGGCCTGACGCGATTCGGAGCCGACCTCAGCGGCACCCACAGCGTGGCGGAGATACTGACGCGCCTGCGCGCGCATGGCCGCGGGCTCAAAGAGGCCGACTGGCAGCAGGGGATGGGCTATCGAGCCGTCGAGCTGGCCGAGAAGCGCGCCCCGCATCGGCTGGAGCTGGACCGCGCGACGCGACGGCGGCCGGCGTTCATCGACGAACGCGGCGGCCACGCCCGCGTCGCCAATTCAGCCGCTCTTGGCGCCGCGGGCATCACCGAAATCACCAAAGACCCGCCCGGCGGACGCATCGGCCGCGACACTGACGGCACCCCCAACGGGCTCTTGCTCGAGTCGGCGATGCGCCTCGTCGCCGACGTTCAGCCGCCGACGTCGATCCACCGCCGCACGCGCGGAATCCTGAAGGCACAGCGGCTTCTACTCTCGCGCGGCATCACCTCGGTTGGCGCGGCCGTCAACCGCGGCTTCCCGGACGACCTGCGTGCATTCCAACGGCTCGCCGAAAGCCGGCGCTTGAGGATGCGCGTCAACGAGTTCCTATCGTGGGAGCTGCTCGAGGCGTCCGCCGGCCTGGGGGTCAGAGCCGGCTTCGGCGGCGACCTGGTGCGGGCGGGGCCGATCAAGGTCTTCGTCGATGGCGGGGCCGAGCGCATCGCGACACGCTCGGGCAAGAGCGTTTGGCGAACTCCGCCCGCCGAGCTGCGCGAGCTGGTCGGCATCGCGTCGAGGGCGGGTCTTCAGGTCGCTGCCCATGCGATCGGGGATGCCGCGATCGCCGCGATGTGTGACGCGGTCGAGTCAGCCGGCGCCAAGATGCTCCGGCATCGGGTGGAGCACTGCCTCATCTGCCCGCCCGATCTTCAGCGTCGTCTCGCCCGCCTCGGAATGGTCGCGGTGATGCAGCCGATGGCCGTTCGTTTTGCCCGACAGTTTCCTTCCGCCACATTCCAGGCTCACTATCGATGGCATTTCGCCGCGCACGGCCCGCTTCTCAAAGCCGGCGTGCCGGTCGCGTTCAGCTCTGATCTGCCCGTCGCGATCGATCCGAACCCATGGCCAGGGATTCGCGCCGCGGTCGAGGACCGGATCAACGGCATCAACGAGCTGGCCGCGCTGCGCGCTTACACCTCCGCGGGCGCATACGCGAGCTTCGAGGAAAACGTCAAGGGCACGCTCGATCCAGGGATGCTGGCCGACCTGCAGGTCTACGACACCGATCCGCTCGGGGAACCGCGGGCGAGGTGGGAGCGCCTCCGCCCGCGCGCGGTGCTCCTTGGCGGCGTGACCGTACTGGGGAAGCTGAGCTAACCCGCGGGTTCGCGCGGCGACGGGTCGGGGATCGCCATGGATGGCGACTCGACGGTCGGCGGGATCACGACCGGAGGCGCGGCCGCGCGGCGTCTTGGAGCCGCTCTTCGAGCGGCGGGCTTGCGTGCCGGCCCCTTGCTCGTGGCAGCTGCTTTGGGAGCCGCTTTGCGAGCAGGAGCTTTTCGAGTGCCCGGGCGACGTGTGGTACGTCGTGCCGCTGGCGCGGCGGCCCCGCGCGAGGATGCCGCACGTGCAAGCTGCTGCACCTGCTTGGTCAGCCCTTCGAGGCTCTTCAGCGCCCGCTCGAGGTCGGCCTGCCTCGCGGTACGGTCGACGCGCGTTCGCAGCTGCTTGATGGCGCCCTCGACCGTCTTCTGGCCGTCCTTGATGCTGCGCTCGATCTGTTTGCGGACGTCAGGCGGCAGGCGCCGCTCGGCCTGACGCAGATACGACCTGCCCGCCTTGACGGCTCGGTTCAAAAGCTTGGATCGCGATGACGCACGCTTCTTGGCTGCCATGCCAAACCTCCCCTGTGACGCCCCGCGGACGGCCATAACGCACCGCGTTAGTATTGGCTAGAAGTGACTGTAGCCCCCGAACGACACCTTATCAAGAAGTATGCGAATCGCAAGCTCTACGACACGCAGACCAGTCACTACATAACTCTCGAAGGCATTGCCGACCTGGTGCGCGACGGTCACACGATCCAGGTCGTCGATCGAGACAGCGGCCAGGACTTGACGCAGGTCATCCTCTCGCAAATCGTGCTCTCGGAAGAGAAGCGGGGGCCGGCGCGACTGATGGACGCGGGCGCGGACGCGCTCCACGATCGCGGGCAGGCGCTGCTCGATTACGTGCGCAAGACCCTCAACGTCCCCGGTGAGCTGGTCGGCCAGGTGGAGCGCCGACGTGGCGATGTCGAGGCGATGGTCGACGACGCCATCGAGCGCGCGCTGCGCAGACTGCGCATCCCCAGCCGGCACGACATGGATTCCATCAACCAGCGTCTCGATGAGCTGTCGGCGGAGTTGAAGAGGCTAAACGGCGGCGGGCCGGCTAAGAATCGTTCGCGCAAACGTCGCGTCTGACTAATAAGGAATTGCCAGGTGGAGCTTAAGGCCGGATTTATTCCGGCCGTCACCTGACGTGCAACATCCAATCGCCGCCATGCGTGGCCGAGGAGAGGTGGGTTTCCCGCAAGGGAGGACGACTGTCCTCCCTTGCGCTATGAAGAATTCGCGTAAACGAAAGGCCGTGCGGTGATTACCGCACGGATGTCGACAACAGCCTCGACGCGATAGCTCGCCTGCCGCACGCGCCGGTCGGCGCGCATCTGCTGCGTCATGAGGTCTGCAGCCTCCGCCAGCCGGTTGGCGTCACCGATGGCTGAGATCGTCCACGGCGGCATGATCTGCTCGCCGTCGACGGTGACGCCGCCGGACACCTGAACGATTGCAACCCCCATGCCCACCCTGTGGTCGTTGATCGCGATCGCCTCGGCGCCCGCGACGGCCAGGTTGTTGAGCGCATCCTGAAGGTCGAGCGCTTGCAGCCCGGAGGCTTCGACGACCATGACGATCCCCGGCCCGTGCACCGGGACCAGGCCTTCGATCGCGCGCAGGCGGTTGGCTTCGGCCGTCAGCTCCTGGTCGGCGGCCGGACTGCCGCCCGACTGCAGGGCGGCCTTCCTCTGCATGAGGTCGGCCGTCTCGGCCGAGAGCGCATCGTTGGCGCGGTGCAGGTCGTCGATCAAGAAGGCGAGCGTGGTGCTATCCGTCCCGACCAGGCTCTTCTCCACCTCCGCCTGGCTGCGGATCTGCACGGTCGCCACCAGCGCCACCAGCAGGGCGATGAGCCAGATCTCTATGGCCCGGTCTGGCCTGCGCCGCGAAGGCACGGGGCGCCTAGGAGGTGCTGACATGGGGTATCTGCAGGCTCGAGTCGTAGGCGGGCAGCTTCAGGTCGGGGATGCCGGCGACTGTGAGCGCGATCTGGAACCGAACCTGACGGGTGCGCAGGTCGAGTAGAGATGCCGGATCGTCGAGGGCGGCCAGCAAACGATTCCGGTCGCCGATGACGAGTACCTTGATCGGCGCGGTGAGCGGCGGGCCCTGGTCGATGACGACCTGACCCGCCGAGCCTGAGAAGGCGCTCAAGGGGGTGATCCTCCGCCCGCTCACGGACACACCCTCGGCGCCGCGGGCAAAGACGAGGTTGACCACGTCCTGGACGTCCTGGTAGTTGATCAGGTACCCGATGCCGCCGGCCTGGTCGGGCGCGGGCGTGCCATTGCCGAGGTCGATCTCGACCCCTGGGCCGTGGACGGCCGTGAGGCCGGCGTGGGCCCGCAGGTCCGCGACCTGGTTCTGCAGCTCCCTCGTGGTGGCCGATTGCTGGGCCGCCGCACCTTCGAGGGCGTCGATCTCCGCCCGTAGCGCGGCGATCTTGGCGCGCGACGCCTCGTTGGTCTTCTCCAGGTCCTGAACGCTGCGCACCAGCGCCTGGTAGCGGCCGACCTCGTTGGAGGGGGTGAGGAGCTGCGCCTTGACCTGGCCCGCCAGCAGGAATCCGGTCGCCAGAGCGACCGCCGCCAGGCCGACCACACCTAGAATCCGATTGCGAGCCATTAGTCCAGTTTCTCTTGTTTACGAGATCAAGAAATCACAGATTTTCACGCGATTTCGACCGCCGCCACGCCGACGATGCCCACGATCCGGTTGCGCGCCACGACGCAATTCTCCTTGACCACATCAACGCGCAGCTTCCGGGAGTAGTATCGAAAACCGCATATGGCGGTCGAAACGCGCGTCACCGCTTTCCAGACCGCCCAGCGTCGCTTTGATGCCGCGGCCGACGTGATCGGCCTCTCCGACGACGTGCGCCGGGGCTTGCGCGAGGTCAAACGAGAGCTCACCGTTCATTTCCCGGTCCACATGGACAACGGCTCCGTGCACGTGTACACCGGCTGGCGCGTGCAGCACAACATCAGCCGTGGGCCCGCAAAGGGCGGCATCCGCTACCACCCCGACATCGACCTCGACCTGGTCAAGGCTTTGGCGATGCTGATGACGTGGAAGTGCTCGGCGGTGGGCCTTCCGTATGGCGGCTCGAAGGGCGCGGTCGCCGTCAACCCCGCCAAGCTTTCATTGAGCGAGCTCGAGCATCTGACCCGACGCTACGCGACCGAGATCGCGATTCTCATCGGTCCGGAGAAAGACATCCCGGCGCCGGACATGGGCACCAACCCGCAAGTGATGGCGTGGATCATGGACACGATCTCGATGCACTCCGGCCACTCCGTGCCCGCTGCGGTCACGGGCAAGCCGGTGGACGTTGGCGGATCCGAGGGTCGCGTCGACGCGCCCGGCCGCGGCGCCACCTACCTCACCATCGAAGCCATCAAGTATCTGCACGTTGAGGATGAGACGCCCACCGTCGCGGTCCAGGGATACGGCCAGGTAGGGAGATCGGCGGCGCGCCTGCTGGCGGAGGCGGGATTGAAGATCGTCGCCATGAGCGATTCGAAAGGCGGGGTATACAACCCGAACGGTCTGGACCTCGAGGCACTGGACGAACACAAACAAGTCCGCGGCGGCGTCAGCGGGTTCAAGAAGGCCGAGAACATCACCAACGCGGAGCTCCTGGAGCTTCCGGTGACAGTGCTCGTGCCGGCCGCAGTGCAGGACGTCATCACGGCTCAGAACGCTCCGAGGATCCGCGCCCGCCTCATCACCGAGGGCGCCAACGCCGCGGTGGCGCCCGAAGCGGACCCGATCTTGCACGAGCGCGGGATTTTCGTGATCCCCGACATCATTGCGAATGCCGGCGGCGTGATCGTCTCGTACTTCGAATGGGTGCAGGACCTCCAGGCTTTCTTCTGGGAGGAGGAGGAGATCAACACCAAGCTCCACCACGTGATCACGCGTGCCTTCTACGAGATCCTGCACACGTCGGTGAACAGGCGCATCGACATGCGGCTCGCCGCCTACGCAATCGCCGTTCAGCGCGTGGCCAACGCGACGATGGTGAGAGGGATTTACCCATAATCAGGGGGTGACCCCAGCCCTCGTTCCTTCGCATCCTCGCCGCGTTCTCATCACCGGCGTGTCCAACCCGCTCGCGGCCGAGGTGGCGCGGCGGCTCGCCACCCAGGTGCCGGCGCTCTTCGGATGCGATGTCGCCGATCCCGTGAGCGCCATCGAGGAGATGGACTTCGTTCACGCCGACACCCGGCAGTCGGTCATCGGCAAGCTGGTTCGGCAGCTCCGCATCGACACCGTCGTCCACATGGCGGTCACCGTGGACTCCGCAGGCGAGGACAGGGCGGCGCACGAGACCAACGTGATCGGGACGATGAACGTGCTCGCTGGGTGCGCCGGCCCGTCGAGCCCAGTGAGGCGCCTGGTGGTGAAGTCGAGCCAGGCGGTCTACGGTGCGGCGCCGGGCGATCCTTCATTCGTGGCCGAGGATGCGGCCGGCTCGGATCGGCCCGCGTACGGCCTCAAGCGCGACCTGCTCGAGATGGAGCAGCTGACGCAAGAGTTTTCGTTGCGTACCTCCGGCTGTCGCGTCTCGGTCCTGCGCCTCGGATATCGCGTGAGCGAAGGCACCACATTGGGCCGCTACCTCTCGCTGCCCATCGTGCCCACGTTCGCCGGCTTCGATCCGCGTCTTCAGCTCTTGCACGAGGACGACGCGGCCGAGGCAGTGGTGCGCGGGGTGATCCAGGGTCACGAAGGAGTGTTCAACGTCGCCGCCGACGGCATCGTGCTCTTGAGCCAGGCGATCGCGATCATGGGCGGAAAGGCTCTGCCCATCCTGCCGCCGTACGGCCGGTGGCTTGGACGCCTTGCGTTGAGGGCGGCCGGCATCGATCTTCCGGAACACCTCGCCGACGTGCTGACGTTCGGATCGGTTGCCGACTGCTCGCGCCTGGCGGCCATCTTCGGATGGAAGCCCGCCTACACGACCAGGGCGGTCATGGACAGCCTCGCCAGAGGCAAGGACGTCGAGGTGATCGAGGCGCCTTCACCACCCCAGGAGTACGAGCTCCAGGTCTACCTCCAGCGTCGTCGGAGGCTGGCACGAAACGGCCATCCCGGCGCTGCGCTCACGGTGCAGAAGTGATGGCTGAGCGCGCTACTTCCACAGACAGCAAGACCCTGCGACGCCGCAGCCGCAAGGCCAGGGTCGTCTCGCCTCCGCCCGCTCCGCGCCTGCGGCTGCCCAAGGAGATCCGCCGCCTGCAGCGCCAGGCGCCTATGTATGCGCTCCAGGGAATCAGCGACCTGTCCACGCGCCTGCGAGACATGACCGGGCGCGACGTCATCGACGTGAATCGGCTCATGGCGGTCATGCAGTTCGTCTACCAGCAGCGCGAGCTTGCAAGGCGGGGTCCCGACTACGCGGTCGACGATTTCGGCTTCGACGCCGAATGGACTGAGTCGTTTCTGGTTTTGTTCAAGGCTCTGTATCGCGACTACTGGCGGGTGGAGACTACTGGGATCGAGAACGTGCCCGCCACAGGTCGCGCGCTTCTCGTCTCCAACCACGCCGGCGTCCTGCCGTGGGACGGGACGATGATCAAAACGGCGATCTTCGCCGAGCACCCCAATCCACGGCACGTGCGCGCTCTCGTGGCGAGCCTGTTCATGGGCATGCCCGTCCTCAGCTGGTTCCTGCGGCGCACCGGTCAGACGGTCGGGCACCCGGACGACACGCGGCGCCTGCTGGAGAGAGACGAGCTGGTGCTGGTTTTCCCCGAGGGTGTGAAGGGCACGGGCAAGCCATTCAAGGATCGCTATCGCCTACGCCGGTTTGGCCGCGGAGGCTTCGTCTCGACCGCCATCCGTGCCGGGGCACCGATCATCCCCGTCTCGGTGGTGGGCTCGGAGGAGATCTATCCGATGGTCGCGGACGCCACGCCGGCGGCGCGGCTGTTCGGACTGCCGTATTTCCCCATCACCCCGACGTGGCCATGGCTCGGGCCGCTGGGGATGATTCCGCTGCCGAGCAAATGGCGAATCCAGTTCCATCCGCCGGTGCATACGGAAAGCCACTCGCCTGAGTCGGCCAACGATCAGCACCTGGTCATGACGATCTCTGACGAGGTGCGCGACACGATCCAGAAAGGCATCTACGACAACCTGAAGCTGCGCCGCGGTGTATTCGTCTAACCGCCGGCGATTGGCCGAACGTGGCTACGTGATGTGGAACGCCGTTGGAGTCGGTTCGGGCTCTTCGATGATGTCCAGCGCCGTGGCCTGACTGATCCAGTACTGAACATCGGATCGACTTGGCGCGCCGGCGAGCCCGACTGCATCGGCGAGCTTCGAATGCAGTGCATCGGCATCCTGGGCGCGCAAGTCCTTCAAGGTTTCGATGCCGAACCGGCGGACGGTCTGCAGGTGGTGCTCCATGCCCGAGACCTCCATCAGCGTGCATTGGTGCGCGAACCCGAGCAGCCGGTCAGTTGTTATCCCGGTGCGTTTCGAAAGGCGCTTGCGATCGATCTCGAGCGATGTGCGATGGAGCAGCTGATTGGTGTGCTTGATGCCGACGGCGCGCAAGCGATTCACGTCGGAGTCTGAGATTCCGCGAAGATATTCGAGTGTGCGGTACATACGGGTACAGGATATTGGGTCTCTGCTTCTCATATAATTCATCGAACCCCGCCGCCATTGGAGTAAACACAGCCTGAATCAGAGCCGGCTCGCAACCCGTGACGCGGTTACCCGGGAGCAGTCTGGCCTCGAGATCGGGATCGGGCGGCGCGCGCGACGCGCCTACGGTTTCGACGAGGTCGCGCTCGTACCCGGTGGCGTCACGCTCAATCCAGACGAGGTCGACATCTCGTTTGCGATGGGCGATCGGTTCCGGCTGGACATCCCCGTGTGGGGAGCGGCCATGGATGGCGTCGTCGACGTCGACTTCGCGATCGCGATGGGCAAGCTCGGCGGGGTGGCGGTCCTCAACCTCGACGGCGTCCACACGCGGTACGCGGATTCGAGGCCGATCATCGAACGCATTGCCGCGGCGGACAAGGCGACCGTCAACTCAATTCTCAAAGAGGTCTACCGCGAGCCGGTCAAGCCCCATTTGATCACCGAGCGCATCAAGGCGATCAAGGCGGCAGGCGTTCTTTGCGCGGTCTCATCCGTTCCCGCCCGCGCCGACGAGCGCGCGGAACTCGTGCAGAAGGCCGGCGCCGACGTCCTGGTCGTCCAGGGCACCGTGCTCACCGCGCGCCACTCATCGAGGTCGTACCACCAGCTCGCGTTCGACGAGCTCGTCAACAAATGCGATATCCCGGTCGTCGTGGGCAACTGCGTTCACTACGAGACCGCGCTGGAGCTGATGGAGACGGGGATCGCCGGCATCCTGGTGGGGGTTGGCCCCGGCGCCGCATGCACGACGCGAGGCGTCCTCGGTGTCGGCGTGCCGCAGGTCACAGCCACCGCCGACGTGGCGGCGGCGCGAGACGAGCACATGCGTCGAGGCGGCGTGCGTGTCGCGGTGATAACTGATGGCGGCATGCGCATCGGAGCGGACGTCTGCAAGGCGTTCGCGTCAGGCGCGGACGCGGTCATGATCGGTACTCCGCTTGCCGGTGCCGAGGAGTCCGCCTCCAAGGGCTACAACTGGGGCATGGCGACGCCGGATCCGAACCTTCCCCGAGGTACCCGCGTGCATGTGGGCACCAAGGCAACGCTGAAGGAGATCCTGGTCGGCCCCGCCCGCGTCGACGACGGCAGCCAGAATTTCGCCGGCGCCCTCCGGTCGGCGCTTGGCGTGTGTGGCGCGCACGACGTGGCCGAGTTCCAGCACGTCGAGATGGTCATCGCCCCGTCGATCACATCGGAGGGCAAGTCCCTTCAGCAGGCGCAGCACGTGGGCATGGGGAAGGGCTGAGCTGAGCCGGACCGCCACGGCTGCCCGGCCTGGCAAGGAATCGAGCCCTGCGATGCGCCAGCAAACCGTGCTCGTCCTCGACTTCGGATCGCAGTTCAGCCAGCTCATCGCGCGACGCGTTCGCGAGGCCAAGGTGTACTGCGAGCTCGTGCCCGGGACGACTCCGTGGTCGGAGCTGAAGCGGCGCGACCCTGCCGGCCTGATCCTCAGCGGCGGGCCCGCGAGCGTCTACGAACCCGGCGCGCCGCAGGTCGACCCGGAAGCGCTGCGGGCCGGAGTCCCGGTGCTCGGCATCTGCTACGGCATGCAGCTCATCGCCCACCACCTCGGCGGCAAGGTCGACCCCGGCCGCGCGCACGAGTACGGTCCCGCCCTGCTCGCGGTGCGAGAGCCGGCCTCGCTGTTCGAGGGGCTGAACGGCGAGCTGCCGGTGTGGATGAGCCATGGCGACGCGGTGACCGAGATGCCGCCCGGCTTCCACGCCCTCGCCTCCAGCGGCAACTCTCCGGTGGCGGCTTTCACCGACGGCAACGGCATTTATGGGATCCAGTTCCATCCTGAGGTCGTGCATACGCCGAGCGGGCGCGAGGTCCTGCGCAACTTCCTCTTCCGCGTATGCCACTGCGACCCCTCCTGGACGGCGGGGTCGTTCATCGCGGAGGCGGTCGAGAGCATTCGCGCCCAGGTTGGCGGCGGGCGCGTGATCTGTGCTCTGTCCGGCGGCGTCGATTCCGCCGTCGCAGCGACCCTGGTCCATCGCGCGGTTGGCGACCAGCTCACGTGCGTGTTCGTCAACAACGGCCTCTTGCGCAAGGAGGAGGCCGAGCGAGTGCTGGCCGTGATGCACGGCAACCTCGACATGAACATTCGCTATGTCGACGCCACGGCGCGATTCCTCGAAGCCTTGCGTGGAGTCATCGACCCGGAGGAGAAGAGGCGCATCGTCGGCCGAGAGTTCATCACGGTTTTCGAAGCCGAGGCGGCGAACCTTGGGCACATCGACTTCCTTGCGCAGGGAACGCTGTATCCCGATGTGATCGAGTCAACAGCCCCCGACGTGGCGGCGACCGCGGTGAAGATCAAGACCCATCACAACGTGGGCGGCCTACCCCCCGGCCTGCGCTTCCAGCTCATCGAGCCGCTCCGGTATCTGTTCAAAGACGAGGTGCGCGCGGTCGGGCTGGAGCTCGGCATGCCGGAGGAGATGGTGTACCGGCAGCCATTCCCGGGGCCGGGCCTTGCGATCCGCTGCCTGGGCGAAGTCACTGCGGAGCGCCTCGAGATTCTCCGCAACGCGGATTGGGTGGTCGTCGACGAGATCAAGCATTTCGGCCTGTATCGCCAGGTATGGCAGTCGTTCGCCGTCCTCACGCCGCTGTCCGCGGTCGGCGTGATGG
>Ga0209160_1003657_pt1 | contig 12465 bp, 15 predicted proteins | sample GraSoiAngelo_153_FD_186167 | JGI IMG/M metagenome (GOLD analysis project Ga0209160, IMG submission 186167) | Grasslands soil microbial communities from the Angelo Coastal Reserve, California, USA - 14_1009_12_40cm (SPAdes) (version 2) | ecosystem: Environmental > Terrestrial > Soil > Grasslands ...
TTGGCGCGCCAACCTCGACGAGGGCGAGCCTCACGTCGTCGCCGGCTCGTACCTGAACGCGTTCTACGAGGAGGCGCCGCTCCCATACGCGGAGACGGCATACGGGTATCCCGAGGCCGGCCAGACGATCGTCAACGTGACCAACGGCAAGATCATCCGGCTCCTGGTCGACGACGAACCGTTCGACTGCCGTTATGGAAGCCTCATCTCGCACGAGCGTGTCCTCGACCTGAAGGCCGGAGTGCTGCGACGCACGGTCGAATGGGAGTCGCCAGCCCACCGCAAGGTCAAAGTCACATCGACCCGCATGGTGTCGCTGGTGCACCGCGCTCTCGCTGCGATCGAGTACACCGTCGAGCCTCTCGACGGTCCCGCCGACATCGTCATCCAATCGGAGCTCGTCGCCAACGAGCCGGTGGGCGGCATCGACACGAGCGATCCACGGACAGCCCACGTCGTCGAGGCACCCCTTGCCGCGGAGCTCTCGTCGCACCGCGACAAGCGCGCGATCCTCATCCACTCGACGAAGCAGAGCAAGCTCCGGCTGGCCGCGGGCATGGACCACGTGGTCAGCGGTCCCCGCGGCGCGAAGGTCGCCATCGAAAGCGGCACCGACCATGCGCGGCTCACCATCACGGCCAGCTTGAAGCGGGGCCAGCGCTTGAAGCTCGTGAAGTTTGTCGCCTACGCCTGGTCGAGCCTCCGCTCCGCCCCCGCACTCCGTTCGCAGGTCGAGGGCGCGCTCACCACCGCGACCAACCACGGCTGGAGGACCCTCGCCGCCGCGCAGGAGAAATACCTCGCCGACTACTGGTCGGGTGCGGACGTCGAGATCAAAGGCGACCCGGAGATCCAGCAAGCCATCCGCTTCGCCTTGTTCCACGTCCTGCAATCGGCCGCGCGCGCTGAGCAGCGGGCGATCCCCGCAAAGGGACTCACCGGGCCCGGTTACAGCGGTCACACGTTCTGGGACACAGAGACCTTCGTGCTCCAGGCCCTCACCTATACCGCGCCGTACGCGGCGGCCGACGTCCTGCGCTGGCGCTTCTCGATCCTCGACCTCGCGCGCGCCAGGGCACGAGACCTGGGCTTCACGGGCGCTGCGTTTCCGTGGCGGACCATCCGCGGCGAGGAATGCTCCGGCTACTGGCCGGCCTCCACCGCCGCCTTTCACGTCAACGCCGACATCGCGGACGCCGTGCTGCGGTACGTGAGCGCGACCGGCGATTTGCGTTTCGAGCAGACGGCCGGCGCCGAGCTGCTCATCGAGACCGCTCGGCTCTGGCGATCGATTGGGCATTACGAGCGAAGCGGGAGCTTCCGCATCGACGGGGTGACCGGCCCTGATGAATACAGCGCTTTGATGGACAACAACCTCTACACCAATCTGATGGCGCAGCGAAATCTGCGCGCGGCGGCCGATGCCGCGGTCCGCCAGAAACGAGTGGCGCGCCGGCTGAAGGTCACGGGCGCCGAAATCGAGTCATGGCGAAAGGCGGCGAACAACATCTACGTCTCGTTCGACCAGGACCTTCGCGTGCACAAGCAGGCGAGCCAGTTCACCGACCACGAGCGCTGGGATTTCAGCCATACCCGCCCCGACCAATACCCGCTCTTCCTCCACTTCCCCTACTTCGATCTCTACCGGAAGCAGGTGGTGAAGCAGGCCGACCTGGTGCTGGCGATGCACTTGCGCGGCGACGCCTTCACCGCGGACGAGAAGGCCCGCAACTTCGCCTACTACGAACCCCTCACGGTGCGAGATTCGTCGCTCTCATCTTGCACGCAATCTGTGATGGCAGCCGAGGTCGGACACATGCAGCTCGCGCACGACTACCTGGCCGAGGCTGCGCTGATGGACCTCGACGACCTCGAGCACAACGTCCGGGACGGAGTGCACATGGGCTCCCTGGCCGGCGCGTGGCTGGCGGTGGTGGGAGGGCTTGGCGGCATGCGCCACAACGGCGACTTGCTCAGCTTCGCGCCGCGGCTGCCGCCGAGGATCCATGAGCTTTCATTCCGCATGACCTTCCTGGGCCGTCTGCTGCGGGTCCGGATCGAGCGGCATCGCGCGACTTACAGCCTCATGCGCGGCCGGGCGCTGACGTTCGCGCATCACGGCCAGGAGGTACGGCTCTCGCCGCGCAAACACGCGACAAGAGCCATCCCCGAGATCGTCCCGCTCGAACCGCCAAAGCAGCCGGCCGGCCGGGCCCCGGCGCGGCGCGGCGTCGAGAAGCCGAAGCCCTTGCTGCCCCAAGGCAAACCGAGGAGCCGCTTGCCGCGGCCGAAGACGACGCGCGGCCGAGCCGCCTGACGGCCTACTTGATCTCGGCGGTCGCCCCGGCTTCCTTCAACCTCGCGACGGCCTTCTCCGCGTCCGCCTTGCTCACGTTCTCGAGTACGGCCTTCGGCGCGGCGTCGACGAGGTCTTTGGCTTCCTTCAGACCGAGCTGGGTCAGCTCGCGGACGGCCTTGATGACGTTGATCTTGCTCTCGCCGACCGACGCCAGGTTGACGGTGAACTCCGTCTTCTCCTCTTCCGCGGCGCCGTCAGCGCCGCCGCCCGCTGGAGCCGCCACCGCCACCGCCACCGGGGCCGCGGCCTTGATGCCGAACTCGTCCTCGATCGCCTTGACCGCCTCGACCACGTCGAGGATCGTCCAGTCCTTGAGCGCCTCCACGAAATCCTTGGGTGTGAGCTTCGTTGCCATTTTTACGCCGCCTCCAATTTGGACTTGTACGCTTCGAGCACGCCCAGAAGCTGCTGAAGCGGGGTTTGCATGATTCCGACGAGCTGGCCGACGGGGGACTGAAGAGTGCCCAACAGCTGGGCGAGCAGAACCTCACGGGACGGCAGGTCCGCCAGCTGCCTGATCTGGTCCCGGTTGAAGACTCGACCTTCCACGAGGCCGCCCACCACCTCGAGCTTCAGGCGAGTGGTGCGGACGAACTCGTTGATGAGACGGGGCGGCAGGCTCAGGTCCTCGTAGCCAAAGGCGATGGCGATCGGACCCTTGAGCTCTGACTCGAGCGCCTTATAGCCGGCGGCGTCCGCAGCCCGGCGCGCCAGCGTGTTCTTGATCACGCGGTACTCCACGTTCCCGGTGCGGAGCTTTCCGCGCAGCTCCTGCATCTGGCTGACGGTGAGCCCGCGGTAGTCGGTGAGCACCGCCACCTTGGCTTTCTTCAGCTTCTCGGTCAGCACCTCGACCTGCTCGACCTTCTGCTCTCTCCTGGCTTTCGGCAAAAGAAAAAAATCCTCCCTGCCCACACATGTCGAGGCAGGAAGGATCCAACGTCCTTCACTTCTTATCGCCTCGGTAGGAAATTAAGCCGGCACGATGACCGGCGCCTACGGTCTAGGGCAGATGCGGAATTATACGGGGTTCGCCTTCTCCCAATCCTCGCGCAGGACCTCGGTCAGGATCAGATCCACGTACTTGCCGCCAATGAAATGGTCCTTTCGGTAGCGGCCGACCTCGCGGTAGCCCGCAGCCGCCTGGGCGCGCCCGCTGGCGTCATTTCCATCCAGGTAGCCCGATTTCAGCTTGCGCAGCGGCAGCTGGGTGAACGCATACCGAGCGCGCAGCTGCATCACCTCACGGCCCAGCCCTTTGCCCCACACCGCCTTCTCCCCGAGAACCGTGCCAGTCGTGCCGTGGCCGTCCCGCCAGTTGATGGCGTGGATGGCGGTGGTGCCGACCGGGCGAGCTTCGTGCTCGACAACCCAGATCACCTCGTTGGGGTCGCGCGCCATCTTGTCGAGCCATTCCCGTTCCATGTCGATGCTCGGCGGATTGCGAACGAACAGAAGGCGGGTGACCTCCATGTCTTCGAACCAGGTGATCATCACCTCGGCATCCTCGGGCCTTGGCGGACGCAGGCTCACGAGCTTGCCCTGGATCAGGGGTCCGTACATGGTCAGAAATTATCAGGTGCGATCGCGGCGCTACAGTGCCTGCGATGGGTGACCGACTGCGGCCGTTGTGGGATTTCGACGACCTCGACGCCACCGAGCAGCGGTTGCGTGGGCAGCTCAAGCGGGAGGCGTCGGACGAGGGCCGCGCGGAAGTCATGACCCAGCTCGCGCGTGTGCAGGGTCTTCGCGAGCAGTTCGCGGAGGGCTATCGCCTCATCGATGAGGCCGCGGCACTGGCGGGTCTCAGCGTCGTCGCGAGCATCCGGATCCAGCTCGAACGCGGCCGGCTCCTCCGCTCGAGCGGCGACGTCAAAGGCGCGCTTCCCTTGTTCGAGTCTGCCTTCGAGACAGCACGTGGGGCCGGCGAGATGTTCTTAGCCGCCGACGCCGCCCACATGGCTGCCCTCGCCGCGCCAGATCGCGAAAGCATGCTGACGTGGACAAAGAGGGGGACCGCAATCGCCGAAACCAGCGCCGATCCTCAGGTCTCTTACTGGCTGGGACCACTGCTCAACAACCTCGGCAGCGCGTACATGGACTCGCGCGAATACGAAAAAGCGCTGGACTGCTTCCGGCGGGCTCTAGAGGTGCGCAGGCGCTACCCGGAGAATCCTGACGCGATCCAGTTTGCAAAAGAGTCGGTCGCCGAAGCTCTCACGGCCCTCGGCCGTAAGGACGAAGCGGTCTAGCTCGAGGTGTGGAGCTTCGCTGCTTCCTTGACGTCGACCGGGACCGATGGGCCCTGCGTCGCCGCGAGATAGAAGGTCCGAAGGTACTGGCCCTTCGAGGTCGACGGCTTGTTGCGGATCAGCGCGTCAACCAGCGCCGTGAGGTTCTGGTGCAGCTGCTGCTGGTCGAACGACACCTTGCCGATCGGGGCGTGGACGATGCCGAACTTGTCGGTCCGGAACTCGACCTTGCCGCCCTTCACCTCGCGTACCGCACGCGCGACGTCCTGGGTGACCGTGCCCGACTTGGGGTTCGGCATCAGGCCGCGGGGACCGAGGATCTTGCCCAAAGGGCCGACGCGAGACATCATGTCCGGCGTCGCCACGGCGGCGTCGAAATCCGTCCAGCCCTCGGACACTTTCTTGACCAGGTCCTCACCGCCAACGAAATCGGCGCCCGCCTCCTGAGCCTCTCGAGCCCGATCGCCCACCGCGAAGACGGCGACACGGACCTTCTTGCCCGTGCCGTTGGGCAGAACCACGGAGCCGCGCACCATCTGCTCGGCGTGGCGGGGGTCGACACCGAGGCGGATATGCGCCTCGACGGTGGCGTCGAACTTGGAGATTGACGTGTTCTTGGCGAGCGCGACTGCCTCCTCGGTGGCAAACCCGCCATTGCCGCTGGCGGCAAGAGCGGCCTCGACCTTCTTGGCCGCCTCGATGTACTTCTTTCCGTGCGATGACCTCGAGTCCCATCGACCGCGCCGTGCCTTCGATCATCTTCATGGCGGCCTCGGTCTCGTATGCGTTGAGGTCTTTGCGCTTGGTCTCGACGATCTGGCGGATCTGCTGCCGCGTCACGCGGCCGATCTTCTCGCGGTTCGGCTTGGGCGAGCCCTTCTCCACGCCGGCGGCCCGCTTGAGCAGGTTCACCGTCGGCGGGGTCTTGAGGACGAACGTGAAGCTGCGGTCCTCGAAAATCGTGATCTCCGCCGGAACGACCTCACCGACCTGCGCCTGCGTGCGCTCGTTGTAGGCCTTGGTGAACTCCATGATGTTGATGCCATGAGGGCCCAACGCGGTGCCCACCGGCGGCGCCGGCGTGGCGCGCCCGGCCTGCAGCTCGAGCTTGAGGACCGTCCGGACTTTCTTCTTGCTCACGCTAGTGGACCTTTTCCACCTGGAGCAGGTCGAGCTCGACCGGCGTCTCGCGGCCGAACATGTTCACCAGCACCTTGAGCTTGCCCTTCTCAGGGTTGATCTCGTCGACCTTGCCGTGGAAGTCGGTGAACGGCCCGTCGACCACACGCACCGACTCGCCGACCTGGAACTCGACGCGGATCTTCGGCGCCTCCTGCTTCATCTGCTTCTGGATGGCGCGAACCTCTTTCTCCTGAAGCGGCACCGGGCTGTTGGCCGAGCCGACGAAGCTCGTCACGCCCGGGGTGTTGCGGACCACGAACCAGGAGTCGTTCGACATCACCATGCGGACCAGGATGTAGCCCGGGAAGATGCGCTTCTGGACGTGACGGCGCTTGCCGTCCTTGATCTCGATCTCGTCTTCCATCGGCACGAGCACCTGCAGGATCTTGTCCTGCATGTCCATGGACTCGATCCTCTTCTCGAGGTTCTTCTTGACCTTCTCCTCGTGGCCTGAGTACGCGTGGACGACGTACCACTGAGCCTCGTGGTCGGGCGTCGGGGACGTTCTCTCGACCGCCATCAGTGGGCGACCCCGTTGTAGATGACGCGGCGGGCGGCCTCGCCGACCAGGTAGTCGGTGCCGCCGATGAAGATGCCGAGCACGATGACGGTGAAGATCACGACCAGCGTGTAGCGATAGAGCTCACCCCACGTCGGCCACACGACCTTGCGGAGCTCGTCGAAAACTTCGCGCAGGAATCGACCGATGCCACCTTGGCCTTCGGCCTCGACCCGCTTCTTGGCTGTTACCGCCACGTCACTTGGTCTCCTTGTGCGCCGTGTGCTTGTGGCACCAACGGCAGTACTTGCTGAGCTCCAGACGGTCGGGATCGTTCTTCTTGTTCTTCACGGTGGTGTAGTTGCGCCGCTTACACACGCCGCAGGCGAGGGTGATGATGTCTTCCATAGTTGGCTCTTTGGTTGGGGGCTGAAATAAAAAAGCCTAGGTTTCCCAGGCGGTGTCAATAGTACCAGAGCGATCGGCGAAGCCTCTTCAGGGCAGCAAAGTTCTGGTCAGCGTCATGGCCAGCCAGTCCGTGTAGCGATCGACCGTCCAGCCCCGCTCGGCCCTCAGCAGCCGGTGCACCTCCGGGCTGGCGACCGTCCATGCGATGGTAGCGGCCTCCTCGACTCCGATGCCGCCGCGGAGAGGCCCGTTGGCGGCGAGCCAGGACGCGAGGTGCCGCATGTTTTCCAGGCGGCCCTCTTGCATCCGGGTTCGGAACGTGGCGATCTCCGGGTCGACCGACGCTGCGCCTCGAACGATGTCGTCCACCGGGCGCGCCCGCTCCAGGATGGTGGTCACGTCGGCGGCAAAAGCCTCGACCTGCCGCTGCTGGTTGGGTTCACGCCGGACCGCCTGGGCGCCCTCGCGCTCGATCACGCCGACCGGCTCCTCGTCGCCCACGACCCGGATGTCGAGCAGCTTGTGGAGCAGCCCGGCTTTGGTGCGGAAGCTCGCGTAGACGGTGTCGGTGGCCACTCCGGCGCCGCTCGCGACGGCCTCCATCGAGGTGTTGGCGTAGCCGCGCTCCGAGAACAGCTTCTGCGCCGCGTCCAGGATGCGAGCGCGCGTCTGCCGCGCCTGCTCCTGGCGGAGTGCCGAGTCATATCGCCGGCGCTGCCCCTTGACACTCGCCACGGTTTCATCCTACCATCCAACTGATCATCCGAGTATGCCTCGGATGAATTGTAAGGAGGGACGGAACCATGTCGGCAACCAACGAGGCGATCTACCGCCGTTTGATCGAGGAAGGCTTCAACCAGGGCGACCTGGCCGTCTGCGACGAGCTGGTCGCGCCGGGTGGGATCGAGCACCAGCGGGGCGCCGGCGGCGACGGGCCCGAGGGCGCCAAGAACACGATCAAGTACCTGCGGGCGGCGTTTCCGGACTTCCACATCACCATCGACGAGCTGGTCGCGGTCGGTGACAAGGTCTGGGCCCGCCAGCGCGGCGGCGGCACCAACCTGGGGAGCTTCGCCGGCCACCCCCCGACAGGAATCAAAGCGTTCACCGACGTCATTGACGTCTGCCGCTTCGAAGGCGGCAAGATGGTCGAGCACTGGGGTGTCCCCGACCAGCTGGGCATGATGCTCCAGCTCGGCCACATCAAGATGGGGGCACCGGTCAGGGCATGACGCGCCGGCCCGGTCCATCGCGGACCGGGCCATATCATTCGAGTCGATGCCTGGAACCACCATCGCCGTCCTGCACGGCGACCAGACCGGAGAGGAGCTGCTGCTCGAAGCGCTGCGGCTGCTGGAGCCCGACGTCATCGGCTTCAAGGTGGAGCGCACGGACTTCGACCTCTCGATCGACAAGCGGCGGGCGACCCGCAACCAGGTCGTCCTCGACGCCGCCGCCGCACTCCGCGAATCCGGCTACGGCCTGAAAGCGGCGACGATCACGCCTGAAGGCGCGGGCGACGTCGGCAGCCCCAACGCGATCCTGCGCAAGCAGATCGATGGGCGCGTCATCGTGCGCACCGGCCGGCGGATCCCAGGCGTGCGGCCGCTTGCCGGCGTGCACGCGCCGATCTCGGTCATCCGGATGGCCGTCGATGACGCCTACGGGGCCAAGGAGTGGCGGGAGGGCCACGGACTGGACGAATGGGCCTACCGCACCGAGAAGATCAGCCGGCGGACCTGCCGCATCGTCGCCGAGTACGCGTTCACCCACGCGAGGCGCATCGAGGCCAAAGTCTTCGGCGGCCCAAAGTACACCGTCAGCCCGGTCTACGAAGGCATGTTCAAAGAGGAGCTCGACGAGGCCGCCAAGCGTCATCCGGACGTTCGCTACGAGCCGCAGCTGATCGACGCCACCTACGCGCTGCTGCTCACGACCACAGGCGAATCGCTGGTGATTCCGGCGCTCAACCGCGACGGCGACACGCTGTCCGACCTCGTCATGCAGATGTTCGGGACGATCGCCGGCGCCGAGTCGGTCCTCCTGGCCTTCCGCGACGCCGGCGACGTGGCGGTGGCGATGACCGAGGCGCCGCACGGGACCGCTCCGTCGCTCCAGGGCAAGAACGTCGCCAACCCGATGGCGATGATCCTGGCCGTCGCCTCCCTCCTCGGCTACATGAAAGGCGAGCAGCCCCATCGGGCGTCCCGGTCCATCTACGAGGCGGCGCTGGAGACGGTGTCCGACAGCATCCGGACGGCCGACCTGGGCGGCCAGGCCACGACCACCGAGTTCGCCGACGAGGTCATTCGGCGCGTGCGTACCAAGATCGACGTCTGGAGTGCGTTAGCAGATATAGAGAGGTAAGGTCCCCCTTCCCGCCGCGGGGAGCCGGGGTGTTTTTGGAGAAGGGCTATGAGCTCATCGATTCGGTATTTGGCGCTGGGCGACTCCTACACGATCGGCACGGGCGCGTCGGACGAGTCGCACAACTTCCCGTCGATCCTGTCCGGCCTCCTGTCCACGGCGACCGGCATGAGAGTCGAGCTGACCAACCCTGCGGTCAACGGATTCACGACTCTCGATCTCATCGCCAAGGAGCTGTCTTCTCTGGAGCAGGTGAAGCCGGACCTGGTGACGGTCCTGATCGGCGTCAACGACCTGGTCCAGAACCGGTCCGTCGACGAGTACCGGACCTCGCTCCGGGAGATCTACGACCGCATCGGCGCGTTGGGTCTCCCGTCCGGGCGCGTGGCCGCCATCTCGATCCCCAACTGGTCCGTGGTTCCGGCCGCCGCACAGTACGGCGAGCCGCAGCTCATCAAATCGGTGACGAACGGCTTCAACGCCGCGGCGAGGAAGGAGGCGCTCGAGCTGGGCTTCGACTGGGTCGATGTGACTGGGGTAAGCACCTACCAGCTCGGGTCTCCCGGCTGGATCGCGGCCGACCAGCTGCACCCCGGTGACGCGCAGTACGCGGCATGGGCGGAGGTCATCTGGGACCGGGTTCGCGACGCCTGGGCTAAGGCGGCTAAACCGTTATCCGTTTGAACGATTCGGCATAGCGGAACCCGGCTTTCTTGCCGATCTCGCGGTGGCGCTTGCGCATGAACTTCTCGAAGTCCCATTCCTGACCTGGCTTGGCGATCTGGCTCTTGTGCTTCTTGAGGGCAGCAAACTTGAGGTCGAGCACGGGGGTGATGTCGACCCAGTAGTCGCCTGAGGTCCAGAAGGGAATCCAGACTTCCTTGACCACGTGCGGCTGGTAACCCTGCTTGAGCAGGCTTCGGAACGCTCGCGGGTTGCGGGAGTCCGGATATACCGCGGCCATGGTGGCCTCGCCGACCGCCAGGTGGTCGGGATGCGACCCGCCCATGGGCATGTCGATCGCGCGCCCGGGCAGGTGGGTGATGACGAGGTCGGGCTTGTGCTTGCGGATCATCCGCACGATGTCGTGGCGCAGCTTGAGGTCGGGCACGAGGTGCCCGTCCTTGTAGCCGAGGAACTCGACCTTCTTCACGCCGAGGATCTTCGCGGCCGCACGCTGCTCCTTCTCCCGAATCGCGATGAGCTCGGAGTCCTTCTGCTTGGGGTCCTCCCCGCCCTGTGAGCCGTCGGTGACGATGACATAGGTCACCTTGGCACCGTCTTTCGCGAGCTTGGCCACCGAGCCGCCGGCGCTGAACTCGGGGTCGTCGGGATGGGCCGACACGACCATCACCCGATCGAACTTGGGAGCCTTGCCGTTGCTAGAGGCTGTTCGCCTGGCTGGAGTCTTCTTCTTTTTCGCCACGAGCTCAGATTAAAGAAATCACTTACGCGACTTCGTTATTGCACCCAGCGAGGCCAGGGGGATGGCCAACTGGATTGGTTTCCACAGCACTTCCAGCTGCTCGAGACTGAGACGCGTACGTGACCCGATCACGCGCCCGCCGAAGGCAGCCGTCTTCGCGGCCGCCCAGCCTTCGCTGCCGCTCACGCGCATCGGCACCGTCACGACGGCCGCGAGCGCGGCGGCCTCTTCCGCCGTCCGCGCGCCGGCGTCGGCGACGGCTTTCGACAGCACGCTCGACACGTCGTCCGCCATCTGCCAGGGCTTCGCGAGCAGCGCGCACTGATTCGCGCTCAGGCGGCCGACGGCGCTGATGTAGCGAAGGACCGGCGCGCCCAGCGTCCTCGGGTTGGTCGCGGGGATCGCCGACGCAAAGGGTGCATACGAGGCCGCGAACTTGATCGGGGACAGCTGCTGGCGCCGCACCAGCGCCGACACCGCCTGCCAGGCCGCCACTGCCTCATCGTCCGTGCGCCCTTCGAGAAAGTCCTGCAGCGCCCCGCCCGCGTTGACGAGGGGCGCGACGACATCTTGGTTCACGGCCGGAATCGAGTCCGCGACCTTGACCCAGTCTCCGGTGCTGAGCGCCGCCACCAGCTTCGCGAAGCCGTCGGCGTCCACATAATCGAGCTGCACGATCTCGCCGAAGGCGCCGTAGCCCTTCATCGATTCCTCGTACGTCAGCTGACCCTTTGACGCGACGGTTCCGCTGGCGCGCTCGACCGCAGCGAAGGCGCGGCACCGGGAGAACGTGTCAAGGTCCTTGGTCCCCTTGATAGCGGCAAGGAGGGACCGCACCACGCCTGCCGGCTCGGCGTCCTGACGCGTGACGCTCGCCACCAGGTTGCGGCGGTCGATGACGCGCAGCCACTGAATGGGCGTGAGCTCGACCACCGACCTGATGAACTGCGCCACCTCCGGGCTGTTGGGCCCATAAGGCGCCGGTGGCCTTGTCGCCGCGGCACGTTTCGGCGGCGCCGGTGCGGTCCCGACAGAGGAGGAAGGTGGTGGCTTGGTGATGGCCGTCGCAGCTCGCGCCACCGCGGCCCGCACCCGTGCCCTCACGGGCTTGGCCACCGGTGCCTCGACGGAAGCCAGGGGAATCGCAGCCTCCAGGGGCGCCCACAGGACGGCGACCTGCTCCTTGGGCATGTCGGTCCGCGCACCGAGGACCCGGCCTCCATGGACGAGGGTCTTCACCGCCGCCCAGCCGGCGTCGCCCTGCAGGTAGGTAGGCACCGTCCTCAGCGCGAGAAGGGCGGCCGCCTCCTCACCTTTGAGGTAGCGGCTCCTCGCGACGACTTTGAGCAGGCCTCTGGACGCCTCCGCATCCAGGCGCCAGCGACGGGCTAGAAGCTCGCACCTCTCTTTCGTGAGCCCCTCCACGGCGCCGAGAAACCGCATTGTGTCGGGGTCGAGGGCGTCGAATCCCGAAACCGGGATGAGTGAGATGAACGGGGCGTAATGGACGGCGAACTTCAGCGCCGAGAGCTGCTCCCGCATGACGAGCGCCGACAATGCCTGCCAGGCGGTCGCGACCTTCTCGTCGCTCCGTTTGTCCAGGGCCTCGAACAGCGCCTCGCCGGCCTTCGACATCGACTCGGATACCTTGCCATCGGCGCTGCGGATCGCCGTCTGTACCTGCTGCAGCGCCGCTGTCGCCTGCGCGGGGTCTTCCTTGGTCACCGTCGACACCAACCGCCTGGCGGTCAGCACCTGGCGCCACTGCCAGGGCGAAAGCTGCGACGCGGAATGGATGAAAGCGTCGACTTCGGCAGTGTTGTCTCCATACCGCCGCGAAGCGTCGTCGTTGGCACGCAGGATGCGGCCCAGTAGGCCATGGGTGGCGGGCGCCATTTGAGGAACACTTTAGTCGGGGCCCCCGCCCGGTCAGCCGGGCTTAGCGGTCTAAGCGGCCCAGCGCATCCCAGGG
>Ga0209160_1003660_pt1 | contig 12463 bp, 13 predicted proteins | sample GraSoiAngelo_153_FD_186167 | JGI IMG/M metagenome (GOLD analysis project Ga0209160, IMG submission 186167) | Grasslands soil microbial communities from the Angelo Coastal Reserve, California, USA - 14_1009_12_40cm (SPAdes) (version 2) | ecosystem: Environmental > Terrestrial > Soil > Grasslands ...
TGTGGCGCGGCGCGGCGCACCATAAGGGCGCGACGCGAGGGTGTAAAGGTCTTTTCTCGCTCCGCCTCCAGCCTCGGTGATCCGGCCGCTGCACCGGGACCGATGCATCCGGACGCCGGCCACGGCATGATGCGGCCATGGCAAAGAAAAGGCTGCCGCCGATCGAGATCGGGTACCAGGCATTCGCGAAGGGGGCCGAGGAGGAGTTCGGGGCCGTGCGGCAGGTGCGGCCGCAGGAGCTCGTCATCTACATCGAAGATGCAGGCGACACCGTGGTCCCCCTTTCCGCCGTCACCGACGTCGTCGAAGGCAAGGTGATCGTCGATACCCAGAGGCTCGAAGAGGGCGTCCGCCGGGCCATCGAGAGCGCGCACCGCGACGAGGACTACCCGTAGGAAACTTGCCGCGCGGTCCGGCCCGCCTAGAGTCCTTCAATGTCCCAGGCAGAGCGGGTGGTGCTCCTCCGCCAGGGAGCACGCTTGCCGGAGCTCGACGGCATCCGCGGGCTGGCGATCCTGCCGGTGCTCTTCTTGCACTGGATCGTACAGCCCATCGAGCCGCTCCTGCGAGATCTGTCTCCGCACCTCTGGGCCCTCGCCAAACTGGCCTGGTGTGGCGTGGATCTCTTCTTCGTCCTGTCCGGCTTCCTGATCGCCGGAATCCTGCTCGACCACAGCGAGGCGCCAAATCTGTTCCGCGCCTTCTACGCGCGCCGTGCGGCGCGGATCCTGCCCGCCTACCTCTTGCTGCTGCTGATCGTCTCGCTGCCGCTCGGACAGCAGCCGCCGCACATCCGCAGCGGCGAAGTGCCACTCTCGGCTTACCTGATATTCCTCCAGAACCTGTGGACGTCCGCCGGAGCGCGCGTGGCCTTGGCGCTCACCCCCTGCTGGTCGCTGGCCATCGAGGAGCAGTTCTACCTCTGCCTGCCGCTCCTGCTCGTCCGGGTCCTGCGCGCGCGCTTCGCTTCGTTCGCGGTGGTGATGCTCGTCGCCCCGCCGCTCATCCGCTGCCTCTGCCTCGCATCGGGCCAATGGAGCGCGTGGGACTTCACGCCGGCCCGGCTCGACGCGCCGTTCTGGGGAGTGCTGGCGGCGGTCGCTGTTCGCGACGCGCGCGTCGGTGCGTTCCTGCAGCGGCGCAGGACCGGGCTTTGCTGGGTCGCCCTGGGCGGACTCGGTGTGGTCGCGGCGTCGAGCCAGCTCGTCCTGCTGCCGGCTGGACAGAACCTTCTCCTCTCTTTCGGGATCACCGTGATGGACGCCGTATTCGCCCTGGCGCTGGTGGCGGCCCTGCTCTCGCCGCAATGGTGGGGCGCGAGCGTCGCCCGGTCGAGGGCGCTGGGCTGGGCAGGGCGCCGCTCGTACTTCCTGTATCTCTTCCACCAGTTGGTGCTGTACTTCGTCGCGATCGCGAGCTTCCCTCTGCGACTGGCGGTCTCGGCCGTGATCCTTTTCCTGCTGGCTGCGATCTCGTGGCGCTGGTTCGAGTCGCCGATCCTCCGGCTGGGCGGTGCCGTCCCATACCGCGTTTCTGGCCGCGAACCGACGACGGCATCCTTGACGAGCTGAGCGCTTCAGCGCAGGGCCTGCGCGATCGCCTTTCCCATCTCCGATGTGCTGGCCTTCCCGCCCATGTCGCGCGTGCGCGGCCCTTCCCGGATCACCGTCTCGATCGCGCGCACGACGGCGTCGCCGGCCTGCTTGTAGCCGAGGTGCTCGAGCATCATCGCGCCGGACCAGATCTGCCCGACGGGGTTGGCGATCCCCTGGCCGGCGATGTCCGGCGCCGACCCGTGCACGGGCTCGAACATCGACGGGTATTCGCGCTCGGGGTTGAGGTTTGCCGACGGGGCGATCCCGATGGTCCCGGTCACCGCCGGGCCCAGGTCGGAGAGGATGTCGCCGAACAGGTTCGATCCGACCACGACGTCGAAGCGCTCCGGCCGCTGCACGAAGTGCGCGCAGAGGATGTCGATGTGGAACTGGTCGACGCGCACGTCGGGATACTGCGCGGACATCGCTTTCACCCGCTCGTCCCAGTAGGGCATGGTGATCGAGATCCCGTTCGATTTCGTCGCCGAAGTGAGATGCTTCTTCGGGCGCGAGCGGGCCAGCTCGAAGGCATGACGGAGGATGCGGTCGACGCCCTTGCGGGTGAAGACGGTCTCCTGGATGACCGTCTCGTTCTCGGTCCCTTCGAAGATGCGCCCGCCGATGGAGGAGTACTCGCCCTCGTTGTTCTCGCGGACCACCCAGAAGTCGATGTCGCCGGGCTTGCGGTCGCGCAGCGGTGAAGGGACGCCCTCCATCAGGCGCACCGGACGGACATTGGCGTATTGGTGCAGCTCCCTGCGGATTGGAATGAGCAGCCCCCAGAGCGAGACGTGATCGGGCACGCCCGGAAATCCCACCGCGCCGAGGAAGATCGCGTCGTGCTTCCGGATCTGCGAGATCCCCTCCTCCGGCATCATCTGCCCGTGTTTCCGGTACCACTCGCAGCTCCAGGGAAAGTGCTCCCATTCGAGCTCGATCCCGTACTTCGCCGCGGCGGCATCGAGCACGCGGATGCCTTCGGGCACCACTTCCTTGCCGATGCCGTCGCCGGGGATGACCGCGATCCTGTGCTTCGCCATTTCAGCGCTCCATTCCGCGCTCAAGCATGCGGTTGGCTGACGACGGCCAGGGTGCCGGCGGAAACGCCGTACTTCTCCAAAGCGCCGACCTCCGTGATCACCTGGCGGCCGGTGCGAGCTCCCTTCAGCAGCCCGGCATAGGCGCGCAGCACGCGCTCCGTCTCCGCCGCGTTCTCCCGCACCAGCTCGACGCGGAAGCGCCGGATTCCCGCCTCCAGCAGCCGGGACAGGGAGCCGGCGGCGCTCTGCGCCCGCGCGTTGAAGACCGTGTTGCGGCAACCCACGTCGACGATCACCGGATGCTCCAGGCCGCCGGCGTCCCGGAGCTGGACGAGGTGCTTCTCGCAGGGCCGCCCGCAGTCGCGGTAGTCGTGCCCGTTGCTGAGCAAGTGCGAGTAGACGCAGTGCTCGTTGTGGAAGAGCGGCAGGTGCTGGTGCAGCGTGACTTCCAGGCGGCCCGCCGGCACTCCGGCGGCCACGTCGAGGAGCTGCGTCAGGTCGAGATCGTACGCCGGGGTGAGCGTGGAGAGGCCGAGGTCCAGGAGCGTGCGCGCGGTCAGCGCGTTGGTGGCGTTGAGGGAGAAATCCCCGTGCACGGTCTCTGCGTGCGGGCCGTGCAGGAAATGCTCCACTGCGCCGAGGTGCCTGGCGAGGATGCCGTCGGGGCGGAGTCGCTCGAAGCGGCGGTCGTATCCCTCCTCGCCGGGCTTCTGCACCCGCGGCGTCGCGACGATCGCCCGGGCTCCCGCCGCGCGCACGTGCTCCACCGCGATCCCGAGCCCCACCAGCTCCATGAAGTCGAGCTGCACCTCGTCGAACCCCAGGCGGAGCGCAACCTCTACCTGCTCCAGGGTGCGCAGCAGAGGGATGAGCCTGGGCGCGGAAGGCGAGACGCTTGCAGGCAGCGGCGCGACGACTTCGTCCATGGCGATGCCCGTTCGCACCAGGCGCTCGGGCCGGTCCGGCGCACGGCTGGCGAGAGTCTCGACGAGCGCGCGCCGCATCCGCTTCAGCTCGGATGGAGGAATTGCGAGCGCGCCCTCCAGGTCGAGCTGAAGCCGGCAAAGCTCGAATTGGGTCTCTCCGAAGGCGCACAGCTTCTCGCGGATGAGCGCCTCGTTCAGCGGCTTGCCACGCGCGGCCTGCAGCGGTACGGCGCTCTCCACCTGGGCGCTGCGCCCGAGATCGTCGCGCGCATCGACCTGCAGCGGCAGGCCAGCTGCGCCGCGCACGCGCAGGGACAAGCTGATTCTGCGTTGCTGGGTGGCGAGCCGCTTCATCGCGCGCGTCACCTCGGCGTCCTTCGCCTTCCACACGACGTCCCCGACCTTGACCAGGCGCAGGTCGAGGGTGCTCTGGTCCGGGCTGCCGAAGACCAGCTCGAGCATCCCCGGTCCCACTTCGTCGCAGGCGTGAAGTCCGCCACGGGGCTCGTCGTCCTCCGGCTTGCCTTGGTCGAAGAGGATCCGGTCTCCGGCCTTGAGCTGGGGAGCGCCGGGTTCGGCGCGCACCAGCACATGCCGGGAGCGGGCGTGCACTTCCTCGACCCGGCCCACCAGGACTCCCCGATGGCCGGGGTAGAGGCCATGGACGAGCTCCTGGTGGTCGGAGCCCTTCAAGAAGCCGTGGGAGAAGCCGCGCGAGAAGCTGTAGCGCAGCTCCTCCTCGTCGCGCGCGGTGAGCGGGAACGGCCGCCGCTCGATGGCCGCGTCGAGCGCGCGGCGGTATTTCTCCACCACGTTCGCGACGTACTCGGGCCCCTTCATCCGGCCCTCGATCTTGAAGCAGCAGACGCCCGCGGCGAGCAGCTCGGAGAGCAGGTCGTACGCCGCCAGGTCGCGCGGGGAGAGCAGGTACTTGAGCTGCTCATCGCCGCGCGCGGTCTCCACCCTGCCGTCGACGACCAGGTCGTATGGCATCCGGCAGCTCTGGGCGCACTGGCCGCGATTCGCGCTGCGCTGCTGCAGGGCCTCGCTCGTCAGGCACTGTCCGCTCCAGCTCACGCAGAGTGCCCCGTGCACGAAGCACTCCAGCTCCAGATCGGTGCGGGCCGCCATCGCGCGGATCTCGTCGATCGAGAGCTCGCGCGGCAGGACGATGCGGGTGATGCCGAGCGACTTCGCGATCTCCGCCGCCTCCGCCGACGAGATCGTCATCTGCGTCGAGGCGTGCAGCGGCAGGCCGGGGCAGATCTGGCGCGCCAGCCGGGCGATGCCGAGGTCCTGCACGAGGATGGCATCGGCACCCGCGCGCGCGATGGCCGCCAGCGCCTGCTCCGCGACCGGAAGCTCGCGGTCGAAGACCAGGGTGTTGAAGGTGACGAACCCCTGCACGCCCCTGGCATGCAGGAAGTCGAAGACGCGGGGCAGATCCGCGGCGGCGAAGTTGTCGGCGCGGGCGCGCGCATTGAATCCTCCGCGCAGCCCGAAGTAGACGGCGTCCGCTCCCGCGGCGACCGCTGCCTTGAGACTTTCCTCGTCCCCCGCGGGTGCGAGCAGCTCGGGTTTTGGAAGTGCTTTCACCATTTGATGGAGGCCGCAGTTTCTCATCGCGCGAGTGCCACGGAACCGCGGAAAGTTCAAGCCGCCAGGCGGGCTTGCGCAGTGCGGCCTGCCCGTGGGCATGCTTCTTGCGAAACAGGAAGCAGAAGGAAACCGGCGATCTTCCCCTGCAATGGTTATGGTTTTCGACGAGGCGCCAACCGGCGCGGGTGGAACATGGCGGACGTGGAAAACGAGAACGAAGAGAGCCTGACCTGTGGCGTCTGCCGCAAGGTGGGCCAGTTCACCGCGCCCGTCTCCGTGATCCTGGTGTTCGCGCCGGGCATGGCCAAGCCGTATCCGCTGATCCCCGCCGAGGACTACCGCGTCTGCAGCGCCTGCGACGCCATCTTCACGCTGGTGAACCGCGCCGTCGACGCGCACCCCACGACTCGCGCCGCCGGGCCGTGGAGCCGCGCCATCGTCGTCTTCAGTGACGGGCACGGGGTCGACGTAAAGGCGAAGCGCCAGGGGCAGCAGGTCGCCCTCGCGTAGTCCCGATCACGGCCACGTCGCCGTCCACGATCACGTCAACGTCTATCGGTGGTGCTGGTGCGGGTCGCAGCGCGTGGCAGCGGCGATGTCGGTCACCGGCACCCGCTCGTGGCTGCGGAACACGGCATAGTCCTCGTGGTTCTCGGTGACCACGTCGGTGACCACGTCGATGAACCGTTCGCCGTCCCGCAGCGCGACTGCCACGGGACGGTGCACGAGCACCGCTTCCTCGAGCACGTCGATGAAGCTGCACCTGCCGACGGAGTCCTGGCAGATGACCGGCACGTCCGGAAGATACCCGTTCACGCTCGTGGGCGCACGGACCGTGCCTGGCAGTCGGGACAGAGTCCCTCCGCCTGCACGCGAACGGCGCGGATGTCGAAGCCTTGGGCATCGCGCACCCGGAGCCGGTCCAGCTCGGCGTCGTGCAGGTCGCGCACTTTCTTGCACGAGACGCATACCAGGTGATGGTGAGGGCGACCCGCGCCGACGCCCGGAAGGGCGGCTTCGTATCGGCCCTGCTCGTGCAGCGGATTCACGTCGGCGACGGCGCCGATGGCCTTGAGCGCTTCCAGGTTCTTGTACACGGTGGCGAGCGAGAGGGTGGGGATGCGGCGCTGGACCGCCTTGTGCAATTGCTCGGCGCTCGGGTGCTCGCGCGAGGAGGCGAGCGCCTCGAAGATCGCCAGCCGCTGATGCGTCACGGAGAGCCCATGAGCGCGGCAGTACTGCGCGAACCGCTCGACATCGTCCTTCTGCTTCCTCACGAGAGGTCCTGGGAAAGTGAGCGGCGCACCGCCTCGGGCAGCGCGGTGCGATGAGTATAGGCGGGATGATCGATCACCGCAGCGGCGGGCCCGCGCAAGAGCGCCTGTGCATCGGGCACTTTGAAGCGGACGTACTGCACCGAAGAGACCCGGCCGGGTTCCTCCCGATTGGGCTCCAGCTCGCCCTTGAGGCGGGTGCCTGCCACCTCCAGCCAGACGTGGTCGCGAAGACCGAAGAGTTTCGCCAGCCGCGCTTCCGTTCCGGTCAGCTCGATCATGAGGGTGGCCGACAGCTCGCCCGGGCCAGGCAGCATGCTGTTGAATCCCTCGACCTCCTCGGCGATCTGGGCGGCGTCGGTCATGCGCTCGATGCGCACGATCTCCTGCACCTGGAACTTCACGGTGATCCGGTTCTCGAAGACCAGCGTCATGTCCGGCCCCACCTGGACACGGCGGTCCTTCTTCGCCGCGATCACTTCCTTGCGGAACTGCTCGCGCACGCCTTCGTAGACGGAAAGCGGCCAGAGATCTTTCGGTGTCAAGGGTTGCATCACGTTCCTTTGCGAGGCGAGCGCAGCGGTTCGCCGCCATATGCGGCGCTGAGAATCCGCACCGGGTGGTAGGAAGTCCGCCCCGTCTTCTGCTTGAGCTGCAGTCCCGCCAGGGGGCAGTCGCTGGAGACGACCTCCGGCTCCGCGCTCTCCACACGGCGCGCGGCGCCCTCGGCGACTTTCAGGCTGTCGGCGAAGAACTCGCTCTTCATCCCCCAGGTCCCGTCCATGCCGCAGCAGCGGTCGACGAGGGTCACGTCGCCGCCGGCCCACTTCAACAGATCCCTGCCGCGATATCCGAAGTTCTGCACGCGGTTGTGGCAGGCGACGTGATAGGCCACCTTGCCTACCGCGCCAGCCGGCGGCTTGGGCAGCTTCTTCGCGCGCGCCTGCTGCAGCACGAAATCGCTCAGGTCCATCACCGCGTCCGCGACCTCGCGCCCCTCGGGCCCCGGCACCAGCTCCGGATACTCGGTGCGCAGCATCAGGGTGCAGGAAGGGCCGGGGGTGACGATCTTGCCCCCGGCGCGGACCGCCGGAAGCAGCGTCTCCACGTTCCTGCGGGCAAGCTTGCGCGCTCCTTCCAGATCGCCGCCGTCCATCTTCGGCATCCCGCAGCAGACCTGCTCGGGGTACTCGACCTCGCAGCCGGCTTTCTCCAGGACGTCGACGGCGGCCTTGCCGATCGCCGGATCGTTGTAGTTCACGTAGCAGGTGGCGAAGAGCGCGACCGGTGTCTCGCCCCCCGCGACCGGCGCCCGCCGCGACCACCACGTCGCGAAGGTTTCCTCGGCATACGCGGGCAGCTGCCGGTCCTTGGCGATGCCGATGGTCCTGTCCATCAGCATCCGGTTGAACGCGTTGTGCGCGGCGGCGTTGGCGAGCGGCGCGACCCTCGTCATCACGCTGCCGACCAGATCGGTCGCTCCGAGGAAGCGTTCGCGCGGCGCGATCCCCTCTTCCTTCGCCCCGATCAACTTCGCCCGCAGCATCAGCTTGGGGAAGTCGACCGCGAATTCGTGGGGCGGCACGTACGGACACTTCGGGAAGCAGAGCTTGCACTCGTAGCAGAGCTCGACCACCCGGTGCTTGTCCTCGTCGTGCAGGAGGTTGACGGGGTTCTCGGTCGAGACCGTCACGTGCTTGAGCAGCTCGGCCGCCTCGTGCTCCTCGATGATCTTCCCGCCCTCGATGTGCTTGCCCTCCGCCTCCTCCCGGTGCGGGTCGAGCTCGTCGATGCGGCGGAAGAGCACGTCGAAAGAGGGGCAGAGATTGAAGCAGAGCCGGCAGCCGTTGCAGATCTCGAACACGCGGTGCAGCTCCGACTCCAGGTGCGCGCCGTCCCAGAACTGCGGGTTGTCGTACGCCATCCCGTGCGGGTCGGCGGACCAGTCCTGCTGGCCGGCGATGGGTAGCCTCATGTGCGCGTCTCGCGTTGCCGCGGCCGCGGATCTCCCGCGTGCCGTGGCCGAGCTGCCTTTTCACCTCGGGCCTAGCCCTCCGCCTTGACCTGCTGCAAGCCCTTCGCAAACCGGCCGGCGTGCGCCTTCTCCGCCTTTGCGAGCGTCTCGAACCACTCCGCGATCTCCGCGAAGCCCTCGTCGCGCGCCTGCTTGGCGAAGCCCGGATACATCTGCGTGTACTCGTACGTCTCACCCGCGACGGCGGCCTTCAGGTTCTTCTCGGTATCGCCGATCGGTTCGCCGGTAGCCGGATCGCCCACCTCCTGGAGGTACTCGAGATGCCCGTGGGCATGGCCGGTCTCGCCTTCCGCCGTGTCGCGGAAGAGGCCGGCGAGGTCCGGACGGCCCTCCACGTCCGCCTGCTTGGCGAAGTACAGGTAGCGACGGTTCGCCTGGCTCTCGCCGGCGAATGCGGCCTTCAGGTTCTCGTGCGTCTTCGTATTCCTCAGATTCGGCATTCGTTCGTTCCTCCTCGGTCGTAGGAAATCCGGTACGTTTGGAGAATGATTCTCCAAAAAGGATTCGCCCCGTCAAGGCGAATTGCCCTCGCGGGGGCCATCCGTCAAGCACCCAGATCGCGACAATGCATGGTGGTGTCCCGCAGACGTTCCGGCGAGGCCCCCCCTTCTCGAATACGGCCGCAGTGACCATTTCCGGCATGAGCACCTGCTTGCCTGCAGGACGACAAACGGAGCCCGATGCCGGACGACAGCGCCAATCGCCGCCTGAAGATCGAAGCCCACGACGCGAGCCGGGTTGAGTGGTCGATCTACATCCCGCTTCCCCGCGGTCCTTCCGTGAGCGAGGCGGAGGTGTCGCTGCGCCTCGAGTTTCCCGAGAACGTCTACGTTCCCCACGACGGCTGGGAGCAGCTCCAGATCCTGGCCCGCCTCTCCAGCCCGGACGAGGAGTCGCCGGCGCCCGAGCCGCTCACCATCGACGGGCTGCGGCGGTCGGCGCTGGGCGTGGCTCGCCGGCTGAAATTGCTCCGCGAGAGCATTCCCCGCGCCGTCCTCGCCCACTCGATCAATCCCAGGCCGATCCCTCGCTCATTGGCGAAGGACGTGGCGCGGATCCTCGAGGAATCCGTCTCGGCGCTGGCGCAGGCGCGCGCCGCTCTCGTCGCTCCGCGCCCGGACGATCCTCCCGAGGTGTCGCGCGAGCGGGCCCTGGTGGACGAGTTCCTCTCCGGGCAGCTCCTGGAGCTGCTCACCATCGCGGAGGAGACCTGCGGGCGGATGCTCGCCCTCGCAGAGGCGCCCGGTCACCGGGCGGTGGCAGAGCAGCTCCGGGAGGCGGTGGCAGACGCGTTCGCCGCCGAGCTGCGCGAGCGCGAACGCAAGGGAGAGATGCTCCCCGACGGTGACGATGTGGAGGCGCTCGCGCTCTTCCTCGATCGGGCCGCGCAGCTGAAGAAGCATTTCCAGGAGGTCCTCTTCCTCGAGCCGGAGACGAAGATGGTCGACGAGGCACTGCGGAACTGGGTCGGCCTCTCCGGCGCCGCCACCGCCTTCATCGTCTATTTCGGCCTGCAGGCATTGCAGACAAGCGCCGCGGCAGGGCTCGGGCTCTGGACCTTGATGACGGTGGGAGCCGTCGCCTACGCCCTGAAGGATCGCGCCAAGGAGCTCACCCGGCAGTGGCTCGCGGGGAAGCTCTCCCATCTCTACGCCAACCGCGTGCTGGTGCTGCGGGAACCGGCGAAGTTCGAGCACAGCCGCAACGTCGTGCTCCGCGCACGCGAGTCGATGGCCCAGGCCCGCATCGCATGTCCTGACCTGCTCAACCCGGGGAGCGGCGCCGTCCAGCGGCTGGTCACGCTGGAGTACAGGCAGCGCGCCCGCCTGACGGGACTGAAGGGATCGTCGGCCGACGCGTTCGAGAGGCTGAAGATCGTGTTCCGCTACGACCTGGCCCCGATCCTCACCCGCCTCGACGATTCGGCGAAGCGGGTTCCGGTGCCCGGCGCCGGCGGCGTGCGCTTCGCGGATGCCCCAAGGCTGTACCGCGTGCCGCTCACCCTCGTGGTGGAGACGCCTGCCGGAGCGGAAAGGCGCGAGGCCGTGATCGTCCTCAACCGCCGCGGCATCGCCCGCATCATTCCGGAGAGCGCGGCGCCCCCGGTCCCCATGGAACCGGATCTGGAGCTCGAGCGGGGCGGCGGCCCCGGGCTGTTGCCGCAGACTTGAGTCGCTGGGCGAAACGCAAAGGGCGCCGGCCCCCCTTGGACCCGCGCCCTTGCGTGAACGCCCCGTGAAAAGAGCTACGACAGGTTGTCGTTCACCAGCTTCGTCATTTCGAACATCGAGACGGTCCTCTTTCCCCCGAACACCTCGCGGAGCTGCTCGTCCGCATTGATGTTCCGCTTCTCCTTCTTGTCCTGCAGGTTGTTCCTCTTCACGTACTGCCAGAGTTTCTTCACCACTTCGGTGCGAGGCAGCGGCTTGTCTCCCACGATCTTCGCGAGCGCCGGGCTCGGCTGCATGGCCTTCATGAACGCGGCGTTCGGCTTGCGGGCGGTCTTCTTGGCGGACTTCTTCGAGGCGGCTTTCTTGGCGGGCATCCGGTTTTTCCTCCCATTGGGGGAGCTGTCTCCCCGCGAAAAACCAGCGCACTCTGACAGAACCGGATCGCCTCCGTCCAGCGATTTCTCCCTCTGGAAGCGACGAATCCTCCTCCGGGGGGGCCCCTTCCCCCGCTCAGGCGGCCCTCGGCCGCGAAATCCGCAGAACGGAGGCGCCCTGCCGGCGCAAGAGCAGCGTCAGCGCAGCCTTTTTCGGAGCCGCTCCAGGAAACCAGTCGCGCTCCTGTTTCTCCGTCGCGACGATCAGGGCCTCTCCGCCGGCTGCGAGCAGATCGGCGCTGTCCTGCAGCTCCCTCGCCGCCACGAGCGGCCCGGCCGGCGAGGAGAGCTCGCCGACGACCAGCGAGAAGCTGCCCGGCTCCAGGCCGTCCGCGGGAAACAGCGTCTCACGCACCTCTATCGGCAGCGCGAGGTTGCGCGCATTGCGGCGCACGAAGGCAGCGTCGAGCAAGTCGCGCTCCTGCGCGAGCACCCGTGACGCGGGGTAGCGAGACTTGAGGTGAAGTGGGAGCGCTCCATACCCCGCACGGAATGCGAGCGCGCGCGCGGGCGCCGTGCGCGGCAGCGATTCGGCCAGCGCCGACAAGAGAACGGAGTGCTCCGGGTCCTCGGAAGCATCGTGCGGGCGGGAGAGTCGCAAGCCGGCGAACTTCGTCTCGTCGCGAGCGTAGATCCCTTCGTCCCCGAGGTCGATCGCCGCCGGTCCCTTGGGCAACGCGAAGACGTCGTGCCTCGCTCCCGGGGCTACGTGCCTGAGCCCCGGCAGATCGAGGTCGCGCACCACCCCGCGCAGGTCGCGGATCACGACCGCCCGCACCTCGGCTCCGAGCGCGCGGCCGCCCTCGAGCAGGTAGCGGATCGCGCGGGGTCCGATGCGGGCAGGAACGTTGCACACCACCCAATCGAAGCTCTCGCCGGCCATTTCACGATATCCGAGCCCGGGGCGCGCTTCGGCGTTGCGCAGCCCGAGCATCCTGGCATTGTGCGCAGCCGCAGCGACCGCCAGCAGATCGCGATCGATCAGCACGCAGCGCGAGGAGGGCCAGCGGGCGGCGATGGGCAGGCCGAGCGCGCCGTAGCCGCAGCCCAGATCGAGCACGGAGCGGGGCTCCTCGGCCGGAAGGTGCTGCAGCAAGAGCAGGGTGCCTTCGTCGATCCCCTGTGAGGCGAAGACGTCCCAAGGCACGTCGAGCGACAGGGTGGGAAAGCCCCGCGCTTTCTCCTCCAGCCTGCCTCGCGCGTACGGCCCGAGGGCCTTCCAGGCGGAAGGGCTCGGCGCCGGCAGCGCTGCGGGCTCGCGCTCGCGCCGTTTCTTCTTCACGGGCGCCTGCGCCGCGCCGCCTCCGCCGCTCTCAGCAGCCCCTCCCGAAGGGAGGGATCGAGCTGCGCCGACCCGAGCACGCCCGACGGCTCCACCGCTGGGGGCGG
>Ga0209160_1003661_pt1 | contig 12459 bp, 12 predicted proteins | sample GraSoiAngelo_153_FD_186167 | JGI IMG/M metagenome (GOLD analysis project Ga0209160, IMG submission 186167) | Grasslands soil microbial communities from the Angelo Coastal Reserve, California, USA - 14_1009_12_40cm (SPAdes) (version 2) | ecosystem: Environmental > Terrestrial > Soil > Grasslands ...
CGAGCTGCGCCAGGTATTCCGTCACGAGCTTGCGGTTGGTCTCGCTGTCGAGCTGCGCCGCGAGCAGCTTGGACGCGGCGGCAATCGACAGGTCCACCGCTTCGCGGCGCAGCGCGACGATGGCCTTCTCCTTCTCGGCGTCGATCTCGTGGCGCGCCCGCTCGAGCAGCTGGTCGTACTCCTCGCGTGCCCTGGCGAGCAGCGTCTCGCGCTCTTTGTCGGCCAGGGCTTTCGCCTTGGCTACGATCTCCTGCGCTTCGGACTTGGCGCCGGCGATGGCACGCTTGTGCTCCTCCAACAGCCGGGCGGCCTCGGCTCGGGCGCGCTCCGCCTCCTCGAGCTGCTGCTGGATGCGGCGCTCCCGCTCCTCCACCGTCTTCAAGATCGCCGGCCAGCCGAACCGCCACAGCAGCGCCAGCAGGATCCCAAAGACGACGATGGTCCAGAAGATCAGCCCCGTGTTGATGGAGAAGGGCGTGAACGCGCCTTCCTGGACGAGCAGCAGCGCGAGCATCTAGAGCAGCTTGAAGAGCAGCGCGAACACCAGCGACGCGAGCCCCACGCCTTCGATCAGCGCCGCAGTCAGGATCATGGCGCCGCGGATGTCGCCCGACGCCTCGGGCTGGCGCGCGATCGCCTCCACCGCCTGGCCGCCGATGCGGCCGATCCCCAGCCCCACACCGATCACCGCCAGGCCGAGCCCGAGGCCGGCGCCGAGCAGCGCGTTGGCGTTCTTGGCCGCGGCGGCGAGGTCCGCGCCGGTCGGCTGTCCACCCTGAAGCAACGTCACGAGGTCTACCATGGTCCCCTCAGCGTGAGATTAGTGCGCGTGCTGCATCATGCCGATGAACACCGACGTGAGCAGCGCAAAGATATAGGCCTGCAGGAACGCCACCAGCAGCTCGAGCAGCATCATGAACGTCACGAACGCGACCGACCCCGCCGCCACCAGCCAGCTGCCGAAAATGAAGATGAGGCCGAGCAGCGCCAAGATCACGAAGTGCCCCGCCGTCATGTTCGCGAACAACCGCAGCGTCAGGGCGAACGGCTTGACGATCTTGCCGATGATCTCGATCGGCGTCATGATCGCGGCCATCGCCACCGCCCCGAGTCCGTGCATGCCGGGCGGCACGAACACGATCGTCTTGAGGTAGCCCCTGGGGCCGAGCGCCCAGAACCCCGAGACCTCGATGGTGACGAACGCGGTGAGGGCGAGCGCCCCGGTCACGGCCAGGTTGCCGGTGGGCGTCGCGCCCCACGGCAACAGACCGAGCAGGTTGCAGTAGAGAATGAAGAAGAAGAGCGTCAGGATGTAGGGCGCGAACTTCTCGCCGCCGTGTCCGATGTTAGCGATCGCGACATCGTTGCGCACGAACAGCACGATCGCCTCGACCGCCGCGCCGAAGCCGTGCGGCGCCTTGCCGTCGCGGTGGCGCCGCTGCACCTGGCGGCCCGCGTACCAAATGGTGAAGAACACGAGCACGGCCGCGAGAATCATGAACACCACATGCTTGGTCGGGGAGACGTCGATCCCGAACAAGCGCCACCCGGTCGGAAGGTGCCATTCGCCCAGTCCGAACGGCAGCTCGACCACGTGGCTGTCCGACGTGTGCTCGAAGATCGCTTTGCCGATGTCGGGCCCTTGCATCATCGCAGGAATCTGGTCTCCACGAAGAGGAGCGGCAGCAGCACGCCCAGGAAGCCGAGCGACGCCGGGAGCGGGCCCAGTGCGGCGCGGTGAGTGGCGGCGATCGCAAGTACCACGCCGAGCGCCAAGGCGCGCACTCCCATGCCGCCGAGCCAGCGGGCCATGAACACCGGCTGCGCGGCCCGCATCGCCGGCCGCAGCAGCGCCACGGCGCCGAGCTGCGCCCCGAGCGCCACGGCCCCCCCGATCCCCGCCGCCCGCCCCCCGATCAACGTCACCACCGCCACCAGCACGCCACCCACCCCCACGAGCAGGAGATACGGCTTCACGGCTCCCGTTTCCCGTGTCCCGATTCCCGGTTCCGGCCCGCCGTGTCGCTCTTCACGCGGTAGTAGATGCTCATGAACCCGCCGAACCCGCCCACCGCTGCGCCCACCAGCGCGAGCAGCGGCCGCGTGCCGAGCCAGCCATCGACCACCCAGCCGAGCGCGCCGAACGCGAGGATGGCGAACGCGAAGCCGAAGCCTAGCGCGACGTAGGAGTAGCCTTCGCCGAAGCTCGGGCCGAAGCGATTTCGCTCGTCGTCTGGCATGATGCGGACGGGAACATACGCGCTTGTGAAAAATTTCGCAAGCAAAGCCCCAAACGCGCAACTTTATGTGGCGCTTAGGAGTATGATGTGCTAACCTGAGAGCCAGAATGCCAGCCAACCCATCCCCCCTCCCACATCCCGCGTCCCGGCCCCAGGGCGACGTGGAGCTGTTGGAGCGTCTCTCCCGCGCCCGCGCCGACCTGCTCGCCCAGGTCGGCCGCCGCATCGTGGGCCAGCGGGACGTGCTCGACGGCATCCTCACCGCCGTGTTCTCGGGAGGCCACGCCCTGCTGTTGGGCGTCCCGGGTCTCGCCAAGACCCTGATGGTGCAAACGGTGGCGCAGACGCTCGACCTGAAGTTCTCGCGCATCCAGTTCACCCCTGATCTCATGCCCTCGGACATCACCGGCACCGAGATCATCGAGGAAGACCAGAGCACCGGCAAGCGCGCCTTCCGGTTCGTGCGCGGGCCGGTGTTCGCGAACATCGTGCTCGCCGACGAGGTGAACCGGACGCCGCCCAAGACCCAGGCCGCGCTGCTCCAGGCGATGCAGGAGCACCAGGTGACCGCCGCGGGTCAGACCCACTCCCTTCCGTCGCCCTTCTTCGTGCTGGCGACTCAAAACCCGATCGAGCAGGAGGGGACGTATCCGCTGCCCGAGGCGCAGCTCGACCGCTTCATGTTCGAGCTGCGGGTCGGCTATCCGTCGAAAGACGAAGAAGAACTGATCGTCGAGTCGACCACGGGCGACGCAGGGGCGTCGATCACGCCGGTGCTCACGGCCGAAGACGTCTTGGCGTTGCAGCACCTGGTGCGGCGCATTCCCGTGCCCAAGCCACTGGTGCGCGCGGCGGTGACCCTGGTGCGGATGACGCGGCCGCCCGACGCCGAGGCGCCGCCGTTCATCAAGCAGTACGTGTCGTGGGGGGCGGGCCCGCGTGCGTCCCAGTACCTGATCCTCGGCGCCAAAGCGCGGGCGGCGTTGGACGGCCGCCCCATGCCGGACGAAGACGACCTGCGGGCGGTGGCGCCCACCGTGCTCACGCACCGGTTGGTGATCAATTTCGCGGCCGAGGCGGCGGGGCGGAGCGCGCCCGACCTGGTGCAGGAGCTGCTTGTGACGAAGACGTGGCTTCAGGGGTAGAGGGTACGGAGGGAGTCCTATGAGCAAGGTCGTTCTCGCCAGCCTCGCCCTGATCGCGCTGCGGACCTGCGATGTCGGGGGCCCGCGTTCTCCCGGGCCGATTCAGGGCACGTGGGGCGGCGACAATGCCGGCCTGATCGCGTTCGACACCACCGCGCACGTGCACATCGGCTGCACCGCCGGCGACACGAAGCAGGCGATCGTCGCCGATCAGCAGGGACGCTACGACGTGCCCGGGCTCTACAACATCACGCTCTATCCTGTGGCCCGCGGTCCCGACCATCCGGCTCGGTTCACGGGTTCGGTCGACGGCAACGTGATGACCCTCACCGTGGCGCTCACGGACACGGCGGTGACGCTCGGCCCGGTGCAGCTCACGTTCGGGAAGGACCCCAGGATGGGGCCGTGTCCCATCTGCCGCCGGCCTGGCCGGACGGCGGCCGCGCACTAGGGCAGTAGACGAACCTCCGTTGGATCAATGACGACCGGAGTCCGGTCGGGACCGAGGGCCCATTCCGACAGCGTACCGGTTACGACGACGCGGCGGCCCGTGAGCCGGCGCACGTCACGCCACGTGGACTCGGCCCGGCGCACCTGAATCGTGTCCTGACCCTGAAACGCATCGCTGTTGGGGCTGTCTTTGTAGTCGCCGATCGTGCAAATCGGGGCGTCGAGGATAAGGAAATCCACCACCACTGGGCGATCGCCTCGAGCGAAGCTGTCGTAGTGCGGCGGACCCGGCAGCCTGCGCTGCACCAGGTGTCCAGTGAGCGAGACCGGGGCGGGCCGGTAGTGGTAGCAGGAGTCGGCGACAGGCCTCGGCGGCGCGCCGGCGGCGATCAGGATGACGAACGAGGCGTGCAAGAGCATGATCGATCAGGCCAGCGCTTCCGGGCGAGCGGACCCGCGGTCCGCCCGCCCTGCACGGCCAACCTATCTCAGGTACTGCCCTACAAAGTCCAGCACGTTTTGCCGGTCGAGGCGGAACACGCCGCCCGTCCCGCCGCACGTCCCGTTCAGCCCGAATGACGTCACACCGCCGATCACGTTGCTCGTCCTGACGAAGTTGGGCCCGCCCGAATCGCCGAAGCAGGTGCCACCGGTAGACGCGTTGTTCGAGAGCAGCAGCGAGAAATCGCCCACGATTCCCCCATTGATCTGAATCAGGTGCGGCTCGGCGAACATGCGGATGCGCTCGGCTTCGATCTTGACGGGGTTGATCAGCTGCAAACCGTAGCCGACGGCGGTGAACACCGTCGAGCTGCTGGGTTTCAGCGCATCGAGCTGGTCGGCGCTGGGGAGGGTGCCGTACTGGCCGGCCGGCAGCTTGAAGGCCTTCGACAGCAGGACCACGCCCACGTCGTGCAGGAAGAACGCGCTCTCGGTGAAGAGTGGGTGGGCGTGCCACGCGACGGCCTCGATCGTGTTGGGGCCGGCGAAGGGGTAGTTGTTGTTGCCGTCCTGCACGTCGGACTCGGTGAAGATGCGCATGCCGCTGAACTCGCCCGGCTCGCCGGCGCAGTGGCCGGCGGTGAGCACCACTTTCGGGGCGATGAGCGTGGCGGAGCAGCGGAACGCCGGCGTGCCCTTCACATCCATCACCAGCAGCACGACGGCGGGATGGTCGGTGCCGTCGACCGTGCCGTTCGTGATGAAGGACGGACGACCCGGCCGCTCTGGAGCCGTGGCCACGCGGTCGCAGCCGAGCAGGGTAAGGGAAGCGACGGCAAGGATCGAGGGGATGACACGTGTTCTCATGATTCCTCCTGGCGGGCCGGACGGCAGCGATTGTAACACGGAAGCCACCCGCTGACCACCGGGGCCGGCCAGCGGCAGGACAGTTGACGAACGCCCGACGCGGCCTCTCACCGGCGCCTTAACCATCTGGCGATCAATGTGTTGACATCCGGTTGATACTGCTGCCTAATAGTACCATTCCGAAACGCCGCGAGCCGTCCGTTGGCGCCGCACCTGCACCTCTTGAGTCTGGGCGTGCCGCTGCTGCTCACCGAAGCCGGTGAGCAGATCCGCTTTCGCACGCGCAAGCACTTCGCCCTGCTGATCCGCCTCGCGGTGGAAGGCGGGCGCAAGTTCACGCGTGACTACCTGATGGATCTCTTCTGGCCCGACGTGCCGGCGCTACGCGCGCGCCACTCTCTCGCTCAAGCCCTCACGGTGGTGAAGGAGAAGGTGGGACGCGAGCATCTCGTCGTGCAGCGAACATCGATTGCCCTCGTTCCCGGTGTCGTGGACGCGGACGTGCGCCGGCTCGACAGCTGCGAGGCCGAGATTCGCGGGCCGTTCCTCGAGGGCTTCGAGGTGCCCGGGGCGGTGCAATTCGAGCAGTGGAAGGACGAATGGCGCGCCAAGCTCATGCCCCGGATCCGCGACTGCCTGGTGAAGCAGATGGACGCGGGTCGTCGGACGGGAGACTTCGCGACCGTGGAGCGGCACGCGCAGGTACTGCTCGAGCTCGATCCCCTGTCCGAAGACGGGGTGCGCGGGTTTATCGAGGCGCGGGCGTGGGTGGGGGATCGCACCAATGCGCTCAAGGCGTTCGGGCGTTTCGAGGCGCGGCTGGCCGAAGAGCTCGGGGCCAAGCCGAGCGCGGACTTGGTACGGATCGCGGACCTGTTGCGCCAAGGACGGCGCACGGCCCCGCCGCCAACCGGGGCGGGGCAGGTCTCAGAGCGGTGCGAGCGGCGGTTTGAGGCGGAGACGCTGATCGGCCGCGAGCGGGAGTTCTCGCGGTTGTACGACGCGTGGCTCGAGGTGCGGCGACGCGCGCCGCGTATCGTGGTGCTGGTCGGCGATCCCGGCGTGGGGAAGACGACGCTGACCAACGCGTTCGTATCGACGTGTCAAATGGAAGGCGCGGCCATCGCGCGCGCCCAGGCGTACGACGCGGAGCGCGAGCTGCCGTTCGCGGTACTGGCCGAGCTCATCAAACAGCTGACGCTGCAGCGGGCGATCGGCGGGACCGATCCCGAGGCCCTGAGCGAGCTCACGCGGGTCTCGCCCGAGATCTTCAGTGCGTTTCCCGGCGTGCCCAAGCCCGTGGAGTGGGCGGCGGAAGTCATTCCGCTGCGGCTGGCCGACGCCTTCCTCAAGGCCGTGGAAGCGGGGACCGAGGAGAGCCCGCTGGTGCTGGTGGTGGACGACATTCACGCGGCCGACAACGCGAGCGCGGCCATCCTGCACATCATCGCGCGCAAGCTTCCCCACACGCGCCTGCTCCTGATTCTCACAGCGCGATCCAACGAGCTGCGCACGGCGGCGGCGCCGAGCGCGCTCGCCGCCGATGCGAGCGTCGAGGCGATGCGGACGCTCGAGCTGGAGCCGCTCCCGGCGGCCGCGGCCGAACAGCTGGTGGCGGCGCTGGTGCTCAAGGCCGATGGTCGCATCGGGGACGTGCCCGTACCGCGGATTCTGCAGGCGGGCAATGGCAACCCGCTGGCGCTCGAGCTGCTCACCAAGGAGTGGCTCGCGCACGGCTCGGGCTCGCTCCTGAGCGATTTGGAGGCGCTCAACACGCAACCGGTCGCGAACATCGGGATTCCGCGCGCGATCGGGGCGGTATGCGAGCGACAGATCCGCCGGCTCGACCCGCCCCTGCGGGCGGCGCTGGATCTGGCGGCGGTGCTCGGCCGCCGCCTGGCGGATCTGCCGCTGTACGAGGTGGTGGACCTCTCCCCTGCAGCGGCGGGAGAGGCGCTGTCGCGGCTCAAGGAGGAGGGCATTCTGCGCGAGGTGCACGGCGAGCTCGAGTTTCGGAACGAGCTGATCCGAGCGCAGGCGTATTACGCGGTGGCGGGGCCGGCGCGGCAGCACTTGCATCGGAGCGTGGGGGAGTTATTGGAGACGGAATCACGGCCAACTGCTAGGGCGATTCAACTTGAGATCGGATGGCACTTCTTACGGGGCTCGAACGTAGCAGCCGCTCTACCTCACGCACTCTTAGGTGCCGAGCATGCGCTGCAGACAGGAGCTCCGTACGAGGCCGAGCAAATACTCAAAGCCGTCTTGAGTCTCGACCGTGTACTTGGCGGAGAAGGTCGAAGGCTTCGTTTACTGCTCGCCAGAGCTCTATTGCATCAGTCAAAAGCTGATGAGGCCTTCACACTCCTTGACGCGCTTCCGCGAGACTTGCCCCTTTCCTCACGAGAGTACGCCGAGGTTTGCTGCATGGAGGCTGCAGCGGAATACTTGCTACATCGGCAGGGTGGACAGAGATACATGGAGGTTGCCTCAAGGGCCTTAGAAGCGGCGCAGGCCGTCGGAGACCCCGACCTTGTCGCCGTCGCCTTGCTCGAGTACGCGCGTTCCGGAACTGAAATTGGCGATCAGGATAGACTTGACAAGGCAGAACGAGAGGTCGAAACCCTGCTCGCAAGGTCCCAGCCTGCGCAAGAGACCCCTATGGCACACTATGCGCAGGGCTACTGTCGCCACTCCCTCGGGGACTTCGAAGCAGCCAAACGATCGCTTGGGAGCGCACTCGAACTCCTTCACCACGAATCGCCTAACGCAGTGATGCTTGCTCTTGCTTACAACGCGTTGGGTGTCTGCCAGTATCACTCGTTCGAGTTCGCCTCGGCCGAGGCTTCGTTCGACAAGGCTCTACGGTTGGTGCGCAAGCTCGGTGATGACTCCCGAGAATCACTTACGGCTTCGAACCTTTGTGTCCTCCACATGCTTCGGGGCCGCTTCCGGGAGGCCATCCGATGGGGGGAAACAGCCGTCAACTTAGGGACGCGCGCCCTCAGACAGCCGGTGCTGCCCTACGCCTATTTGAATCTGGCTGAAGTCTGGCTCATTCTCGGCGAACCCCAAAATGCCCGTCAATGCACAGAGGCCGCTCGATCCTGGAACAAGGCGGAGCACAGCTGGCGCGTGAACGTGACACTTCTCTGCGAATGCGCCAATCTCGCCCTGATGAGTGGCGACTTGCTTCTCGCTATGAGAAACATCGAGAGCGTAGAGTCCCTTGTGGCCGGAAGAGAACAAGCAGTGCCCGAGAAAGGAATGCTCCAGAAGCTAAAGATACGACACGCGGCGCACGTTCTGGGCGAGGAAAAAGCCGCAGCACTGGCAGATCGAACTTGGGCAGAGTTTCCCAGGGGCCGGACGACTTCGTTCGCCCAAGTCCTCGCCGCCTACGCCTGGCTCGAGCATCGGAGATTGGGGTACCAGACTGACGCCACGCTTTCTGAATTGAGGCTCCTCGACGAGCCCGAGGCGGTAGGGTTGAGGATCTCCCTCGAATCCCAAGGATTCCTGAAACCCTCTGCCGCTTCGATGCAGGCACGCCTTGCAATGCGTCACCCAACTCCATAGCCCGGTGGGGTTGTCTTTGTGGAGAATGACCGGCGCATCGTTGCCCAATATTTCACCAGGAGAATCGCGAACTACCGGGTGACGCGGGCCGCCCAAGCGATTGGTTGGCCCTTGGCTGGAGCAGGAGGCGTTTCGACTCTCATCGGTCGTTCAGATAGCAGCAGGGCCCGAATACTCGCGGACTTGGCGACCAGTCGCACTAACTCAGGGTCAAACTGCCTACCAGAATGCCGTTCGAGCTCTTCTAGCGCCAGGGGAAGACCGAGCGCTTTGCGATAAGGACGGTCCGTGGTCATAGCGTCTAGAGTGTCCGCGACCATGATAATGCGCGCGCCGACCGGAATGTGCTCGCCTGCCAAACCATCAGGGTAGCCAGACCCATCGAAGTTTTCGTGATGATGTCGTATGATTCGCTCCACCGTGCCACGGAGCCGCGCAGCGGTCGACACGAGCTGCGCGCTTCGCACAACGTGTGTACGCATCACCATGCGTTCTTCGAGAGTCAGCCTCCCGTCTTTACGCAGAAGGGGAGCGAATTCCTCGTAGATTTTCCCGACGTCATGCAGTAGGGCAGCCCGCTTCAAGACATCCAGGTCTCCCGCTGATAACCTCAGTTCTCGACCGATGCAGACCGCGTATTCCGCCACCCTCCGGGAGTGCCCCGACGTATATGGATCCCGGGCCTCCATGGCCTTCACCATCAACTCGAGCTTTTCCTCCAACTCCTCTTCAAGCTGCAAGTTCATTTGATAGAGCTGCCGAACTAAGAACAGCGGAAAGACAAGGATGGCCAAGCCAAGGAACTGAAGTTTCACGTACAAGAAGGCTAGGAGAATCGCTAGTGTGCTAGAGAATAGGTCAGTTACAAGAGCTCCGCCTCCGACTCTCGCCCAGGCCTCACGAACAGACACACCGCTACTGAAAGATACGGCGAGTGCAACGCTCCCCTGGTTCACCAGGAAGAAGGTGATGACGAGCGCTAAGAACGGAATGAGTGTGAAGGCGAAGGCATCTAGACTCACGCGCCCACCGAGCGCGGTGTAGACGATCCCACCGAGCCCAACAGCGAGCATGTATTGCGCGGTATTGAACCAAATCCTGATCAGAGGTTTCCGGCGCACCAAGGTATCCACAACCACTGCCGTCAACCCGCCAATTACCATGGGCCACGGATGGCCGAATAGCACGACGGATGCAAGGAAAGGTATGAACCCTACGGAGGTGTTAACCTTGGCAAAGGGGATTCTGAAAAAGAATGAGTCGCTCACTATGCCAAGCAGAGCGAACGCTGCCAAGGCGTTCCAGAAGCGAGAAGGGAACGGTCCCGGGAGCTGCCACTCGCCGAGCATCAGCAAGCCACCGGATGCGAGGGAGACTGCGCACACCAAGGCGGAAATGCGCAGTCTCTGGAACCGTTCCTTGGCTTCTTCGTTCATTACTCGCCGTGAGCGACTGAATGTCCGAGGGGCCCAGGGAAACCCACTACCAGCCGACCAGTCCGTCCGCGAAAAACAACCTCGCCACGGCCGCAAAAAGCACTGCGAGCACATGCAACATTGAGCGTCACCCCCTCCGAGATACTGCGAGTCTCAGTGGACCGCTAGGAGTGGCACGCCTCGCTATGGCGTACCCGACGCTCCGCTCGTCGTCTTTTCGCTCAGCTCCGCTCTAGGTAGCGGTGACCAGGGGCCCCTTTTGTCGAGATGTCTCTATGTGGCTCGCCGGCTCCCCACTGGCCCGGCACAGCCCAAACCGCCAAATCCGCCCGTACCGTCAATTCGCCAAGCTACGCCACCTTGCGCCGCTTCAACGCCTGTTGCATCGCCTCCACCACCGCCTGCATCCCCTCCACCTTGTTCACGATCGTCCTCACCCCCATCTGCCGCAGCTCCACCGCCGCCGCCTCCGGCATCCCCCCCGTCACCACGATCACCTCGACATCCAGCTGGCGCCCCGGCTCAAGCAGCCGCCGGATCACCTCCGGCGCGTTGATATCCGGAAGGCTATAGTCCAGCACGATCAGCGTCGGCTGCACCCGCCCGATCTCGAGCAGCGCGTCCACCCCCGTCGCCGCCTCCACCACCTCCACGTCCAGGTCCGACCGCTCGATCGTCAGCACCAGCGCCTTCAAGTAGCCGGGATCGTCATCCACCACTACCACCGTCGCGTGACCGTTCCCGTTCGCCAAATCCTGGGGCACCGCCATGTCGTGCGCCCGGAGGAACGCCTTGAGGTCGTCCTCCTCCACACGCCGGCGTCCCGTCGGTGTCTTGTGCCCCTTCAGCAGCCCCTGGTCGATCCAGTTCGCTACTGTCGCCGGCGACACCTGACAAACGCGCGCCACGCGCTGCGTGCCCCAATACCGCTTGTTTCCTGGCAAACTCACAGAACACGAAATACCATCAAAACGGGAACTGCGCAAGGGGGTTTGTTGAGTCTGTGCAACAGTTGTGGGATCTGCAGGTAAATCGAAGAATTACAATCACTTACATGGAATCGTCGCACCTCCGCAACCGCGATTCAGCGCCGCGCGTCCGCCCACCTGTTGGTTGCATCCAACACCGCCAGCACCGAGCTCCGCTCCGGGCTTTCCTTGATCTCGCACGTCCCCGTGAGCAGCTGCGCCTCCCGCCCGCCCAGCCCGTGCACCGCCACCAGCACGAACGTGCGATCGAACGCTTCGATGATCTGCGCCCCCTCGAGCGCCACCGAGTTGTCAGGCAACAGCTCGTCGAGACAGAGCGACGCCGCCCGCGCCGCCGCCTCCACACGGTTGCGCGCCGTGTCGGTCCCCTGCTCCTCCGCCTCCGCTTCCTTGCCCTCGAACGACAGCCGCACCCGGATCAGCACGCGCTGCGGCCGCTCCGAGGGCCGCACCTCGAGCCCCTGGAAGATGACGACGCGCTTCTTGGCGCGCGTGCGGACCGCCTCTTCCTGCATCTGCTCGATGGGCCGTACGTCGGCGGTCTGGGCCACGCTGATCTTGCGGTGATCGATCTTCACTCCCAGCTGCGCCATCAGGGCCGACTCGATGTTCCGCACCACCTGCTTCGGCAGTATGTCGCTGCTGGTGAGCACGTGGATCTCGCTCACCTCGCCCAGCGGCGTCACCACCACGCGGGCCGACAACACGCCGGTAAGCCCCGCGATCAGGTTCTCGGCGCGCTTCACCCCCCACGGGTCGGGACCCTGGCCTGCCGGCGTGAGCGGAAGTGCGTCGCGGTCTTCCGCGCCGCCCCCCCCTTGAGTCTCCGCCGGATTGGATGGCGTCACGTCACGCTGCTCCCGTGGCAACCTGGTTGCGTCCCATGGCCTTGGCGCGGTACAGCGCGCGATCGGCCGCCACCAGCACGTCGTCCCGCTCGGGCCCCCGCTGGGGCGCCAGCTCGGCCACGCCAATGCTCACCGTCACGAGGCCCGCGGGATAGCCCAGATCCCGCCCCATCACCTCCACGCCGGTGCGCACCTTGTCGGCGACCACGCGCGCCCCCTCCACCCCGGTGTGCACCAGCACCATCACGAACTCATCGCCCCCGTAGCGCGCCGCGAGGTCGGTGGTGCGGATGTGCGCCGAGCATTCCCGCGCCGTGCTCCGCAGCACGTCGTTCCCAGCCTCGTGGCCGAACCGGTCGTTCACCTGCTTGAAGTTGTCCAGGTCCACGAACAGCACCGCGAACGAATCCTGCGTGCGGTCGCTGCGCGCCACCTCGCTCGCGAGGCGGTCGCGCAACACCCGA
>Ga0209160_1003666_pt1 | contig 12454 bp, 9 predicted proteins | sample GraSoiAngelo_153_FD_186167 | JGI IMG/M metagenome (GOLD analysis project Ga0209160, IMG submission 186167) | Grasslands soil microbial communities from the Angelo Coastal Reserve, California, USA - 14_1009_12_40cm (SPAdes) (version 2) | ecosystem: Environmental > Terrestrial > Soil > Grasslands ...
GGCGCTCGTGGTGTACGCGCTGCTGCCGATCGTCCGCAACACCTACACGGGGATCGCGGGCGTCGATCCCGCGGTGCGCGAGGCGGGACGGGGAATGGGGATGACCGACGGGCAGCTGCTCGCGATGGTGGAGCTGCCGCTCGCGGCCAGGGTGATCCTCGCCGGGATCCGGGTCGCCACGGTCGTGAGTGTGGGCACGGCCACGATCGCGGGGGCCATCGGTGCCGGGGGATTGGGCGTCTACATCTTCCGCGGCGCGGACATGGTGAACAACACGCTGATCCTGGCCGGGGCGCTCCCCGCAGCCCTGATGGCGCTCGCGGCCGACGGTCTGCTCGGTCTTGCCGAGCGGAAGCTGGCGTGGCACGGACGGTGACGGGCGGTCGCTGGCTGGCGCTCGCGTGCGGCGCCGTGCTGGCAGTGGGCTGCGGTCGCCCTGACCGCATCGTCGTGGGGGCCAAGAACTTCACCGAGTCGGATCTCCTCGCCGAGCTCGTCGCCCAGCAGATCGAGCGCCGCACAGGGTTGGCGGTCGAGCGGCGGCTGCATTTGGGCGGGACCTTCGTGTGCCATCGCGCCATCACCGCCGGGAAGATCGATGCGTACGTTGAGTACACCGGAACGGCGCTCACCGCGATCCTGAACCACGCGCCGCTCGGGGATCGGGACAGCGTCTATCGCGCGGTCGCCGCCGAGTATGCGCAGCGCTTCGGGCTCACCTGGGGCAAGCCGTTCGGGTTCAACAACACGTTCGCGATCGTCGTGCGCCGGCGGGACGCCGAGCGGTACGGCCTGCGGAGGATCTCCGACATCGCGCCCGTCGCGCCCCGCTGGAAGGCGGCGTTCGGGTACGAGTTCCTGGAGCGCGCGGACGGCTTCGCCGGGCTGGCGCGGGTGTACGGCCTGAGGTTCGCCGCGCCGCCGACGGCGATGGCGCTCGGCCTCACCTACCGCGCCCTCGCCGACGGCAAGGCGGACCTGATCGCGGGCAACTCCACCGACGGCCTCATCCAGGCGCTGGACCTCGTGGCCTTGGAAGACGACCGGCACTACTTCCCGCCGTACGAGGCGGCGCCGGTGGCGCGCGCCGACCTGCTGGGGCGCCATCCTCAAATCGCCCGTGCGCTGGACGAGCTGGGCGGGAAGATCTCGGACGACGCGATGCGGCGGCTCAACGCGCTCGCGGACGTGGAGCACCAGGACGTCGCGGCCATCGCGCGCGAGTGGCTCGCCCGGACCCTGCCGTGAGCGCCCGCATCATCCGCACGTACTACGCGATCACCGCGCTCTTCAATCTCGCGATGTCCCTCATCTGGGGCATCGACACGCTGTTCAAGCTCGGCGCCGGGCTCGACATCTTCCAGGTGATGCTCACCAACGCCGCCTTCACGCTGGGCTCGATGGTGTTCGAGATTCCGACCGGCGTCGTGGCCGACACGGTGGGGCGGCGGATCTCGCTGCTCCTCTGCCTCGCCACGCTGTTCGTCACGACGTTGCTGTACGTGGGGATCGCGTGGCGGGGCGGGGGCTTCTGGCCCTTCGCCGCGGTGTCCGTGTTTCTCGGGCTCGGCTACACGTTCTACACCGGCGCCGTGGACGCCTGGCTCGTGGACGCGCTCAAGGCGACGGGCTACGCGGAGCCGCTCGAGCCCGTGTTCGCGCGCGGCCAGATGCTGTTCGGCGCGGGGATGCTGGTGGGCACGATCGGCGGCGGGTTGCTCGGGCAGATCCACCTGTACATCCCGTATTTCGTGCGCGCCGCCGTCGTGGTGCCGCTCTTCCTGCTCGCGTGGTTCCACATGCCGGAGCTGGGTTACACGCCGCGCACGCTGGAGCTCGGGCGGGTGCCGGCGGAAATGCGGCGCGTGTTCGTTGAGGGCATGCGCTACGGGCTCGAGCATCCGGTCGTGCGGCCGGCGATGCTCGCCTCGCTCGTGTCCATGAGCTTCATGATCTTCGGCTTCTACAGCTGGCAGCGGTACTTCCTGGACCTGCTGGGCAAGAACCTCGTGTGGGTGGACGGGGTGATCAGCTCGCTCGTCGGGCTGAGTCTCATCGCGGGGAACGCGCTGGTCGCTCCGGTGTCGCGGGTGGTGCGCACGCGGACGGGGATGCTGATGGTCTCCGTCGCGGTGCAGGCGGCGAGCGTGGTCCTGTGCGGCCTGCTGACGGACTTCTATGTGGTGGTGGCGCTCTACCTCGTGTACGGCGCGGCCGTCGGACTGGCGCTGCCGGTGAAGCAGGCCTATCTCAACGCCCACATTCCCACGGCGCAGCGCGCCACCATCATCTCGCTCGATTCGATGTTCGCCAACGCCGGGGGTGTGATGGGCCAGTCGGGCTGGGGGTGGCTCGCCCGCGTGCGCTCGATCGGCGAGGCGTGGGCATACGCCGGCGCGACCTTGCTCCTCGGCCTGCCGTTCTACTGGGTGGCGCGGCGGAACGACCGGCGGCTCGACGCCTTCTCCGCGTGAGCCCGGCTGCGTTCTACTTCGCGCTGTCGGCCTTCTGGTGGACGTCCCGCCGCAGATCCCGGCGATCGCGGCGCAGGTCCCGCCGGTCGGCCCGGGCATCGCGCACGTCGCGGCGCACATCGCGGCGGTCGGCCCGGAGGTCACGCCGATCCTGTCGCGCCTCCTTCACGTCACCGCTCTTCACGTCCTGCCGGATCTCCCGGCGGTGCTGTCGGATGTCCTTCACGTCGCCCTTGATGTCCCGGCGGTCGCTGCGCAGCTCACGCCGGTCGTGGCGAACCTCGCGGCGGTCGTGGCTCACGTCCTTGGTATCGGGCGCCTGGGCGGCGAGCACCAGCGGCAGGGTGAGCGTTAGGGCGGTGAACAGCGCGAATCGGCCTCGCATAGGAATCCCCGGAAGAAGGTCGGCAGGTGAGACGTCGCCGCAGCCACGGCGTTAAGGTGAGTGACGGGGATCACGCTGCGTCACTCCCGTTTGTGGCGCAGCGCGGCCATATTCCCGCGCGAATGGCCGAAGCGTACGCCTCCCTCGCCTCGTCTCTCTCGGACCGTTACGCCATTGACCGCGAGCTCGGTCGCGGCGGCATGGCGACCGTGTACCTCGCGCAGGACCGGAAGCACGACCGCAAGGTGGCGATCAAGGTGCTCCGGCGCGAGCTCGCAGCCTCGGTCGGCGCCGAGCGGTTCCTGCGGGAGATCCAGATCGCGGCGCGCCTCGCTCATCCCCACATCCTGCCGCTCATCGACTCAGGCGAGGCCCACGGTGCCCTGTATTACGTCACACCGCACGTGCCGGACGGCTCGCTGCGCCAGCGGCTGGAGCGCGAGCGCCGGATGCCGCTCGACGAGGCGATCAGGATCGCGCGTGACGTGGGCGTGGCACTCGACTACGCGCATCGCCAGGGATTCGTCCACCGCGACGTGAAGCCCGAGAACATCCTGTTCGCGGACGGCCATGCGGTGCTCGCCGACTTCGGCATCGCGCGCGCGTTCTCCGGGGTCGGCGTGGAGGTGGTGACCGAGGGCGGGCTGGCGCTAGGGACGCCGGAGTACATGAGCCCGGAGCAGGCGAGCGGCGAGCAGGATCTGGGAGGCCGGAGCGACCTCTACAGCCTGGCGTGCGTGGTCTACGAGATGCTGGCCGGCGAGCCGCCGCTGCGCGGCCGCGGCGCGCGGGCCACCATGGCGAAGCAGGTGACGGAGACCCCGCGGCCGCTGCGCGCCCTCAGGCCCGACGCGCCCGCCCGTGTCGAGCGGGTGCTCGCGCGCGCGCTGGCCAAGAATCCCGACGAGCGGTTCGTGACCGTCGCCGAGTTCCTGGCGGCGCTGCAGGGCGAGGGAGCGGACACCGGGTCGGGGGTGATCGCCTCGGCGGCCGTCCGCTGCATCGCCGTGCTCCCGTTTGTCAACGCGAGCCCCGAGCCGGAGAACGAGTATCTCAGCGACGGCATCACGGACGAGCTGATCGCCGCCCTCGCGGGCGTGGAAGGGTTGCGGGTGGCCTCGCGCACGTCGGTGTTCGCGCTCAAGGGGAAGCCGCAGGACGTTCGCGCCATCGGCGCCCTGCTCGGCGCGGCCTGGGTGCTGGAAGGCACCGTACGCCGGGCGGGCGACCGCCTGCGGATCTCGGCCCAGCTGACGTCGACCGAGGACGGCCAGCTGCTCTGGTCCGAGCGATACGATCGCACGCTCGCCGACGTGTTCGCGATCCAGGAGGAGATCGCCCGCACCATCGTCGACACGCTGCGGGCGACCTCGTTCGCCGACCTGACCGCCCCGACCGCCAAGCGCTACACGCAGAGCATCGCGGCGTACGGGTGGTATCTGAAGGGCCGCTACGCCTGGAACAAGCGGACGCAGGAGGACATCACCGAGGCGATTGGCTATTTCGAGCGGGCGATCGCGGAGGATCCCGACTACGCCCCGGCGTACGCGGGTCTCTCGGATTCCTACGCGTTGCAGCTGGACTACCGCAGCGTGCCCGTCGCCGAGGGGTTCGCGCGCGCCCAGGAGTACGCGCGCAAGGCGCTGGAGCTGGACGAGACGGTCGCCGAGGCGCACGCGTCGCTCGGTTGGGTGCTGTTCATCTACGACTGGGACTGGGACGGCGCCGCGCGGGAGTTCAAGCGGGCGATCACGCTGGACCCCCGGTATCCCACCGCGCATCAGTGGTTCGCGTTCTACCTCGCCGCGATGGGCCGGCTCGACGAGGCGCTGGTCGCGGGTCACACGGCGCTGGAGCTCGATCCGGCGTCGGTGTCGATCAGGCGGAGCGTGGGGTGGCTGTATCTCTACGCGCGGCGCTACGATCAAGCGCGCTATCACCTCTCCCGTGCGATCGCGATGAATCCCACGGCGGCGGAGACCTATCGCGTGCTGGCGCTCGCGTTCGCGCAGCAGGGGCAGTGGGCCGAGGCGGAGCGGGCGACTCGCGAGGGGATGGCGCTCGCCGCTGCCGGGCCGTACACCATGGCGACGCTGGGCTACGTGCTGGCCCGGGCCGGGAGGCGCGGTGAAGCCGAAGAGCTGCTGGCCGGGCTCGAGGCGCGTGGTCAGCTGGGATACGTCTCGCCGGTCGCGTTCGCCACGCTGCACCTCGGTCTCGAGCGCTGGCACGACGCGCTCGAGTGGATCGAGCGGGCCTACGAGGAGCGGCGCGGCTGGCTGGCGTATCTCAAGGTGAACGCGATCATGGACCCGCTGCGCGGGGACCCTCGGTTTGCGCGGCTCCTCGAGAGGATGCGCCTGTGAAGCCGCGCCCTCACTGCCCGCGAAACTTGGGCAGGTCCTTGCGATGCCGCTTCAGGAACTCCTCGTAGATGTGTGAGTCCGTGTAATCCCGCATCTCGCAGATCTTGTTGCCCCTGAACCTGATGACGGCGCAGGTGCGCTGGTCCATGACGTCCCTGGGATCGCCCTCGAGCCAGCTCTTTTCCCGGATCTCGACGATCACGCGCTCGTCGGCCTCGTACCACTTGCGCCGCACGTCCTCATATCCCCACTCGGCCGCGCCGAGGCCCGCCTCGCGATTGTCGAAGCAGCGGCACACGGCGGTGCGCCCCTTCCACTCGCCGCCGATCGGCGGTGCGCCGGCCACCCAGTAGACGATGTCGTCCGTGAAGTAGCTCGCCACCTCGTCCATCTTGCCGGCGAACAGGGCCTTCTCGTAGGCCCTGGCGACCTGCATGCGCTCGCTCATACCGTGATCTCCGCGATCTCTTCGGGCTCCGGGAGGGTGTTCGCCTTGCGTCCGGCCCGCTCCATGGGCTTGTCCATTTCGGCCTTGTGCTGGTCGATGATGGTCCAGAAGTCGAGGGCGCGGTCCACCAGCTCGTAGGACGCCTCGCGCAGCTGCTCGCTCGCCCGCACCTGGCGGACGTTGTTCTGCATATCTTCGGCGTCCCAGCCGCGCGAATGCGCGATGAACGGAAAGGGAGGGAACAGAAACCCGAGCTCCGACCAGAACGTCAGCATGCCGCCCGCGACCGCCTGGATGTTGTCCTGGCCGCCGGTGATGATGAACGCCGCGACCTTGTTCCTGATCAGCACATTGTTGTGGATCGTGATTTGGTTCTGTACGCAGTTCAGCCGCTCGATCAGCTTGTAGTAGAGCGACGAGGCGTTGCCCCAGCGGATCGGCGTCGCGATCAGCACTACGTCGGCCCAGTGCACGAGCCCCTCGTACAGGACCGTGAGCTGATCGTCCGGGTCGCGCTCCGTGATGGCGCAAGGCCAGGTGCAGGCGTGTGATGCCTTGGAGTAGTTCCCCTCGCAGTGGCGGAACTTCAGGTCGCGCAGCCTGACGTACTGCGTGGCCGCGTTGCGGCGCTTCGCCTGCTCGAGCGCGTGCTCGAGCAGGGCGTCCGATGTGGAGTAGCGGGGGTTCACGTCATCCATCGCGGTGGTGGAGATGCAGAGCACGCGCGGTGCAGCACCGGCCGTCTTGGGATGCTCCTCGAGCAAGTGCGATGGCATGTGCTTGACGAGCTTGCGCGGCATGGCGGGCGGAGTCTGCGCGTATACGCTGTCGTCGCGCTCCTCGACCGCGAACACCGGCACCTGCTCCTCATCGTAGCCCTCCGGCCCCTTGCCGCTGATCACGCTGTACTCCCAGGCGTGCCAGGGGCACATCACGAACTCGCCGCGCAGCCGTCCCTCGCACAACGGCCCGCCCTTGTGGTTGCAGCTGTTGCCGATCGCGCGGAACTTCCCGTCGTAGAAGAACACGGCGACGGACCAGCGGTCGAGCTTGAGGGAGCAGGGGACGCGGCTCATGAGCTCAGTGCGATCGCCGAGGCGGTGCCAGGTGGTCATCGAGGGCACTCCTGTGAAGGGCGGTTTAGATTGTAGCCCTTATGCCGGCCACTCGCACGCACCGCGCTGGTGTCGTGTTGCTCGTCGCTTGCGGTGTCTCGTGCTCGGGCGTCGCCGGCGCGCAGTCGTCGACGAGCTTCCGGCCACGGCCGCTGTCGCCGTTCGCCGCCGCGAAGGCACGCGCGCTCATGCGAGACCGGCTGCCGTGCTTGGGCTGCCATCGGCTGGACGGCGATGGGGGCCGCATCGGCCCCGATCTTTCCAGCCTACCAGATACGACGTCAGCGGCCTTCGTGTATTCCATGATCCGCGATCCGCAAGGGACCCTCCCGGGAAGCGCGATGCCGCGCACCCCGCTGTCGCAGGAGATGCTGGAGCTCGTCGCGAGCTACGTCGTCATCCAGCTACCGCCGGCCGGCCGTAGCGCGCGCGTCGCGGTGCCGGCGCGGGCCGCCGCGCCCGCGGCTGCCCTGCACGACGCGAAAACGGTGTATGCGAAGTTCTGTGCGGCCTGCCACGGCGAGCGGGGACGCGGCGACGGCTACAATGCACCGTTCCTCCCGGTCCCGCCCGCCGCGCACGCGGATCGCGAGGCGATGGGACGCCGCAGCGACGACCGGCTGTTCGATGCCGTCGCCGCAGGAGGCTACGTCGTGAATGGCAGCAACCGCATGCCCGCGTTCGGCCTCACGCTCTCTGCCGGGGAGATCCGGGGCCTGGTGCGCTACATTCGCGACTTGTGCGGTTGCCAGGGGCCTGCCTGGTCCCGCGCTGGCGGCGCGGCGCCGTGAGCCGCCGGCGCGCGTGGACCCGAGCGGCCCTGATCGCCGGGCTCGCGCTCGTGGCGGTCTTCCTCTCCCGCCGGTCTACTGCGCGCTCGCTCACGCCGTTTCCGGCGCCTCGCCCCGTGTCCCGCGCCGGCGAGCCGCGCCTGGAGGACTTCGTGGGCGCGGAGCGATGCGCGTCCTGCCACGCGCGGCAATACGCCGCCTGGAGGGGCTCGACGCACGGCCGGGCGGGCGGCGCGCCGGGCAGGACGACGGTTCTCGCCCCGTTCGGCGGCCCCCCGATCCGCTTTCGCGACGCCGTGGTCACCCCCGTCATCACCCCCTCCGGCGAGTACGCATTCACGGTGGCTCAGCAGGACAGGCCGACGCGATGGTTCCGCGTGGACGGCGTCATCGGCGGCGGGCACCTGCAGGGCGGCGGCACACAAGGGTTCGTGACCCGTTACCCCGACGGCACGCTGCGCTTCTTGCCGTTCGAGTTCATCCGGCGTGAGGGAGTCTGGTTCTGCAACAGCACCCCGCGCACCGGCCGGGGCTGGGTCCCGATCACCGACCACATGACCCTCGCCGAGTGCGGCGACTGGCCCCCGACACGGGTGCTCGGCGACGTGCCACGATTCGCGAACTGTCAGGGGTGTCACGGGAGCCAGATCCACACACTTTACAATCCTACGGCGAGGCGCTACGAGAGCCGGTTCACGACGCTCGCGATCAACTGCGAGTCGTGCCACGGTCCAGGCCGACGGCACGTCGAGCTCACCAGCGCCGGACAACGTCTGGTGTCGGCGGACATCGGGATGGAGGCGTTGGCGACCTTCGACAAGGATCGTTCACTCGCAGTGTGCTTCCGATGCCACGCGCTCAAAGACAACCTCGCGCCCGGCTACCTCCCCGGAATGCCGTTCGACGACTACTACGCGCTCGGCTTTCCCCAGCTTGGGGACCGACCGCTCCACCCAGATGGACGCGTCCGCACGTTCGCTTACCAGGAGACCCAGCGCTACAGCGACTGCTCTGCGAATGGGTCGATGCGGTGCACGGATTGCCACGACCCGCATTCGCAGAGTTACCGTGATGTGAACGGCACGCCGCTCCAAGGGCGGACGAGCAACGGCCAGTGCACCGGCTGCCATGCGAGCAAGGGTGATCGACTCGCGTCGCACACGCACCATCCCCCCGGTTCCCCGGGCAGCAGCTGCGTTGCGTGCCACATGCCGTACCTGCAGCACCCCGAGGTAGGGCGAGCGCTGCGCTACGCACGCTCAGACCACACGATCCCCGTCCCACGGCCCGCGTCCGACACAGCGGAGGGCGTCGAGGGCGCCTGCCATCAGTGCCACGCGGGCAAACCGTCGGCCGCGCTGGACGCGAAGCTGCGGGAGTGGTATGGCGAGCTCAAGCCGCAGGCCGCGCTGACGGCGGCGATGATACGGGCGGCGCACCTGTCCGACCGGGCCGCGGCGGCGAAGCTGCTGCTGCGACCCGAGGTACGCCATCCCGCAGCGCAGTTCGCGGCCCTGGGCGACTTCCTCGAGCGGTACCTGCGGCCGGATATGCCGTCTCTGGAACGCGACGTGGTCGAGCGGCTGGAGGGGCTCGCGCAGAGCGGGGACATCGACGTGCAGGCGCTGGCCCTGGCGAGCCTGCACCTCGCGCGCGGCCGGGATCGGGGCGTGCGGCGCTTGCTCGGCGATCAGCTCGCCGCGCTGGGGGACCGGGACGACGCGGTGCGGAGGCGCTGGGTGGTCGCGCTCGGCTTCGTGGGCGACCGGTACCGTGAGCGGGGTGAGCCACGCAACGCCATCACCGTCTACGGCAAGGCCCTCGAGATTCGGCCCGGGGATCCGTCCGTACTGCTGCAGCTCGGCCTCGCCTCCGCGGACGCGGGCGACTGGGCCGCCGCCGTCACGGCCTACCGGATGAGCGACGCGGCGGATCCCCGCCGGCCGCTGCTGCACGTCAATTGGGGGATCGCGCTCGAGAACCTGGGTGACACGGGGGCGGCCAGAGCCGAGTTCCGACGCGCGCTCGACGTGGACCCGCGGGAGCCGCTCGGCTACTTCAACCTCGGCGCCCTGGCGCTCGCGAGCGGTCGCCCCGGGGAGGCGGTGCCTCTGCTCCGCCAGGCCGGGGAGCTAGACCCGAGCCTCGCCTCAGCGCATTTCGACCTCGCGCGCGCCGCGGTGCTCCTGGGCGACGGTCGGCAGGCCGTGATCGCGCTGCGGCGCGGTCTCGAATTCGATCCGGCGAACAGCGCCGCACGCCAGGTGCTCGAGCGGCTCGAGCGCGCCCTGTCTCATGCTCACTAGCCGTTCCCGCCTCAGCGTCATCTTCTTCACCGTCTTCATCGACCTCGTCGGGTTCGGGATCGTGCTGCCGATCCTGCCCTACTACGCGCAGCACTTCGGTGCGCGGGGGCTGTTGTTCGGTATGCTGGTCGGTGCGTACTCCGGCATGCAGTTTCTCGCGACGGCGGTGCTCGGCCGGCTCTCGGACCGCGTGGGGCGGCGGCCGATCCTGCTCACCACGATGGTGATCAACGCCGCAGGGTACGTGCTGTTCGCATTGGCGGGCTCGTATCGCGTGTTGTTCGTCGCCAGGCTCGTGTCCGGATTTGCGGGCGGGAACATCTCCGCCGCCCAGGCCTACGTCGCCGATGTCACGACGCCCGCCGAGCGCTCCAAGGGGATGGGCATCGTCGGGGCGGCGTTCGGGCTGGGATTCATCGTGGGGCCGGCATTGGGCGGGCTCGCCGCGCACTACGGCGGCCACCTCGCGCCCGGGCTCGTCGCGGCGGGTCTGTCGCTGCTCAACTTCTGCTCCGCCTATGCGATCCTCCCGGAATCCCTGAAGCAAGAGCACCGCGTGACGCGAGAGCTGTTCGATTTCGGGCACCTGACGGCGGCCCTCACGCACCCGCGGGTGGCGCCCTTGATGATCGCCTGGGGCCTGATCCCGCTCGCCTTCTCGGGCTACACGGTCGCGCTCCCGCTGTACGCGGCGGCGCGGTTCGGCTGGCGTGAGAAGGAGCTGGGCTGGTTCTTCACCGTCGTCGGGATCACGGCGGCGGTGGTGCAGGGGTACCTCTTCGCCAAGCTGTCGCGGCGTGTCGGCGATCGGGCGCTCGTGATCGCGGGCACGTTCGCCATGGCCGCGGCGGTCGCCGTCGTGCCGTATCTCGACACGGCGGTGGCGCTGTACGCCTGGACGATCGTGCTCGCGTTCGGAAACAGCGTGGTCTCTCCCGCGGCGACGGGGCTGATCTCGGTGTTCGCCGATCCGACCGAGCAGGGGGCGATGCTCGGCGCCGCGCAATCGCTGGCGGCGCTGGGCCGCCTGACCGGCCCGGAGCTGGTGGGGATCACGTACGACCGCCTGTCGTCCGTGTGGGCGTTCCTCGTGGCGGGGGTCGTTATGACGCTCGCCGGTGTGGCGACGGTTCGGCTTCCCAGGGCGGCGAGTCCCGCGGCCGAGGCTGTAGACGTCGAGACGTCTGCCTAGCCGTCTCGTCCCCGAGAGGTTCATATTCTCCTCGCCCCCACCCGGAGCTGAGTGCGCCCATGCGCGTGTACAAGACAGCGGAGATTCGCAACGTGGCCGTCGTGGGCCACGGCGCGAGCGGCAAGACCTCCTTGGTCGACGCCCTCGCGTTCGTGGCCGGCACGAGCAAGCGTCACGGGTCCGTCAAGGAGGGGACCGCCCTCACCGACTACACCCCCGACGAGATCGAACGCAAGTATTCCATCAACCTCGCCCTCGGCGTCGCCGAGTGGATGAACACGAAGGTCAACCTCATCGACACCCCCGGGTATCTCGATTTCACGGGCGAGGCGCTCGCCGGCGTCTGGGCGGCGGACGGCGCCCTGGTCGTGGTGTCGGCGACGGGCGGAGTCGAGGTTGGGACGGAGAAGGTGTGGGACTACGGCGAGCAACGCGGTGTCCCGCGGATGTTCTTCGTGTCCCTGATGGACAAGGAGCATGCCGACTTCGAGAAGGTGTACCGCCAGATCAAGCAACTGCTGACGCCGAAGGTCATTCCCGTGGAGATCCCGGTGGGCGAGGGGCAGGAGTTCCACGGCATCATCAATCTGTTCTCGCAGAAGTGCCATCTGTACAAGAAGGGCACGAAGGCGGGCGAGTACGAGGAGGTGGACGTCCCCGGCGAGTTCCGGGCCCGCTTCGAGCAGTACTCGAAGGAGCTGATCGAGCGCATCGCCGAGACGGACGACACCCTGCTGGAGCGCTACCTCGGCGGCGAGGAGATCGGGCGGGACGAGGCGATCGCCGCGATGAAGGCGGGGATGCTGCGGGGCGAGCTGTTCCCGCTGTTCTGCGGCGCGGCGGAGCTCACCTACGGGACGCGGGCGCTGCTCTCCAAGCTCGTCGAGCTGATGCCCGCGCCGCACGAGCGACCGCCGGTCGAGGGGGCGAAGTGGGGCAGCGCCGAGCGCGTCACCCTGCAGGTCGACGACGCCAAGCCCTTCGTGGCGCAGGTCTTCAAGACCATCTCGGAGCCGCACGTGGGGGACGTGACGTACTTCCGCACGTACGCTGGGATCGTGAAGAATGGCCAGGAGGTCTGGAACGCGCCGCGCGAGGCGGCGGAGAAGCTCAACCATTTGTGCGTGGCCATCGGCAAGGAGCGGTCCGAGATCGGCGAGCTGCATGCGGGAGACATCGGGGTCGTGGCGAAGCTGCGCGACACGCACACCAACGACTCCCTCTCGACCCGCGAGTTTCCCTTCGTGCTGCCCAAGATCCCGTTCCCGGAGCCGATCATCACCGTGGCGGTCGAGGTGAAACAGCGGGGGGAGGAGGACAAGCTCTCGACGGGTCTGCACAAGCTTTCCGAGGAGGACCCCACCTTCCACCACGAGT
>Ga0209160_1003668_pt1 | contig 12450 bp, 11 predicted proteins | sample GraSoiAngelo_153_FD_186167 | JGI IMG/M metagenome (GOLD analysis project Ga0209160, IMG submission 186167) | Grasslands soil microbial communities from the Angelo Coastal Reserve, California, USA - 14_1009_12_40cm (SPAdes) (version 2) | ecosystem: Environmental > Terrestrial > Soil > Grasslands ...
CGAAGGCGCCGCCGCGTGCGGCGCCCGACCTCGGCCAGCACACGCGTGAGGTGCTCACCGGCCTCGGCTACACGGATCCTCAGATCCGGGACTTCCTCGGTCGGGGCGTCGCCGTCCAGGGATGAGCTCAGTCGGAGGGGGCCTCGACGGCCCCCTCCGAACCTCGACTCTACCCTAACGTCTTCACGATCGAGTTCTCCGGCCGGATTGAGGATACCCCGGGGAAACCAGGCCCGAAAGCTCGCCGCGTAGCCGTCTCGGGGGTGCGGTCATGAGCGCCCCGAGCCGCCCGCTCCCCGCTGCCCTCCCGGTCTGGCTCAGCCTCGCGTCGCTTGACGAGGTAGTCGCCTTGCTCGACGCGGTGACGGCTACGCTCCGCGCTCGTCACGGCCTAGAGGTTGTGGTCGGTTTCGACGACCCGCCCGAGCCCCGCTTCTAGAACCCCTCCACCACGAGGGCCGGGGCCGCCAACCGGCCCCGGTTTCCCGCTCTACCGAAGTAGCTCTGGACGAACCACAAGCACCACTGCCCGGACGGCCAGCACCGGGCCGACGACGAGCAGCAGCACCCCGCGCCGTGGGGACACCCGCAACGCCCGGACCACGTGCCGTCGCCGCTGGCCCGGACGGGAATCGACCCCCTACTTTTCGAACCAGTACTCGCCCTCCCCCGAGACCTCGTTCCGTGTGGTCTTTCCGTCTGGTGCGAACTCGACGAGACCGGTGTATCTGCCGACTCCCTTGAGCCCCCGCAACTTGCCAGTTCCCCCCGTCATTAGGTATGTGCCCGTGTACGTCGCTTTCCTGCTTCCATCCGGGTTTGTCACTGCCTGGTTGATGTTCTGCCATTCGGCGAAGCTCATGTCGCCGTTCTCGTACCGCCATGAGCTGTAACCCCGGGACAGCCCGTTCCCCGCCATGTTGTCCGCTGTGCCACGAGCAATTTCCTCCACAACCTTCAAGCCCGTGACCATCGGTGGGTTTTCGGGCCACGTCCGCCGAAGCTCGAACATCCGAATGGCGTGGCTGGGCACGTCGGGAATCTCGAGAGTGTGCTGGAATGTGACTTTCGTATTCTCCGGGCGCGTGGACCAGGAGATTTTGTGTCTCTCCTGAGCCAGACTTTGATTGGGAGCGAGCAAGATGAGCCCGCCGAGGAGGGACAGTACCAGCACGATGGCGACCCGGTTGCGAGCCATGCTTATCATCACTTTGACCTCCCCTACGTATCGAGGGACCGCTTGATGCTCTGCTGGTCGACCGGCAACGCGAGCAGTTCAAGATGGTGGGGATCGGCCATGACCAGGCAACTGACATCGGCCTCCTCGACCGGATGGGACGCGGCAGAACTTTAGGCGACTAGAGCCAGCCTCGTCAAGCGGCGGCGGCGGTGGCGAGACATCGACCGTTCGTCAGTTCCCTGAACGGCTTGTAGTAAGCCCGCACCTGCTTTGGGCGGTCGAACTCTAGCGTGTAGCTATTACGGATCGGACCGCCCGTCGCCCCTGGGAACCGGTTCATGCCAGCTACCGCCGCTCGTGACGGGCCGGGGATGTTCTTCCCGGCCCGTTTCGCTTATCTCTAACCCAAGGCGGGTCCGCGCGGTGTCGGGGAGTCAGAGGAAGACGCGGTGGCGGTAGGGATAGAATTGTGGCGATGGCTTCCCTTCTCGCCGTCGCGACAGTGCTCGGTGGCCTTGCCGCCTTGTGGTACTTCTGGGACAAGATGCGCGCGTGGCTGCGCCCCACGCCGTCTGCACCCGCGCCACCCGCGCCAGCCGCTTCCGCTATCCGCGACGCGAAGATTGAGCGCGAATTGTGGCGCCTTGAGGAAGCCGATCGAGCCCGAGAAGAGTTCGACGTGCTGGACAAACTTCGGCTTGAGGGCTTCGCGCTCCGAGACCAACTCGAGCGTGCCCCGCAGAGTCGCTCACCGCGAATCAGCGGGCCGACGGCTCCAGCCACGGTGCCGGTCGACAATCACCCGGGCTATGACGTGGATCAATGGGTTGTTAAGTTCCGAGTACGGCTGAAAGAAATGAACTCCCCAGAACTTGATCGGTACTTCATGAGTTGCCCACTGACATTAACGCCGATCGAACGCCTTGAGTGCTATATGGAGCGCATTGAAACAATCATCGGGAAGATTAAGAACCGGGTCCGCCATTGAATAAGCCCCGCGCGGGCCTAAAGGTAAAACGAATGACCCAGAACGTACGAACGGTCCCGCTGCTCGTCGCGTTCTCCCTGCTCGCCTCGGCTGCGACAACTGCAAAGGCTGACGCGGGACAGACTGAGCCATCGTGCTTGTATCTGCACGAGACTCGGACTGACAGTAAGTATGCCTTCACCCAAGCGAGCCTGATCGCGCTGTCTTATGCACGGTCGGCGTGGAAGGAGGCGGAGGCGTTCGAGGCCGAACGAAAAGCTGAGAGCAACCCGCAAACGTTACTCATTGCGATGATGCGGCACACCAAGAGCGCCTCTGAGTCGTATGCGTGCGCTGAAACAGTGCTGGAGCCATACAAGAAAAGCGCCGACCAGAGAATGATCGGATTCACGGCGGATCTTGCAGCTGGCATCTATAGGCGACACAGAAGGCTCAACGATCAATTCTTGGATTTGCTGAGGAACCTGCCCGATCTTTCCGATCAGCCCACCAAGAGGGCAGATACCATTTCGACAATTGAGGTGGAGCGTGGGAAGCTGTGGAACGATTTGATAAAGGCGACGACGCTCACGTTGCTTGGGTTGGTAGATCAGAGCAAGACAAGCAAGGACGGCACGCTTCAGACCCTGGTGATCACAAAGGCGGAACGGAAAGAACTTTTAGATCGGCTCTTGCGGGCCTTCCCCGAGGTGAAAGCTCAAGGGCACAAGCCCGGTGCCTCGGACCTGATGTTTATAGCGAGCCTCTACGACCAATTTTTGGCGGGGCAGTACAAGAGCGCGGACGAATAGAAATGTGGCTCGACATCTCGTCAAGGTGGGCCAATCACCAGAACGTCGTCAGGGACCCCACCGCGGCGCGCCAGGCGCTCCGGGCGCTCGACGTTGACAAGGTCGTCGTCACGCCCGATGGTGACGGCTGGAACGTCGAAGGGCTCGCCGATCTCGAGCGGCTCGTGTTAGGGTCGAACCGAGGTCCGGCCCCCTCCGAAACCTCCCCCAGGACAGGATTGCGCGGGCAAAAGCCCGCGCTCGAACGGCGGCTCCGCCGACGCCCGCTACGACGCGGGTGTAAGGCCGGCGATGTAGTGCACGAGATTCTCGATGTCCGCCTCGCTCAGCGGCTGGGCCGCCATCGTCATCGTGCCGTCGAGGTCTGCCGCCGTCTGCGCCTTGAAGCCCCGGAGAAGCTTCAAGAGGTAGGTGAAGTCCTGGCCAGCAAGGCGCGGCACCTGCTGCTGGCCGGTCAGATCGGGCCGGTGGCAGGAGGCGCAGTGGTAACGGTCGGTCAGCTCCCGGCCGACGGCGGCCTTCGCCCGGTCGATGGTTGCGGGACGCGGCAGGGGACGCTGGGCCGCGTAGTAGGCCGCCAGGTCCCCCATGTCGGCGTCGCTCAGGTTCGCCGCGAAGGGCGCCATCTGGGGATCCTTCCGGCGTCCGTCCCGGAACTTGATCAGCTGCCAGTGAGTGAAAAATGCCGGCTGCCCGGCCAAGGACGGGATGCCCGGAATGGTCGCGTTCCCGTCCAGGCCGTGGCAGCGCCCGCACGACTCGGCCTTCTGCTGTCCCGCGAGGAGGTCAGCCGCCGACGCGGGCGCCCCGGCCGTCGCGGCGAGGACGGCGACGACGGCCCACAGGCGAAAGGGGGAGCGAGACGCCCCCCTTTCAATCCCCCGGACCGCGACGGAAGCAGGAACCTGTATTGTCTCAGCGCTGGTAGGTGATCCGATAGATCGCCCCCGCATAGTCATCCGACACCAGGAGCGAGCCGTCCCGCATCTCCTGCACGTACACCGGCCGGCCCCAGATCTGGTCACTCTGGAGCCAGCCCTCGGCGAACACCTCGTACTTAGGCACGTCAGCGGTGCGGAGAGTCACCATCATGACCCGGAAGCCGATCTTCTGGGTGCGGTTCCAGGAGCCGCGTTGGGCGAGGAACGCCCGGTTCTTGTACTCCGCCGGAAACATCGAGCCCGTGTAGAAGTGGACACCGTTGCCGGCCACGTGCGGTCCCGTCTTGAGGAGGGGCGGCGCGAACTCGCCGCAGCTGCGCCCCTTGCCGTACTCAGGATCGGGGATGTCGCCCTGGTGGCAGTATGGGTACCCGAAGTGCAGGCCCTTCCGCGGCGCGTGGTCGAATCGGTCGTTCGGCACGTCCTCACCCAGCCAGTCGCGCCCGTGGGTGGTGAAGTACAACTCCTTGGTCACCGGATGCCAGTCGAAGCCCACGCTGTTGCGGACGCCGTGGGCGTAGTACTCGAACCCGGTGCCGTCGGGATTGACACGCGAGATGTTGGCGTGCGTGTCCGGCGGCATACAAATGTTGCAGGGCGCGCCGATGTTGAAGTAGAGCTTGCCGTCGGGCCCGAATGCCAGGTACTTCCAGCCGTGCGGCAGGTCGCGAGGTAGGATGTCGTACACCACGGTCATCGCCGGCGGGTTGTCGAGCCGGTCCTCGATCCCCTCCATCTTGGTGATCCTGGAGACCTCGGCGATGTAGAGCGTGCCGTTCTTGAAGGCCACGCCGTTGGGCAGGTTGAGGCCCTTGGCGATCGTCTTGACCTCGCGCGAGGCGCCTCTGTCCACGACGGCGTAGACGTTGCCGGCCACGCGGCTCGAGACGAACAGGGTGCCCTTGTCACCCCAGGTCATGGCTCGAGCGTTGTTGATCCCGTACGCCCACAGGGAGACCGTGAAGCCGGGCGGGACTTTGATCTTCTCAAAGGGGATCTCGCCGGGCGCCTTGGGCGCCGGCGGCTGCGCGATGGGCGCCAGGGGCGAGTCCTTCATCGCCGGCGGCATCCCCTGTTTCCACGGCGGATCTTGCGCCCTCGCGGAGACGGCGAGGAGCACCGCGACCGACGTCACGATGATGCGGCGCATGGCAGGCCTCCGACGCTCAACAAGATTGTGCGGCCCACGGTTCACGTGGTGACGAGACGCTAATACGCCACCCGTGTCCTGTCAACAATGGGCGCGGAGCCCCCGGGTGCTGGTATAGTGTCCGCCGTTGACGACCCTGGGCCTCGTACTTGTCGCGCTCGGTTTGGTGGCCGCGCCGGTGGCGGCGTCCGCCGCCGACGTCATTCTTCTCGCACCGATGGAGATCCGGGCCTCACCGCAGCCGCTCGTGCCGGCCGCGTATCGGAAGACGCCGCTGCCGCCGTACCCCGCGGCCGCGCGCGCGCAGCGACTCGAGGGCCTCGTCGTCCTCTCGGTCCTCGTCGGCGCGAACGGCCGCGTCGTGGACGTGAGCGTCGCATCCTCCTCGGGCCATGCGGTCCTCGACCAGGCCGCAGCCGGCGCCGTGAAGACCTGGACCTTTGCCCCCGCCCACCGGGGCGCGCGGGCGGTGGAAAGCGTGGTGGAGGTCCCCCTGAAGTTCGCGCTGGGCCGTGAGTGACCGTGCGCGCGACGATCGTGGCGGTCGGCCTCCTCCTGACCGCCTCGTCCGCGGCCGCGCAGGAGAACCCGGCGCCGACGCGACTCGAGCCCGTGGTGGTCACCCCGACACGGCTCGAGCAGCAGGCGGGTGACGCGCCCGCCAGCGTGACCGTCATCAGCCGGGAGGACGTGCGCCAGTCGGCGAGCCAGACCGTGGACGATCTCCTCCGCCAGGTGCCGGGCTTCAGCCTGTTCCGGCGCACGTCGAGCGTCGTCGGTCACCCCACAACTCAGGGCCTCTCACTCCGCGGCATCGGCCCGAGCGGCACGAGCCGCGCCCTCGTGCTGCTCGACGGTGTCCCGATCAACGACCCGTTCGGGGGCTGGGTGTACTGGAATCGGATCCCGCTCCAGTCGATCGAGCAGATCGAGGTCGTCCACGGCGGGGGGTCGAGCGTGTGGGGCAACGGGGCACTCGGCGGCGTCGTCCACATCCTCACCCGGCGGCCCGTCGAGCGCGCGGCGTTTTTCGAGACGAGCTACGGGAGCTATGACACCCGCAATTTCGACCTCCTGCTCACGGAGGCGAAGGGCCCCCTCCGCCTCTCGCTCGAGGGCAACTACTTCGACACCGGCGGCTACCCGATCGTCAAGGAGTCCCGGCGTGGCGCGATCGATATCGACGCGACCTCGCGCCACTCGACGTTCAACGGCCGGGTCGAGCTCGTCGACTCGCCCGATCTCTCCCTGTTCGCCAGCGGCAACTATTTCGACGAGGACCGCGGCAACGGTACGCCGCTCCAGTTCAACCGCACCGGCGCCGGCGCGTTCGCGACCGGCGGCCGTCTGCGCGCGGGCGATTTTGGCGAGCTCGCCGCCGCCGTCTACGGCCACTTCCAGGAGTTCCGGAGCACGTTCTCCACCCAGGCGGCCGACCGCAATTCCGAGACCCTCGCGCTCGACCAGACGGTCCCCTCCACCTCGGCCGGCGGCTACCTCCAGTGGAGCCGCCGCTTCGGCTCGCACCTGGTGGCGAGCGGCGGCGACATCCGCTGGGTCGACGGCGAGACGCAGGAGAAGGTCTACGTGAACGGCGCCTTCGCGCGCACGCGCATCGCCGGGGGCGAGCAGCTTATCGGCGGCGTCTTCCTCCAGGACGTGTACACGCCCCATCCCGCGTGGGAGCTGGTCGGCGGGATCCGCGGCGACTACTGGCGGAGCTACCACGGCACCCGGCGTGACACGCCGCCGCCGGCGGGGAGCGGCATACCCCCGAGCCAGGAGTTCTCGGATCTCGACCGCATCCTCGCGAGCCCGCGGGTCGCCGCGCTCTTCCACGCGACGTCGTCCACGGACGTGCGCGCCTCGGCGTACCAGGGCTTCCGCGTCCCGACCCTCAACGAGCTCTACCGCGTCTTCCGCGTGCGCAACGATGTCACCGTCGCGAACGAGCACCTGCGTCCCGAGCGCCTCACCGGGGGCGAGCTGGGCGTGCAGCAGCGCTGGGGGCCCCTCGAGGCGCGCGTCACGGCGTTCTGGAACGAGGTGCGCGACCTCGTGGCGAACGTCACCCTGGCGACCCCGCTGCCCGACTGCCCGGCGGGCACGACCTGCCGCCAGCGCCAGAACCTCGATCTCTCGCGCATCCGCGGGTTCGAGAGCGAGCTCGAGCTCCGCCTGACGCGCGAGTGGCGGTTCGTCGCGAGCTACCTCTTCAGCGACGCGCGCGTCGTCGAGGCGCCGCAGCAGCCGACCCTCGAGGGCAACCGGCTCGCCCAGGTCCCCGAGCACAACGTCACCCTCGGTGTCCGCTACACCCACCCGGCGATCGCCACCGTCTCGGCGACGGCCCGCTACGTCGGCGGCCAGTTCGAAGACGACCTGAATACGCTGCCCCTCGGAAGCTACGTCGTCCTGGACCTCTTCGTCTCGCGTGCGCTCGCGAAATGGGCCGAGGCCTTCGTCGGGGTCGAGAACCTCTTCGGCCAGACGTACTCGACCGGCCGCACGAGCGAGGGCGTCGTCTCGATCGGCGCGCCGCGTCTGGTGCACGGCGGCCTCCGCCTCGCGTTTTAGTACAATCGGAGACCGATGAAGACCCGCGACCTGCACGTCGAGAGCATCCGGCCGCTGCTCCCGCCGGCGATCCTCCTCGAGGAGCTGCCGCTGAGTGAGCTGGGCTCGCTCGTCGTCGGCCGCGCCCGCGAGGAGGTCATTCGCGTCCTGACCGGCGAGGACGACCGCCTGCTCGTCGTCGTCGGCCCCTGCTCCATCCACGATCCAGCGGCCGGGCTCGACTACGCGCGCCGTCTGAAGCAGGCGGCCGACGAGCTCCGCCGCGACCTCCGTCTCGTGATGCGCGTCTACTTCGAGAAGCCGCGCACGACGGTCGGCTGGAAGGGACTCATCAACGATCCGCACCTCGACGGCTCCTTCGCCATCAACGAGGGCCTCCGCCTCGCGCGCCGGCTGCTGCTCGACCTGGTCGAGCTCGGCCTTCCCTCGGGCTCGGAGTTCCTCGATCCGATTACGCCGCAGTTCACCTCGGACCTCGTCACCTGGGGAGCGATCGGCGCCCGCACGACGGAGAGCCAGGTCCATCGCGAGCTCGCCTCCGGCCTCTCGATGCCCGTGGGCTTCAAGAACGGCACGGACGGCGGCGTCCAGATCGCGATCGACGCCTTGCGCGCGGCGGCCCACCCGCACCGCTTCCTGGGAGTCACCGAGCAGGGCCTGGCGGGCATCGTCTCGACCCGCGGCAATCCCGACTGCCACGTCATCCTGCGCGGCGGCGTCAACGGCGCGAACTACGACGCCATCAGCGTCCAGAAGACGCTCGCGGCCCTCCGCGACGCCGGGCTCCCGCCGCGGCTTATGATCGACACGAGCCACGGCAACAGCGACAAGGACTACCGGCGCCAGCCCGTGGTCGCGCGCGAGATCGTCGCCCAGATCGCCCAGGGCGAGGCCGGAATCGTCGGCGTGATGATGGAATCCTTCATCGTGGACGGGCGCCAGGACCTCAAGGACCCGAAGCGCCTCGCGTACGGGCAGTCCATCACCGACGCCTGCATGGGCTGGGAGATGACGGCGCCGGTCCTCCGCGACTTCGCGGCGGCCGTGCGCGCGCGGCGCGCCGCACGCGCCTGACGGGGCTCCGCCCTGGACTACGACGGGACGCCCCTTCCCGAGGTCTATGTGATCGTGCGGCAGGTGACGCGCGAGTCAGCGGACGAGTACGAGTACGTCCGCTTCTTCCCCGACGCGCTCGCGCTCGATCTCCGGCGCATGCCCTCCCGCGACGGGCTGACCCGCGCGTTCCTGGCCGAGGGCTTCGGGCGCGCGGGTCACCGGATCGTTCGTCACCTCTTCGCGCGGAGCTATGCGGAGTACCACCGGAAGATCAGCCTGCGCGGGCTCTCGTCGCTCCAGGCGATCTCGGACGGGGCGTTCGCGCGCGGGCTCGCCGCCTTCGAGCGCCACTGCCGCGCCCAGGGCGCCGGGCCGATCTACGAGCCGGTGGAGCTGTTCGTGTTCAGGCGGACGTGACGTTCGCGGCCGCGCGGAGGTCGCCCGGCGCGATGCGCCGCTCGATCTTGGAATTTCGGAGGTCGACGGTGACGCGGAGCGCGTGGAGCCCGTGCACGCCCTGGAGCTCGTCCAGCTCGAGGTCCTCCACCTCGCCGGTCAGGTAGCCGAGGTTCTGGAGGTACTCGATGTAGCCGCGGTACTCGTTGGCCTCGGCGCGCTGGGCATAGACGATGGCGATCTTCCCGGGCTGCGTCACGCGCTCGCTCGCGCCCTTGATCAGAGCCTTGTCGATCCGCTTCTTCACGATCTCGTAGCGGATGTCGTAGGCGCCATCCACGTCGAACCGCTTTTCGTCGAACCGGAACCGGATCGAGAGCGGCGCGTGCTGGACGAGGACGAGATGGGTCGCCTCGAGCGGCACCGGGAGCTGGTCTCGCAGCTGGTGGGTCCGCAGCGCGATGCCGCAGGTGACCATGAGCTGCCAGAGCCGGAGGCTCTTGAGGTAGAGCGGATCGAAGCGGCCGTCCTCGACGAGCGAGGCGCCGACGTAGATCTGGTAGTCCACGCCGTCGGTCTTCTGCTTCTCGAAGTAGTGCGGGAACATCCCCTGCGCGGTTTGCTCCTCGAGGTCGAGGTACGAGGAGATCGTGTCGGCGATGCGCGTCACGCTCTCCTCGAACAGCCTTCGCCGTGCGTAGACCGTGCCGAAGCGCGGGTCGAGCGCGGCGCGATAGGCTTCGATTCGCTCTCGGACCGCCGGGCCGAACCCCTGGAGATGATCGAAGAGGCGCTCGACGTCCCCGCGTAGGAAGGTGACCACCCCGACCTCGTCGCCCGAATTCAGGCTCTTCTCGATCTTGGCCGCGTGCTTGTTCACCCGGTAGAGGAGCTCGTCGAGCGCGGGCAGCCGCTTCGCAGCGTGGGCGGCCTGGACCACGTCCCGCGCGAGCCGGAGCTGCGTCAGCACGTCGGCCTGGATCGCGAGGCTGCGCTCGATCGAGGAGCCGCGGATGTCCGAGAGCGCGTAGAGCGGGTACACCCGCTCGAAGACGATCGGCTCGAGCTCTTGCCCGGAGGCCTCGGCGCCCGCGGCGTGGTGCTCGATGGACTTGAGCACCGCTCGACGGAAGCGCCACTCCACGACGGGGTGGATGGCGGTGCACTTCTCCTTGATGAGCGCCTGAATCCGGTTGTTCAGCTCCTCCATGCTCCGCTGCACGGCCATGGAAAAGAGTGGCAGGACCTCGTGGAGCTTCGGCAGGTGCGTCGCGTTCAGATCGCCGGGATGGGGCGAGCCGAGCTCGAGGGTGCCGATCACCCGGCCCTGGTACAGGAGCGGGGCGACGACGAGGTTGCGGACCCCGCTCTGGATGATCTCCTCGTCGACGTCGGTCTTGTCCCGGAGCGCGGTGAGGTCCTCGATGACGAGCGCGCTCCCCAGGTGCACCGCGCGCTCGTAGACGGACCCCTTGAACTCCTCCTTCGTGTGGTGCCGGGAGTCGGCGAAGATGCACGCGTGCTCGCTCTTGGCGCCGTAGTTCAGGATGAGGACCTGGTCGCCGCTCAGCGCGGCGAGGCCGAAGCGCAGCTCCGGGCGGCGGAAGAGCGTCCGGAGCTTTTGCTGGAGCGCGAGGAAGCGCGCGTTCGAGACGATCGACTCCTTGTCGATCAGGTCCCGCTTGAGTGACGAGAGCACCTCCTGATCGGTCACCTCGACGGCCTTCAGGATGGTGAAGCCGCGGAAGACGAACTTCTCGGGTGGCAGGATCTTGAGCAAGAAGTCGCGGTCCAGCAGGTTGCCGTGGAGGCGCCGCCTGTTCTCCTCGGTGAGGGGCGGGGTCGGGCCCACGGGCACGACGTCGACGAATCGCAGGTCGAACTGCGCCTTGAAATGGCGATCGAGCCCCGTCTCGGGATCGGCGACCGTGAAGATGAACGAGTAGTCGAGGTCCAGCTCGATGGAGTAGACGCGCGCCAGCACGAGCGAGTAGGCGCGAAGGAGCCGCATGGCATTGAGGGTCGACGGCTCGATGTTCATGCGACCGTGGAAGGTGCCGTCGTCGGCGAGAAACAGCTGCTCGAACGGCGGCGTGGCGTAGAAGCCTCGGAGCTGGAACGGCGTGATCGCGGCGCCGTACTCCCGGTCGAGGACCGCCGCCGGGAAGACGGCGGCCATGAGCATGTCCACGAGCTTCCGGTGGCGATCGATGACCGAGGGGTCCGTGATCGGAGCCAGGAGTTCTGGCGCCGCCTCGGTCGCCTCGCGAATGGTCCGGGCGAACGTGCCCTTGAGCGACGTGTCGTCACCGAAGGTCCGTGCCCAAAAGGCAACCAGCGGCGCCAGGCTCAACTCGGTCCGGAACGGAACCGGCTTGATCTCGGCGCTGACCGTCGCGTCGACCCCGGCGAACCCGACGGCGAGACTCTTTGTCACCTTCGTCATGGCCCTCATTGTAGCAGGCGTCGCTAGAGGTCGACCCCGAGGAGCGCCGAAAGCTCGCGGAGCGCCCGGTCCGGGTCGTCCACCTTGATCGTGACCATCCCCAGCGCGCGCGCCGGTTTGAGGTTCATGCCGAGGTCGTCGAGGAACGCGGCGCGCGACGGCGGTACCCTGAGCTCGCGGCAGACGAGCTCGTAAATGCGCGGGTCGGGCTTCCGCAGGCCCACGACCGCGGACTCCACGAAGACGTCGAAGTGCGCGCGGAGCCCGTCCGTGGGACGCCGCCCCTCGGCCACCCAGTTGTTCGTGAGGGCGCCCGCGCGGAGTCCGCGCTCCCGGATCGTCCGGACCGCCGCCAGCATCCGCGGCCGTGGACGGCTCGCCTCGGCGATGTACGCCATGAGGCGTCCGCCGTTCACGGGGACGCCGTGGGCGCGGCAGTCCGCTTCGAAGGGCGCCAGGAACGACTCGACCGTCAGCTCCCCCCGCTCGAGCCGCGCCCACGCGCCGGCGTCGCCCGCGGCGGCGACGGCACGGTTGACGGCGTCGGGCGGGAGCCCGTGGTCGCGCTCGTACCGGGCGATCGCATGGAGCGGCGACTCCTGCACGACGCCGCCGATGTCGAACACGACCGCCTCGATCCGGCGCACAGCGGAATTGTAGCGCGCCCCCGCACCGTGGCCGTGTAGTAGAATCCCCGCGAGAGGTGGGCTCATGCACAACCGGAGATTGGGGCGCGGCGCGCTGACCGTCTCCGCGATCGGCCTCGGTTGTATGTCCATGTCCGGCGTCTACGGCAAGGGCGACGACGCGGTGTCGATCGGGGTCATCCACCGGGCACTCGACCTCGGCGCCAACTTCCTCGACACCTCCGACATGTACGGTTGGGGCCACAACGAGGAGCTCGTCGGGCGGGCGATCCAGGGCC
>Ga0209160_1003670_pt1 | contig 12448 bp, 13 predicted proteins | sample GraSoiAngelo_153_FD_186167 | JGI IMG/M metagenome (GOLD analysis project Ga0209160, IMG submission 186167) | Grasslands soil microbial communities from the Angelo Coastal Reserve, California, USA - 14_1009_12_40cm (SPAdes) (version 2) | ecosystem: Environmental > Terrestrial > Soil > Grasslands ...
TGCATCAACAAGGCTCGGCCGCCGCCCAACAGCAGGATGTTCTCGCGGTTGACGCGCCGGGTTATCGAATCGTCGGCATAGAGACCCGGGTTCACGTCCTCATTTAACGCGCCATCACATGCTGTTGGCTATCGACACCTCGGAGTTGAACGCATCGATCATGGGTTGATAGAAAGCCTTGATGGCGCTGCTCATCTTGCTGAAGTCGTATGTCTCGATCTTCGTGTTGTCCGCGTCGACGGCCTTCACGTCGGCCTGGACGGCGTTGGTGTCGCCGCCGATGACGGCGTTCATGAGCTTGCCTACATCGGTCGCAAGCGTCTGGAAGTCGGTCAGGAACAGCTTCATCTCCGGGGGCAGTCCGGGGGCGCCCGACAGTTGGATCGCCATGGTGATGTCTGACTTGAGCGGCCCGATGGAAGCCGCGGCGCCCACGAAGTCCGAAGCCGTGGCTTTCGTCGTCAGGGTGTCCAGGTCGATGAGCGAGTCATAGAAAGCCTGGTAGAAGGTGCCGAGCTGAACCAGGTCCCCCGCGATCGTTTTCGCGTCGCCGAGCGCTTTGCGTTCATGTCCGATTTTCGCGGACGTCTGGTCCAGGTCTGAGCGCCGGATGAGGGTCAGCCATGAATTCTGCTTCAGGCCGGCCTGGGCCGTGGCCAGAGATGCGTCGTCGGCGACCAGCGTCGGCTGTGCTGATTGCGACTGGCTCACCAGTTGCGCGTAGGCTGTCCGATTCTGCTGCAGGTCCGCCGTGGTCGCGGTGGTGAGGCTGAGCGCGGTCATCTTTGTGTCAAGGGTGTTGAAGGATTCGGTGATGGTGTTCTGGTGCGAAACCACGTTGTTGTAGGCGCTCCTGGCGCCGGCGATGCGACTCGAGGCGAATGCGTAGCCGACGACGCCATAACCTATGGCCGCGACCACTATGACGGCCACGACCACGACCGCCGTGACCACCAGGATCAGGTTGCGAGGCGCGCCTTGCGGTTGGGGTATTTCGGGCGGGGGCGGGATGTCGGCCGCCACGTTTTCGCCGGGCGGCGGCTCCAGGGGTCCTTCGTCCACGACCCCGCAATGTAGCGTAGCCAGGGTTTGAGGTTCGCTATTTTGGCTTCATGGTCGTTCTGAATCCGCGGCTGGCGCTGGACTCGCCGGTCAAGGACCTGCCCAAAGTCAAGCCGCTCGACCAGAAACGTCTCACGGCGCTGGGAATCGGCACCGTTCGCGACCTGCTCCTGCACCTGCCTTTCGCCTGGGACGAGTTCGGCGATCCCAAGGCCGTCGCGGAGCTGACGCCCGGCACGCTGGCGACGGTGACGGGCACGATCATGAAAATCGCCCCTCACATCAGCAGATTCAAGAAGCTGAAGCTGACCCAGGCCACGCTGGCCGACGACAACGACGACGACCTGAACCTCGTCTGGTTCAACCAACCCTGGATCGCCTCCCAGCTGGAAAAGGGCGATCGAGTCGCCGTCGCCGGGACGGTCAGAGCGACCCGCTACGGTGTCGAGATGCGCAACCCGCACCACGAAAAGCTGGAAGGCGGAGACGCGGCGGCACCGAAATTCATCGGCGGCCTCATGCCCAGGTACCACCTGGTCAAAGGCCTTACGTCCAAGAAGCTCTCAGCGTGGGTCGATGCGGCGCTGCCGCTGGCGGACAGGATGGAGGACGAGCTGCCTGAGGAGGTGCGCGAACGCCATCACCTGCTCCCGCTGGCCGCGGCTGTGCGTCTCGGCCACAAACCTCTCACGCAGAGCGATTCGGACGAGGCTCGGCGCAGGATGGGGTTTGCCGAGCTGTTCGAGCTCCAGGCGGCGTTCGCGCTCATGCGTGCCAGCATGGCGGCCGAACCCGCGGTGCCGATCCCTTACCGGCAGGAGGTGATCGATGCATTCAAGTCGGGCCTGGGCTTCGAGCTCACGAACGCCCAGCGCAAGGCGACATGGGACGCCTTCAAGGACATGAGCAAACCGACACCGATGAACCGGCTGCTGAACGGCGACGTCGGGTCTGGCAAGACCGCGGTGGCGGCCGCCTGCGCGGCGATGGTGCACGCCGCCGGCATGCAGTCGGTGGTGATGGCGCCGACGGAGATCCTGGCGCGGCAGCACCTCCACAAGTTTCGCTCCTATCTCGAGCAGAGCTTTCCCTCGCTCACGGTCGAGCTTCTCGTCAGCAGCCAGACGGCGGCGGAGAGGCGGCGCGTGCGCACGTCGGCGGCGAGCGGCCACTGCGCGTTGGTGGTGGGCACGCACGCCCTCATCGAAGAGGATGTCGAGTTCGCGGATCTCGGGCTCGCGGTGGTCGACGAGCAGCATCGCTTTGGCACGCGACAGCGCGAGCTCCTGCGCGCGAAAGGCAAGGGCAGGCCTCACTTCCTGGCTATGACGGCGACGCCCATCCCCCGAACCCTCGCGCTTGCCTTGTTCGGGGAGATGTCGGTGTCGGTGATCGACGAGCTGCCGCCCGGCCGCAAGCCGGTGGTAAGCGAGGTTGTGCCCCCCGACCAACGCCCGCGCGCCTACGAGCTCGTGAGGAGGCAGGTGAAATTGGGCCGCCAGGCCTTCGTCATCTGCCCGCTGATCGAGGAATCGGAGAAGGTCGTCGCCCGGTCCGCGACGGCCGAGTTCGAGCGCCTGCGCAAAGATGTGTTTCCCGACCTGACGATGGACCTGATACACGGCCGCCTCAAAGAAAAAGATGATGTGATGAGGCGGTTCGCGGCGGGTGAGATCCAGGTCCTGGTGGCGACAGCCGTGGTCGAGGTTGGCGTGGACGTGCCCAACGCCACCGTGATGATGGTCGAGGGCGCGGACCGCTTCGGGCTCGCGCAGCTGCACCAGTTTCGGGGCCGGGTCGGTCGCGGCTCGGCCGAAAGCCATTGTCTGCTGCTGGCGGACGATCCGTCTGAGTCAAGCCTCGAGCGCCTCGACCTGGTAACTCGAATCCATGACGGATTCAAGCTCGCCGAGGAGGATATGCGGATTCGGGGGATGGGCGAGCTGCTGGGTGCGAGGCAGCACGGAATGTCGGACGAGGCCATGCAGGCCCTGCAGCAACCGGTCCTGCTCAACGAGATCCGCGCCGAGGTCGATCGCGTGCGCGAGACGGACCCGGGTTTCGATCGCCACCCGCTCCTGAAGTCGGCCATCATCCGCCGGCTCGAGCAAACCTCGATCAGCTAGCCTGATTCCGTGGCGACGATGCCGTTCGTGGTCGAGCTCGCGCGCGACCTCATCCGGCTTGACACCACCAACCCTCCCGGAGAGGAGCGCATCGCGGTCGAGCACATCGAGCGCCTGCTGCGCGACGCGCACATCGATTTCGCTCGATACGAGAGCGAGCCTGGACGGCCCAACCTGGTCGCGCGCGTCAAGGGACGTGGGGAAGCGCCGCCGCTGCTTCTGCAGGGCCATGTCGACGTAGTCACGACAGTCAACCAGGAGTGGCGGCACCGGCCCTTCGGCGGCGACATCGTCGACGGCTACCTGTGGGGCCGCGGGGCGCTCGACATGAAGAGCGGCGTGGCGATGATGGTGGCGGCGCTGATCCGGGCGCAAGCCCGCGGCGGAGCCCCGGGCGACCTGGTCCTGGCCGTTCTCGCCGACGAGGAGGCCGGAGGCATCGCCGGCGCCAGGTGGCTGGTGGACGCTCACCCCGAACTGTTCACTGGGATCCGGCATGCGATCGGTGAGTCCGGTGGCGTGACGCTTCATATCGGCGGCCGCCGGTTCTATCCGATCATGGTCTCGGAGAAGCGCGGCTGCCAGATGGTGGTCACGCTCCGCGGTGCGGGCGGCCACGGTTCGATCCCCGCGCATGGCGGCGCGATGGCCAAGCTGGGCGCTCTGCTTACAAAGCTTGACGGCAGCCGGCTACCCGTCCACATCACGACCCCGGTCCGGCAGCAGCTCGAGCGGATGCGCGACGCCCTCGATGAGCCCTTGAAGGGAAATTTCGGTGCGCTTCTCGACGCGGCGCGGGCCGACACGGCGCTCTCCGAACTCGGTCCGATGAACCGCGGCCTGGACGCTGCCCTCCACAACACCGTGAACGCGACGATCGTCAGCGGAGGCTTGAAGGTCAACGTCATCCCGAGCGAGGTGCGCGTACAGCTCGACGGCCGCCTGCTCCCCGGCTTCGGCCCGGAAGACATGGTTCGCGAGCTGCGGGACGTGATTGGGCCGGAGCCTGAGATCGAGGTGACACTGGTCGGACCCGCGCAGCCGGAGGTCGACCTTTCTCAGTTCGATCTCTTCGCCTCTGTGCTCAAGGACGCAGACGCGGGATGCGTGCCGTTGCCGTCGCTCGTGACGGGTGGCACGGATGCGCGCCACTTCGCGCGTCTCGGCATCCGGACCTATGGGTTTCTACCTCTCAACGTGCCGGCCGACTTCAACTCGTCGTCGACCATCCACGCCGCCGATGAGCGCGTGCCGGTCAACGCGCTCGAGTTCGGCGCGGATTGCGTTTACGAGGCGGTGATGAGGTACCGAGGGTAGGTGTGTACAGAGCGGTGAGCATCCCGAAATAGGTCGGCGCTTCGTAGCTGATGAGCCGGCCGCGCCAGCCATCGCCGGTCGCGCCCAACAGCATCAACATCTGCCACCAGCTGTCGGCTTTGGCCTCCTCGACCAGCGTTGCGGGGATGTCCAGCAGCCCGCGCAGTGAGTCTGTTCGAACCAGGTCCGTGACGAGGTCGTCGTAAACCCTGGCGTTGGAGTGAAATCCGTACGGGCCGTCGGCGCGATGGGCGTGTCCGTGGTCGGCGCTGGCGATGAAGGCCACGCGGCGGCCCGAGGCACCCGCGGCTGACGCGACGGCCGCGCCCGCTCGGACGTGGGCCTCGGCCGGAAGATCGCGAGCAGGCGAGATCACGACCACGGGCAGCGGCGGATCGTGGCGGCCGCCCATGAACCACAGTGGGATGAGCACTCCCCAATCCATCGGCGCCACCGCGGTCGACGGATCGTTGGAGCCGAAGCTCACGCCGACCGCTGGCAAGCCGTCACCTATCAGTGTCTCGAGGAGCAGCCAGGCGAGGCCCGTCTCGCTCGGTACTTCGAGCTCCACCGGTTGCGGCGTGCCGTCCAGATTGCCGGACATCCGCGCTGCGACGAGCACCGCAAAAGCGCCCGAGATGTGCACGTTGTGCGGAGTGGCGACGACGACCACATCCGGTTTCGCCGCCGTGAATGCGCGACCCAGCTCCTCCATCCCGGATCGGGTCGCACGTGCAAGCTGCATCTCTTCCGGCGTGCACGCTTCGGCGACGGCAAGGCCGCCGTGCGGCGCGATGGCCCCGAACACCAAACCCACGGTTGTGATACTTAGCACCAATGGAGCACCTTTCGCCGCTTCGGTTGACGGAGTACAGCCACGGGGCCGGTTGAGCCTGCAAGCTCAGCCCGGTGGAGCTAGGGCAGGTTCTCGGGGCTCTGCCCCCGATCGTCGATCCCAACGTGCTGTCCGCGTCGTCGTCACGCGATGACGCTGCGGTCTATCGCATCGCGCCCGATCGCGCCCTGGTCGCGACGCTGGATTTCTTCACGCCCATCGTCGACGACCCATCGGATTTCGGCGCCATCGCCGCCGCCAACTCCATCAGCGATGTCTACGCGGTGGGGGCGCGGCCGCTGTTCGCGCTTGGTATCACCGCCTTTCCACGCGACAAGCTGAGCACGGGCCTCCTCGAGAAGATCGTCGCCGGCGGCGCGGCCAAGATGGGCGAGGCCGGGATCGCGGTCGTCGGCGGCCACTCGGTCGACGACCCGGAGCCGAAATTCGGGTACACGGTGATCGGCGAGGTCCATCCGGACCGCCTCATCGGCCATGGGGGCGCGCGGGCAGGCGATGTTCTGTTCCTCACCAAGCCTCTCGGGTCGGGGCTAGTGACCACCGCGATCAAGCGCGGGCTCTGCCCGCCCGCACTGGAGCGATATGCCGTCCAGGTCATGTCCACCCTCAACCGTCTCGCGTCTGAAGCGATGATCGCGGCCGGCGCGACGGCGGCCACAGACGTCACCGGTTATGGGCTCATCGGGCATCTCGCCAACCTGGCCGGCGGCGCGGACGTCGAGCTGCATGCAGTTCCGTTCATGGACGGCGTGCGCGACCTCGCCGAACGCGATCTGTTTCCAGACGGAAGCCGTCGGAATTACGCCGCGTATCGAGACCAGGTCGAGTGGGGTGAGCTAGCGGAGATCGACCAGCTCATGCTCTGCGATGCGCAGACGAGCGGCGGCCTCCTGGTCGCGATTCCGCCTGAGAGCTCGTCCGGATTCCCGGGCACGAGAATTGGCACCATTAACGGCCATGGATCTATTCGCGTCCGCCCTTGACCAGGCAGCGGCAGTGCGCCGCCGCGAGGTCTCGTCGACCGAGCTCACGCGCGCGTATCTCGAGCGCATCGAACGCTTCAACCCGAAGCTGAACGCTTTCGTCTTGAGGACGCCCGAGCTTGCGCTCGAGCAGGCGAAGGCTGCGGACGAGGCGAACATCGGCTACCCGCTGCGAGGAGTGCCGACATCAGTCAAAGACCTCGTCTCTCTTGCGGGCTATCCACTGACGTTTGGCTCGAAGGCGTTCGAGGACTACACGCTGCCTATCGATTTCTTTCCGGTGGCGCGACTCAAGGAAGAGGGTTGCCCGATCCTGGGCAAGACCAATCTCTCCGAGTTCGGCACCCGACCGACGACCGAGCACGGCCTCTTCGGCGCCACGCACAACCCGTGGAGCCTCGACCACTCTCCGGGCGGGTCGAGCGGTGGCGCTGCCGCCGCCGTGGCGGCGGGGTTGTGCGCCTTTGCGCACGGAACCGACGGCGGAGGATCGGTGCGGATTCCTTCGAGCTGCTGCGGCACCGTCGGCCTCAAGCCGTCTCGAGGGCGAATCTCGGCCGGTCCGCTGCTGGGTGAGCACTGGGCGGGACTCTCGACCGACGGAGCGATCGCGCGCACCGTCGCCGACGCGGCTGCCGGCCTCGACGCGATGGCGGGACATCTGCCTGGCGATGCGTACTGGTCCGACGTGGACGGCAGGTTTGCCGACGCCGCCACCCCCACCGACCGCAAGCTGCGGATCGGCTTCACGGTCCGCGCCGGGGTCAAAGTCGAAGACGACATCGCGAAATGCGTGCGAGATGTGGCGCGACTGCTGGAGGGTCTCGGCCACCGTGTGACCGAAGGCGGCCCCGATACCGAGCCGTTTCGAACACCGATGCAGCTGATCGTGGTCGCCGGACTCGGCTCCCTGCCGATCGCCGACGAAGGCAAGCTGGAACCCTTCAACGCTTTGGGCCTGGCGCTCGCCAAACAGCTGTCGGCGGTCGACTACGTCCGCTCGGTCGATGCGATTCGCATGCACAGCCGCGTCGTTGTGGGCTTCTGGGATACGCACGACGTGCTAGTGACGCCGACCCTGCCTCGAACCGTGCCCCTGCTCAACACGCTTGGCGCCGACCTCGCGTCGGCCGGCGACGAGTACATGGATTTCGTGAGCTTCACGTTTCCGTACAACTGCACCGGCCAGCCCGCGATCTCGCTTCCCCTGGGCGTCGATTCCGCGGGACTGCCGATCGGGGTCCAGCTCGTGGGGCCGCCGCGCGGCGAGGCGCTCATCCTGGGGTTGGCCGCGCAGCTTGAGCAGGCGAGGCCGTGGAGCGGCCGCCGCCCCAGACTGAACTGATTGGCCCGGCTTCGGGTCGGCGGCGGAGAGTCGCGGGGGCGCCGCCTCAAGGCGCCGAAGGGCATCCGTCCCACGCAAAGCATGGTCAAGGCCGCGATCTTCAACATCGTGGGCCCCGGAATCGAAGGCGCCCACGTACTCGACCTCTTTGCCGGCTCCGGGGCGATCGGCATCGAGGCCCTGTCCCGAGGCGCCGCCGAGGTCACGTTCGTGGACAGGGAGCCGCGTGGTCTTGCTATCCTGCGCCAGAACTTGGACGCCCTCGAGCTGAAAGAGAGAGCGCGCGTCGTCCGTGGCGACGTCGTGCGCTGGCTCGAAAGCTCGCCCGAGCCCCTCACTCGCGCCGGCCTCGTGTTTCTCGATCCGCCGTATGAGGACGTCGTGCTGGATCGGGCGCTGCGGGTGCTCGACCGGATGCTGACCGATGCGGTCGTCGTGGCCGAGCACTCTCGACGGCAAACGCTGCCGGCTTTGACGCGACTGAAGGTGGACAGGGAGCGGCGTTACGGCGACACGATGGTCACGGTGTTGAGAGTTGCGCCGGGCGCGCGCACGGCGCATACAGAATGACCGACAAAATCGCCGTCTACCCAGGCAGCTTCGATCCTCTAACCAACGGGCATCTCGATGTGGTCGAGCGTGCGCTGGGCATCTTCGACCACCTCATCGTCGCGGTCGCTGCGAACCCCGACAAACGCCAGCCGCTGTTCACCGTCGACCAGCGGGTCAGCCTCATCAAAGATGCTCTCGAGGGGCACGACCGGGTCGAGGTCGCGAGCTATACCGGGTTGACGGTCGAATACGCGCGCTCGCGCGGTGCGACCACCCTGGTCAAAGGACTGCGCGCGTACTCCGATTTCGATGCGGAGCTGCAGCAGGCGCTGATGAACCGCAAGCTTGCCCCCGACATCCACACCGTGTTCCTGATGTCGAGCTTCGCGCACATCTACGTTTCGTCAAGTATCTTGAAGGACATCGCGAGCTATGGCGGGAACGTGTCAGACCTGGTTCCGGCCGGAGTGGCCAAGGCGCTGAAGGAGAAGTTCAGATAAAGGTCGACGAGCTGCTAGACCGCTTCGAGTACCTGGTCCAGAACGCGCGTCACGTTCCGCTGTCGACGCAGGTGATGGTCAACGAAGACGAGATCATGGAGCTAATCGACCAGCTCCGGTTCAATCTGCCTGACGAGATCAAGCAGGCGAACTGGACCGTATCTGAGCAGCAGCGCATCATCAGCGAGGCGCACGCCGAGGCCGCCCGGATCATGTCCCGCGCCAACGAACGAGCGGAAGAGACGTCGTCCGAGCACGAGATCTTGAGGCGAGCGGAGAGGCACGGAACTCAGGTCGTCAAAGACGCCCAGGCCAAGTCCGACGAGATCGTCAGGCAGGCCGAGGCATATGCGATGGAGCAGCTGAAGCAGCTCGAGGCGCATCTCGGGCGCACGCTGGCAACCGTTCGGCGTGGCGTCGAGGCGCTGCAATCGAGTGCGCCGGAGTCGGACGAGGGCGGCGAAGCGGCGTCCAAATAAAGGAGTCCGGTAGAATTCGGCAGCCATGGCTCTGCCGAAGGTCAAGCTCTCCAAGTCCAAGAAGGGTCGCCGGCGCTCGCATCTCGCGCTGGTTCACGTGCAGCTTCAGCCGTGCCCGAACTGCAAGAAGCTGATGCGCCCACACGCCATCTGTCCGAACTGCGGCCACTACGCCGGCCGCGAGGTGATCAAAGCCAAAGAGTAGAGGTCAGTCGCCTCCCCACCATGTGGGGAGGTCGGCTTCGCGGAGCGAAGCCGGGTGGGGGAAACGCTAACCAATGCCGAAAGTTGCCTTCCTCTTCCCAGGCCAGGGCTCCCAGCACGCGGGCATGGGCGCCGAGCTGCTCACCGATCCAGAGGTCTCTGATCTGTGCGACCGCTGCTCGAGCGCAGCAGACGTCGACCTCCGCCACCTGCTCACCGCGGCCGACGACGATGAGCTGCGGCTCACGCAGAACGCACAGCCTGCCCTGACCTTCATGGCCATCGCGCTGACGTTGCTCCTGAAGCGTCGCGGGGTCGAGCCCGCGGCCGCCGCGGGCCATTCGGTCGGCGAGTACGCCGCGCTGGCCGCCGGCGGCGCGGTGGGTGCTCCTCAGGTGATCAGGGCCGTGGTCGACCGTGGCAAGGCGATGGCGGAAGCGATCCCCGCGGGGACCAGCTCGATGTCCGCGGTCCTCGGCCTGGACTCGCAAGCGGTCGAGGTCGCCCTTGCAGGGATGAACGACGCCTGGCCGGCCAACTACAACACCCCGACGCAGACGGTGATCGCGGGCACCACGGCCGGGCTCGAAGCGGCGGCAAAAAGACTGCAGGAGGCCGGCGCCAAGCGAGTGATCCCGCTCAACGTCAGTGCTGCTTTTCACACGCCGTTGATGGCGCCGGCGGCGGAGCGACTGCGAACGGCGCTCGACCGCATCGAGTGGCGATCACCGCGCGTGCCGGTAATGGCCAACCTCACTGGACGCCCGCACCAAGGCGGTGATCGAATCCCACATGTGATGGAGATGCAGCTGCGCTCTCCGGTCCGCTGGGCAGCGTGCGTGGCCGCGCTGGTGGAAATGGGCTGCGATACCTTCATCGAGGTCGGGCCCAAACGCGCCTTGACGGGCATGATGCGTGAGCTCGTCCCCGGAAAGCTGGCAGTGGCCGTCGGGACTCCGGCGGGCGTGCAGGGCCTCGAAATCCCCGTTTAGCTGGGCTGCTAGAGTAGTTGGCCGGAACACCCCCTATGTGCTTTCGCACTGGAGGCGAGATTGGAAACCCAGAAACTTAGCTTCGAAGACTTCAAGAACATCGTGGTGGAGCGCCTTGGCTGCGAGCCCGAGCAGGTGACGATGGACGCCTCCTTCCAGGAGGACCTGAACGCCGATTCGCTCGACCTCGTCGAGCTGATCTACGCGTTCGAAGAGAACACGGGTCTCGAGATTCCCGACGAGGACGCCGAGAAGATCACGACCGTCGGCCAAGCCTGGGAATACATACAGGAGAAGGCCGCCTCATAGCACAGAGCGCTGCTCCCTTCGCGCAGTCGTTAGAACAGCTCCAGCAGAAGATCGGGATTCATTTTCGCGACCCGGGCCTTTTACTCGAGGCGGTCACCCACAGCTCCTTCGCCAACGAAAGCCCGCATCAATCGCCTCGCGACAACGAACGCCTCGAATATCTCGGCGATGCCGTGCTCCAGCTGATCACCGCCGAGTACCTGTACAAGCATCACCCCGGCGCAACGGAAGGGGAGCTGACACAGACGCGCTCCGCGATGGTCAACACCAACACGCTCGCTCAGATGGCCGAGCAGCTCGACCTCGGCAGCTACCTGTATCTCGGCAAGGGCATCGCCAAAGGCGGCGGGCGCAATCTGAAGTCGCTGCTCGCGAATGCATTCGAGGCAGTGCTGGGAGCCGTGTTCCTGGACGCCGGCTACGACGCCGCCTACCACTACTACCTCAACCGATACCGGTCGCTGCCCACCCCGGCCCAGGACGAGAACTTCAAGGGCCGGCTCCAGCAGGTGGCGCAGGAGCGATTCGGCCAGACACCGTTCTACGACAGCGAGGGCGCGCGGGTCGGCAACCAGCGCGAGTACACGTCGGTGGTGTTCGCCGGCGCCGAGCCTCTCGGTACCGGGCATGGGGCCACGAAGCAAGAAGCCGAGCAGGAGGCTGCCAGGGCAGCGCTGCAGAGCCTGGGCGATGGCGCTGTTGCGCCCGCCACCCCAAAGGCGGCTAGGACGCCGAGGCCACGCAAACGCCGCGCGCCGGGCCCGCGCTCCACTCCGCCGGCCGAAATCGTATCGATCGTCCCGGAGCCCGAGCCGCAGACTGAGCCTGCCCGTGAGCCCGAGTCTTCGGGTGAGCCTGGCCGCAGCCGCCAGTTCGGGGAACCGATCGAGTAGGGCACATGTTGTGCCCAGGACTCAGATGGGCCCCACATCTGCTACCTTGAGGCGAATTTGTTTCTGCGTTCACTGAGCCTGCTGGGCTTCAAGACTTTCGCCCGGCAGACCGAGATTCGATTCGAAGGCGGCGTCACGGCGATCGTCGGGCCGAACGGCTCCGGCAAGACCAACATCGTCGATTCCATCAAATGGGTCCTGGGCTCCGGCCAGGCGCGCGACCTGCGCGGCAAGAAGATGGAGGAGGTCATCTATGCCGGCGGCGAGCGGCGCTCGCGAGCGGCGTACGCCGAGGTCACGATGGTGTTCGACAACACCGCGGGCCGCCTGCCTGTCGACTACCACGAGGTCGCGATCAAGCGCCGGATCGAACGGGACGGTGAGAGCGATTACTTCCTCAACGGCAGCCGAGTCCGGCGGCGCGACCTCATCCACCTCCTCGCCTCGACGGGACTCACCGTCGACTCGTACGCGATCATCGACCAGCGCGACATCGAGACGATCGTCGTGTGCACACCCGCGGAGCGACGGGCCTTGCTGGAAGAGGCGGCGCAGGTTCGCGGCGTCAAGGCGCGGCGCCAGGAAGCGGCCCAGCGACTGACCGAGCTGGCGCAGAACCTCCTGCGGCTCGAGGACCTTCGTTCGGAGATCGAACCCCGGCTTGAAGTGGTTCGCGCACAGGCGACCGCGGCAAAAGAGGCCAACGAAGCGCTGGCGAGGCTCGAGCTGCTGCGCGGCAGCATGGTCTGGGAGGAGTGGCGCGAGGCGCGCGACGCCCACCGCCGCGCATCCTCACAGGCTCAGTCGCTCGAACGCCGCCTGATCGAAGC
>Ga0209160_1003671_pt1 | contig 12445 bp, 10 predicted proteins | sample GraSoiAngelo_153_FD_186167 | JGI IMG/M metagenome (GOLD analysis project Ga0209160, IMG submission 186167) | Grasslands soil microbial communities from the Angelo Coastal Reserve, California, USA - 14_1009_12_40cm (SPAdes) (version 2) | ecosystem: Environmental > Terrestrial > Soil > Grasslands ...
CAGGCTGCCGACAGCCAGAGCGACGACTGTACCAGCAGAGGTGATCTTGTTGACGTTTCCAGTTATCACGGTGCCTCCTCCCGTGCCCGAAGAGGAGATTAGGTACAGAACAAAGGTTACAGGTCCCGTGAAAGTTACATTGCCAGCCATGGCGGGCTGGGAGTAGTAGTTCCAGACTCCAGGGGTACCGCTGACCACATTTCGTGATTCAAACTGTGCCCCGCTCGACCAAGTTTGGCTTGTATTCGCCCAGAGATATGTCGAAATCGTGTTCAGAGTCTTAGTAGCCTGGTTGTGAAAGTAGAAAGTGGATGGCTGTAGGCTGCCGGAAGCTACCGCGTTGGGCAGGTGGTTCGGGACCAGGACTATGACGAGTGCTATGAGTGTGATCAGTGCTGCTTTTGATCCCGAGCTTCGTCGCATCCCTGAAAGTTTCGGCTCTCACAGACTCGGCTGGAAACGCGTACCAAAGCATACCGTCACCAAAACCCATGCTGCTAGGTAGCGGGAATCGCTCATCGAAACAATCGCCCGAGGCCCGGTGACCGATAATTTCTCAGAGAGTTATCCTAAATGTACAGGAAGCTAAGTGTAAGGAGAAACTTAGGCGATTTTTGCCAAGATCGCCGATGAGTGGGGCCTCTGTCAGCCGAGAAAGATAATCGAGGGGAGAACTGTCCCTAATGGTTTCGAGGGGTCCCCCCTTGGAGGGGGGGTCTTGACGTTGATTCTTCGGATTCAGGCTTGGTCTGCGTTTTTGGGGCTATTTTTGAATCCAAAAGGGTGTTTTTCAGAGTCCGGGAACGAGCAGGAGCCGCAAGGATAACGAGCAAATTAGCGGGCACTCATCGCTAGCCCAAGGACGGTGTTGAATCGGCAGGTTTACGCTTGCTTAGTTCGACGGCTTCTCTTGCCCAATAACTAGACCAGGGTTCCGAATCAAGGCTAATTCGTCTTGACAAGGACTAAGGGTCTTCCGCTTCTCCGCCAGCTCATTGGCAAGGTCCGGCTCGAACTGTTTGCTCCGTTACCGATGCCAAGTCCAGGGTTAAAGCGTCGAAGAGTGACGCAGAAAGGCGTCGCGCCAGAAATCAGGACTCGAGTCGTGACTAAACTCGTCGAGGCTATCGACGAAGCGGAGCGTCTCGGGAAAGGATCAGGGAGGAGAAGCAGATCTGGCGGTGGAGGAATCTCACCAAAAGAGCGCTGGTACTTGGTGATGGGATAACTTGCCCAGGTTCTCGATGGCGTTCTCAAGAACTTCGACTTGGAGACTGTGGAGAAGATGGATCAGATGGAGACGACATTAGATGAGCTTCAAAGGACGACTCCGACGGCTGGATGACAAACTGGGAACGGGTCAAGGCCGTTCGAGGCCGAACCAAGGAATGGCCCGCGGAGCCGCGCCCCACACTTGATTTGAGAAGGCTGCAGAGAAGGATACTGAGCGTCTCAGTGTTCAGCTTGTGATTGGTCACGAACTACGGAAGAAACATGATCTGGATCCTTCACAAGTAGAGGCGCAAATTGTCGCGAAAATGTGGCGGCGAAAAACTCGAAACAGATCCCTTGGAATGGCGTATTTCTTCAGACAAACCGAATGATATTTCTACGGGTAAAACGATGAGGAGTATTGACCGGCGCTCGGAATGCCACGACATCCAAAGAGCCCCAATAGTCAGAAACCGATTAACCCGAAGAAGCGGGCTATCCAGACTGCGCGCAAGCGGGAGAGCCGAGGAAGAATCTACCTCGCAATTGTCGTCATCGTTATCGTAGCGATCGGGGTCGGCTGGTACGTATACTCGTCAGCCCAGGGACCACCCGACTTCGCAATCGCTGCTCCAACCGGCGTAACTATTCACGCGGGAAATCCGGTGACGTCAAGGGTTAACGTCACTGCTGTCAACAACTTTGGCAGTACCGTGCAATTGTCCACCACCGCATCGGCTGGTCTGAATGCAACTATAAGCCCAACAAACGTCACAGGTTCGGGAATTGCTACTCTGACGATGTCCGCAAAGAACAACGGTACTTATACCGTGACAGTTATCGGGACGAGTGGTAGTCTGAAGCACTCCGTTACGCCGGTGGTAGCTACGCCTCTCTACGCTACACTAGAAACAACAAATGGAACGATAGTGGTCGAGCTTTACAGAGCGCAGGCTCCCAAGACAGTCAACAACTTCGTGAGCCTAGCTCAATCAGGGTTCTACAGGAACCTTGTCTGGCACAGGATCGTCCAAGGATTCGTAATCCAGACCGGTGATCCGATCACCCTGAATGGTGGAGGTAACAGGAATACGTGGGGGCAAGGAGGGTCAGGGCAAACAGTTCCCCTCGAGATCGACCCTTCTCTCCGCAACAATCTCGGCTACCTTGGGATGGCTCGCGGTAGTGATTTTAATAGTGGGAGTTCACAGTTCTACATCAACCTCGCCAACAACAACTCCCTCAATGGAAACTACACTGTATTTGGAAAGGTCATTACTGGAATGGATGCGGCTGACGCGATCGCGAAGACTCAGGTATACACAGACCAGACCAGCCCACTTTATGATCAGCCCATCAACCCAGTGTACCTGATCAGCATTACAGTCTCTAGCAGTTGATGACGGGACTAGTATCTTCCCCGGCTCTCTTCTGCCTCTTGTCCCGTTCGGGTGCGCAACGGGGGCACTCTTATGAATGACAAGCGCACCATCCAATGATGGTCTCCGGAATTGGTCGCAGTTCAAACCGTCGAACAGGCTACTGAGGTAGCCGTAGATTTTGTGAGAAAGTACTATTCGTTCGTCTACCCTATCGCTGCTAGAAAGGTGACTTCTAGCTGGGTGGTCGATCTGGACATTTCATACTTTAGACCGAGCTATGTTAGAGTGAAAATCTTCGCTGACACTGGGAGCCTTGAGGACTTCAAGGTGACTCTAGGTCCCCTCTTGTAGTTTGGTCGCCACGGCCCAGAAAGTCAGAAAGTCGATCCATCAACTATCTTTGTGTAGAGATTTCAATCGTCGCCTAAGCCCATTACTTCGACATCAGGTCAGAACGATTAATGGAAGCTTACAAACACAGATTTGACGAATTTCTGCGAGAGGCTGACTTCGCTGCTCGTTTTGATCAATTCCAAGCATTCTTAGTTGCGATCGAGTACTTGGATTGACATCTTCTTTCCCTCGCGAAAAACAGATTGACACGTCGGGCCATTCCGGAAATTCTAGCGCAATTAATCAACGCCGCAGAAATCAATTTCTTCACGCTTGCGGGATTCATGGGAAAGCGTTTTAACCCTATTACCGTAAAAATGTCAGCTACACGGTTTCAGAAATGGCTGACAAGAGAGCAGTATTGATCATTGTTGATGGAATGGGCGATCGGCCACTCATTGATCACGACTACAAGACCCCCCTGGAATATGCAAACACACCTAACATGGACCGGCTCGCTAAAGGCGGACTAGTCGGACTATTAGATCCCATTTCTCCAGGCGTAAGACCCGGTAGCGACGTCGCAAACCTAGCACTCTTTGGCTACGACCCCGCCAAATACTACACCGGACGAGGACCACTAGAGGCGCTGGGCGCAGGCATAGACTTGGGACCCAGCGACATTGCGTTCAGGGTCAATTTTGCAACTGTAGACGATGACTTCCGCGTTGAAGATAGACGCGCGGGAAGAATCCGCAAAGGCGCATCGAAGCTTGCAAAATCTGTCAGCGAAATCAAGGTCGAGAGTGTGCATGGAATCAAGACGATCTTCAAAACAACCGTTGACCACAGAGCGGTTCTAGTTCTCAGGGGAGAGAAACTGTCGAAGAATGTTACCGATACTGATCCTCAGGAAGAAGGGTTGAAACTCGTGATATCCAGAGCTACCGACGGTTCAGAGGAGGCGAAGAGGACGTCTGCCGCAGTCAACGAGTTTGTAAAGAGATCACACGAGGCTCTGAGAGAGCATCCGCTTAATCAGGAACGCGCAAACGATGGCGAGAAACCTGCAAATATCATATTGACAAGAGGTGCAGGGACGCGTCCCTCGCTGCCGAGCTTCAAGTCGATGTTTGATCTTCGAGGCGCCTGTATCTCCGGAACAGCCCTGATCAAGGGTATCGCAAGCGCCGCGGGCATTGATGTTATCGACGTTAGAGGAGCGACAGGGAGCATTAAGACGGACTATGAGGCTAAGGCGAAGGCCGTAATCGAGGGAGCAAAGGACAAGAACTTCGTCGTCGTACACGTCAAAGCTCCAGACATCGCGGGCCACGACGCGGACTTCAAGGGCAAAGTCCGAGCGCTCGAAGAGGTCGATACGCTAGTGGGACACGTTATCGACGAGGTAGATATTGGAGCCAACTATGTCGCGCTCACCTCCGACCACGCGACGCCCGTTGGATACGGATTCCACACCGGCGACCCCGTCCCGGTAGTAATCGCAGGACCAGACGTTCCGGCAAGCAGAGTTCTCAAACTTAGCGAAGCCAGCGCCAGTCGCGGAAACCTCGGACGGCTACATGGTTTGGACCTCATGCCCATCCTGACCGACTTGGTGGGACGAAGCAGACTGTACGGGTCCTAGACCCATCACGCGACGCTGAGAATCAGTCTTGTCCAGCATTCAATATTTGGCTTGTCTAGTCTGCTGAGAATCTTCCATTTGGAAGGGTCCACGCGGCTTTGCGACTTACCATCCTAAAGAGCGGCTTCTGTCTTCAGCAAACTCATCAACACGACGCTGGAAACGAGTAGCGAACATAACTCTTTTGAAAAGGCAACTCTCGCTATATCACGATGAGCTTCACGCTTTTCATCTTCTCCTCTCTCTGAAACGCTTTGGTCATGCTCGCGACTTTCTTTCCCTCACCTTCGACTAGGAACAGCTCAACGCAGTTTCCATGGGTGATCTTGTTATGGATGTGCGTCTTCACAATATCTTCAAATTCATGCTTCAATTTTGTAATCGGCGCCTCGTTCGACTCATCATGGGTGACGACGACGACAGCGTTCACGTGGCCCAGCAGAGAGTCCTTCTCTTTCCGATCATCAATCAACAGCCGGATCGCGGCTCTAACCAGCTCTGATCTTCCCGTGAAGCCGCCTATGTCTTGGATCCTGTCGAGCTCCTTGATTATCTGATCAGGAAATGACAAGCTTACTATAGTCATTCAGGACACGCCTCTGATACTCTGTTAGTAGCTCGGATATTGAAGTTGAAAGGATTGTGATTAACGAAATTTCTCAGACATTTCTGGAAGAATCCGTACAGGCTGGCCTTCGACGCCATTTGTGGCTAGGCCTCGGCAATCGTTGGATAGGCGGTCTCGCCCTTCGTGACCCGGTTGGCCAATCTTGCCAGCAGGTAGAAGACGAAGACGATACTAGTTATGAAGAAGCTCACTGGGTACGGTTCGTAGAACGCCACGAAGAGCCCCAACCATGTTGTCATTAGCGCGACCGCCACAGAGATCATCATGACTCGCCGGGGACGTTTAGCCAGTTGCTGGGCAATCGCAGCGGGAGTTACCATTAGCGAGAAGATCAATAGAACCCCAACTACTTGGACGGCGATAGAAGTCGCAACAGCAACTAGTAGCATGAACACGATTCCGAGTACAAACGTAGGCACTCCTTTGGCTTCGGCAACGTCCTCGTCGAGCGAAGCGAATAGAAGTGGCCGATATACAATAGCGACCGCACCTAGGATTACTAACCCAGCGACGAGAGTCAGAAGAACATCCCCACTGCTAATGCCAAGTATTTCTCCGAACAGAATAGAGTAGGCAGCGGTTGCATAGCCTGTGTAAAGGCTGATGAATAAGACGCCCAAGCCGAGCATGAATGCGAGTACAGTGCCGATGCTAATGTCCCGATATGATGCCTTAGGGCTAAGTACAGCCATTGATGATCCTCCCACACTTGTAAACAACAAGAGCCCGTAAACAGGGCTAATTCCGAATAGTGCTGCGCCTGCCGCGCCGGCGAAGCCAATGTGAGATAGAGAATGCGCGGCAAACGACGATCGGCGCAACACTACAAAATATCCAACGATACCCGCGACAATCGCGACTACTGTGCCAGCTTCGTATGCATGTTGCATGAAGGGGTAATAGAAAATCTGCTGTAGATCCGCTAGGAGATTGAGGCTAAAGGTCAATGTTCATGCTCGCCCTGAGTATCCTCAAGACCAACGATTGCAAGATTTCCCCTCGAATCATGCAGTACTTCGATTCGGATCCCGTATAGAGCTGTGAGGCTCTCGTTCGTCAAGACTTCTGACGGTTTCCCAGTCGCAACTTTTCCGTTGGCAATGTACACCACTCTGTCCAGATACGGGAGGAGCGGATTGATGTGGTGAGCTATCAGCAAAGCGGTCACGTTCCGTGATCGAACTACCTGGTTGACAATCAGCAATAGCTCGCTCTCCCGCCTAATGTCGAGATTTGAGAGAGGCTCATCGAGGAGCAGTATCTCCGGGTTACTTACGAGCGCCTCAGCAAGAAAGACCCTCTGTAATTCTCCGCCTGATAATTCGCCAAGAGGACGATGTGCTAAATCGGCTGCTCCAACGTCTTTTAGCGCGGCCAGAGCAAGTTTGCGGTCGTTTTGGGGGAACAAGCTTAGACCCCATTTTCGCCCAGAGTATCCTAGTCGCACCAGTTCCAGAGACTCGATATTTGTCTCGCTATCTATGAAGTGGCGTTGGGGCACGTACCCGATCCGGGGATTGCCGCGAGTAGGTGGAGCGTTGAATATCCTGAGATTTCCTTTTGCAGGTTGAAGCAACCCGAGAAGTAGCCGAAATAGAGTTGTCTTGCCCGCCCCGTTAGGCCCAATGATTGCCACGAACTCGCCGCGATTGATAGTAAGACTTGCGTCTTTCCAAACCGTCTTGCTCCGGTATCCAACTGCTAGTTTGTCACCTGTAATAATCGCCTGGGAGTCTGACGAGACGTTTTCCGGGGCAGTGATGATTGGTCCAATCGCGCTAGCCTTGCTCATGCTCATTGACCAAGGGCCGGGTTGAGCGCGTTTTCAAGCTGGAGTAATTCCGCATACATCCAGTCTTGGAACCGAACATTGGATGGTTGAATGGTTTCTGTGACCGCAACGATAGGAATACCGTGCGAAGCGGCCTCTGACTTCATCTGTTGAGTAAGAGGCGTCACTGTTTGCGCGTTGTAGACTAGGACTGTCGCGTTTCCAGAAGATGTCGGGTTTAGTAGCTGTGACTGGAATACGGCGACGCATCCTGGCGAGGGATCGTTTCCTTCCGCGACGGCTCTCATGAAGCCGGGCGGCGAAATCAGGTCTAGGTGAGCAGCAATTGCCAGATATTCGAAGATGTTCTCTGTCGATGCTACTCGCTTTCCTGCAAAATTCTGGCTTATCTCGTTGATTCGATTATTGTATGGTCCCGACGATACGTTCAGATTGGCATACTGCTGTGAATAGTAAGCAGAGTTGGCTGGATCGATACTGACGATGTCCGAATACATCTCGTGAATGGTCCGGTTTACATAAGTGGGACTGTACCAGAAGTGGGGGTTGTCGCCGGCCTTCTTTCCGAGAAGATCTGCCACGTTCAGGACCTTTTGATTCTGGTTATTGCCAGCAGCAATTAGCCTAAGCGCCCAGTCGTCGTAACCAGCGCCGTTGACGATTACAAGACTCGCTGTGGCTATCGCTTGAGCATTAGCGGAATTACTCTCGTATTCGTGAGGATCTGCGTTGGGATCGGAAACAATGCTAGTCACAGAAGTGCGGTTTCCTCCGAGTTGGGATACCAAGCTACCCCAGAAATTCTCTGCAGATACTATCTGAATTATCGACGAAGATAAGCTCTGAATCGGCTGCTGGTTCGTTGACTGCGTGTTTATCGGAGACTGGGTTGCAGTGTAGGGAAGTGCCCCTGACGAGCAGCTCAATGAGCTAGCCGATGTCTTCAGGTATCGGCTCGCCGCATACGCGCCGCCGATTGCAACGCCGATGATTGCCACTCCGAGGATGATCCTGAACTCCCGCTTCACGATGCTCCGAGATGACGAAGGGGTTTATTAGTATTACCTGAAATCTTAATAATTCTCTGGCACAATTGTGCGCCAAATTATTAAACCATCAGCTTGGGCCACGCTTCGGGTCCATCCTAGTCACTGCCAGGCTATTCAACTCGTCGAAGCTGATCGCGCCATCGACCAGACTTTCGTACGTCCCCTTCTCTAACACTTCCCTGGTTGCTCGTTTCAAGAGGCCCATCGCCGCATACGAAGCGCTGGGACCAAAGCTCACGCGAGCAACGCCGAGCCTTTCCAGCTCGCTTACAGGAGGCAACCCCTTTCTTACCATGACATTGATGGGAAAATCAAGTTCCTTCACAAACCGTCTGATCGAAGCCGGTTCGGTCAGACCCATGGGATAGACGCAATCGGCCCCTGCGTCTCTGTACGCAAGGGCGCGATGAACAGCTTCCTCGAACTTCGCCTCCTCGTCGCCTGTTCCAAATCGTAGCGCATCAGTTCGAGCATTGATCACGAGAGGAACTCCCACAGTATCACCAAGTCTTCTGATCGCTTTGACGTTCTCGACCTGTCTCTCAACGGGAAAGAGCTTCCTCGTTGCATGAGCGAAGTCTTCGATGTTTATCCCAATTCCTCCCGCTCTCAAAATTGCCTTGACCGTGGCTACTACTTCTTCAGTGGTCTTACCGAATCCTGCGACGATATCCACCGAGAGTGGGACCGAGAGGACCTTAGAGATTCTTTCGACAGCCGACACGAATTCATTACGACCAATCACCTCGCCATCAGGGTAGCCGAGAGATACCATGAGTCCCGCGCTAGAGGTTGCAACCGCTGGGAACCCTTCATTCTCAAAAACGCGCGCACTTGGGACATCCCATGCGTTCGGAAGAATCAGAATCCGTTTTCCATGATGAAGTCCGCGAAAATCTTCAGCCTTATCCTTCTGGGATCGCATCTTGAATTCCCGCAGGTTGCTGATTACGTTTCGATGCACCTATCTTCCTTTGCATCCAGAATTGGTCGAGATCTCGCAGAGCCTGACTGTCAAACCTTCTCTCAAGTGAATCATCGGGCAGGCCTAGAGGTTTGCCAATCTTCCCAGATTTCAAGTCGTCGACCAAGTGAGCAAACTCATGTCCCAGAGTTAGGAGAGGGTCCCGAGCCGCTTTGAAGACTGTTATGAGAAATTCAACTTTTCCACCTTTCTTCCGGTCTGAGAGGAGCCCGTCGTAGTAACCAGTTCGACCTCCTTTTATGGAAGGAGGACGCGTTGAACTGTATTCGATGAATACTCGACTCTTATCTACACCGTACTTCTCACACAAGAATTCTAGAAAATCGGTGAAACCTTCGGGGTACTGAGTGTCGGTCACGTGGCATCACTAAGCTGCTGGTTCAGTAATCATCAGCTTATGGTCCCGGATGGAAGAGTCTTATGAAAGAGACGTTTAGCCCGACCAGCTCTAATAATCTGGAGGCGTAAACTTTGATTTCTTGGGAGGACGCGTGCAGGACCACACCTCCTTGGGATATCGGCCGCCCACAACCGGCATTCGTAGGCCTCGTCCAGGCTGGCGAGCTCACTGGGAACACGGTGCTCGATGTCGGTTGCGGAACCGGCGAGAACGCCTTCTACCTTGCTCAGAACGGATTCTCAGTCGTGGGGGTCGACCTGTCAACTCGCGCGATTGTGGCAGCGAAGGCGAAAGCTGAAGAGAGGAAGTTAAAAATCGATTTTCGATTCGCGAACGCGCTCTCGCTAGAATTCGAGAGTGGCCGTTTCGACAACGCTATTGATTCCGGACTGTTCCACACGTTTACGGACAATGACAGAATCTCCTTCGCGCGCGAGATCGCTAGGGTCTTAACGCCAAATGGAAAATACTTCATGCTCTGCTTCAACGACAAAGAGCCCACAGACTGGGGCGGACCGCGCAGAATTACCAAGGAAGAAATCGAAATAACTTTCTCGCCACATTTCAATATCAACTACATCAGAGATGCCTACTTTGCGACGCGAATTCACGACAACGGTGGGAGAGCCTATCTGACATCGGCAACAAAAAGAACCGTTTGACCTCGCCCGGATGCTCCATGAAGAGTCTCTAGGGTAATATCCTACTCGTCTTTCTCCTTCGTTATTTGATCCCTTACTGATTTGAAGAACTCAGAGCTCTCAATTCTCCCCGCTTCTGAGTGTACCGCATCCAAGTCAATCTTGAGCCTGGTGCTCGTGACCCTTCGCCTCTTGAACAGCAGGAACGCTATAATAAGCAGTGCCGCAATTATCGTCGCAATGATACCGAAGTAGTAGAGTGGAAAGCTCGCTGACGCATTGTTCTGGATGATAATCGCTCTGGTGGCGATCCCACTGTTGGCAGGAGATGGAGAGTCCGATGCTTTGATGACGAGGGACCATAGTCCACCCGGATCCGAGGATCGCGCCGTGTAGGTCCCTACCCATACTCCAAGGCCAGTGTCAAAGACCACCGGGGCGCTGCCGTTGACTGAGGGTGTACCGCTGTAGAGAAGGTACGCTCCAACCGTACCTGCTTGGAGAGTCGTTCCATCAGGATATGCGATGGTCGCATTGAACCTAAGTTGTTGGCCGACACCGATGTTAGTGTTGGTGGCGACAGTGATGGTTAGACTGGCAGGCACTAACTGTGGGTTGTTTGTTACTCGCGCTCCCGGCCCTATATTCCCATAGGCATCACCGTAGGCGTGCGCCTCTAGAGATACTGTCCAGATCCCTGTCTGGTTATTGGCAAAAGTCGCGTAGCTGGCATTGAAAGTCTGAGCGTTGCCATCATAGGTGGCTGTAAGAGTAACGTTGCCACCAATCGGTCTCGCAAGGGTTAGAAGCGCGACACCTGTTATGGGAATCGATCCGTCTGGGTAGATTGGTTGGAAGGAAAACCTCATTGTTTCAGTCCTCTGATAAATCGATTTGAGAGTTGTGATCCCGGCAACAGACATGATCGCCGCCCTCACCGAGAAGTTCTGAACATCAGGTGCGCTCTTGACTGTGCTCGTTCCTGTAAGCGTCACGATATAGTTGTCTATGGTGCCGTTGACAGGAATCTTCCAACTACCAGTGACAATTCCTCCAGATGTTGCGAGAATTGTCTGCGAAAAGACCAGGCTTGAAGTCGTCTGCGTTCTAATGGTCACGGCTACGCTTTCTGATGGATTGTATCCGCTGCCTTGCAGATTCACAGTCTGGGTTCTCTCGTACGTAGGATTATCTGTGATGGCGAGAACGAACGAACTGCTAGCCACATTTGGCATCGCAGAAGGCGCCACTTGGTCGACTGAAGCGGCGTACTGACCGGCCAGTGAGTTAGATCCTGGGAACAACACGCCCGGGTAGGCAACAATCACGCTAAACTGGTCCTGCCCTGGAGCAGTCGTGTAGTTGATTAGGTGTGACTGGAATGTCCTACCTGCGGGATCTTTCACATTGAACCTGAACTCGAAGGTTGTACTAGTCGTGATAGGATTGAACTTGACGGTGAGGACGAGGGAGATTGCGTTTCCTTCTTGAGCAAATGCGGGGACTGAATTCAATGTGTACGGGCTGTCCGCGTGTGCGCGGGGAACCAACTCGATGGATGTTACAGCAGAGACGGCTACAACAGTGATGAGAAGCGCATAAACGACAATTCTAGACCGTTGCCAGTAATGTCTCTCTTTCAACTGGACCTTGAACGATGGAATCGGTCGACCGACTAAAGCACCCCGTAACTACCAGTTCTACTTCGAAGTACGCCGAGGAGTTCGCCCGGGTCCTAGCGGCCAATGGAAGATCATATCGTCGCTCGAGGACTATCCGGGCCGCCAGGGGCTACCCTCAACTCATCTCGTATGTAACAACAAGCAACGTGGCTACCGTTCTTGCCTGACTAGGCATCTTTGTACTTATCCGCATTTTTTGGTAGGCTGAAGGCTGGGGCGGGCTTTCCGGAAAGGGCCCGTCCGCGATCAATGGTCCATGACATTTCCAAGGTAAACTCTGCACACACGATCGCCATTGTCCCATCTTTGCAACATGAAGAGGTGGTTGGTATCCACATTCAGGCGTCCGTTTGAGAATCATAAACAACGATACAGGATGGCAGCAAGAAACTAATAGAACTTCAAGGCTACCAAGAATACCTGAGGCCCATCCAGGAATGACAGAAGAATTCATGCGAGTAGCCGCGACCTCAGAGATTCAGGCAGACAAGATGAAGATGGTGCATTACAAAGGCCAAGTCATCTGTTTGGCAAACATCATGGGCAAATACTACGCTATCCGAAATACTTGCACGCATATGGGAGGACCACTAGCTCAAGGAAAACTGGAAGGCCATGTGGTTGAATGTCCCTGGCACGGGTCTCGATTCGACCTTACAACTGGCGAAGTAAAGAAGGGGCCCGCGCAAACTC
>Ga0209160_1003678_pt1 | contig 12429 bp, 13 predicted proteins | sample GraSoiAngelo_153_FD_186167 | JGI IMG/M metagenome (GOLD analysis project Ga0209160, IMG submission 186167) | Grasslands soil microbial communities from the Angelo Coastal Reserve, California, USA - 14_1009_12_40cm (SPAdes) (version 2) | ecosystem: Environmental > Terrestrial > Soil > Grasslands ...
GGCTCGCTGAGCGCACCAGGAACATGTTGTCCCAGTTGTCCCACATGCCCGGCGGATACGGGACCGACATCGTGAAGGAGTGGATCACGACGGTCAGGTCGTGCTCCTGGGCCGCCGCCCAGATCGGGTCCCAGTCGGGATCGTCGAGCGTCATCCCGGGCGGGCAGACCGGGAAGATGCCGACCGGCCATCTCTCCTTGCCGCAGCGCCGGATCTCGGCGACCGATGCCGCGACGTCGCGGACCGAGACGTGCAGCACGCTGGTGAGCCGGCCCGGATACGGGGCGCAGTAGTCCTTGAGGAAGCGGTGGTAGGCCTGGTACATGCTCTGCTCGACCGCGACGTCATCGAGGCCGGAAAAGGCCGCCAGCCCGCCCGACGGAAGGACCATGTTCACGTCCACCCCCTCGATGTCCATGTCCTTGACCCGCGCGTGCGAGTCGAAGTTGACGCGATCGTCGGGAAACGGCGGCCCCTGCCAGCGCACGTCCCAGGGGGTCCCGCCGTCCTTCAGCCCTCGCGTGACCGCGTCGGCCGGCGGCACGCGATCGCGAGAGCCGAGCATCCGGTTGAGGTCCGGACGCTTGCCGACGCGATAGCGCGACATGCCGCCCTTGCCCGCGGCGCGTCCGACCAGAGGGCCGAGCGCGTTGAGCTTGGCCCGGTCGGCGGCCGACAGATAGGCCTCGATCGGTTCGGCGGCCTCGATGATGTGGGTGTCGGCGTCGAAGATGCGGTATCCGGAGCGTGCCATAGGGGGTCCCTCCTCAGGCGTCCGTTGCCAGGCTCAAGAAGCTGCTCCGCTGAGCCACGATAACTCTCCGTCACTCTTAGCGGTTCAGTCGGTAGGCTCCATGCGGTAGAGTCGAAGGAGCTTGAGCAGCGGCACGTCCTGCGCAGTGAACAGGACGGCCGGCTCGGTACCCAGGTTGGCGTGGGCGTGCCGCGCCCGCGGCGGGATCACGAAAAAGTCGCCCGGCTCCCACTCGAAGGTCTGATCGTCGACGGTGGTTGTCCCTCGCCCGCGCACCACGCGGTAGACGGCGCAGCTCGTTTCACGGTGGGCGCGCGTGCGAATGCCCGGCCGCAGGAGCTGCAGGTAGCACGCGACCGTCGGGCGAAGCGAGCCGCCGGTAGTCGGGTCGACGTACTCGAGCAGGACGTCGTCGAAGGGATCGGGGGCTTGCTCGGCACGCCTCAAGAGAGCCGCGTATGCGTCGGTCCACGGGAAATAGATGTCACGCCCCGGGCTCCGGAGCGCCGGCTGCTGCTCGTCGGGATAGGGCTCGAAGGTCAGGTTCTCGAGGAACCGGACGATCTGCCAGTCGAGGATGTCCATCCAGTAGACGGGCGCGCCGCCCTCGTTGCCGTGGTCGTGCCACGCCATGCCCGGCGTCAGCACCAGGTCGCCGGACTTCATGGCGCACTTCTGGCCGTCGACGGTCGTGAAGGCGCCCTCGCCGTGGAGCATGAACCTGATCGCGGTCGGCGAGTGACGATGAGCCGGCGCGACCTCACCCGGCAGCAGGTACTGGATCGCCAGCACGAGACTGTGCGCGACAGTCCGCTCGGGAACGCCCGGGTTGTGCAGACGAAGCACGCGGCGCTCGGCGCCACGGTGCGGGCTCAGGTACTCGCTACTCTCGAACAGGAGCGGCTCGATGTCGCGCCAGCGCCAGTGGCGCGCCTGAGTCGCGGTCGGCTTTGGTGGGATCAGTGGTCCAGGCCTGGACCACGGAGCGTCGAGCCCCGCCGCCCTCAACCGCGCGCAATACGCCTCGAGCTCCTCGACCGTCCGCGTCGTCTGGACCGCCATGGCCGTCTCCTTCAAGTGTGCGCCTCGGCCAGCGCTTACGATGGATTCTAGCTGAACACGCTACTCTGCCGGCTGTCGAAGCGTATCCCGACGCCACAGTCGACGATGTTGCCGAGAAACGTCACCTCGGCGACCTCGCCCGGAACCAGGCCCGAGCCGTCCGCGGCCGACGCGGGAACGAGGCGAAGGCTCTCCGGGCGAATCGCCACCTGCACCCTCTGGCCGGCGACCATACCCGGCGGCAGGGCCGCGTTGATCGGATGTACGCCGCCGACCGTGACGATACCGTCGTCCTCTCCCGCGCGGACGACGTGGCCCGAGATCAGGTTCACGAGCCCCATGAAGTCGGCGACGATCTTGTTGACCGGCCGCGCGTACACGGCGCTTGGTCACGTGCTCGATGCCGATCCCCGCCATCAGCCGCTCCGCGAGAGCCGCACGTATTCGCCGACCGCGGTGCGATCGACGTCGATCTCGAGCACGGCCGGCGCATCGAGCGGCACCCACAGGAGAGACTCGGCCTCCAGGGTCAGGATCTCGCCGCGCCAGCCTTCGACCGCAAAGTAGTGGAGCTTGCGAAACTCCTCCGCCCGATGGAGCAACGTACAGATGTAGGCGACGCGTTCGGCCACGACGCCCAGCTCTTCGTCGAGCTCGCGCCGGAGCGCGTCCTCGAGCCTCTCGCCCGAGTCGACGTGGCCTCCGGGCAGCGCGATGGCTCCAGGAGCGAGTCGTCGAGTCGCCTTGCGCTTCTCGGCCAGCACGTGGCCGTTCCTGACGAGCATGAACACGACGCAGTCGAGCGGCTGAGCGTCTTCACGCCACGATCCAGCCGTGCTCACTGGGCGACTCCGGCCCGCTCGGCTCGCGCGACCGCCGAGCCGCGGCCCAGGCGCGTGGCGAGCACGATCGCCGCGGTGATGATCAGCATCGTCACGATCGCCAGCGCCGCAACCGGCCCGAGCGCCCCGGTCTCGTACAGGTTGTAGACCTGGCTCGACAGGGCGTCGCGGAAATGGGCGAGCGTGATGCCGCCTTCGGAGGTCACGCTGCCGGCCACCAGGAAGGCCAGCGGGAGCGCGACCAGCACGACCAGGGCCAAGGCCGCGCCCGCCATCACGACGTGCTCCGTCCTCACGAGCCGCGCCGCGGCGGGAAACGGCTGAAGTGGCGTTGACATGGAGTCGGTGACCTCGTGCCCCGGGGAAGCTGGCGCCGATTCTACCCGCATCCCATTCGATTCGGATAACCGGGCGAGCGCGCTATCCTCGCTCTGAGACTTGCATGACTGTGACCGAAGCCGCCCTGCGTGAAGCCTCGTCGCGAAACGACGAGCTGATCGACGCCGATCTGATCCGAAAGTGGCTGGCCTGCGGCCTCGGCTGGCTGCTGCTCTTCCCGACCATCGGCGCGTTCATCTCGACCAAGTTCAACTATCCGACCTTCCTGGGCGACGTCTCGTGGCTCACGTTCGGGCGGCTCAGACCGATGCACGTGAACGGCGTGATCTGGGGTGCCTTCTCGACGCTCTTCATCGGCCTCTGCTACTACATCGTGCCGCGTCTCACCGGCGTGCGGGTTTGGGGCGAGCGCTGGAGCCACGGTCTCCTGTGGGTCTGGAACCTCAACCTGGCCGCGGCGGTCGTGCTGCTCGCGCTCGGCTGGAACCGAGGCTGGGAAGCGGGGGAGTTCCCGCTGATCAACGTCGTCGTGACCTTCCTGGCGATCGTCCTGCTCACGGTCCAGTTCCTGATGACGATCAAGCAGCGCCGGGAGCGGCCGCTCTACGTCTCGCTCTGGTACCTGATCGCCGCGTTCATCTGGACCGACGTGAACCTGGTCTTGCTCATGCTCGGGCCCTATCACATCCCGGGCATCAACAACGCGGCGTGGCACGGGCTCTTCATCCACTACGTCGTCGGGCTCTGGATCACGCCGGCGGGCTACGTGCTGATCTACTACTTCCTGCCGGCGAGCGTGAAGAATCCGATCTACAGTCACCGGCTCTCGCTGATCGGGTTCTGGTCGCTCGCGTTCTTCTATCCGTTCGTCGGGATCCACCACTATCTCTACTCGCCGATCGCCGACTGGGCGGAGACGATCGCGATCGTCTCGTCGATGATGCTGATCATCCCGGTGTGGACGGTGCTGCAGAACTTCTTCGGCACCATGATCGGTCGCTGGCAGGAGTTCTCGCGGAACCTGCCGGCGAAGTTCTTGATCGTGGGCTCGCTCATGTACCTCGTCGGTTGCTTCCAGGGCTCGCTGGAGGCGCTCCGCTCGCTCCAGCAGCCGACGCACTTCACCGACTTCGTCATCTCGCACTCGCACCTCACGGTCTTCGGCACGTTCGTGGTGTGGGCGATCGCCGGCACGATGTACGTCTGGCCGCGGTTGGCCGTTGTGCGTGCCGCAGGCCGTCGCGGGGCTGGGGTCCCGCCGGCCGAGGCGAGCTTAGAAATGAAGGACGCCCCGCTCTGGAGCTTCCGCGTCGGGAACTGGGGATTCTGGCTCGTCACGCTCGGGATCTCGGCGATGGGGCTCGTGTTGACCGCGCAAGGTCTCCAGCAGGGCTTCATGCTGATGGCCGGCGCCGAATGGGTGCACTCGGTCAACGCGATCCGTCCCTACTGGTGGGTGCGCACCCTCACCGGCATCTCGATGGATCTGGGGATGTCGCTCCTGGTCTACACACTCATGAAGACGTCGCTGAGCACGCGATGAAATCGATCGGCTCGTTGGCGGTCGGCGCTGGCTTCTTCTTCGTGACCCTGGCGATGTTCGTCCAGGGCTTTCTTCCCGCGATGATCCCGGAATCGCGGTCCAAGCAGGTGAGCCGCGCCGTGCGGACGGACGTCGGCGACGTGAAGTGGGTGCGCTACGACGCCTCCGACTACACGCCGCTCGAGCGCGTCGGCCGCGGCGTCTACATCCGTGAGGGCTGCTGGTACTGCCACAGCCAGTACGTGCGGCCGGTGACCGGCGAAGACCTGCGCTGGGGACCGGTCTCCGAGGCCGGCGAATACGCCTTCGATCTTCCGCATCTCTTCTCGACGCGCCGGATCGGCCCGGACCTGACGCGCGTCGGGCTCAAATACGGCGACGACTGGCACTATGCGCATCACTGGGATCCGCGCCTGGTGGTGCCGGACTCGATCATGCCGAGCTTCAAGTGGCTCTACACCCGGGTGCGCCTTCCCCTCCGGAAGACCGACGCCGGTCCGGCGCTCACGCCGTCGGACGAGCTCAAGAAGTACTTCACGATGAAGCCGGAGACGTCGATTCCGCTCTACCCGAACGCCGAGGGCGTCACGTTCGTCCCGCCGCCGGCCAACGGCCAGTGGCCGCTCGACGGCACGCCCGTCGTCGACCTCAAGGGCTTCGGTGACAAACCACCCTCGCTCGAGAGGGTCACCCTGGTGTTCCCCACGCAGGAGCTGGTCGGTCTGGTCCGCTACATCCAGAAGCTCGGCACCAACCGAGGTGCCTGGCGAGACATGTTCGAGCCCCAGACGGTCGGCGTGTCGGTCATGAACATTCCGCGCAGCCAGGATTTCCTCTCGCTCGGACGCGAGGTCTATCAGGCCCGCTGCGTCGGCTGTCACGGCAAGGAAGGGGACGGCAACGGTCTGGCCGCGACGTTTCTCTCTCCCCGTCCCCGCAACTTCACGCTGGGTGTCTTCAAGTTCCGCACGACGCCGTCGGGCTCGCTGCCGACCGACGGAGATCTCTACCGCACGGTGACGCGCGGGGTGCGCTGGACCGCGATGCCCACGTGGCATGAGCTCCCGGACAAGGAGCGCTTGGCCGTCGTCACGTACGTCAAGACCTTCTCGAGCCGCTGGAAGAACGAGCAGTCCGAGCCACCGGCCACGATCAACGATCCCCCCAAGGCCACCGCCGAGCTCGTCACGCGCGGAAAGGATCTCTATCGCAAGGCCAAGTGCTTCCAGTGCCACGGCGACGGCGGCAAGGGCGACGGCGTGTCGGCCCCCGACCTGGCCGACGATCTCAAATTCCCGATCCGCCCGGCCGACTTCACGCGTGGCCAGTTCAAGGGTGGGTCGACCGTGCGCGATATCTTCCGCACGATGACCCTCGGTCTCGACGGCTCGCCGATGCCGTCGTTCGCCGACTCGATGAGCGAGGAGGAGCGCTGGGCGATCTCGTACTACGTGCTCTCGCTCTCGGCCTGGAAGGATCCGCTGACGGGCGACATCCTGAACCTGCCGGCCGCGGCGCGCGCGGCGCTCAACTCGCCTGACGTGGTCGCCGACCATCCCCGCTTCGCCCTCGATCCGGCGCGGCCCGATCGGCTCGCGGGGGAGAAAGCCAAGCCACGGACCTTGTATCCTGGGATCCGCGAATGATCGAGCATCTGACACTCGGCGCATTCACGGTGGCGTTTCTGATGGGCCTGGCCGCGCTGTGCGCCTTCGTGTGGGGCGCCGCGAGCGGCGCGTTTCGTGGGCTCGAGGCGGTCAAGCATCAGGTGCTTCGCGCGGAGGGAGTCGATGAGCGAACGGACGCCTGAGCATCACCCGAAGTACGGTGAGGTCGAGCACTACGCGCAGGGCGAGATCCGCGCCTATCACGGCATCGTCAACAAGTGGCTGCTCGTCGTCTATGCGATCCTCGCCGTCTGGGGCGTCTACTATCTCTTCAAGTTCTGGGGCGGGCTCGGGCCCGGCCTCGGCGTCGGTCAGTAGGAGCCTTTGATGCGGGCCGAATACATCCTGATCCCGCTGGCGCTGCTCAACCTCCTCGCCCTGGTCCTCGGGATCCTCTTCAACGTCCTGGCGAGCTTCCTGCCAATCGCGTACTGATGAGCGCCGTCGAGAAGGTCGCGTTCGGATTGTTCCTGGTAGGCACGGTCGCCTTCTTCGTTTGGGTGGCGGTACTGGCCATCCGCAAGTAGGTGTATGGCTCACGGAACCGCCCAGCCAATCGGCGCCGGCGCGTCGGGCGATCTCTGGTCGGTCGCCGCGTCGTCAGCGTCCAGCACTTGGATCGTGCGACCCGAGGTCGCCGCGCCGCTCCTGATCGTGGCGGGCGCGTACGCGATCGGCTGGTGGCAGCTGCGCCGCCGCGGTGGGTCGGTATCGGGCTGGGGCGTCGCGGCGTCGGCAGGCGGATGGCTGAGCGTGCTCGTCGCGCTCTCCACTCCGCTCGACCGGCTGGCCCACGCGAGCTTCGCGGCCCATATGGTCCAGCACCTGCTGTTGATCGTCTGCGCCGCTCCCCTGCTGCTCCTGGCCGATCCGTTTGCGGCGCTCTGCTGGGCGTTGCCGGCACCGGTTCGCTCGCACGCCGGGCGCTTGCTACGACCGGGAACGCCGCTTCGCACGCTCTGGCGCGGGCTCACCACCGTCTGGGTGGCATGGCTCGCGCACGTGGCCGCGGTGTGGCTCTGGCACCTGCCGAGCGCGTACGACGCGGCCGTTGCCGATCGCGTCGTTCACGACGTGGAGCACCTGGCGTTCTTCGGGACCGCCGTCCTGTTCTGGTGGCCGATCGCCCAGCCGGCGCCTCGACTGCGGGTGCCGACGGCCTACGGAATCCGCGTGGGCTACCTGGTGCTCTCCGCCCTGCAGGGCGCGCTACTCGGCTTGCTGCTCGCAATGAGCCGCGAGAGCTGGTACCGCGCCTACCCGAGCGCCGAGGACCAGTCGCTCGGCGGCCTCGTCATGTGGGGAATCGGCGGCGCCGTCGACATGCTCGCCGTGCTGATCCTCGTCGGCTGTTACCTCGGCTCTCAGGACCGCGCGGAGCGATGCGACCCGCCGGAGCGGGCACCCAAGCCGCTCGGGAGCTCGACGGGACGACGAGATCCAAAGCCGCAGCCTCTGGAGTGACGGTCTCATCCGAGCTCTCGAAACTCCGCCTCTGCCTGGTCCGGCCAGAATCGCATATCCATCGCGCGGTACATCGTCAGCGCGAGCCTCAGGTGCTCTTCCGCCCGCTGCCGCTTGCCGATGCGACGGTAGAGCTTGCCGAGGCCCAGATGGCAGTGGGCGACGAGCGGGCGCATTCCGAGCTCCTCCGCCAGCGCAAGGCTGTCGGCGTATTGCTTTCCAGCGCTGGTTGCGTCGATAGAGTCGCCGAGAGCCGTGATCTCGGCCAGGACTCTGAGCGCAAGCGCCTCGTTGGCTCGTTCCTGATGCTTCTTCGACAGCTCGACCGCGCTTCGAGCGCGCTTCAGAGCCTCGTCGGCACGGCCCGACCACAGATACGCTTCGGCCAGACGGCTCATGCGAACGGCAAGTCCCAGGCCCATCGCGCTAATCGACACTTCGCTTCGGACCGACTCCTCGAGGAGTGGAACACCCTCGGAAAGGCGCCCGGAGAGTGCGTACGCATAGCCCAGGCTCGACAGCATATTCGCGTCGCCAACACTGCCTGCTCGAAGCAGGGCGACCCCGCGCTCGAACACGCGCTGCGCGGTATCCAGGTCGCCCCGTTCGAGGCTCACGCCTCCGAGCGCCCCGTGTGACTCGATCACGGTGTGCGGATGGTTCGCCCTCTCGGCGATCTGCATCGCTTGCTCTGCATGCCCGAGCGCGTCGCTGAACCGTCCCAGATGGGAAAAGAGGAGCCCAAGCCACGCGTGCGGCCAAGCCTCGAAGAAGCCGGGCAGCGCGCCTGCGTAGGGAGCCGGATCTCGCGCGAGAAGCCCGAGCGCTGCGCGCTGGTCCGCGAAAGCTTGGACGGTTTCGAGGAAGATCGACGTGGCCTGCTTGAGGTCGCCACCAGCAAAGTGCGCCTGAGCCAGCCGGTACTTCGCTTCGATCTGGAGACCCAGATCTCCGAGCTCGCCGGCGATGTCGAGCGCCTGTCGGCTCGCCTCGAGGGCGCGCCGATGGTCGCCCACGTTGCGGAGACGAGCGCCCATGTCGGCGAGGACGAGCCCCAGCCGGCGCCGATCGCCAAGCGCCCGCGCCAGGATTTCGGCCTCGCGCATGTAACCCAGGATGCGGTCGTACTGGCCCAGAGGAGCGAGGACAACCCGCGAGTCGAGCCGGAGATCGATGGCCAGGGTCTTGGCGTCGGGACTGTCTGACAGGTGGCCGAGAGCGCGAAGCGCCTCCTCGAAGGAAGTCAGGGACTCGGCGTACGCCGAGCGCATCGCTGCTCGCATACAGACCTCGCGGAGGTACGTGACCGCCCGGTCCCACACTTCTCCCTTGAGGGCGTGGTAGGCGAGCGCCTCGACGTGCTGGGACAGCCGATCGGCATAGAGCCGCTCGATCACCTCGACGATCCGCGCATGCAGCTCGCGGCGTCGCTGCTGTAGAAGAGTTCCGTAAGTCACCTCGTGCGTGAGCGCGTGCTTGAAGCTGAATTCGAGGTCCGGAAAGAGGCTCGTTTGGTAGAGGAACTCGGCGGCCTGAAGGTGGGTGAGGCCCCGCCGAAGGTCGGATTCATTCTCCTCGGCGACCGCCTGAAGCAGCGCGAGCGGTACGTCGTGGCCGATGACCGCGGCCGCCTGGAGCAGACGCTTCTCCTCCACGGGCAGTCGGTCGATGCGCGCGGCCAGAACCGCGTGGACACTGGCCGGAACCCCGGTCGCCTGGATGGGCTCGGCGAGGCGATACGCGCCGGGCGCCCCGGCGAGCGCCTTTGTCTCCACGAGGGTTCGTACACTCTCCTCGAGGAAGAACGGGTTCCCCTCCGTCCTTTCGATCAACACCCGTTTGAGCCCTGTTAGCGAGGCATCAGCACCGAGCAGGATACGGAGCAGCTCTTCCGCACTCGTCGGCGCGAGAGGGTCCATTCGTAGCTGGGTGTAGTAGGTCTTGTTGCTCCACCCATGCTGGTACTCGGGGCGGTAGTTGACGAGGAGCAGAAGACGAGCACCCGGCAGGCTCTCCATGAGGCTATCCAGCACGGCCTGGCTCTCGGAGTCGATCCAGTGAAGATCCTCGAACACGACCACGAACGGCTGCACGCGGCTCTCTCTGAGCAGGAGATGCCTCACGCCGTCGAGTGTCCGCTGCCGACGTTCCGGGGGTTCCAGTCGCTTCCACTCCTCGTCTTCGACCGGTATGTCGAGCACCGCCAAGAGCGCTGGGAGCGACGGTTCCAGCGCCTGGTCCAGTGACAGGAGCTTCCCGGTCACCTTTTCGCGGATCCTCCGCTTGTCGTCCCATCCCTCGATCTGAAAGTACCGTCTGAGCAACTCGATCACCGGAAGGTAGCTCGTCGCCTGGCAGTAGGAGATCGATGCGGCCTCGAGAATCAGGCAGCCCTCCACCCGATGCGAGTGCGTGAACTCCCAGAAGAGACGTGACTTCCCCACTCCGGGCTCGCCGACGAGCGCCACGACCTGGCCGCGCCCGGCGCGGCTCTGCTCGAGCGCCGCGTCGAGATGCTCGATCTCGCCGGCCCGCCCTACGAACTTCGTGAGGCCGAGGCTGGCCTGCACTTGAAAGCGAGACCGCGCCGCCCCAGCTCCGGTCAGCTCGTAGACTTCGACCGGCTTGCTCCGCCCCTTCACGTTCACCGGGCCGAGCGACGTGACCTGCACATAGCCCTCCGCGAGTTGCAGCGTTGCCGCGGTGATCAGCACCGACGCAGGCGCCGCGGCCTGCTCGACGCGAGCCGCCAGATGGGTTGTCTCCCCGACAGCCGTGTAGTCGATGTGCAGGTCGCTCCCGATGGAGCGCACGACGACCTCGCCGGAGTTCAGACCGACGCGAATCTGGGGGAGGACGCCTTCCTGACGGCGCAGACTCTCGCCGTACCGCTTGACGGACTCTTGCATCCGCAGCGCCGCGTAACAGGCCCGCACCGCGTGATCCTCGTGGGCAACGGGCGCGCCAAAGAGCGCCATGATTCCGTCGCCCATCACCTGGTTGACGGTGCCCTCGTAGCGGTGCACCGCCTCCATCATCTGTTCGAGAATCGGATCGAGGATCGCGCGCGCCTCTTCGGGATCACGGTCGGCGAGAAGTTCCATGGAACCCTTGAGATCGGCGAACAGGACGGTCACCTGCTTGCGCTCGCCTTCGAGCGCGGTCCTGGATGTCAGGATCTTCTCGGCGAGGTGCTTCGGGATGTAGGACTCGGGAGCGGCGAAGCGTGGCCGCGCGGGCTGATCGAGCGATGCCGCACACTGGCCGCAGAACTTGTTCTCGGGAGGGTTGCTCGCCCCGCACGACCGACAGACGGAGGCAAGCGGCGCCGCACACTGGCCGCAGAATCTTGTCGTGGTGGGATTCTCGGCCTGGCACCGGACACACTTCATGCGTGGGCCTCCAAGCACCCGGGCCGGTGAAGGTCAAGACGGTCGGCCGAGGGTAGCCGCCTGAGTCTCGCATGGTCACAACGACACCGCCGCGAGTTGTCGCCAGCCTACGAGTCCGGTCCGGCCGCCCGTTCCGCCGAGCATAAGCGCCCTCCACATTCTTGCTGAATTTTTTGGCATCGAAGTGACACCGCGTCCCATGCGCTCGTCACAACAGGGAGTCAGTGAAGTCCACCAACACGCAGGAGGAGAATCATGACGCGAAAAGGTCCAATCATGATGGCGGTAGCGCTGCTGCTCGGAGCCGGGATCACTCAGGCGCTGCTGGGCGTATCGGTCCGATCGGCCGCGGCCGCCGATGAACCCCGGGCCTCCGCGCACGTGAGCACCGGGACGGGGTTGGTCAGGGCGGTTGATGCCGGCACGAACACCCTGGTGCTCGAGACACGAAGCGGCGCTAAGCGAGTCCACGTCGCTCGTATTGCTACCATCCGTGACGATCATGATAATGCGCTCGCGCTCGGCGAGATCAAGCCTGGGGATGCCGTCGCCTACGACGTGGAGGCCGGTGCTGCCACCGTCCTGCACGTTGCGCGTCAGTTCTGGGCCATACCAAGCGAAGGGTGAACACTCGCTGGGTGGCAGGTCTGTGCGGCCGCAGCGGCGCTTGCGGTTCTCCTGACCTGGAACGTGACGCTTCAACGCGAGCTCGTTCGCCGCGCGCGCGGGCCCGCGCCCAGACCAGAAGTCGAAGTTCACCGAGCCTCGCCGCAAGCGACGCTGTTCGGGCTCGCGCGTCGGCAACGCCCAACGGGCGGCCCTGAGGCGCTTGGACCGCCCTGAGAGCGTTGCCAACCTGCACGAGCTTTCCAGCTTTCGACGCCCCGGGTTAGGTCAGGCGCTTGATCCTGATGTTTCGGAACTGTACTCGAGACCCTGGGTGGTGGTTCTGGAGGCCAACATGTCCCTTGAGCGGACGTCCGGTGTTGCGTGTGAGGGAGCTCACCGGCGTGGTATTCAAGATGACGTTCACGCTATCGCTTATCACGTGGATCTCGAACCGGTTCCACTCGCCAATGCGCCGTGCTGCTTGCTGCGTGGCCGGCGCGAGCCCGTACACCGCGCCTGTGCTGTGCGATGGGCTGCCGGTGGTGTTGGTGTCGGGGTTGTAGCCCCGGGCGTCGATCTGTACTTCATAGCCCTGGTCGACTGCGAGCCGCCAGTCGTTGGCGGGATCGTTGCTGCCGAGCGCGGGGAAACGGAGGAACACGCCGGAGTTGTCGAAGACGCCTGAGGAGCGCCAGTCGACCTTCAGGATGAAGTCGCCGAACTCCTCGGGGGTGTACCAGAGCAGCCCAATGCCGCC
>Ga0209160_1003684_pt1 | contig 12418 bp, 9 predicted proteins | sample GraSoiAngelo_153_FD_186167 | JGI IMG/M metagenome (GOLD analysis project Ga0209160, IMG submission 186167) | Grasslands soil microbial communities from the Angelo Coastal Reserve, California, USA - 14_1009_12_40cm (SPAdes) (version 2) | ecosystem: Environmental > Terrestrial > Soil > Grasslands ...
TTCAGCCGCGCTTGGAATGGCTGGCTGCGCTGACCGAAGAAGAATTCCGCCGCATCTTTCGCGGAAGCGCGATCAAGCGGGCAAAGTGGCGCGGCATCGTGCGAAATGCTTGCATCGCGCTGGGGAATTCCTCCGCGCGGCGGGGCACGGTAACTCACGCTCGAATCAGTGCGCTGCTGGAGCGGCTCGCGGCCTCGCCTGACGCCGGGATCGCGGAGCACGCTCGCTGGGCGCTTGCGCGCTTGTGCGGAAAGAGCGCGTGAGGCAAATCGCGTGCCGGTTGTGCGCTCTGCCTGCCGGCGGTAAAATCTCATATGCCCGCATGAATTGCGGATTCATCCAATCTGTAGTAAGGAGGTATTCATGGCACAGCAAGCGGCTTCGCCAAAGGAGGGTTTCGTGCCCCACGCGCTTCCCCCGCTACCCTATGCACTCGACGCCCTAGAACCCTACATTGATGCCAAAACGATGGAAATTCATCACGACAAGCACCACGGCGCGTACGTCAACAATCTGAACAAGGCGCTGGAAGGCCATGCCGGCTTGCAGACGAAATCGCTGGAAGACTTGCTGCGGAATCTTGACGCCGTTCCCGACGCCATCCGCACCACCGTTCGCAACAACGGTGGCGGCCATTGGAACCACTCCATGTTCTGGCAGATTATGAAGAAGGGCGGCGGAGGCGAGCCGAAGGGCGATCTCGCGGGCGCCATCAAGACCGCTTTCGGCTCTTTCGCCGACTTCAAATCCAAGTTCGCTGCCGCGGCTGCGGGCCGCTTTGGCTCCGGTTGGGCCTGGCTTTTCATCCGCGATGGCAAGCTCATCATCGATTCCACGCCGAACCAGGACAACCCCATCATGGCCGGAGGCAAGCCCGTCATGGGGCTGGACGTCTGGGAGCATGCCTATTATTTGAAATACCAGAACCGCAGGCCGGAATACATTGAGGCCTGGTGGAACGTCGTGAACTGGGACGCTGTGGCGTCCGCCTACGCCGCGGCAAAGAAATAGCACGGACAAGCAGCCGTTCAAAGGGAACGGCCCGCCGAGAGCCATTCTTCAGCGGGCCGTTGAGTTACCTGAACGGGCGCCACAACTCTCCGGCTGTGTGACAGTTAGGCGGATGCGATGAAGTGCCGCTTCGGCAGCGGAAGCACTTCGCCGGCGCCGCTGCTGCGCTGCAGACTGTTCAATTGCGGCGTGTGGGGCCGCAGTTCCCGGTTGACGATTGGAAAAGGGGTCAAATCGGGTACGGTCGCGTTGCGAGCCGGGAGATACACTCGGGAAGCTTCCCGAACCAATTCCATGCGGCCGCGCACGCGGAATTTCGCCAGCAACGACGAGACGTGGAACTTCACCGTACGCTCGGAAAGATGGAGCGCCGCGGCAATCTCCTTGTTTGCCATGCTGCGCATGATGCCGCTCAGGACTTCTTCTTCGCGCCGACTCAATTCTACGGCCGCTGGAACGGAACGTCCCGCCGCGAGCAATTTTTCCGCCTTCTCCGTGATGCCGCTCAGAACGTTTTCTCCGGCTTCCACCATGATGGTGTAATCGCTGGGTGTGTGGCCGCGGACCAGACAGTGCATGGCAAGCAGACCCGCGGCTTGGTCCGCCGGCAAGCGCCCCTCGGCGTCTGCCTCCACCCGAAAGTGGGCTGCGCCGGTGCGCTTCTCATAGAAGAAAAAAGTGTGGGGACTGATTCGGATGCCTGATTTTGCGGATTGCTTGGTTCGAGTAGTCTTTCTGCGAACGAGCTTCACTGGCACCTCGCATCTGGAGGGCCGAGGGGTGACCCGGCGCCTCAGGATTTACTCATGCGATCGCTTCTCCGCCAGGCTGGTTAACGAAGAGAATAGGCAAGTGGCCGGGCCCCCAGCATGCAAGCACATTCCTCTCAGGTATGTTAGGACGCGCGCAGTAGCACTCAGGCGTGAGAGGTATCACCCAGTCCATTGCCCCGAACACCATAATTATCGCACGTCCGTCTCCTTTTCAAATGCCCGCTATCTCTCAGAAAGCACGTCACTTGTTTTTGTAAGATTTCGATGGGTGACCTCATTTACGGGTAGGTTTTTCACCCGAGGAGAAAATTTTCCTCGGTGAAAACGCTGCAAGTCGCTCCATCAAGGCGCTTTATTCGTTAGAATACCGCGCCTAGGAGAATGCCTTAGCGCGAAGTCCGGCGCGGGAGGAGATGTCCGCATGAGCGCAGATTGTCTTGCAGTCCTGATTAGTTCGCTTCGTGTGCAGTTCCCGACAAGCCCGGCGGATTGGGAGCAAATCATTCTGCGCTGGACGCATTTTGCCGCAGGAATCAGCTGGATTGGCCTGCTCTATTTCTTCAATCTTGTGAATGTTCCGTTCCAAAAGGAAATGGACTCGGCCACGCGGGCAAAGGTCGTCCCGCTGCTGATGCCCCGCGCCCTGTGGTGGTTCCGCTGGTCGGCCGTAGTTACGGTCCTGGCTGGGTTCCGCTATTTCATGATCCTTGCCAAAACCGATGCCGACAACGCCGGCGAGCCCGGTCTCCTCGGCCGCTGGCTCGGCTTGTGGTTTGTGGTCTGGACCTTGGCTTGGCTCGCTGTTTATCTGCTCATGAAATTCGCGAAGGGCCCGCTCGCGGATGGCCGTATTCTCGCCGTCCCTATTGCGCTCGTCATCGCGGCCGCTTCCTGGGGCATCTTGCAACTCATCGCGCAACCCGCGGCAGGCAACCGCACGCTCGTCATCTCCGTCGGCGGCGGGATGGGCTACTTCATGCTGCTGAGCGTCTGGGGAGTTGTCTGGCGCTGCCAGAAGCGTCTGATTGCCTGGACAAAAGCGTCTGCGCAATCCGGGACACCGATGCCCCCCGAGGCCGCCACTTTGGCTCGCTTGTCCTATCTCATGGCGCGAACCAATTTCTGGCTCTCCTTCCCCATGCTCTTCTTCATGGCCGCCTCCTCCCATTTCCCGTTCCTAAGCGGCCACTAACGCCAATCCATCCGTCGACGCATGGCGTCGGCGGGGCGCCCCTCGTTATACAACTCCGCGGTGAATTATGCGGGTGCTATCCTACCCGGCAGCAGTGAGCTCTAGTATGGTGGAACGATCGACGGCAAGGCGGGCGGAGCACCCTTAACGCGATGAGACCATTCCTGACACCTTGGCGACTGTGCCCGAGTGACGGGTTGCCCGGAAACTGACTCATTACCCGATGTTGGAGGGTCTGGTAAACTCTGGCGAATCGGAGGTGTTGCTATGAGCGCCGTTCGGTCCACCACGCCGTGGAGAGCTACTTTGGAGACATGGCTCGCGTTCTTTGCGATCGCGGTCGCGGCGTGTGTTTTCCTGGCGCCATCCGCTGGTGCGGCTACTTGCGAGAGCCTGGCGGCGCTGACCCTGCCGGACACAACGATTACCGTGGCGAAGTCCGAACCGGCGGGAACGTTCACACTACCCAAGCCGTTTTCGATGCCTGGGCCTCCATTGGACAATTTGCCCGCTTTCTGCCGCGTGGCCGGGGAAATCAAGCCGACGAAGGATTCCGACATCAAGTTCGAGGTCTGGATGCCCGCGACCGACTGGAATGGCAAGTTCATGGGGGAGGGAAACGGCGGCTGGTCGGGTGAAATCTGGTACCCATTCATGGGCGTGGCACTGCGGCGCGGCTACGCCACCGCATCCACGGATACCGGGCACGAAGGCAGCGCGGGCGACGCGAGTTTCGCACTCGGCCATCCCGAAAAGGTAATTGATTTCGGGTATCGCGCCGTACATGAAATGACGGTCAAGGCGAAGGCCATTATAGCTGCTTACTATGGCAAGGAGGCCCGGCTCGCCTACTGGTCCGGTTGCTCCTCAGGCGGGAAACAAGGGTTGAAAGAGGTGCAGCGCTTTCCTTTGGACTACGACGGCGTTATCGCCGGCGCGCCTGCCAATTTCTGGACTCACCTGATCGCAAGCGGCATCTGGATCGCCCAAGCGACGCGCGAGAACCCGGCGGGATACATTCCCAAAGAAAAATACGCAGTGCTGCACAAGGCCGTCCTGGACGCGCGCGATGCGGCGGACGGCGTCAAAGACGGCGTTCTGGAAGACCCAACGCGCTGCCACTTTGATCCGAAGCAGTTGCAGTGCACAGGGGCCGATGGCCCGAACTGCCTTACGTCCGCGCAAGTGGAGGCAGCGAGGAAAATCTACAGCGGGCCCAGGAACCCGCGGACTGGGGAACAAATCTTTCCCGGGAACGAGCCCGGCAGCGAACTCGGCTGGGATTTTTTCGCTCGAGGTCCGGAACCCCCCATTGTCGCGTCCCATTTTAAGTACCTCGTTTTCAAGAATCCGGACTGGGATTACCGCACGCTCAACTTCGATAGCGACGTGGCGCTCGCCGACAAGCTCGACAACGGAGTCCTCACTGCAACCGACGCGGATCTGAAAGAATTCTTCGCGCATGGCGGAAAGCTCCTGCTGTACCACGGCTGGACCGACGCCGGCATCGCCCCGCAGAACAGCATCAACTATTACGACAGCGTAGTAGGCGCAATGGGCGGGGCCGAGAAGGTGAAGAACTCCATGCGCCTGTTTATGGCGCCGGGGATGAACCATTGTTTCGGCGGCGATGGTCCCTTTGTGTTCGACACCTTCACCGTGCTTGAGCAGTGGGTTGAGAAGGGCAAGGCGCCCGACCAAATCATTGCCGCTCACTTTGCGGGCGGCGGAGTGTCGTCTGCCAAGCCGGACCGTACGCGGCCGCTGTGCCCGTATCCGCTGGTGGCGAAGTACAAAGGTTCCGGCAGCACGGATGACGCTGCAAACTTCGTGTGCTCGCAAGAATAGTTCTACGGCCTAACCTGCTTGTGGAGGAACTGTTCCAGTCTTCACTTCGGCGGCGCTGAAAGGCTCCGAGATAAAGCAGGCGGGGGCCACTCCATAAGAGCGGCACCCCAATTCGTCTCAGAGATTTAGGTCTGCGGCACGGGCCGGGACCCTGGCCCTGTCGAGAGGGCGAGGGCCGCCCGGCGAAAATTCGTCTGGGTCAGTCTGCCGCGGGCGGCTTCGCCATTCCGGAGAAATGGATGGTGATCAGGAAGCCGTTGGTTCCGTCATAGGAAAAGTTGTGGCCCTTGCCGTCAAAGGCTTCGTGCTTGCTCTTCCACATGCGGAAGCCATCGTTGGTCTGCGCCTGCCAATACTTCAAATTGTGAATGACGACCTCGTGGTTCGGGTCATCGCCCTTCACTTTCTCCAGGATGACCTCGCCCTTGCCGTTGTTCATCTTGGCGTGGGCGACGCCGGTCTTGCGGTCGATCATCCAGGTAAAGCCTTGCGTGTCCACGTCGAATTTCTGCCATTTGAAGGGATAGAGCTGGCCGATGATGTCGTTGAGGGCGGCCTTCTGTTCGGCGGTAACGCCGGGATCGTAGTTGACGACGGCCCAAGAATCCGCACCGGTGCTCCATTCGCTGCCGAGATCGGTGGCGACCCAGACTTTCGCGCCGTCGAGTTTGGTGTCTTTGTAATAGCCCTTGTCCACCTTGAGGACGAGATTGGCGCGGCAATAATGCGCCTCCATGTGATGCTCGTCCATATGATGTGTAGAACGAGTGTTGAAGTAGCATGGGCAGAACATGTCGCAACTGCAAGCCTCGATGTAAGAGGCGGTGATGTCGAAGTCGGGCTTCGCCGCGCTGGCGGACTTCTCCTGCGCCCGGGTGCTGAAGAAAACAAGAGCCACTGCCATAGCCAAGAGAAAGGAAGCAAAAAACAGAGCGATACGCCGCATTTAGCCTCCGTGAATGTGTTATCTGCCGGACCCAGCCGGGATTGCGCAGGATTCTATGCCCAGAAGGTTGTGCGCGCAAGAGATTCCGCGGAACAGGACAACGCCGGGGCCAACGCCCCATCGAGAGGGCAAGGGCCGCTCGGCGAAACGGGGCGCGGAGAGATCCGTCGTCGCTACGCTCCTCGGGATGACCATCCTCATCGGATGGTCAGCAGCAGCGGGAGGGCTTCGAGTATTTGCGGCGGAGCTGGTCGAGATAGAACTCCGTGCGGGAGAGTTCGCGTTCGCGGCGCAGAATCGTGGCGCGAGACCGCTGATAGCGCTCGTAGGCCGCATCTCCGCTCCACTCGCGCAGCCAACCCCAGGCCGTCGAAAGGATGCGTTTGAGCAATGAGAATAAAGATCGCATTAGTCCGCCTCCGCCCACTGCGTGGCCACGTATGGAGTTTCCTGCAGAGCCGGCTCCATGCGCCGGCTGAGCAGCGAATACCACTGGTAGAGGGCCTCGACGATCAGCACGAGGATCATCAGGGCGAGTGCGGCAGTCACGGCGGCATCCAAGCGCTGATTGAAGATGAGCCTCTGGGTCGCCGCGATGTTCGCCGCCGGGATTTGTCCCGCGGCGATCTGCGAGGCCAGCGCCGATGCGAACGAGAGAAAGCCGATCCGCGGATCCAGGCTGAAGATTTTCTGGTAGCTCGCCGTCATCGTCGCACTGACCAGCCACGCCATGGGCACGAGCGTCACCCAGATCCACCGCGTCCGGCCCATCTTCAACAGTATCGTCGTGGCAACAACCAGGGCCACGGCGGCGAGCAATTGATTTGAAATCCCGAACAGCGGCCAAAGCGAATTGATCCCGCCGAGCGGATCCACGACTCCCTGATAGAGGAAATAGCCCCACGCCGCGACAATCAATCCGCTGGAAAACAGGATCCCGGGCGTCCAGCCGGAACGGGCAAACGGTTTCCAGACGCGCCCGCCCAATTCCTGGATCATGAAGCGGCCCACGCGCGTCCCCGCGTCGAGCACGGTGAGAATGAACAGCGCTTCAAACATAATCGCGAAGTGGTACCAGATACTCAGCAGGCGCGGCCCGCCAATCGTGCTGGAAAAAATCTGCGCCATACCCACCGCCAGCGACGGCGCGCCCCCGGCGCGGTTCAGGAGCGTTCGCTCGCCCACGGCGCGCGCCAGGTCGTGCATGGTTTGCGCATCGAGCGCGAAGCCCCAGCCGCTGATGGTCCGCGCCGCCGCTTCCGCCGAGGCGCCCACGATCCCGGCCGGGCCGTTAATTGCAAAATAAACGCCCGGCGCCATCGCGCACGCCGCCACCATGGCCATCACACCGACGAATGACTCCATCAGCATCGCGCCGTAGCCGATCATTCGCGCGTGACCTTCGTGAAGAATCATCTTCGGCGTCGTCCCGGACGAAATGAGCGAATGGAAGCCGCTGACGGCTCCGCAGGCGATGGTGATGAAGCAGAACGGGAAAATCTTCCCGGCAAAGACAGGGCCGCTGCCGTCCACGAAGCGCGTGAGGGCCGGCATCTGGATCGTGGGACGCACCAGCAGGATGCCGCCGGCCAGCGCGAAAATCGCTCCCACCTTGATGAAGGCGCTCAGGTAATCGCGCGGCGCGAGCAGCAGCCAGACCGGCAGCGCCGAAGCCGCAAAGCCATACGCGATGATGGCCATGGCCAGCGCGGGGCCGCTCAGAGTGAACACGCGCACCCAGGACGGCGCGGCGGCTACCCATTGCCCCGCGACGACGACAAACACAATCATCACGATGCCCAGCAGCGAGGCTTCAAGCACGCGCCCGGGCCGCCAATAGCGCAGATAAACCCCCATCAGCAGCGCAATCGGCACGGTCATCGCGAGCGTAAACGCCGCCCAGGGCGAGTCCTTGAGCGCGTTTACGACCACGAGCCCGACGACGGCGAGCAGAATAACCATGATCGCCAGCACCGCAAGCTGCGCCAGAAAGCCTCCGCGCCGGCTCACCTCTTCCCTGGCCATCTGGCCGAGAGACTTTCCATCGCGCCGCATGGAGCAGAACAAAATGACAAAATCCTGCACGCACCCGCCGAGCACCGCCCCGGCAATCAGCCAGAGGGTGCCCGGCAAGTAGCCGAATTGCGCCGCGAGGGTTGGGCCGACGAGCGGTCCGGGGCCCGCGATGGCCGCAAAGTGATGACCGAGCAAAACCCATTTGTTTGTGGGCACAAAATCGCGGCCGTCATCGCGGCGCTCCGCCGGCGTGGCGCGCGTGTTATCCAGGGCAAACACACGCGCGGCAAGAAACGCGGAGTAAAACCGGAACGCAACCAGGAAGCAGCATGCCGCGGCCAGCACGAACCATGTAGCATTGAGCGGCTCGACGCGGTTCAGCGCGATGGTGGAGAGCGCAACTGCGCCCAGCAGCGAGATCGCGACCCAGATCGCGATATGGAGAAAACGCTTCACTGCGTCACGCTCCTGCGCAGAAACAACGCGCGGAATCGTATGCGAGTGAGGCAATAGCGTCAATCGTCAAGCGGCCGGGGCGGGGCGTGACGCTCGCTCCCTTCCGCATCCGGCGCAGAATTTCTGCCGCCCTTCTGCGATTTCCGGCTAGAATGCACGCCGTTGCTTGCAACATTTGTTTCCAGGGAGCTTCCGATGCGCCCATGCGCGGCCCGGCGTCCCCGCCAAATCTTCTGGATGGTTGCGGCTCTTTCTTTGCCGCTGTGCCTTCGCGCACAGGAGAAAAAGGAAGAGTTGCCCCGCCCGAAGACGCTCGAAGAGTTGCAGCAGGCGATGAAGGGCGTCCTCGAGAAAAATCACGTTCCGGGTGCGGGCGTGGCGCTGGTGTCCAATGGAACGCTATTGTGGTGCGGAGGATTCGGCAAGGCCGACCTCGCCGCGAATCGGGACATCACCTGCGACACCGAGTTTCGCGTCGGCTCGATCAGCAAGACCTTCGTCGTGCTTGCGCTTTTGAAGCTTCAGGACGATGGCAAGATCAACCTTTACGCCCGGGTCCGAGACCTCGCTCCAGAAATCCCCATGACGAACCGGTGGGACGCCACAAATCCTGTGCGCGTCGTGAACCTCCTCGAGCACACCGCGGGTTTCGACGACATGTCTTTCAGTGAGGTCTATAACCGCAAGGATGCCTGGAACTATCCCCTGCTGAGAGTTTTTCAGGACCATCCCGGCCCGCAGAACGTGCGTTGGCCGCCGGGCACGCGCTTTTCTTACTCCAATCCCGGCTATGGCGTTGCCGGTTATTTGATCGAAAAAGCCTCCCGCCGGCCCTTCGACCAGTACATTCAGGAAAACGTCCTGGCGCCGCTCGGGATCGCGCGGGGCGATTTTCGCATGACGGAGGCGAACCGGCCGTTCCTGGCGCAAGGCTACGAAGACAATCCCTCTCGCGTGGTCCCTTATAAGAACATCTATCTGCGTCCCGCGGGCGATATGAAAGCATCTCCCGGCGAACTCGCAAAGCTCGTGCAGTTCTTTCTCCAGCGCGGAAGAGTCGCGGACGTCACGCTCTTCAAGCCTGAAGCGATCGCGCGCATGGAGTATCCCGAAACGCCCGCTTCGGCAAAGCATAGCCTGCGCCTCGGCTACGGCCTCGCAAATTACACGGAGCTGGATGGTGGCGTCGTCACGCATGGCCACGACGGTGGAATTGACGGCTTCATCTCGACCTACCGCTACATGCCGGAGCAGAACTGGGGCTACGTCGTTCTCCTGAACAGCACCGTCTCCTTCAAAGCGCTCCAGAACATGAACCGGCTAGCGATCGATTTTCTCTCCAAGGATTTTCCGAAGCCGCAGCAACCTGTAATCAATCTGTCCGCCAGGGACCTCGATAAATTCACAGGTTATTACGCGCCGCGTGCGCCGCGCGATCAGTTGTTTGCTTTCATGGAGGAACTCTCCGGCGGCACCCGCGTCCGCGTGCAAAACGGTCAACTCGTCGTCTCCGGACTTTTCGACAAGCCCGAACCGCTGCTGCCCGTCGGCAAAGGTCTGTTTCGAGGACAGAAGGAGCCCGAAGCCAGCACGATTTTCTTCACCGACGACACAGGACGCATGTGCCTCACCGGCGCTGGAATGGACGGCATTTCTTATGGCGAGCGCGTCTTTCCCGTGTGGCCCTATCTGCGCCTCGCCCTCCTCGCGCTGTGTTTTGCGCTCATGATTACTTCCATTCTTTTCGCTGTGGTGTGGGGCCTGCGAAAACTCTTTGGCGGCATGAAGGACGTCAAGCACCTTTCGGTTCGCGTCGCGCCCCTTATTGCCATCCTGTGCCTCGCCGCCGCCATATTTGGTTTCACCAAAGCCGTCGGCAATCCAGGAGTGGTCAACGGGTGGTCCGTCCTTGTTTGGCTGGGGACTTCTTTTTTTGCCGTGCTATCGGCGGTGGGGCTTGCCCTGGCGCTCTTCGTGCCTCGCGAAGAGATTCACCGCGGCGTGCGGATGCACTCGCTGTTGGTATCGCTGTCCTGCTGTATCGTCACTCTTTTCATGGCCTCTTGGCACCTGCTCGGACTCCGCCTCTGGGCGCCCTGAGCCTTACTCTCTCAGCGACGTAAACCGAACAAGGGGAAACAGTTCGCGGAACACCTTTGTGACTTCGCCGGGAAAAGCTGCGCGCGCGGCCCCGGCGGGCGTCAGCTTCTTGCGCACGATCCAGCCTTGAACTTTTTTCCACTCGTCCGCCGCAACCGGCCATCCTTCGTGCTTCGTCCATTCGTTCTTCTCCGCAGAATACCAGTAGCTCTCATACGCGCGGGAGAGCCGCTTCTTCTGCTGCGCGAGCCAGCGCGGATTCCCGTTCAATCTTGGTTCGGCAAGCAGCGCCAGCGCGGACGTTTTCCGTGCGCCGCCCGAATAGATTCGAAAACCAGCCGTAACGCTGTCCGCCGATAGACCGACATAGAGCTGTCCTGCTTCGCCGCCGGAGAACACGGCAGGAAACATCAGATACATCTGCGCGCGGTACGGCGTCTTGTCTTTGGCGAAGCGGATGTCCCGGTTGATGCGCGAGAAATTCGCGCCCGTCCGTCCACTGGTGTCGAAATTCATGTCGAGCGAAAGCACGCTCTGGGAAAGCTCCTGCAGCAACCGCCGGAACGGCGCCACGACGTGCTCCTGATAACGCTCGCGGTTCGCGTCCATCCACTCCTTGCGGTTGTGGCGCGCCAGCTCGCGGAAAAAACGGAAGGTCTCTCGCGTGAAGATCGGTTTATTCGTGGCCATGCGTTCCTCGCCGTGTGCCAGACTTCTCCGATAACACGATTCCCAAGCCGGGTCAATTCGACTATGCTCTTCGCCGCGCTGGCGTGCCCGGATCCTCGCGTCCCTTGCCTGCGCATTCTTCCTTCGAGGAGTCACTGATGAATCCCAAGCCCGTTCTCGCGGTATCTCTTTTGGCGGCGATTACCGTTTGCCTCGCTGCGCTTCGCGCCGACGAGCAGAAGCCCGCTCCGAAAGAGCCGTGGAAGCCCGAAGACATCATTTATGGGGAGTCGGCCGGCCAATTCCGCATTTCGCCGGACGGCAAGTGGGCCGTGTGGGTGAAAAGCAGCGGCAACAAAGAAAAAGACGCCCGGGTCTCCAATCTTTTTCTGTCGAGCCTGACGGAAAACCGTGAGATTCCGCTCACGCGCGGCGCGGACAACAACTCGCAACCGCGCTGGTCGCCCAACGCCGAGACCATTGCCTTCCTCAGCTCGCGTGCACGCCCGCAGCCCAAGCCGGACACTGCGCCTATGCAGATCTGGCTCATCAACCCGCGCGGCGGCGAACCCTGGCCGCTCACGGAACTTGCCCGCGCGCCTCAGCACCTCGAATGGCTCGACAACGACACTCTGATTTACAGCGCGGAAGAAGACCCGGCGCTTTATGAACAGGAAGTCAAGCGCAAGAAGGACGATTCAAATGTCGTGGACGACGCAGACCACGCTCCGCCGGTGCGCCTCTACAAGATTGGCGTCAAGGACGGCAAAATCACGCGCCTGACGATGAATACGGATTGGATTGACGGCTGGAGCGTCTCGCGCAATGGGAAGTACGCCGTCGCCTCACACCAGCGCAGCCTGCACTACGAGTTTGATCAGAAGGTTCCGCCTGTCGTCTTTCTGCACGACCTCTCGAATGGCACGGAAAAGCAGATCTTCACCGAAGGGCGCATCCGCCCCTTCGGCTACGATTGGGCGCCGGACGGCTCCGGCTTTTACGCGGCCGCGCCGTTTTCGACGGATCCGCGATTTCTCACGGCGTTCATCCTGCTCCTTTATCACTACGATGTGGCGAGCGGAAAAGTCACGCAGGTTCCTCTCGATTGGGAAAACGGCCTGGGATCTGGGCTTGAATCTTCACCCGACGGTTTCGTGGCCTCGCTTGCCGCAGGCAGCCGGCTCGGGCATGCGCGCTACATCGCGGAAAAATCGGCGAATGGCTGGAGCTGGCATCGCCATGCGCTCGAAGGCGAGCATGCAAGAAACATGCAGGGATTCAGCCTCAGCGAAGATGGAAAAACGATCGTCTATCAGTATTCGACAGCCAGCAAGCTCCCGCAGTGGTATCGCGCGCAGCTTGACGGCACAAAAATCGTCAATCCTGTGCAAATCACGAAGCTGAACG
>Ga0209160_1003687_pt1 | contig 12417 bp, 11 predicted proteins | sample GraSoiAngelo_153_FD_186167 | JGI IMG/M metagenome (GOLD analysis project Ga0209160, IMG submission 186167) | Grasslands soil microbial communities from the Angelo Coastal Reserve, California, USA - 14_1009_12_40cm (SPAdes) (version 2) | ecosystem: Environmental > Terrestrial > Soil > Grasslands ...
GTGATGCCGAAGATCGGCTTCGACTTCGCCGCCGCGATGCGCGCGTTCCTGCGCGCCGATCCCGACGTGATCATGGTCGGCGAGATGCGCGACGAGGAGACGGCGTCGACCGGGATCGAGGCGTCGCTGACCGGCCACCTGGTGTTGAGCACCCTGCATACGAACAGCGCGCTGGAGACCGTCATCCGGCTGCTCGATATGGGGCTCGACCCCTTCAGCTTCGCCGACGCGCTCCTGGGCATCCTCGGTCAGCGACTCGTCAAGCGCATCTGTCAGGACTGTCGGCAGGAGTACCATCCCGAGCGCTCCGAGTTCGACGAGCTCGTCCAGGCCTTCGGCGAGGAGGCCTTCACGAGCCTCGGCCAGAAGTACGACGGATCGTTCGTGCTCTATCGCGGCAAGGGCTGCGCCTCGTGCAACAAGACCGGCTATCGCGGCCGACTGGGCATCCACGAGCTCTTCATCGCCAGTGACGAGATGAAGCGCCGCATCCAGTCGAAGGCGCGCGTCGCCGAGATGCTGGAGCAGGCCAAAGCCGAGGGGATGACCACGCTCGTGCAGGACGGCATCATGAAGACGCTCGGCGGCTTGACCGACTTCCGTCAGGTCAAGGCCGTCGCGATCAAGTAGTCCGCCCCCACCAGCTCACCTCGATCGCGCGTCCGGTCGTCCTGTCGTTTGTCGAGCGCGCCCCTCCAAGAGGTCGTATCATAGGCGGCGTTCATAGGCGGCGTTCGTACCGGGTGTGACGAAGCGCGCAGACTTCATACGTGACGAGGCGTCACGACGACTGAACCCAATGTGGTCCGTATCGGTCGAGGCCCACGAATCGACATCAACCCTCGTGCGGGTCGCGCGGCCGCTCGCCGGCTCGGTGGCGCTTCATCTCGCCCTGCTGACGATCGTGATCGTCGCTGGCTCGGCGGCCTTCGCGCCACCACCAGTGCCTCGGGCAACGTGGCTCGACCTGGAGCCTGCGGAAATCGCGCCACCGCCGCCCGCGCCGGTTGCCGCGTCCCCGCGACCCCGTTCGGCTCCTCGCCCAGGGGTCGAGCCGCGAACGCTTCCCGTGCCGGTAACCGACGAGCCCCTGACGCCACCGGCCCAACCGCTGCCGACGCCTGCCCGGGAGGTGACGGCGCCGGAGCCCACGCCGCCGGCCCAGAGCGCGCCGAGCCCACCGCAAAGCTCGATCGTCATGGGCCCGTCGAACGCACTCGAGCCTGACCGCAGCGGAGCATCGAGCAGCGCGACCAGTGCCAGTCCATCGACCGACTCCGGGCCCGCGCGCGAGCCGCAAGAGCGCGGCGTCAATGGCGCGGGAGGACCGGCCGTCGCGTCGCGCCCCCCGGATGCGTCCGCCGGAGGTCCGATCGTCCGAGCGGCTCGCCCCCGCGGGGGCTATCAAGTGCGACCGGTCTACCCCGAGTCGGCGCGACGAGCCGGCATCCAGGGAACGACCTTGCTTCGCATCTATATCGAGAGGGATGGACGCGTCGGCGACGTCAGCGTCCAGCGATCCGCCGGACACCAGGCCCTCGACGAGGCGGCCGCCGATGCCGTGCGTCGCTGGCGGTTCGAGCCCGCGCTCAACTCCACTGGACCGGTTTCGATGTGGGCGTTGGTTCCGGTCGAGTTTCGGATCGGCGACCGGGACTGAGCTTCTAGAACCGAACCGCCAGACCCCCGAGGACCGACCGCGGATTGCCCGGCGTGTAGTGGATGTCCGGCACCCCGCTCGCGGGCTCACCGGCCAGTCGAGACGTGAAGAAGAACTGTGCCTCTCGGTACTCGGTGTTCGTGAGGTTTTCGATGCTGAGGAACGCCTCGAGCCACTTGTAGCGGTAGCGCGCCGTGAAGTCGAAGAGCATGTAGCCGCGGGCTGTCTGGTGCCGGTCCTCGTCGGCGTAGCGGTCGCCGAGATAGCGCATACCGAGGCTCGACGCGAGACCCCACGGCAGGCGGGCTGTCAGGTCGGCGCGTGCGGTCAGGCGCGGCGCCAGCGCGACGGCGGCGCCCGTGTCGAACTCGGCCCGGCTCGCCGTCACATCCCCCGAGAACGTGAGCCACTCGAGGAGCTTCACCCGCGTCGCGAACTCGATGCCCGAGCGGTGGCTCGGCCCACGCGCCTCGGTCGTGCCCTCGTCGCCGACGAAGACGAGCTCGCTGGCCAGATCCATGACCCAGTAGGTCAGCGAGAATTCGACGCGCGGAATCACCTTGCTGCGCACGCCGAACTCGTAGCCGCGCGCCGTCGGCAGCGCCGTCTCGGTGCGACCGGCCACCACCGCGCGTGCGTCGTTGCTGTGGAATCCGGTCCCGAAGTTCGCGAAGAGCTCCGTCTGAGCCCAGGGCCCGAGCACGAGGTTGGCCTTCACGTTGGGTCGGGCCTTGGTGACCCGGCCGTTCAGGTCGTCCTCGGTCGTGTTCACCCGTGAGTGCACGTCGTAGCCGAAGATGTCGCCGCGTGCGCCGGTCACGAAGCGCAGCCACGAGAGCGGCACGATGTCGAACTTCACGAACGGCGAGTACGACTGCTCGACGATCGAGACGTCCTGGGTGCGGGCCAGCTGATGGCGCTGGACGGCGGTCGCGAGGACGACGCGCGGCGTGTCGATCCGGTACTGGAAGCCGGCCGAGCTGGTGAGGCTGACGTCGAACGGCTTGCTCTGATGCTGGTAGAGCACGTCGAAGCCGGCCATGTAACGGCGATCGCGCTGATTGATCATGTCGCCGTTCTGCTCGTCGTTGAGGAAGAAGGTGAAGTCGTTGAACAGGGTGAGCACGTAGTAGGTGCCGTACGCGTGCGCGCTGACGAGCTGGTTGTCGGTCGGCCGCCACCGCCAATCGAGATTGACGTTGGTTCGCTGGGTGCTGCCGCCCTCGTTGGGGTCGATCGCGTCGAAGCGCCCGATGAGGCCCGACCGTACCGCGCGGGCCGGGATCTCGCCCGAGCCGTGCCAGTCGGCCTGATAGTGCGAGGCCCAGATCGAGAGATCCATGGTCTCCGACAAGCTCGCCTTCGCCTTGGCGAAGAAGTTGAAGCGCTCGTAGCCGTTCGGTTGGACGAACGGCCCGTCGCTCCGGTAGTACTCGATCGCGACGAGCGTCTTCAGCGCGTCGCGCGTCGGCGAGAAGAGCGTCAGGTAGCGCTGGGTGGCGAACGAGCCGCCGGCGGCCTCGGCGTAGTTCTCGTCGACCGTATCGCGCATGACGAAATTGAACGCGCCGGCGGTGGCGAAATCGCCGAACTCGACGAAGTACGGGCCCTTGAAGCCGTCGAGGCGCTGGACGATCTCGGGAATCATGAAATGAAGATCGGCGTAGCCTTGACCGTGAGCATGGCTGCGGAGGTTGACGGGGAGCCCATCGATGAAGAGCGCGACGTCGGTGCCGTGGTCGGCATCGAACCCGCGCAGGAAATACTGCTCGGCCTTGCCGCCACCCTGATGCTGGCTGATCACGAGCCCGGGAACGAGGCGCAGGACGTCGGCCGGCCGGCCCTGAGGGCGAAGCTCGAAGTCGCGCCCGGGGATGAAGACCTCGGACGACGCGGAGACCGGCGGCGGCGCCGTCACCACGACGGGCGGCAGGATTGATTCTTCCGGACGCGGCGAAGTCTCCTGAGTCTTCGGAGGCGCCTCTTGAGGCTTCGAGGGGTTTTCCTGGGCCGATACGGCGCCCGCCGTCGACACCTCCACGAGCAAGGCCGAAGCGGCGAACAGTCGCGCAGAGAACAACGGAAGTATGAACATTGAGGGAAAGGTAATACCACACGACCGGCGGCTGATCCAGTACATTTCGGATCCATGGACGAGGAACGAGCAGTCCGGTTCACGGTCTCGCTTCCGGCCCGGCTGATGCGCACGCTGGATCGCCTGCGCGCCGGGCGGCGCTACGGCAACCGCAGCGAGTTCGTGCGCGATCTCCTCCGCGGCGAGCTCGTGAAGGAAGAATGGGCGACCTTGCCGGGCGAGACGGTCGGTGTGCTGACTCTCGTCTACGACCACGAAACGCGCGCGCTCGCCGACAAGCTCGCGGATATCCAGCACCACGGGTACCGCTCGATCACGGCGAGCCTGCACGTCCACCTCGACGAGCACTCCTGCCTCGAGGTCATCGCGCTCCGCGGCTCGGCGCGACGCATCCGCACGATCGCCAACGAGCTGCTGGCGGTCAAAGGAGTTCGCTACGGGCAGCTCGTTCCGGCTACTCGTGGTAAGCGCTTGACGTAGCTTCTCGTGGAGGCGGCCGGGCGGGACGGGGGTGTGGAGGTCCCTCCCGGGATCCGGCTGCTGCAACGCTCTACCGTAAGACCTCACGGTCGGCGCGGTGGGCAACGCTGACTACACGGATCCCGGGAGGGACCCCCACACCCCCGTCCCGCCCGGCCGAATTCGCGTCGCTTCGTTGCGACTCGACCATCGTCGTCGGACGAACGTGATCCCGAAGGCTCGCTGCGTAGAACGGTATGGCATCGCGCGGTCTGAGGTAGGGCCGTTGAATGTGGTGGCGGGTGAGCGTCTGAGGCTCGTCCTTTTTGCGTGGGGGGAGTTGGGTGGATTGGAAGGTTAGGGTTTGTGGGTCGGTGGAGGAGGTGCGGGCGGCGGTGAGCCCGATCTGGCACTACTTCGGGCGCACGGGACCGAACGAGGATCAGATCGCGCCGCTCGCGCGTGTCCTGCCCGCGGAACGCGTGTTTGCCGTCTGGGACGACGACCGCGTGGTGGGCGGGGCGGGTGCGTTTCCGTTCACGCTGACGGTGCCCGGCGGACGGGTGCGCGCGGCAGGCGTGACGGTCGTCGGCGTTCTCCCGACCCATCGACGGCGCGGCGTCCTGCGCTCGATGATGCGAGCACAGCTCGACGCGTGCCGCGAGCACGGCGAGTCGGTCGCGTATCTGTGGGCCACCGAGGACACGATCTATGGGCGCTTCGGGTACGGTGTCGCCTCGTATTCGATAGAGGTCGATATCCCCCGCGAGCGGTCGGCGTACTACGCGCCGGCCCCGTCCGTGGGCCACGCGCGGCTCGTGCCGCTCGGAGCGGCCGAACCCCTCGTGGCGCCCGTGTGGGAGCGCGTCGCGGCCGTCACGCCCGGCATGTTCGCCCGCCCCTCCGCGTGGTGGCAGGCGCGCGCGCTGGCCGATCCCGACTGGCGGCGGCGCGGCGGCGGCGACCTGCAGTGCGTGGTCCTCGAAGTCGGTGGGCGGTCGACGGCGTACGCGCTCTACCGCATCAACGCGGGGTCCGACCGCGGCGTGCAGGTCGGCTCACTCGACGTCGTCGAGGCGATGGGAGATGCACCCGAAGCCACGCGAGCCATCTGGCGGTTCCTGCTCGACGTCGACTTGACCGCGCGCACGAGGGCATCGCTGTTGCCGGTCGATCATCCGTTGTTGCTACTGCTGGCCGAGCCTCGACGGCTTCGCGCGAACGTTCGTGACGGGCTCTGGGTTCGGCTCGTCGATGTCGGCGCCGCGCTGTCGGCGCGCTCGTACGCGGTGCCCGATGTCGGCGCCGCGCTGTCGGCGCGCTCGTACGCGGTGCCCGGCTCGGTCGTCGTCGAGGTGGCCGACGAGTTCTGCCCCTGGAACCACGGGCGCTGGCGCGTGGGTGCGGACGGCGTCGCGCGCACCCACGAGCCGTCGGAGCTCTCGTGCGACGTGACCGCGCTCGGCTCGGTCTACCTCGGCGGGCTCACCTGGGCGCAGCTGGGGCGATCGCTGCGGGTCGTGGAGCTCCGGCCAGGCGCGATCGCGCGCGCCGATGCGCTCTTCCGCAGCGACACGGCGCCCTGGTGCCCGGAAATCTTCTGAGGCGCGCACCGGCCCGCCGGAGCGGACGGGGGCGCTACTTCATCGTTCGAGGAATGAAGAGCGCGAGATCGGGAAAGAGCATCAGGCTCATCTCGGTCTCCTCGCTGGCGTGAGTTCGGCTGAGATTAGCAGAACCCTGCGCGTCCGGTAGGCAACTTCTGCCGGCCGCGGACACGCCCGGAATCAGGGGCGTTCGGCGGCCGGCCGACTGTCACGATCGAGGAAGTAGTTGATCCACGAGCTGGTGTCGCGCAGCCGGCGATCGGGCGGCGGCACGTACGTCAGAAGACCGTCGAGCGCGTTCCCGGCCTTCGCGCGATCGTACACGGCGACCCAGATGCACGGTTTGTCCGGAGTCACCTCGCAGCGTCCCTGGTCCGTCCCGCCGCACGGTCCGTTCCGGAGTTGCTTGGGACACGTCTGAGGGCAAACGTACTCGAGATGACCGAGCACGCAATTGCCGCACGCCTGGCAGCCGAAGAGCGGCTTCTTGATCGCGAGCTCGGCGCGCTCGAGGAGCGCCGCAACCGGCTTTCGCCGATCGATCCACGCGAACACGCGCGTGAGGACGCGGTGGGTCCAGGTGTCGCGGTTGACGGGAAACGTGCGCCCGAGCCAGTCGAGGACGCGCGGCAGGAGCTCGGCGCGAGGCCGCTCCGCCGCCGCGCCGGCGCTCCTCGATGGTTTCCGAACGGGGAGGTAGAAACCGCCGGCGGCGCCATAGTGGAGCTCGGCCGCCAGATTATCCCAGCTCGGCGCAAGCTCCTCGGCTCGTCTGATGATCCACGCGATCTGCGCCGCGTCGTGGGTGCCCCCGATGTAGGCGCCCGCGTAGCCGAGCCCGCGCAGGACCGCGACGGTCCGCGCCGCTCGCTCGAGCCGGGCCTGACGTCCGCCGTCCGTCGCCCGGCTTTCGGCACGCACGGCGGCGAGAAGCTCGGGCGACACCCAGCAGCCCGGTGGACGGCCGGTCGCCATGCGCTCCGCCGTCTTCGGCCCCAGCACGTAGACATTGCCGAGCAGCGGCGTGCGGAGCCCCCGCTCGTCGAGGTAGCGGCGCAGCTCCGCGAACTTCCGCGCGTCCCAGCCGACCTGCGTGACGGCCACGTCGGCCCCGGCCGCGATCTTCTTCTCGAGCTTGACGTACTGATAGACGCAGTCGGCCTCGGTGTACTTGAAGGGCGAGACGGCTACCGCGACGTGAAAGGGTATGCCGCCCCGGCGCCGCTCGTCGATGAGTCGCACGAGCTGGACGGAGTCGAGGTCGAACACCGGCGGCTGATCGCCGGCGCCGGGGTAGTCGCCGGTCAACGCGAACACGTTCTCGAGCGAGAGCGCGTGCATGTCGTCCAGGCTCTTGGCGAGCCCAAGACGATCCTGGCTCACGCACGTCAGATGGATATTGGGCGTCAGGCCGCGTGCTCGCGCCGCCGCCGCGACCCGCAGGGGATCGTGGCCCATCGCCCCGCCCGCGTAGCTGGTGACGCTGCCGGCCACGACCGCCGGAATGCGAGCCAGGCCCGAGGCGGCTTCGAGCAACCGCGCCTCGCGTGTCAGCGCCGAGGCGACGAGCTCGACGACATAGCAGAATCGCCCCGTCGCCAGCGCGTCGCGCAGCGGGTTGGTCATCCCTGGAGCTCGCGCCGGACGAGCCGCGCTCCCTCCACCATGGCGCCGAGCTTGGGGAAGGCGACCTCGCGCGGGAGATGGAGGAGGCCGCAATCGGGGTTCACGGACAGGCGGTCGACCGGAAGAATCGCGAGCGACTCGCGGATGCGCTCGGCCACGATCCCGGCTGTCTCGACGTCGTGACTCTTTACGTCGATGACGCCGAGACCGAGCGTGAACGGCGCGTCGAACTCCTTGAACAGCCGGAGGTCCTCGCTGCCTCGGCGCGCGAACTCGAGCGTGATCTGGTGGATCCGTGCCTCGAGGATCGCCGGGAACAGATAGCGGTAGCTCCCCTCCCACGACGGTTTGCCGTAGCGGTTGCCGTAGCACACGTGCAGGCTCAATCGCGCGTCCACTCCGTCGACGAGCGCGTTGATGGCGCGCACGCCCCACGGCAGATCCTCGGGGAACCCCGAGTAGTAGGGCTCGTCGATCTGGATCTGCTCGGCGCCGGCGCGCACCAGCTCGCGCAGCTCGAGGTTCATGACGCGGGCGATCTCGACCGCGAACGCCTCTTCCGTCGGGTAGTACTGGTTGCGGATCCGCTTGACCAGCGAATGTGGCCCGGTGACGGACACTTTGGTCCTTCGGTCCGTGAACCGGCGCAGGAAGCGGAAGTGCTCGACGAGCCCGAGCGGGGCCATCGGCATGCGGTTACGCACGACCGTGTCGTAGAAGTCGTAATACGAGGCCTTGGAGCCGCGGTCGATCTCGACCCCGGGAAGCCGCGTCGCGAAGTAGTCGATCATGTTGTCGCGCCGGAGCTCGCCGTCGGAGACGACGTCGAGCCCCGCGACCTCCTGATCCTTGATCGCCGCCTTCACCGCCGCGTCGTGCATTTCGTCGAGGTCGTGGGCGGTGATCCGCCGGCGGAGGAAATCGTTCTTCGCGCGCTCGAGCCAGGCGGGCATCGAGTAGCTGCCGACGACGGCGGTGGGAAGGTATTGAGCTGCCATGGTCTGCCTCACTCGCGGAGTGTCGTGTAGAGAATGCTCGTGCGCGAGCCCGCACGATATCGAAACGGCGCGAAGTGGACGTCATAGCCAGTCCGCGCGCCGACCGCCTGCAGGAGGGCGCCGTTGACCCAGTTCACGACGGAGCCGTCGAGCTTGCCCGGGCCCCGGAATCCCTGGCGGTACTCGTCCATAGTGGCGACGAAGATATCCTGCACCTGGAGATAGCCCCGGGGGTGCAGCAAGGGGACCGTATTAACGAAGCTCTCCACGGCGCCGCGCGAGATATGGAAGCGGATGTCGGCGGGCGCGGTCGCGAGCAGCTCGTCGAGATCGTCGCCGTGGAGCCCGGGCGGCAGCGGCACGTCGGCGGTGCCCTCGAGACGGCGCAACCGTTCTTCGAGACACAGACCATCCCAGGCGGCCTGCCAGAACGCCACACCGCGCTCGCGGTCACCGAAGAGGTCGGGGCCCGTTTCGAGCAGGCGGGCGATGGTCGGGCGCAGCTCGGTCGGGGCGACTCCGTGGGCCGACGCGATCGCTCGCGCGGCTGGTCCCGGAAGGTACGCCCGCGTCTCCACGAGATAGAGCTGGCCGTCGCGCCGGACGAGCTCGTCCACCGGCAGGTTGTCGTACACGTTCGTCAGGTGGACGTAGAGGATCTTGTAGCGGAGGAACGACAGCGCGCGGAGCGGGTTGAGCGCATCGGTGGCGATCATGCTGACCACGTCGCGGTGCGCCTCGACGGCGCTCATCGCGCGATCGAGAGTCGGCAGGGAATAGTCAGCGAGGAGGAAGCGCAGCCGCGGATAGAACCCGGTCGCTCGCGCCTCGTCGATCGCCTTGAAACGATCGAGCCAGAGCCCGGCGCGAGTGCCCGAGCCCACGCCGATCTCGAGCGCGAAGATTTCGGCCGGCAGCTGGCCGCGCTTGTCGAGCTCGACCAGGAGCGTCCAGAAGTCGGCGACCGCGTCGCCCACCGCCGCCGGATCGTTGGCGTCGGACCGGCCGCTCGGCAGCGCCGCCTCGAAGCCGCGGCCCGATTGACGCTCCCAGTCGGCCAGGCGCTGCCAGAACAATCGGTTGAATTGCCAGATCGAGCTCTCGCCCAGCGGCCCCCACTCCTCGACGACGACGCGGCCGCTGGTCTCGCGCTCGATCGCGCCGACGGACGCGAGCGCACCGCCGAGGTCATCGATCAGCCGGTCGCGCGGCGCCCTGCGCAGATCGACCGCCAGTTCGGCGAGCGCCATTCGCTCACCCTGGGCATCGGTGGCGTGGCGTACGGTGACCGGTTCTCGGAAGTTCGCCTTGTACTGGATCCAGTCGAGGTGCAGGCGAAGGCGCGGCAGCATTTCCGCGTCGAGTCGCCCCTGATCGAGGAGCGCGAACAGCGCGGCCAGGACCTCGCCGGCGCCGGTCTCACCGGGCTTCGGCAAGAAGTTGAGGTGGATGATCACGGGGTCCAGATACCACGCGTCACACGGCTTGTCATCCTCTGTTACGCCGCTGTGACGGTCGCTCTCATCGTCGCTCGCAGCAGGGCTCGCACCAGGGCGTAGTATGAATCGTGGGCCGAGCCCTCGACCGCCTCCCAATCGAAGCGAGGCTGCGTGCTCGGGGACCACGGACAATGGAGGTGAAGAAATGAGCAAAGGCGGCAAGGTGAAGGCGATTCCAGCGGGATATCACAACGTCACTCCCTACCTGATCATCGACGGCGCGGCGCGGGCCCTGGACTTCTACAAGCGTGTCTTCGGCGCGACCGAGAAGATGCGAATGCCGGGTCCCGACGGAAAGATCGGGCATGCCGAGATCACCATCGGTGATTCGATGATCATGCTGGCCGACGAGCACCTGGAAATGGGCGCCCGCGCGCCTCGCGCGTTCGGCGGCGCGGCCGTGAGCATCATGCTCTACGTCAACGACGTGGACGAGACGGTCAAGACCGCCGTGGCCGAGGGCGCCAAGGTCCTCCAGCCCGTCGAGGACAAGTTCTATGGCGACCGGACGGGCACCATCGAGGACCCGTTCGGCCATCACTGGCACGTCGGCACGCACAAGGAAGATGTGCCGCCCGACGAGATGAAGCGCCGCGCCGCCGCGCTGGCGAAGAGCGCCTGATCGGATCTCGACCGATCGTCTGCTGGCGGAGTCTGCGCGCCGAACTCGCGGCGCGTGCCGGGAGTGTCGGCGCGCGGACTCCGTAGCTCACGCTCATCGAGACGCTGAGAAAGGTCAGGAAGGAGCCGTCCACGACTCACACCAACATGTCGGCGAGGCCCTTCATATCCGGCGCCACGATGTCCGGCTGGTGCGGCGTGCCGCCGAACGGCCGCTGGCGACGGTCGATGAACGCCGAGTGCATGCCCGCCGCCTTTGCCCCGATGCAATCGAAGGCATGGTTGGCGACGAAGAGGATTTCGTCCATTCGAACGCCCACGATCTCGGCGGCCTTCGTGTACGTCGCCACGTGGGGCTTGAAGGAGTTGGCGGCGGCCACCGAGATCACGGCGTCGAACTCGATCTTGTGAAACGCCTTGGCGGCCTCCAGCATGTCGGGATCACCGTTCGACAGCACGACGATCTTGTATCGCGTCTTCAAACGGGCCAGCGCCTCCGGGACGTCTGGAAACGGCGTGAGCCGCTCGATCTGCGCCACGAGGAAGCGCACCTCGTCCGTCGTGTGGGGAATTCCGGCGCGCTCGAGGGTGTAGGCGACGGCGCGGTGCCCGATCTCCCGGTAGGACGTATGCTCCTTGTGAAGCAGCGCATCGATCATGGAGTTCTCGAAGTGGGTGCGCCGCCACCAGGTCACGAACGCGTCCGGTCGGCCACTCCATCCCTTCTGCTGTAAGTAGGGAGTCACTGCCTCCGTCAGGCCTTTCTGCATGTCGACGACGGTGCCGTACTGGTCGAACATGCACACCTTGATCTTCGCTTTGAGTGCCACGACGGTGGCCATGTCGCTCAGCGACCTCCAGGAAGTTTGCACGCCGACGAGTTGCCCATCGCGCACAGGTATTTGTCGCGATCGTGCCCGCGCGCGAGGTCGTGCGGGACGTAGAAGAGATCGGGCGCCGAACGCTTCCGCTCGGCCTCGACCTTCTGCACGGATGCCACGCACGCTTCGAAGTTCGCATCGTTCGTCCGATACGGATGCTGCTGGCAGCACTCCTTCCGGTAGGCTTTGTGACCACCCCTCGTGCGCGCGGTATCGTTCTCGCACGGGTGATCTTGGGCGCTTGCTGCGGCCGCGACGAGCAGCAGACTGACCGTGAAGAATCGGGCGAGCCTCGTCATCCGGCTTGATGCTATCAGGCCGGGCTGCCATTACCTCCCCCGTAATTGCGCCTGCGCGTGCTCGCGAGCAACCTCAGCTCTCAGGACTCCGACGGCCCGGAGGATATGTGATGACGAGTCTCGATTGCTCACCATTGAACGAAATCGTTGGTGGGCTCCTGCTCCTCATCAGCGCGATGTCGGCCGCGCACGGCACGCGCCGGCTCATGCGCGGTCTTCGCCACGCGCGACCGCTCGACGTCGTTCACGGCATCCGCGGCTCGGTCATCGCCTTGGCGGCGGCCACCTTCGCCGGCGGCGTCCTGCTGGCGCAGACCGGCCTCATCGTCCTCGGGGCCGTGTTCCTCGGCGAGGAGCTGTACGAGACCGGGCTGCTGGCCGCCATCATCCGTGCCGGCGAGCGCGACCAGGGGCCCGCGAAGGGCGCTTAGTCCGGATGCGCCCCTCAAGGGCGTTAGCGCCCCTCGCAAACGTCGTGGGCCCTATGCACACCGGCTTGGACGATCGAAGTCCGTGAACATCCTGGTCGAGCGAAGTGCCCCGTCGGATCAGGCCGCCTTTGCGCTCGGGCCATCTCCCCGAGCGCGCTAAGCTGTGAGATATGAGGCAGAGGCGGTGCTATGCAGGTCTGTGGAATTGGAAGTTAGGCGCACGCAGATGAAGCGATGAAGC
>Ga0209160_1003688_pt1 | contig 12414 bp, 13 predicted proteins | sample GraSoiAngelo_153_FD_186167 | JGI IMG/M metagenome (GOLD analysis project Ga0209160, IMG submission 186167) | Grasslands soil microbial communities from the Angelo Coastal Reserve, California, USA - 14_1009_12_40cm (SPAdes) (version 2) | ecosystem: Environmental > Terrestrial > Soil > Grasslands ...
ATTTTGATCCTCTAGGCTTTCAACTCTCACGAATAAGGAAAGGCGACTACAGAGCAGAACTGGCCGCAGTAAGCAACGACAGCATTGCACTTGCTCCAGCGACCATTGCTTTCACCTCAATGGCTTGGAAAAATGCGTGGAAATACGAAGCCCGATCTTACAGACACTGGTTCTGGGACGACGGAGTAATCGTCGCGAATCTCATATCGCTGTCAGCGTCCATGGGTTCACCGGCAAGAATAGTCCAAGGCTTTGAAGATCAAACCGTCAACGAACTCTTGGGCGTGCAAGACGAGGAAGAGGCAACGATCTGTCTCTCACCCATAGGTCCAGAAGGACACCGGTCCACAGACCGCCAGCTGAAAAGAATCGACCCTATTCTACCGAAGGTCCAGCCTCTCTCAGGGGAAGAGACGAAATACGCTGGTATCTGGGAGGCGCATCGAGCCTCTTTTCTCCAGAGCAAGGAAGAGGTTGACAACTGGACCAAAATGCGTCTGGAGACCTCGAATTCGGAACGAACGACCTACCCGAAGATTCCCCTACCGCCTCCAATGAATGATGCTACGAGGTCTCGGAGGCTTGGAGAAGTTATTCTCCAACGAGGCTCGACTCGAAGGTTCTCCCGCTCACCCATCACACTCTCCCAGCTATCGACAGTGTTGAGAACTTCGACTGGACCGATTCCACGCGATTATCTTCCGGAAAGCGAGAATCTGATCGAAACATACCTCATAGCGAATGCGGTTGAGGGACTCGCTCCCGGCTCATACTTCTACTCTGGGGAACAGAAATCTCTCGAGGAACTAAAACGTGGCGAGCTGAGACAAATGTCCGCGTACTTGTGCCTCGGACAACCATTGTTCGGCGAGGCTAGCGTGGTGTTTTTTCTGATGACTCGACTTCGAGAAGTTCTTGGAGCGCTTGGCAACCGTGGATATCGCACGGCTCAGCTTGAAGGTGGAATAGTAGCCGGTAAGATCTACCTGTCAGCCTACGCTCTCGGTCTAGGTGCTTCAGGCTCCACGTTCTATGATGATGCCGTAACCGAGTTCTTCTCACCTCACTCGAGGGAGAAGAGCACGATGATCGCAGTTGGACTCGGGGTCCCTGCCTACAAGGCTAGACCGGGCAGAGTATTGCCGCAGTTCACCTAAAGTTATTTTCTGATCCAATTGATCGGCTTTTCTGTCCTCGGACCAGCAAAGGGAGAACGGTGTGAAAATTGCACGTTTTGATTGACGACGTTCAGCTTTGGGATGGGACGGGCTCGCCTGCTCAGCCCAGAATGTCCGTAGAGACTCGCGATGGACGGATACATTGGATAGGGCCCGCTTCACAGTGCCAAGGTAGCCGGGCTACTGCTCGAATTGTTGATGGAAGGGCGCGTACGCTGATCCCTGGGCTTATGGATTGTCACGTTCACTACAGTAGTCCAGGAGGGCCTGACTGGATCGCGCGATTTAGCGATCCTCTCCCCGAAATCTCGATGCGTGCGATCGAACTGGCCGAGGCCAGTTTACGCAGTGGCGTTACGACCGCACGAGATGTGGGCGCGCCTCAGGGTGTCAGCATCAAGCTAGCGCATATGGCACGGGCAGGCGAGATAAACGCCCCGAACATTCGTGCGGCCGGGACCTGGATAGCTCACCACGGCACGTACGTTTCCTTCGCCAGACACTTTGGAGAGGCTCACGAGCTGCGAGAGGCGATTCGGATGGAGATTGAGGCAGGCGCAGAACTGATCAAGGTTGCACTATCAGGCTGGAACGAAGGGGCCCGTCCCAAAGACGCGGCGGAGATTCCGTTCAACGAGAAATTGCTCTCGGTAGCGGTTGAAGAGGCACACAAAGCTGGGTTCAAGATTGCATGCCACGCCAACGATCCAGCTAGCTGCCGAATAGCCGCCCGCGCCGGGGTTGATTCGCTTGAACACGGAATGTTTCTTGAGCAAGGCGATCTTGAAGCCATGGCGAACAACAAGACCTTCCTCGTGCCAACAATGTCGGTCTGGGATGCAATGCTCTACTATGCCCAAGCGGTTGATTGGCCCGAGACCCGTAAGAAACGAGCTGAGGATCTAAAACAGGGATCGCGCCTAGCAGTCATAGGCGCTGTCAGAGCTGGCGTGCAGATAGCGCTGGGGACGGACGCCGGCGGTGGAGCCGCCCGTCATGGTCGAATCGCGAGAGAGGCTGAGTTGATGGTTGAATGCGGGCTGGAGCCACGCGACGCACTTCTAGCTGCAACCTCAAGCGCATCGAAGTTGATCGGAGAAGATGAACGCGGAACGATAGAGAAAGGAAAAATCGCGGACCTAGTCTTGTTGGACGCGGACCCCTTAGAGAATGTTAGCGCAGTGAGATTGATCGCGGCCGTGTTTCAAGGAGGACGGCGAGTAGCATGACTCAAGCTCCGTAACTGAGCCGACCCCGGCCCTCGGAGTTGTTTTCAGCATGTTCAATTGCGTCCGCATGGTTTTTAGAGGGTCTTCGGGGCAAGTGCGGCTCTAAGTGTGGAAGCGAAAGTGAGCAATAAGATGAAGTTCATGCAGATGCTTGATTCTCAGACCTATCGTGTTCTTCAGAAAGAGGCTAAGATTAGAGGAGCCTCGATACAGGAACTGCTCAGAACGGTAATAATTCCCGACTGGTTGAGCGAACATAGGAGAAGGGAAAGAGCCTAGCATGAGGATCTGTTCGTCTGAACTATGCTAGCTCTACCTTTTCGATGGGTCCTTGAACTGTCGTCTCGGAAACTGTTGTCTCGGTCTTCGTTGCTAGTGTTTCAAGCATCAGTATCCTTTTTTCCAGTTCGATGATCTTCTTGTGTTGGCCAAACAGCATCGAAATGAATAATGGCACTTCCTTGATGGTAGAGACCATAGTGCTGGCGTAGGGGGCGTAGAGCTTGCACTGGTTCAGAAGATCCTGGAACACCAGCTTATCCTCAGTCCGAAGAAACTCTTGGAACTTTCTCAGCTTAGCGATTTCTGCTTCCACGACTATTCGCCATGAAGGAATTGTTCTTCCCGACACTGAGCCCCCGAAGAGCTTTGATATTGAGCAAAAGTAGCTATTCGACGAATAATAACAAGAGGTAGACCGTAAGTAACACTGCGGAGCTAAGCGAAACTGATCACATTCAAGAGAAAAACTGGTAACGAGGCTGAGTAAGTGAGTCGAGCTGAAGGCCTAGAGGCAAAAGACCCCTTCCTGGCAGACTACAAGAAGAATCTGCAAGACGTAATCAAGGGAATGAAGAAAGTCGGACCGAGCGGACTACAACTCCTAGTGCAGGAAATGATACGGTCCCGCTGGATTAGGGACCGCAGAGCCTCCTATCCCTATGAGGTTGCATGGGTATTCGACAGGCGAGAGGAATCCATCTCTGGAATCATGAAGAAGCTTGAGGAGGAGGGGAATATCGAGCCCGCCGGATTGGGACGAGGGAAGAAGGGTCCGATCAAACCCTACAAGCCTCGAACCCTCCGACTGCCGAAACAGACAATCAAGAAACCATCCAGACCTCCCAAGAAAGACGCCTAGTCGAAAAGATCTCACAGCGAAAATGATCAGAGTATTGTTAGAGCTACTTGGGTATCATCCGCTCTGTCTCATCGATCTGATCCGAGTAGATCTTTCGGTCCTCATCGTCTAGACTCACAACGCGCAGCTGCTCGCGAGCCTTGCTGACGAACTCCCTCGCGAGGGGATACTCCCTTGCCACTGCATGAGCCCGTGCCATGCCCTCATATGCAAAGATGAGACCTTCCGAGAGATTGTGATTCTGAGAAATTTCAAGGGCTTTCTTTGCAAAGCCGAGCGCGAGGTCCGATTGGTTTAGTGCGGCGTAGACCCGAGAGATCTGCCAGTCGCCAGCTGCGAAGTTCCAGGGCTTCCCAATGAGGCTCCAGTGATATCTTGACGCGTGTGCTAGATTCAGCATCATCTGGTCGTCGTCGAGAGTTCTGTTCTTCTGTTTGAGGTAGTCCTAGGTTCTGTTGAAACAATCGGCAGAGACTTTCCGATGAAACTCCGGGTCGGTGTGAGACATGTGCTGTTGTATCGTTTGCATAGCTATACTTCTATTCCCATCCTTACTTAGTCGCTATCAGATCCAAATCCCGAGACGCCACTCTGAGAATAGCTATCCGCAAGACTTGACTATTTTCTTGCCTTCTTAGGCGATAACTTGCTCGACCATTCAAGTGATTTCGAAATCCAGGAACGAAGTGTCTCTGGTTTGGCTCTCCAGGTCTTGGGCAGGACGACGTAGTCCTTCATGGGCTTTCCCTTCATCGGCTCAAGCATTGACGCTCCCTTGTTCTTGAGAAGTTCCTTCTGATCTTCAATTGACAATCGTAGGAATAAGTCGGCTCCGAATATCCCGAAGAACATATTCCCATTCACGAAAGCGGAAAGGTTGCCGAACATTGGCCGGACCGTCACTCGATCATCTTTCGGTACAAGAGATTGGAATAGATCCACTGACTCCTTGTCGGGACGAGGAATCTTCAATCCGTACACCTAGACTGGGTCCGAAGTTTCAACGAAGAGTTGATAGAGTTTTTTCGAAACACTCTGGGCCAGATAGGACGGTTTTCCCCTGGCTACCTAATGGGTTATGCCCATTCTGGGGAGCATTCATAGAGATTGAGAGCAATCGTTTTATCCGCGTTCATCAGAGGCAGTTGGGTCTAGAATTGTTCAGAATACGCTATGTAACGCTAGCGGCCGCTATCACCTTAATTCTGACAATCGCGCCGGTCTATGCGGCGCCTAATCTCAAGGTGGGCTCGACAGCCTCCTACAGTCTTGCTGCGTCCGTATCCGCGACGCAGAGCTGCACTGCCAGCCCAGCTAATTATTACAACCAGGCCTGCTTGGGCATTTATCCGCCTACGGCCTTTGTAACAATCTCTGATGACGGCCACTGCGGTACAGGCACCCTCCCCCCAAACGATCCGTTCTCGGCTCTTCGCTGCCGTTTCACTCCAGACAATGTGACACTGCCCGTAGGAGGTGAGGTGGTCTGGTTCAATAGTGGAAATATTACTCACGCGGTAGCCTCGAACGCCACTGCCAACACTGGGCTTCCAAGCTTCAACTCGGGACCCATAACACCAGGTGGAAGATTCAGCTACGTTTTCAACCTGATAGGGAACTATCACTACTACGATCCCAACTATGCATCCCTCCTGACTGATGGACTCTTGAGAGGGGTCGTCAACGTCACTCCTCCACCCCCTCCAACTCCCACTTCGATGCCGTCTGACTTCCAAGTAGGATTGAACGGTAACGTAGGCTGGACTGTACAAGGACTTAGCAGTAGCACTGCGAACCTGCTCGTCTCTCACAATCTCGCACTCTCAATTTCAGTACCACAACTGCCTGGACTGACCATTACCCCTGTAACAGAGTCCGGCACACTTGTACAGTCTATCGACCTTGCAACTAGAGTAGAATCTGCCGGCACAGCCACGGACCTGATCGAACACTTGCTAGATGCATACGCATCCGCATTCTCAGGCTCCTACGGCTACAACCCCGGCTTCGGAAATATCATCTCACAAATGTCTGCCACCGCCACCTCTGATCCATCCTACACACTCTGGTGGGTCAACGGACCACTGTCCAATGGTAGTCCGGTCCAGGTGATGGATGGCTGGGCTAGCGTGACAGGGAGCGAGGATCTGAATCTGGGCAGTCTCGGCAATGTTCAGGCGTGGATTGTTACATCCCAGTTCTCACAAGGCGTCAATCTCACAGTGCCCAGTTCGCCCTTCGGTCCGTCCGGTCCAAACGCCCAGGCCGCGTTGAACCTGAACTTTCTCTGGAGCTATGACAGGGGCAGTGACCTACTGGTTAGGAGTCTTGCAAACGGGACCATAACGATGCACAGCGTCAGCAGCACTCAAGTTTCCACCATCGGCTACTGCTACAGCTACCCATGCACCTACACGACTGTTCAAGTGACCCGAGACATGCGACTAACGGTGACCCTAGCGCTACACTTGACCTCAACAAGCTTGAGCCTCGACCAGAGGATGAGGAACGCAGCATCTACTCTTGACATGTCATCAATATTGGCGGCGATGACCGCAACCCCCTGGATGACTCTAAGCGTCGCCGGAGTCGCTGCAGGAGCGATAATTGCCTTCAGCCTCTGGCTCACACGAAGAGAGCGCAAACGCGCGATGCCCGAAGCAACTCCTTCGCCCGTCTCGGCCCCGCCAACGCCCCCCTTAACGACCTCCTAAGTGAAGTCTTAGAATTCATTCCTTCGAGTCCATTCCGATTACGAGTTGCTTGTCCTGGTTGATGCCTCGGAAACCATAGCCGCAGAGAAGGATTTTGGACGATCTATTATGAACTATTTGTGAAAATAGCGCCGACGCCTCGCCTTTCGCGCGTCTTTCTTCTTTCGACAAAACCGTTGACGATTAGACTTGTCATGATAAGTCCGAGGCTCAGAAAGCCGAGGTAGAACGGGAGGCCGAAACTTGCGGTCACGAGTGGGTTGGGGTGGCTGTTTAGGTCGAGACCCACAATATTCGCCAGTAGGGGGCTCGTGCCCAAATATGGCGGCAGGATACCATACGCGCCAAGCAGCATAGTCAGAGCGCTATGATACATCAAGAGAAAACTGAGATAGAGCTCTGTCATGGAGCAGAGGCTGAAATAAACCGCCAGCTTGTTCCACCATGCCCCGGGATGAAAGCTCGAAGCGCCTAGAGCTATCAAGCTCAGGATCAACAAGAGGCTCGTGAATGATCCTAAAGGAACGGAGAAGAAAGTGCTCGGGGACAGCCCAGTAGCGTCAGCTTGTAGATAAAACGGGGAGACTTGGACGGTCAGAAGCCTACTCGTCGTAGCGCCAGTAACAGTCCACCAAGGACCACTCGCCGGTCCCAGGAACAGTGCTACAACAGCACCCAGTAGCGCTAGAAAGTCAATTCGACGAAGGAGCCCCAATTCTCGTCTATGCCAGGCTCGACGCCTTCACCTGCGCATTATCAGCTACGTCTCTGATAAGTGCTCCTGAGTTTATGGTCGAGAACTCTTACTAATGCAGCCGCGGAATCCGACGGTTGCGAACAATAGTATCGGACCCACACCAGGGTCCATATGACGCTGAGCCTCGACGCCGTGCACCAAGAACTCACAGCCCGTCCAGAAGAACCTAGTGAAAAAATAGTGCACAGAAAACGCCTAGATTCCACAATACAGAGCACATGTAGAACCGGGTCTACCCGACGCCTCGGCGTAGCTAGCCATTTTATTAGGCACCACCACGAATTGCCGGCGAAGAGAAAATGGCGAAACAAGTAAACTGCGACTGCGGCTTCATGGTAAGAGCCCAATCTGACGACGAGCTAGTCCAGCACGTGCAACTCCATGCTAGGGACATCCATCAGATGGAAGTTCCAAGAGAGAAAGCTCTCGAAATGGCCAAGCCTGTAGAAGCGACAGTAACCGTCTAGCACGTTTCGAATATCTTCACTGCTACTTCCTCACGGAAAGGGACCGGAAACGTAGAATTGAGCATTTACGATGCTGGGATACTTATTCGGTCGCATTCAGAAAAGATCTAATTTCCATGCTGAGAGTTGGGGACTATGGTCCTTTCCGCCCTTTTCGACAGGACAGTAATAACTAGAATTATGGCAATAAGTGAAGTGATTATTCCTCCAACCAATAGTTCCCCTTGATTCAAAGATGGACCAATGACTTTTGCTGGTAGCACAGTGATATTCAACGAGGAAGTCGCATTCTTGCCAGCGTGGTCAGTCACTGTCGCCTTGACAAGATATGTGCCGCTGGTTGAAGGTGTGCAATGCAGGATAGGGGAATCGGCTGATGAACAACCCATAGGCAGATCTGAATAGGAGTAAGTCAACGGGCCAGCTCCACCAGTAGTTGAGACGGATAAGGTAACATCTTCGCCTGAGTCGACGCTTTTCAGAGATGTAGTGAAGATAGATATTCGAATGACTGAATTGACGGTCACAGCAAGGTAGCCTATCGATGTTTTCCCTGTCGCGTCAGAGACGAACCCCTCGACTGTGTAATTCCCGAGTGCTGATGGCGTACATGAGAGTTCAGGGGAGGTTGAGATTCCGCAACCGGGAGGAAGCATTGTGAAAGAATAGGAGAAGGGTCCCGTACCTCCGTGAACCAAAAGGGTGATTGCAAGTGTCTGGCCAAGGTCGATGGAAGAGGGAGAAGCGATGATGTTCGCGGTTGGGTCAGGATTAACAGTGATCGTCACCGGACTGCTGCTAATAGTGAATCCATTGGAATCGGTTACAGTCACAGTCACCTGATAGGTTCCAGCGGCAGCCGGACTGCAGGCGAGGTACGTGGAGTTGGCTGACTCACAGCCCGCGGGAAGGTTGTAGTACACGAGTGACAGATATCCAACGCCTCCGGATGGTGAAGTTGCAAACTCGATCGTCTGACCTTCATCTAGGCTGCTGGGGGACGCGGTGAAAGAGGCCAATGAGGGGTCTGGGAACACGTTAACTGATAGATTACTACTGATAAGAGAGAATTCGTTCGAGTCGGTGATGTTGACAGCTACTTCGAATGTCCCTGTTGTCGTTGGCTGGCATGAGATGGAGGCCGTGTTTCCTGAGTTACAGCCTGGGGGAAGATTCATCCACTCATAGGTGTAATCGGTTGAGCCTCCAGCGGCGTCTACAGAGAGGGTGACCGTTTGTCCTAGGTCAACGGAAGTCGGGTTGACCGTGAGGAGATTGATCGAAGGGTCCGACAAGACCACGATGGAAGTGGCATTTTGTGATGTAGTCTGCAAACTGTCGATGACGGTGCATTGGACCTCGACAGTCCCAGGCGAGCTGAATGTGTGAGTAACATTTTGCCCGGTGGCAACAGAACCGTCGCCGAAGGTCCACGAGTAGGTGAATGGGGGGATGCCTCCTGTTGCGTTACAGGTGAATGATGCAAGTTGGCCCACGTCGACTGAAACCGTTCTTAGAATCGGCCTTGACACTTGAACAGGAGGAGGCTGGAAGCCTGTTACAAATTCGTAGGCGTCAACGGCCTCGTAGGCCCCATGCGAATTGAAGGGTTGAAGCCGGCTTGGACTAGACGAGAATGCTAGAGGCATCTGAGTTGCATTGGAGAATAATAATTGGCTTGTGGCAACGTTGAACTCATCCATCCACAACCAAGCTGAAGACAGGCTGTAGCTGTAATTGGAAAAGGTCGACTCTTCCTCATTACTGTAATACGGGTCCACATGGTACCATTCCGTCATCAATCCCGTGAAGAAACCGTTCTGATTAGCGAAACCGCTCGTTTGGCCGAGGAAGGAAGTTGCTCTCGCCGCACTGAACGTCTGAGATGCAGTCGATCCCGTGTTCCAGTCCCTCGCCAACATGACGACGTTTCGGCCCGAGAAATAGAGGTTCAACAGAACCATATCTCCAGGGTTTACTTGAATGCTGGACAGTCCGCCCCCAGACGAAGGAAACACAGACACGCCTTGCGAATCGAACACCTCATAATTCATCCCGAATCCTGGATTGTAACCGCCTGCTGTAAACGGCCAATCATAAGATATTCCGACTTGGTACCAGTACCCAGTGGATCCCAGGCCATTCAGGAGGTACGCAGGGCCATAGCCGTCAGTGTCCGATTGTGCAACTGCTGTAACATTGTAGGCAATGTGCAGGAAGTTCTGGGTGAAGGTTGTCCCGAGCTGTTCGTCATAATTCGCAGGAGGAATTGAAGATACTTGAGAAGTCGTGGAAATTGGAAGTGGACCATTCTGCGGATGCCTCAATCCTCCGCCACTTTGCATCGTTAGAGAACCGGAGAGAATCGCTGCCTGGTTGGGAAGAGATGTGGACGACGATGTAGACGAGGTAGCTGAATTCACGCCCTTTTCGCGGTCGCCAAGAGTATGAGCATAAGACGGGATGGAAATGAGAATCACAATTAGGGCGATGGCCGCTACCGCATGACTCGCGGCATACAGCATACCGTAAGAGCGCACGGGATTCCTGTCTAGAATTTTCGCGGGTTGTTTGCTTTATACCCACCGGATAGCTGGGTCCATACGTCGAACCAGAAGGCTTCTCTTGTCTCACGGGGCGTGTTGAACCGTAGCCCTGGGTTTTTTCCGTCTTGCGTAGACCCAGATTAGGATCCCCAGACCCCCTAGGGCCAAGGGGATGCCGACGAGGCTAACTCCCGATGAGAGGAAGAAGAAGAATACGGAGAACCCTGTGAGATAAACGCCGATCATCGCCACTCTTTCGCGGAAGCTTAGCTTGAGAAGCTCTTCCTTCAACTGGGCCCGGTACCGAAGAAAGAGTGTTGCGATTATTACGAAAGAAATCGCTGCGATAAAGAACAGGTATGTGAGCTCGGACTGGTAGTTGTTGAAGGTCAACAGCAAACCGACCTCGTCTCCGACAAAACCTGCTCCGAGCCCATAAAGAACAGCATAGAGCCGGTAGAGCCTCTCATTCCTCCAAGCAATGCCCATCCAGCCTGCCAGACTGATTAAAGCAAGACCATACCAGAAATGGTGGAAATGGATAGTTCCTTGCGAACTACTTGCAGTTACTACAGTCGTGGGGAACAGGGTGGCGAATAGTCTAGAGCCGAAGAAACTGACTACGAAGGTGAGGGTTGCGATGAAGGTAAGTCCATGCCTGAATTGGCTCCCAAGGGATTCTCGCGACATACTCCCAAACTGTTGTCACGTATATTTCGCAATTGTGGCCGGGACTGTCGCTGGGGTGATCGATAAGTCGAGGTCTTACGCAAAGACGTGTTTTGGTGGCCATGGGTTATAGCAGGCCAACCAGTGTCCGGGTCGAACCTCGATTAGTGGTGGTTCCTCTTTTGAGCAGATGTCTATCCGTCGAGGACAGCGAGTGTGGAATCTGCAGCCTGACGGTGGGTTGATGGAGCTCGGTACTTCCCCGGGTAGAATGATCCGGTGTCTCTTCTGTTTAGGGTCAGGCACTGGAATCGCTGACATTAGGGCCACCGTGTAAGGATGCAGAGGATTGTCGAAGAGTTCGTCAGTCTCGGCTATCTCTACAATCTTCCCAAGGTACATGACGGCAACTCTATGACAAATGTGTCTCACTGTACTAAGGTCATGTGAAATGTAGAGGTATGTTATGCCGAGCTTCTGTTGAAGCTCCTGCAGGAGGTTGAGGATTTGGGCTCTTACCGAAACATCGAGGGACGCGACCGGCTCGTCAGCTGCAATAAACTTCGGATTTACCGCTAGCGCTCGTGCTATGCAGATTCTCTGCCTCTGCCCACCGCTGAACTCGTGAGGATATCTCTCCGCGTGATAGTCTTCGAGTCCCACCATTCTCAGCAATTCATACATTCTGTTAAGCCACTGGTCGCGGGGGAGGTGGTGGTGCACCACGAAGGGTTCCATTATGATGTCGGCAACCGTCATTCTCGGGTCGAGGGACGCATAGGGATTCTGGAAAATGTACTGCATCTGCCGCCTAAGCGCGAGGACTTGGGTCCTGTTCGCCTTCTTGAACATCTCTGTAATGTTTTTCCCCTCGAAGTAGACTTCTCCGGATGAAGGAGGCTCAAGATACAGCATGCACTTGGCGATGGTGGTTTTCCCACAACCGCTCTCACCAACTAGGCCCAGAGTCTCGTTCCGTCTGATCTGGAAAGAAACTTGGTCAACGGCATGCACGTCTCCGATCCTACGTCTTAAGATCACTCCTCTTTCATAAACGGGAAAGTGTTTTGTGAGTTCTTTGACTTCAAGCTCTATCTCGTCCGTTCTGAGTCAGCTCGCCACAGCGGATTTTAGGTCGAGTTCCTTCCAGCGATGGCAATGTACTATTCGTCCATCTCCCATCGACTCGAGCTCGGGATCTTTGTCAATGCAGACCTTCCTAGCGTAGGAGCATCTCGGATGAAATCTGCACCCTGATGGAGGCTGGATTAAGTTCGGGACATTTCCAGGGATCACGGACAAGTGCTTCTTCCTCAAGGCCAAGTTTGGAACGGACGAGAGGAGCGCTTCCGTGTACGGATGTTTGGGGTTCCCAAACACTTGTTCGGCCGTTCCGGTTTCACATACCTGTCCGGCGTACAAGACGGTCACTCTGTCGCATGTGTCTGCCACGATACCCATGTCATGCGTGATCAGAACCATCGCCAAGTTGAACTTATCTTTGAGGGCTGTTAGTAGCTCGAGAATTTGAGCCTGAATCGTTACATCAAGAGCAGTCGTGGGCTCATCGGCAAGTATCAGGCTCGGCTCACAGGACAAAGCTCTAGCGATTGCGATCCTCTGCTTTGTTCCGCCGCTCAATTCATGGGGGTATTGACTGATCCTTACCTGAGGGTCGGCTATTCCAACGTTGCGCAAAAGCTCGTTCGCTTT
>Ga0209160_1003689_pt1 | contig 12413 bp, 10 predicted proteins | sample GraSoiAngelo_153_FD_186167 | JGI IMG/M metagenome (GOLD analysis project Ga0209160, IMG submission 186167) | Grasslands soil microbial communities from the Angelo Coastal Reserve, California, USA - 14_1009_12_40cm (SPAdes) (version 2) | ecosystem: Environmental > Terrestrial > Soil > Grasslands ...
TAATTCGAGAGTGGGAGGGGCTCACATGCGGAGAAGGCTCACGCTCCTGATCGCCGGTCTCGTCGCGGGCATTCTCGTGGTTTCGGGAGCGGCGGCGGCCGCCGACGCGCCCCCGGAGATTCCGCTGACCATCGACAAGGACCAGTTCCAGCCGAGCGAGGTCAAGGTGAAGGCGAACACCCCGTTCGTGCTGGTCGTCACGAACAAGGGCGCGAAGGCGGCGGAGTTCGAGAGCAAGGACCTCCGCGTGGAGAAGGTCGTGCCGGCCGGGAAGACCGTCAACGTACGGATCCGCGCGCTCAAGCCGGGGGCGTACGCCTTCTTCGACGACTTCAACAAGGCGGCGACCGGCCGCATCGTCGCCGAATAGTCCCGAGGAATCGAGGAATCATGGGCGGCACCTTCGTCATCACGCTCCGCGAGGGCTTCGAGGCCGCCCTCATCCTGGGCATCGTCTACACGTATCTCGAGAAGATCGGCGCGCAGCGCCACTATCGCTACGCGACCCGCGGCGGGCTGCTCGGCGTGCTCGCCAGCATCGCCCTCGGCGTGGTCGTCACTGCGCTGTCCGGGCCACTCCTGGATCTGGGCCCGGACATGATCGGGCTCGGCGTGATCTTCGTCGCGGTGGTCGTCCTCACCTGGCACGGGTACTGGATGCAGCAACACGCCCGCGCCGTGAAGGGTGACGTCCAGCGCCAGATCGACGAAGCCCAGGCGACCCACCGACTGTGGATCATCGGCGTGATCGCCTTCACCGGAGTGTTTCGCGAGGGGGCCGAGACGGTGCTGTTCATGTGGGGGCTCCTGACCCAGGCGACGTCCACGTCGGGCTGGGCGAGCGCGCTCGGAGCCGTGCTCGGTCTCCTCATGGCGGCCTCGCTCGGCTGGGCGATCTTCCGCGGCGGCCGACACGTGAGCCTGCAACAGTTCTTCGGCGTCACGTCGGTCTTCCTGCTGCTGCTGGCCGCCGGCATGTTCAGCACGGGCATCGGTCGACTCGAGGTGATGGGATTCCTCCCGGCGACGCCGACCGCCTGGGACGCCACGTTCTTGCTCGACGATCACGGCTTCGTGGGCGGATTTCTGAACGGGCTGATCGGCTACCGGTCACGCCCGTCGGTGCTCGAGGCCGGGAGCTATCTCGTCTATCTGATCGTCGCCGGTGCCTTCCTGTTCAGATCGGGGCCGTCGACGCCGCGGTCGCGCGCGCCCAAGGGGCGTATCCCGGCACACGCCGCCTGATTGACTTCCCCCGACCACGCGGGGCCTACGGTAGTCCGTAACGCGCTGGCCTTGCGTCACGCAGCTTGCCGGTCAGCGCGACCGCGCCATCGGTGATTTTTCCGGCCAGGTCGCTGACGTGACGTTCTCACGAGTTTTCGCACTCGCCAGCGGCGCACACACATTCGGGCTACGCGCGACCTGTCAAAGCACGGTCGTCTTCTCGACGAGCTGGCTGACTGTCTACGAGCTTCCGAAGAACAAGCAGGGAAAAGACTGACAGTGGTCCACAATGAACGACCAATACGATCGGCTTCTTAGCTCACGCGCACCGGGTGGGAGCGCATGCCGTGGCACGCGACGCAGCGGGCGGCGTGGGAAGCGATGAGGAAGGTAAGCGAGTGATAGACTCCCAGGTCCGTGAACGAAAATGCGGTCCTCTACGCCCTCAGCACCCTCGCGCAGACTTGCGCTGCGCTTGCGGCGTTTGTCGGAGCAATCGGACTATTCCTACTTCAGCTGCTTCGAGAACGACGCCAGGCGACGGAGGTGGCGCTCCGGGCCTCTCTCGTTGACGTTTACGACAACCACGACGTGGTGATGTACGGTCATTCTACTGCTGAAGTTGTAGAGCAAGCCCAGAAGGCCCGGAATGATTCGAGCAGGGCAAGCGGCGACAGAGCCCAACGCATTGAGAGGGCCCTTAAGGCGTACCTCAGTTTCTGCTATCCGCCAAAGCGTTCGAGTGCTCATCTTGTTCGAGGGGTGGAACGTCATTGTAATCGTGATGTCTCTCGGCGGATTCGCGCACGTTCTCACTTTGACGGGCGCTTCTTGGGCCTCGTACTTGCTATGGCTCATCGCGGTCGTCACGGGTGTCATCACTGGCGCTGCTGTCGGCTCCTTCGTTTGGTTCGCGCGGAGCACCGACACCGCGTAATGAGGCGTCCAGCACGTGCAGAGCCTTGGTGTTGAATGGCGAGGCCACGCCCCGAGAAGAAGCGCCAGACGGCCAAGCCGGTACAACCTCCGCTACCCGGGATGCCGTCGCCCGGGCCGCCGGGCACCGCCCGTGTCCTCCCCATGCAGCTTCAGATCGGCGATCGGATGACAGACTCAACCGGCGAGTGGGAAGTGGTCGGGCGGCCCTACACCACCAACGGCGGGAAGAATGCTCACGTGCGGGTCCAGCGGGTGAGCCAGCCGGGCGCGACCGAGACGAAGATGTGGGGAGCGTACGAGAAGGTCACGGTGGTTCGGCGCGCGAACGCCGAGGAGGGCAAGAGATGATGCGCCTGCGTCGAGCTTTCACGATCGCCTCATTGTGTGTGCTCGCCTCGGCCGCGACGGCCAACGCCGAGTGCGCGTGGGTGCTGTGGCAGCAGCAAGCGGAAATAGCGCCAGGCGGGTCGGTGTCTTCGTCGGACTGGACTTGGCTCACCGCCGCAGCTACCTCGACGGAAGCTGAGTGTCGGCAGGCGTCGGCGCGCTTCGACGCCAAGCTCGGTCCGAAAGACGCGGACGGCTACTCGACTGTGAACAGTAAAGACAAGAGGGTCCGTGTCCGCAACGTTTGCCTCCCCGACGGTACGGACCCCCGCGGGCCGAAGGGGAAGTGAATCATGACGAACGTGGCATTCGCGCTGCTTGTCGGCCTGCTTGCGATAGCGTTCGCTATCTGGCGACCCGCTCAGAAGGTTGACGCGATACGAGTTGAGAGCATCAACATCGCGAACGCCGCTCTGTGGAGGTACGACTAGGTACACAAGATCTACCGGACGGACCCTCCACAGAAGGAAGTGGAGCATGAGCACAAATCGCCGCGATTTCGCTGGACACCAGCAGAGCAAGGGGAGGACCCGCGCGGGCCCAAGGCGAAGTGACCGACACCGACGCTCGCCTCTGGCACCCGTGGCTCCGCATCAACCGCGTCCTGCGCGTGTGCTTCACACGCGCTGGAGCGCAGAGGCGTGGTCGCAGGTCCGAGTCGAGTTCAAGCGAGCGCTCGCTCTCCGAAGCGAGATCCGGCGCGCGGGGTGGTTCAACTAGCTCGTCACCGTCGAGCCGCTCGGCACCGTCCGGTCAGCGAAAGGCACTCGGCGAGCGTGATCGAACGATCGACTGCCTTAACCACTGCTTGGTATTACGGAATGGCGGTGGCCACGCCCACGCGATACCATCCCTGCGGTCTCTCCAATTCCAGGCCTGAAGCCTCAGCGAGGAGGCCACCCCATGGCCCTGTCGATCCAGCGTCGGGCATTTCTCAAGGGCGCGTCGGCGACCGCCGCCGCGCTGGCGGGCGGGCCGCTCGTCTCGCCCTCACGCGCCCGCGCCGCGGGCGAGCGGCTCGTGGTGGCGGTGGGACAGTGGGGCATCGAAACCCCGTTCGCGTGGCGCTCCAGCCAGTCCGAGAAGACGCTGTGGGACTGCGCGTACGACCCCTTGATCATGCGCGACCCGAAGACCTTCGAATATCGTCCCGGGCTCGCCACGGAATGGAAGCCGTCGAACGAGCTCAGGACGTGGACGTTCAAGCTGCGCTCGGGCGTCCAGTTCCACGAGGGCTTCGGCGAGATGACCGCCGAGGACGTGAAGTTCACGGTCGAGCAGAACCTCAAGCCCGATTCGCAAGGCGGCTCGGCCCCGTTCTTCAGGACGCATCTCGATCGTATCGAGACGCCCGACAAGCACACGGTGGTGATGCACTTCAAAAACCGCGTCTGGGAGGTCCCGTCGAACTTCACCCAGTTCGTCGGCTACCAGAACATCACCTCGAAGAGGTACATCGAGTCGGTCGGCGAGGACAAGGCGTCGCTCCACCCGATCGGCACCGGTCCCTTCCGGCACGTCGAGGGCAAGCAAGGCGACTATCACCGCTTCGAGGCGGTCGCCAACCACTGGCGAAAGCCCCCCGCGTTCAAGGAGCTGGTCATCCGGCGCATTCCCGATCCGGCGACCCGCCTGGCCGGGCTCCGCTCCGGCGAGATCGACATCGGCAACGTGTTCGGCGATTACCTGGATCAGGCGCGCAAGGCGGGGCTGAGGATCCACGAGACGCCGAACGCCGCTTGCCACTGGGTCGTCCTGCAGGGCCAGACGACGCCGGACCGCGAGGACTACTGTCCGGCATGCCCGTGGGCAGGCGACCCGAGCGATCCCAAGAGTCTCGAGAACGCGCGCAAGGTTCGGCTCGCGCTGAACCTTGCGGTGAACAAGAAGACGATCGTCAGCGCCCTCTGGAAAGGCATGGGCTCCGAAGCGCCCTTCATGTACTGGTACTACCCCTTCCACAAGGGCTTCAGCCGCGACTGGAAGGTGCCGCCGTACGAGCCTGAGCGGGCCAAGAAGCTTCTGGCCGAGGCAGGGCACGCCGGCGGCTTCGAGGTCCGGATGAATCCGCTCGTGATGACCTACGCGCTCGACGGCCCCGACATGGTCGAGGCGGTCGCGCTCGACTGGGAGAAGATCGGCATCAAGGTCCGGCGCGTTCCCGAGGCGTTCAGCAATTTCCTGCCGAAGAACCGCGCGCGGAAGACGAACAAGACGCACTGGGTCTACGGCTCGCCGCCCTTCGACGAGCCCGTCCTCGGCTGGCAGCGCGCCATTCACTCGAAGGGGGCCTTCAACCTGCTCTGCGACGGCACCTACGACGAGGACGTCGACACGGTCTCGCGCGAGCTCGACACCGACAAGCGCGCGCGGATGACGCAGGCGCTCGCCCAGAGGCTCTACGACGACTACCGCGGCGTGATGCTCGGGATGCGGTCGCTCACGTGGGCGGTGAGCAAGAAGGTCAGTAGCTGGCAGACGCTCGTCTACGTCCCGCTCGAGAACAACTACGAATACGTGAGCTGATCCAGGGGAGGCCCCCATGAACGGTCGGGTCGCTTCGCTCCTCGCGGCCGTCCTGCTCGCTCTGGCCGCGAACCCGGCTGGCGCCGCCCAGCCCGGGGAAGCGGTCATGGCGTGGCACGTCACGCTCGCCCCGACGTGGTTCGATCCGTCGACGGCGCCGCCGCAGATCACGCCTTTCGGCATGCTCTACGCCATCCACGACGCGATGGTGCGCCCGCTGCCCGGGACCAAGATGGGGGCGAGCCTCGCGGAATCGTGGCGGGAGAGCCCGGACGGGCTCACGTACGAGTTCAAGCTCCGCCCCGGCCTCAAGTTCCACAACGGCGATCCCGTCACGGCCGAGGACGTGAAGTTCAGCTACGAGCGCTATCGGGGGGCCGGCGCCAAGGAGCTGCAGACGCGCGTCCGCCAGGTCGACATCGTCGACGCGCTCACGATCCGCTTCCAGTTGAAGGAGCCGTGGCCCGACTTCATGACCTTCTACGGCACGACGGCCACCGCCGCCGGCATCGTCGTGCCCAAGAAATACCTGGAAAGAGTCGGCGACGAGGCCTTTCGCAAGAATCCGATCGGCGCCGGCCCGTACAAGTTCGTGAGCCACACGCCGGGCGTCGAGGTCGTGCTGGAAGCGTATCCGGGCTACTGGCGGCACGCTCCATACGTCAAGCGACTGATCATGCGCAGCGTCACCGACGGCACCACCCGGGCGGCGATGCTCAAGACCGGCGAGGCGGATATCTCGTACGCGCTCGACGGACCCGATGCCGACACCGTGAGGCGTGACCCGCGCCTCCAGATCGTGGCCTCACGCCACGCCTCGATCAACTGGCTCGAGTTCGCCGACCAGTGGGATCCGAAGTCACCGTGGGCCGATCGGCGCCTGCGGCTGGCGGTCAACCACGCGATCAACCGTAAGGCGATCAACGACGCGGCCTGTCTCGGCTTCTGCCCGCCGGCCGGCGTCATCGTGCCCCGCGTCATGGACTTCGCGCTCCAGGTCGAGCCGCCGGGTTACGACCCCGCGAAGGCCAGGCAGCTCCTCGCAGAGGCCGGCTACCCCAACGGCATCGACGCCGGAGACCTCGTCCCGATCCCGCCGTTCTTCACGATGGGCGAGGCGATGGTGAACTACCTGAACGCCGTCGGGATCCGCGTGAAGATGCGGCAGATGGAGCGCGCCGCCTTCTACACCGCCTGGCGCGAGAAGAAGCTGCGGCCGCTCTTCATCACCGGCGTGGGCAATTCGGGCAACGCCGCCAGCCGCGTACAGGAGTTCATCTTCTCCAAGGGGACCTACGCCTACGGTGGCTACCCGGAGATCGACGATCTGTTCGAGCAGCAGGCGCGCGAGCGGGACACCCGCAAGCGCGAGGCGCTTCTGCACAAGATCCAGCAGATCACCATCGACAAGGTCATGTTCGCGCCGATCATGGACTTCCGCGCGCTAATGGGGATCGGGCCGCGCGTGACCGAGCACACGATCACCTGGATCCACAACTCGCCGTTTCCGTCCTACGAGGACATGAAGATCAAGGACTAGCGGCGGTCAGCGGACCCGGTCGTAGATCGTAGAGGCGCATGCCGCTGCGGCGGCCGCCGAGCGTGCTCGAGCGCCAGAGGGCCGGGTCCACGATCTGACCCTTCTCCTGGACCCAGTCGGTGATGGGCCGCGCCGCCTCGTCGGCGCCGAGCCGTCGGCTGATGAACGGCGCGTCGCCGACCATGACGAAGCGGATCTGCTTTGCTTCGACCATCCTGGCGAGCTTGTCGGGCGTCAGGATCGGATCGAGCCCGTGGAAGCCGCCCATCGCCATCACCGGGTGCCCAGAGCTGATGATGATCGGCGCCGCGAGCCGGGTCGTGGTGGTGGCGAGCAGATAGCGCTCGCCCGCGTGATTGGCCTCGAGGAACGCGACGAGCCCCGAGGGGTCGTAGGGCTCGACCGGTCGAATCCGCCGGGGCGCCTCGCCCGCGACCGGAAGGAGTCGACCGAGATCCGCCGACGGAATCGCGCCGGCGCCGGGGACGAGCACGCTGCTCAGCGCCCACGCCGATGGGATCACGAGCACCGCGGCGAGCCCGATCGTGACCGCGCCGGCGGCGAGGGCACGCGCCGAGGGGCCCGCCTCCCGAAGCGCACCCAGCGGCCGTGATGCGAGAATCACCAGCAGCACACCCGCCGAACCCAGCGCGCCGCCCATGAGAGCCAGGTGCAGCGGATGGTACTCGCCGAGCCGCCAGCCCATCGCGCTCGCATCGATGTAGAGCTGCCACGCAGCGGTCAGCAGAAAACACCCAGGCAGCAGCATGGCGCGCCAACCTCCACGCAGATAGAATTCGCACGAGCCCATGAGTCCGATCCCGGCGAGAGCCGCGCACGGGGGCGCCAGCGTGGCCAGGTAATAGAAGTGAAAGAAGCCGCCTGCGTAGCTGTAGACCAGGGCATAGGTGAGAAGCCAGCCGAGCCACAGGAGCACCGTGAGGCGCGTCCGGGACAGCGGCCCGCGAATACGCCCACGACCCGCGCCGAACGCGAGTCCCGCGATGGCGAGCGGGAAGAGCCACCCCACCTGACCGGCCAGCTGACCGTCGGCGAGCCTCAAGGCTCCCGCTGGCGCGCGCACGAAGAGTCGCGAGAGGCCGCGGCGGGGTCCCGTCTCGAGCGCACGACTCGCGCCGCTCGCCGCCTCCATCGTGGAGCGCATGGGTAGCGGAGCCGCCGCGGCGATCGCGGCGCTCCTGAACTCGGGTGCCCGAACGAATCGCCCCATGCCGTAGGGGCCGACCACGAGCTCGAGCATCGAGTTCTTGTCGCTGGTGCCGGCGTACGGCCGCCGGTCCGGCGGCGTCAGATCGTAAGCGAGCACCCAGCTCAGCGACACCGCGGCCAGGACGACTCCCGCGAGAGCGAGGTGGCCGATCCGACGCCACCAGCCGAAGGGCGCGCCCACGAAATAGACCAGCGCGAAGGTCGGGAGCACGACGAAGGCGGCCAGCATCTTCACGTTGAACGCGAGACCGACCAGCGCCATCGCCAGCACGAGCAGCGGCAAGCGGCCCTCTTCGACCGCGTGGGTCAGCGCCCAGGCCGCCAGGAGAAGGACCAGCACCAGGCAGCTGTCGGTGTTGCTCGAGCGATCGATCGCCACGCTGACCGGCGTGAGCGCGAGGAAGAGCGCGGCGAGCACGCCGGCGGCGGGGCCGAAGCGGCGCTGAACCAGGTGGTAGAGAAGGCCGACCGCGGCGACACCCTCGAGAGCCTGGGGGATCAGCACGCTGAGCGCGTGAAAGCCGAAGAGCTTGACGCTCGCGACCTGAATCCAGAGCGCAACCGGCGGCTTGTCCACGGAGATGAACCCGCCCGGGTCGAAGGAGTTGTAGAGGAAGTTGTGCCAGCTGAGGCTCATGCTCCGGACGCCGGCCGTGTAGTACTCGTTCCCGAAGCCGTTCTGGCTCAGGCGCCAGAGCCTGAGCGCCGCCGCCACGGCGAGCACCACGACCAGCCCCAGCCCCAGCGACGGGCGCCAGATCGGCTGCACGTTGTCCGGCTTCACGTTGTCCATGGGCGGCCAGCAGGATACTAGGACGTCAGGTCGGTTGTCTCCGTTGACACGCCCGAGGAACGCTCGTTACCATCCGGCCACACTCGCTTGCCGGAGGACGCCGAGCCATGACCCGATCTCTCAATCGTCGAGCGTTCTTGAAGCGCGCCGGAGCCGCGACGGCCGTCGTCGTGGGCGCTCCGTTGATCGCGTCGACTCGACCCGCCCGCGCCGCCGCCGGTGACCGCCTGGTCGTGGCCGTCGGCCAGTGGGGCACCGAGACGCCGTTCGCCTGGCGAACGGTTCAAGCCGAGAAACCCCTGTGGGACTGCATTTACGATCCGCTCATCCAGCGAGACCCGAAGACGTTCGAGTATCGGCCGGGGCTCGCGACCGAATGGAAGCCGTCGAACGAGCTCAAGACCTGGACCTTCAAGCTGCGCTCCGGCGTGAAGTTTCACGAGGGCTGGGGCGAGCTCACCGCCGAGGACGTGAAGTTCACGGTCGAGCAGAATCTCAAGCCGGACGCCGGCGGCGGCTCGTCGCCGTTCTTCCGCATGCAGCTCGACCGCATCGAGACGCCCGACAAGCTCACGGTCGTCATGCACTTCAAGACTCGCGTGTGGGAGGTGCCGTCACTCTTCACGCAGTTCGTCGGCTATCAGAACATCGTCCCCAAGAAGTACCTGGAGACGGCCGGCGAGGAGAAGGCGGCGCTCCACCCGATCGGCACCGGGCCGTATCGCCACGTCGAGGGCCGGCAAGGCGACTTCCACCGGTTCGAGACGGTCGCGAACCACTGGCGCAAGACGCCTGATTTCAAGGAGCTGGTGATTCGCAGAATCCCCGACCCGGCCACGCGGCTGACGGGCCTACGCGCCGGCGAGATCGACATCGGCATCGTCTTCGGCGACTACCTGGACCAGGCCGCGAAGTCGGGGCTCCGGCTGCACGACGCGACGAATGCCGCCTGCTACTGGGTGATCCTGAGCGGCCAGACGACGTCCGACAAGGAAGACTATTGCCCGGCGTGTCCCTGGGCCGGCGACAACAACGATCCGAAGAGCCGCGAGAATGCGCGCAAGGTCCGGCTGGCGATGAATCTCGCCGTCAACAAGAAGGCGATCATCAGTGCCTTGTGGAAAGGCAAGGGCTCCGAGACGCCGTTCTCGTACTACTACTATCCGTTCCACAAGGGCTACCGCGCCGACTGGAAGATCCCGCCCTACGATCCCGAGCGCGCGAAGAAGCTCCTGGCCGAGGCCGGCTACGCGGGCGGCTTCGAGGTGCGGGTGAACCCGATGGTGATGGTCTACGCGCTCGACGGGCCGGACATCATGGAAGCCGTCGCGCTCGACTGGGAGAAGGTGGGAATCAAGCCCAAGCGCTTCCCGGAGATGACCAGCACGTTCGGACCCAAGAGCCGCAACCGCAAGACGAACAAGACCCACTGGGTGTACGGCTCGCCGCCGTTCGACGAACCCGTCCTGGCCTGGAACCGCATCATCCATTCGAAGGGCGCGTTCAACCTCCTCGCCGAGGGCCCGTTCGACGAGGACATCGACACGATCATGAAGGAGTTCGACGTCGCCAAGCGGGCGACCCTCACGAGCGCGCTCGGTCAGAAGCTCTACGACGGTTACTACGGCGTCATGCTCGGCATGAAGTCGATCACCTGGGCGATGACCAGGAAGGTCGGCGGCTGGCAGTCGCTCGCGTACGTGCCGCTCGAGAACAATTACGAGTACGTGAGCCCCGCGGGCTAGCGCGGCCATGAAGCGCAGCACCGACCGGATCCTGACGACTCACGCGGGAAGCCTGCCGCGTCCGGGCGACTTGCTCGAGCTGATCCAGGCCAAGGCCACCGGCCGACCCTACGACCCGGATGCCTTGGCCTTGCGGGTCAAGCGCGCGGTGGCCGAGATCGTCCGCAAGCAGACCGAGCTCGGCGTCGACGTCGTGGACGACGGCGAGATGGGCAAGCCCGGCTTCATTCCCTACGTCAACGAGCGCCTCTCCGGCTTCGAGCCCGATCCGGAAGGCCGGGGGAGCCCGTGGAGCGGCTCGCGCGAGGTCCGCGCGTTTCCCGAGTTCTACGAGTGGTTCTCGCGCGCGATGCCGAGCCCGGCCGTGCGCTCGCTGCACATGGTGTGCACCGGCCCGGTGGTCTACAAGGGTCACCAGCACGTTCAGGCGGACATCGAGAACCTCAAGACCGCGCTCGCGGCGACTGGCGCCCCGGAGGCCTTCATCCCGGCGATCTCCCCGACGAGCGTCGAGGACTGGCAGCGCAACGCCTACTACAAGACCGACGAGGAATATCTCTTCGCGATCGCCGACGCGATGCGCGAGGAGTACAAGGCGATCGTCGACGCGGGGTTCCTCGTGCAGATCGACGATCCGCATCTGGCGACCCACTACGTATCGCGGCCCGAGCTGAGCGTCGATCAGGTCCGTCGATGGGCGGAGGTGCGGGTGGAGGCGCTCAACCACGCGCTGCGGGGGCTCCCGCGCGAGCGCATCCGCTGGCATACTTGCTACGGCATCAACATCGGCCCGCGGGTCCACGACCTCGAGCTCAAGCACTTCGTCGACGTCATGCTGAAGATCCGCGCCGGCGCCTACTCGTTCGAGGCCGCGAACCCGCGGCACGAGCACGAGTGGCGAGTGTGGGAGACCGTGAAGCTCCCCGAAGGCGCCGTGCTGATTCCAGGCACGATCACGCAGTCGACCGTGCTCGTCGAGCACCCCGAGCTGATCGCCGAGCGCATCGGCCGCTTCGCTCGCGCGGTCGGACGCGAGAACATCATCGCGGGCGCCGATTGCGGATTCGCGACGTTCGCCGGCTCCACCGAGATCCATCCGAGCGTGGTCTGGGCCAAGTTCGAGGCGCTGGCCGAAGGCGCACGGATCGCGACCAAAGAGCTCTGGGGGCGCAACTGATATGGCCGAGCCGACTCGTTCTCCGGCGGCGCTTCGGAGCGAGGACGTCGGGTGGCGTGTCTTGCCGACACGCGGCGCTTCCGTCAAAGTCCTCCGCCACGACAAGGACACCGGCGGATCCACCGCGCTCGTGCGGTTCGAGGCCGGCACGCGCTTTCCCGCCCACAACCATCCGGCCGGCGAGGAGATCTTCGTCGTCGAGGGCGATCTTCAAGTCGGGCGCGAGCACCTGAAGGCCGGCGACTATCTCTACACGCCTCCCGACGTCAAGCACGCGGCGTCGAGCGAGGGCGGCTGCGTCTTCCTGGTGACCCTGCCCAAGCCGGTCGAGTTCCTCGAGCGCTGAGGCGCCAATGCAGCGCTTCATCATCGGGCGAGTGGTCCAGTCGATCGTGTCGATGTTCGTGGTGTCGGTCGTGGTCTTCGCGCTCGTGAGGCTCTCCGGCGATCCGATCCAGATCATGATGCCGGCGGAAGCCTCGAAGGCGGACATCGAGCTCGTGCGCGCCCACCTCGGTCTGGATCGTCCGTGGACCGTCCAGTACTGGCGCTTCCTGACCCAGGCGCTCCAGGGAGATTTCGGCCGCTCCGTTCGCTTCCGACGTCCGGCCCTCGACCTGGTGGCCGAGCGCTACGGGGCCACGCTCGAGCTCGGCGGCCTGGCCGTGCTGATCGTGATCGCGGTGGCGCTGCCGGTCGGCGTGTACTCCGCCGTGCACCGCGGCAGCCCGCTCGACTACGCCGCCCGGGCCTTCGCCGCGCTCGGCCAGGCGGTGCCGCCGTTCTGGCTCGGGCTTGTCCTCGTGCTGATCTTCGGCGTGATGCTCCATCTGCTGCCGACTTCCGGGC